>Ga0210410_10005669_pt1 | contig 10862 bp, 9 predicted proteins | sample IncBWC4MmetaG_FD_161058 | JGI IMG/M metagenome (GOLD analysis project Ga0210410, IMG submission 161058) | Forest soil microbial communities from Barre Woods Harvard Forest LTER site, Petersham, Massachusetts, United States - Inc-BW-C-4-M | ecosystem: Environmental > Terrestrial > Soil >... | reverse complement strand
GACAGGATCAGGTAGTCCTCGTCGAGCAGAGGCACGCCGGCCTGGTCGCTCGTCGCGTCCGGAGGGTCCAGGGTAAGCTCGGTGAGAAAGCGTTCGCGCGAGGGGTAGCCGCTCGCGATCTGCTCGAGTTGGATGAGATCGGCGCGTCGCACTTCGGCGTCTTCGTGAACGCGGTCGAGATGGGGTTCGTACCACAACCGCGCGCGCTCGAGGTCCGCGGGCCATTCCGAATAGCGCAGGTTTCCGACCGTCTCGACGAAGGCGTTCCAGTCGTCACCGGCGCGGGGCGGACAAGGCACCCGGCACAACGCGGCGAGCGGGTCTGCCGCTTCCGCCATGTGGTCGAGGACGCGCTGCGCGGATGCCGGGCCGATGCCGGGCAGCAGATGCATAACGCGGAAGCCTGCGACGCGGTCGCGAGGGTTCTCGACGAAGCGCAGCAATGCCAGGACGTCCTTCACATGCGCGGCGTCGAGAAATTTCAGCCCGCCGAACTTCACAAACGGAATGTTGCGCCCGGTGAGTTCGACCTCCAGAGGTCCGCTGTGCGACGACGTGCGGAAGAGCACGGCCTGCTGTTTGAGGAGTGAGCCCTCCTCGCGGTTTTCGAGGATGCGCTCGACGATGTAGCGCGCCTGGTCGGCCTCGTCGCGGACCGCCACCAGGCGCGGTTTTGCCGCCGAGGTGCGCTCCGTCCAGAGGTTCTTGGTGAACCGTTCCCTGGCGAGGTCGATGACGCCATTGGCGGCGGCCAGGATAGGCTGGGTGGAGCGGTAGTTGCGGTCGAGCGTGACGATCTCGGCCTTCGGGCTGAATTGCTCGGGGAAATCGAGGATGTTGCGCACGGTGGCAGCTCGGAAAGAATAGATGGACTGTGCGTCGTCGCCGACCACCGTCAGACCGCGGCCAGCCGGCTTCAGCGCCAGCAGAACCGACGATTGCAGTCGGTTGGTGTCCTGGTATTCGTCGACCAGAACGTGGTCGAAGCGGCCGCCGACCTCTTCGGCGATCGCGGGGTCGGACATCATCTGCGCCCAGTAGAGCAGGAGGTCGTCGTAATCGAGGACGTTCTGCTTCTGCTTGGCCTCGACGTAAGCGGCGAATAGATCCTTGAGTTCGCTGGCCCAGCCGGAGCACCACGGGAAGGATGCTCCGAGGACCTGTTCGATTTCGGTCTCGGCGTTGACGCACCGCGAGTAGATCGACAGACACGTGCCCTTGGTCGGAAACCGGCTCTCGGTCTTCGAGAACCCGCGGTCGTGCCGGACCAGGTTCATGAGGTCGGCGGAGTCCTCTCGATCGTGGATCGTGAACGCAGGATCGAGACCGATCTGGTCGGCATGCTCACGCAGCAAACGGGCCCCGATGCCGTGAAACGTGCCGGCCCAGGTCAAGGCATCGGTCATGACCCCGGCATTGGCGCCGAGAACCGTGCGGGCGATCCGTTCGACGCGTTTCGCCATCTCGGCCGCGGCGCGCCGCGAGAACGTCATCAGCAGGATCCGGCGGGGATCGGCGCCACTGACGATCAGATGAGCGACGCGATGGGCGAGGGTATTCGTCTTGCCGGATCCGGCGCCGGCGATGACCAGCAGGGGTGCTCCGACATGGCCGTCAAGCGACAAGCCGTGTTCTACGGCCCGGCGCTGTTCCGGATTCAAGGTATCCAGATAGGACACCGAAGCAGTCGTGAGCATGAATCATCCCCCAATGCAGCGCAGGATAGTTGTTCTCGTTTCGTTTGCAATTGGCGTCCGGGACCGTACTGTCACTTGTGCCTCCAAAGGCGGGTTGACTCTTTGCTATCGATAAGAACAAATCATGAACGAGTGGGTTATTCATTCAGATCACAACAGGAGGGCGGGTTGGTGCAGCGTGCCGCCGTCGAAGACCTGCGCCGGCGCGTCGAGCGTTTGGCGGCGCCCCGTCGGGGGCGCGAAGCGTTGCCGTTCGGTATCGAGGAGATCGACCGGGCGCTGCCGGGAGGCGGTCTGGCTGTCGGCGCGCTGCACGAAGTCGCCGGCGGCGGGGACGGCGCGGTCCATGGCGCTGCGGCGGCGTTGTTCGCGGCGGGCGTCGCCGCTAGGACGCGCGGCAAGGTGCTGTGGTGCTTCACGCGAGCGGACCTGTTCGCGCCGTCACTGACGCAGGTCGGCCTATCGGCCGCGCGCGTGATTTACGTCGAATGTGGTGACGACAAGACCGTTCTTGCCTGCTTCGAGGAGGGACTTCGACATCAAGGGCTCGGCGCCGTGGTGGCGGAGGTCGCGCGGCTCTCCATGACGGCGTCACGCCGGCTGCAGTTGGCGGCCGAGACTTCGGGCGCGATCGGCATCGCGATCCGGAGGTGGCGGCGCCAGACCGAGGCGGCCGATTTCGGTCATCCGCCGTTGGACTGTCCGCTTTCTATCGTAGGGGCTATTCGTTTTAGCTCAATACGGAGCGTCACCCGATCGACCCCTACACGAATTCAGGCGCCTCCATGTCCGGAGGCGGCTGCTGCACCCGAAGGGTCTGAGGATCGACCGGATCGAGGTGACGTTCCTACTTCGAAAGACTTGGATCCCGAGGCGCGGAAGGCGCATCAGCCGCTCGGCGTCGGGTCGCTCGATGAGCACCTAATCGCGAAAATGCGCCTGCAGCATGATTCTATCGGGTCGCCTTCATCAATCTGGGTCTTCTATCTTTTCGGCTCGACGGCGGAAACCAAAATGGTGACTTTGCCTGGAGGCGCGAAGTTGGCCACGTCGTCAGCTATTGCTTTCCACGCAGGGGTGGCCGCCACTGATTTGAAGATTTCCGGACTTTCGAACCACAGCTCTGTGACAAGATAGTACGGAGGAGGTGACCCGCCGGAGCCGGGGCCAGGTCGAGCGATCTCCACCTTCTTTATTTCCTTCACCGCATACACCATAGGCATGTGTTTGGCGTAATAGTATTTGTCGAATTCTTCGGAGTTCTGGGGCTGGCTATACAAGACTGTGATTTTCAACTCGTCCGACAGTGCGGCGGACGAAACGATCAGCGATGTCGCAACCATTCCTGCCTTGAGGTGCCACATAGGATTTCTCCGTGATGAAAGGACCGCTCGATTCGAGACCAAAGCACAAACCCCGCCGGGCTTCGACGGAGGCGGCCGGGCGGATGGCCTGAGGATAGGAGCCGCCAAGGACCCCCCGCGACTATCGAAGCGTAGGACTTTTGTTTTGGCAAGATCGAGTGTTGAGCAATTTATAATCCGCGGGCGAACTAGGTCAGCTACCAAGACCTAATGAATGCGGTGCAACGCGAAGCTCGTCAGGATAGACTTCACTTCGCCCCAGTCTGCTGGTGGGAGCGTTGGAGGCCGCGATGCAGGACATTGCGGATTGGCTCAAAGGTCTCGGCTTCGAGCAGTACACGCGCTGCTTTGATGAGAATGACATCGATTTTTCTGTTCTGCGCGATCTGACCGACCAGGATCTGGAAAAAATCGGGGTCGAGTCGCTCGGCCATCGCCGCAAGCTCCTGCGCGCGATGGCCGATCTCAAGGACGGTGATCAAACCCTACCTGCAGCCGCCAATGCCGCGGCTGCGGTCGCCGCACCTGCCGCGCCACGCCCGCTGGATTTCGCCGAGCGCCGCCAGGTCACGGTGATGTTCTCCGACCTTGTTGGTTCGACGGCACTCTCCGCCCGCATGGACCCTGAGGACTTGCGCGAGGTCATTTCGGCCTACCAAGGATGCGTCACCGCGACCGTGCGCCGTTTGGATGGGTTCGTTGCAAAATACATGGGTGACGGCGTGCTGGTATATTTTGGCTATCCGCGGGCCCACGAAGACGACGCCGAACAAGCGGTGCGTGCGGGCCTGGAGCTGGTTGCGGCAGTGACCGCGCTCAAGGCGCCCGTTTCACTGCAAACCCGGGTCGGTATTGCGACTGGGCTGGTGGTGGTCGGCGACCTGATCGGATCAGGAGAGGCTCAGGAGCGTGGCATTGTGGGCGAGACACCAAACCTCGCAGCGCGCCTGCAGGGGATTGCCAAGCCTAACATGGTTGTCATCGCCGACAGCACGAGAAGGCTTCTCGGCGATCTGTTCGAGCTCGAGGACCTCGGCCCTCAAGACCTCAAGGGCATCGTCGGTCCGGCGCGGGCCTGGGCGGCGCAGCGGCCGAGTGCCGTGGAGAGTCGCTTCGAGGCGATGCATGCAACTGGCCTGACAGTCCCCGTTGGGCGGGAGGAAGAATCCGAGCTGCTGGATCGTCGCTGGGCCAAGTCGAAGACCGGTGAAGGCCAGGTGGTGCTGATTTCCGGCGAGGCCGGCATCGGAAAATCGCGGCTTACCGCCGCGCTGCTGGAGCGCCTCACGGGCGAACCACACACGCGCTTGCGCTATTTCTGCTCGCCGCAGCACACGGATAGCCCGCTTCATCCCGTCATCGGTCAGATGGAGCGTGCCGCCGGATTGGCGCACGGCGACACGCCACAAACAAGACTCGACAAGCTCGATGCCGTGCTCGCACAAACTTCGACCTCGCTCGATGGTGCCGCACTTATCGCGGAAATGCTGTCGCTCCCGAATGATGGTCGTTATCCCACGCTCGAGCTAACGCCGCAGCAGCGCAGGCAAAAAACGTTGGAAGCGCTCATCTTACAACTCGAAAGGTTGACGCGCCAAAATCCGGTGCTGATGATCTTTGAAGATGCGCACTGGACCGACCCTTCGAGCTTGGAACTGTTCGGTCGGGCAGTGGACCGGATCGCAACGCTTCGAGTGCTGCTGATCGTGACGTACCGGCCGGAATTCGATCCGCCCTGGATCGGACGGCCGCACGTGACGGTGCTGACCGTCAATCGGTTGGCGCAGCGCGAGATCGGCGCCATGATCGACCGCATCGTCGGCAACAAGGTGCTATCGGCGACCATCAGGCAGGACATCATCGAGCGCACCGATGGCATCCCGCTGTTCGTCGAAGAGATGACGAAGGCGGTGCTGGAGGCGGAGAGCGAGGGTGCGGTTCAGCAGATAATGGGGGTGGTTCCGTTGCCGGCCCTGGCGGTCCCCGCGACCCTGCACGCGTCGCTGATGGCGCGGCTCGACCGACTCGGGCCCGCCAAAGAGGTGGCGCAGGTCGGAGCGGCGATCGGGCGAGAATTTTCGCATGCTCTACTGGCCCCGGTGGTAGGCAAGCCTGAGGCCGAGCTCTTGTCGGCGCTCGACCGTCTCCTTGCGGCCGGCTTGCTGTTCCGGCAGGGCGTGCCGCCGCATTCAACCTACCTTTTCAAGCATGCATTGGTGCGGGACGCGGCCTATGGCACGCTGTTGCGCGAACCGCGACGTGAGCTTCATGCCCGCATCGTGCAGATCGTCGAGGGCCAATTCGCCGAGATCGTCGAGAGCCGCCCCGAGTTGCTGGCGCGTCACTGCACCGCGGCCGGGCAAATTGAGAAGGCTGCAGGGCTGTGGGGCAAGGCGGGACAGCGGTCGCTGGAGCGCTCGGCGCTGGTAGAGGCTGTGGCCCAGCTTGGCCAGGCCCTAGCCCAGATCGCGGCATTGCCCGTTACGACCGCGCCGCTACGTCGGGAAGAAATCCAGTACCAGGTCGCGATCATAACCCCACTCCTTCATGTCAAAGGGTATGCGTCGCCAGAAACCAAGACGGCTGCCGAGCGGGCACGTGTGCTGATCGAACGGGCTGAAATGGCCGGCGAGCCCCCCGAAGATCCACTGCTTTTGTTCTCGATGCTCTACGGGGTCTGGACATCGAACTACGTCGCCGCCAACGGCAACGCCGTGCGCGACCTTGCAACGCAGTTCCTAGCGCTCGCCGAGAGACAAGAGGCAACAGCGCCGTTGCTTATAGCACATCGCATCATGGGAATTTCCCTGGGGTTCGTAGGAGATATTGCGGAAAGCCGAATGCACCTCGATCGCGCCCTCGCGCTGTATAACTCCGGCGAGCATCGCCTGCTGGCGATGCGATTTGGCGTAGATAGCGCGGTGTCCATCCTTTGCTATCGCTCCTGGGCTCTTTTGTGTCTCGGCTATCGCGACGCAGCGCTCGCCGACGCGGATCGGGCGATCAAAGACGCGCGGGAAACCGGTCAAGCTGCCTCTTTGCTATACGCACTGGGCCACGCGTTGTTTACCTATTTCGAATGCGGGAAACACGAGAAGGCAAATGCGGTTCTCGACGAGCTTATCGCTTTAGCGGATGAGAAAGGCACCTTGTACTGGAAGACGGTGGGCATGATGCACGAAGGCTGGCGTTTTGTCATGACAGGCAAGGCTGGCGACGCTGTGCAAAAGATTACTACCGGCCTTAAAGAGTGGCGGTCCATGGAAGCCGGACTGTGGATACCGACATTCTTGTCACGTGTGATTGTCGCCTACGCTGAACTCGGTCAATTCGATGACGCCTGGCGTTCCGTCGACGAAGCGATCACTGAGATTGAAAAAACGAAGGAGCGGTGGTGGGAGGCCGATGTTCACCGCACGGCTGGCGAAATCGCGCTGATGCAGCCAGAGCCGGATGCTGCAAGAGCGGAAGCCTATTTCGAACATGCACTAGGGGTCGCGCGTGAGCAGCAGGCAAAATCCTGGGAGCTGCGCGCGGCGATGAGCATGGCGCGGCTGTGGCGCGGTCAGGGCAAGCGGCAGCAGGCGCGCGATCTTCTCGCTCTGATCTATGGCTGGTTCACCGAAGGCTTCGACACGCTCGACCTGAAGCAGGCCAAGTCACTGCTCGATGAGCTGGCGCAATAGGGAGGAGCGCCGCACGCCGGCCTCGACGGCGCCGGGGCCGCCGGGGCACATGAAACCCTTGATTTTCGTGGCGTGGCGGCCGTCTGGGGTAGGCAGGAGCACGTCAGGTGAGGCCGGAATCACCAGCGACGGCGGCGTAATTGAACGCCCTGCCTCAAATAGATGGTGGCGAGACGAGCGTCAGCCAAGCAAAATAGCGGGGGTAATAGTGATGGCGGGTTCAATGACCCACGGCTGGCGTGTTTCAGGCAAGTGGACCGTTTAGGCCTCGCGGCAGTGCCTTCAACCATGTCCGAGGGGAAAGACCGCGCTGATCCGCACGAAGCCGGTCCGTCTTGGCTCGTCCGGCATCGCCCTTTCCCTCCCAAGCCTCGCTGCGCGCCTTGTAAGCGTTTGCGTAGTTAGGTTTCAGTGAAATAGCGCGATCCAAGTCCGCGATCGAGGCATCGAAATCGCGAGACATGTTTTCATACACTGCACGCCAATAGTAGGGCTCATCGTTATCTGGCGCGACAGCAATGGCTCTTGCGAAATCATTGAGGGCGTCAGCGTAGCTGCCCCCTTCGTACCACGCCTGAGCCCGATAGACGTAAAGGGACCAATCGTTAGGCGACAGTGAGATCGCTCGGTTCAAATCGAGAACTGCCTGCACAAGATCACCCGCATGGTGATTTGCCAACCCACGGGCCCGCCAAGCGGTTTCGTTTGTTTTGTCGATGGACAACGATTTGTCGGCATCACGTATGGCGTCGGCGTAGTTGCCCATAGAGACAAAAACCATTGCTCGACCAGCATAAATAGCAGAGGCACCGGAACGGCCCGCCACCAGCTGAGCGCCAGCCGGAAGGTATGGGCGACGTTCTACAGCAGGGCAGACCTAACGGGAAAATTGGGTGCCCAACTTGACATCGAATCCAACGCCTGAATCGATGGCTCGACTGCCATGGCACCACCAGGGGCAAGGAGATCGAGCATCATGACAACGCAGTCTCAAGCATCGCATCCGGACGACCTCGCGGTTTGGCCGGATGGTTTCTGGGTCACCCTTCAGGAGTTGCGCAGCGGCGGCTTTAATCACCGCTCCGACGACTTTGAAGTCGTCCCCCACGACGATCGGGCCCGGATGCAGGAACTTGGCATCGCGGATGAAATCACCGACTGCGGTGCTCGAAGCAGGCGCATCCGGGTATGATCACATGCCGGGACCAGGCGCGAACTCATGCTGGCTCTCGTGGTTGGACGCCTCGATGACCTCAATAATTCCGCGTGACCAGTCGGGTTGATCTTCCAGCACAACGGAAACTCCTACGCCCAGTCTCGTAAGAAACCGGTACAGGCGTTCGACGCTGTACGTCTCCGTGCGACCGTTGCGTAGTTCAGAGACTTTCGACTGTGGAAGTCCCATGACCTCGCCGGCTTGGACCTGGGTCAGTTCCCGCTTCCCGATTACGTCCGAAATCTTGGAAACGAGCTTGGCCTTGAGTAGCTCCTCGTCCGGGTTGGGTAGTCCGAGATCGGCGAAGACGTTTCCAGAACCGACCTTGCCGAGTGGTGTTGCGGTGGTGCGCTTGCTATTTCGGTTCATGTTGCTTTTTCCGTTTCTCCTCGATGATTTGCTGACGAAGCGAGTGCTTGGCGAGCAATTCTGCGATGTACGCCTGTGCAGCCGGTGCTTCGCGTTCTTTCCGCAGCGCTTTTATGCGCTGGACGATGCGATCGATGTCTCCCTGAGGAGTCGCAATTCCTCTCTTCGATTTCTTCTGGAAGGTGTCAACAACATAGATCGCTTCCTTGAACTCCACCGTGTAAACGGTGCGATACGTATCCCTGTCGCCTTCAGCGACGATCTCCATTACCTTGCCACTTTTGAACTCCTTGTTCCCGCCAAGTGGCTTCGCTGACGGTGCTTTCTTGCCGATCTGCGCTTGCCAAAGGGCAAACCCGATCCGGCGTTTAAGACTTTCATCCAGTGTTGCGATGAACTCTTCCGTATCGCTCCGGAAAATCAGTTCCTTATAGTTCTCGTCCATATATACCACTTTTGGAATATTGCAAGTCCTGGGTTTATTGTGGGTCGGGAGGCTGCAAACGGCGAGGATCGTCTGCCGCAAAATGAGCAAATTGGGCAACACGTCGTTGCACAATTTGCTTGGAGTCAGCACGTCGCGCTCGTTGAACCGGTTTTGCCCGCTTTTCCTTGGTCCCTGGTGGAGTCGTGTTTTGGGGGGCGTACTTTGCCCAGCGTCCCTAAGCTTTCGCGGCGCGTGTGAAATTCAGCACGTGCTATTTCAATGGTTTGCGGAGGAGCTAGGGGACGTACTTTGCCCGTGGCTGCACACAGTGCGGCCCCGGGCATAGTACGTCCCCTATCGCTCTCACAACGCACTGAAATCGCTACTCCGAACTTTGGCGCTCTGGCTCGCAACCCTGCATAAACCGGTCAAAGTACGTCCCCTAACCGCAGAGACCTCCGGTACCCGATGCAATCCAGCAAAACCGGCCATCCGCTAAGCGCGTCGGCGGCCTGGCGCGCCGTCAGGCCGCCGTGGTCCTCGCCGCCGACAAGCAGCTTGATCTCATCCGGACCGACGAGCACCGACAGGTAGCCGGCGGCGGCCGGCCAGGTGGCGGAGCGGCAGACGCGCTTGGCGGCCGCGGGAATGTCGGTCATGCCGCTGGGGACCTCCGGACCGGGGACGCTTGCAAAGCTGCAATCCTCGGAGCCGCCGGTCGGAAGACCGACCTCAATGACCTGGCGGCCGTTCCAGTCCGACATGACGTCGGCCGCGGTGCTGCACACAAAAACCCCCGCCGTCGCCGGCGGGGGTTTTTGCTCTTATACTAAAGTAGCGGGCGTACTATTAGGGGACGTACTATGCCCGGCGCGGCAGCGTTACAACAAGCAAGTCGGAATATCAGGCCACTTGTACTTCCGCACGTATCGCACTTCATGCAGGTGCCATTCCGCATCAGCCTGGAATTGCCGCACTCGCTGCACATCTCGCTTTAGCAGTAGTTCGCCCCGGCGAGCCGGGTTTGGTCTAAGTTACGCTTCGCGCTTCTTTTGGGCGCTAGTCCGAGCGAGGGTTCGTCGATGGCCATGAGCCGGGGCGAGGCCATCAGGGCTCGGCCGACGACGAGCATCTGCTGTTGGCCACCGGAGAGTATGCCGGCCGCTGCGTGACGGCGCTCGGCCAGCATCGGGAATTCAAGGTAGACGGATTCAAGATCGCCGGCGACATTTTGCCTGTCGGCCCGCATGCCGGCGCCGACCTTCAAGTTTTCCTCGATGGTCAGCGCCGCAAAGACGTTCCGGCCTTCGGGTACCAGGGAAAATCCGCGCCGGGCGATCGACTCGGGTGGGGCGCCTGTCACCTCCGCGCCGTCCAACGTGATGGTTCCCGAGACCGGCGGCACGACGCCGGCGATTGCATTCAGCAGGGTCGACTTTCCGGCGCCATTGGGACCTGTCACGAACAGGATCTCGCCCTCAGCGATGGTCAGACTGATGCCGCGCACGGCGGTCAAGCGTCCATAGCGTACCGTAACGTTGTCGATGGCGAGCAATGTCATGAAGCGACCGCCTCGCCGATCGCAAGCGCCGGAATGATTTCGTCGCACTGCGTACCCATATAGGCATGCCGGACCGCATCGCTGTCGCGGATCTGGCCCGGTGGGCCGACTTCGATGATCTCGCCGGAGTCGAGCACGAAGATGCGCTCGCACAGCTCAAGCACAAGGCCGATGTTGTGCTCGATCAGCAGCACGCCGACCCCGAGTTCGCCGGCGATCCGTTTGATGATGGCCGCCAGATCATGGCTCTCATGCTCGGACATGCCGGCGGCGGGCTCGTCAAGCAGCAGATAGCGAGGATTGCACATGATGGCGCGGCCGATGGCGACGCGCCGCTCGTCGGTGTAGGGGAGCGCCCCGGCGATTGCGGCTGCAAGGTGCGATATGCCGAGCCAGTCCATCACGCGCTCGGCCTCGGCGAGCGCGTCCCGCCGGGTCAGGCCGAGGCCTACGCCGGTGACTTCAAGGTTGTCCTCAACCCGCAACTCGCGAAACAGCCGGCCTGATTGAAACGTGCGGGCCACGCCCTTGCGTCGCAGCTG
>Ga0210410_10005668_pt1 | contig 10862 bp, 5 predicted proteins | sample IncBWC4MmetaG_FD_161058 | JGI IMG/M metagenome (GOLD analysis project Ga0210410, IMG submission 161058) | Forest soil microbial communities from Barre Woods Harvard Forest LTER site, Petersham, Massachusetts, United States - Inc-BW-C-4-M | ecosystem: Environmental > Terrestrial > Soil >... | reverse complement strand
GGCAATCGCGACTTGGGCCTTCTGCTGCTGGGCAGTGCGCAGGTCGCGCGGCTGGGCGTGGGCAGCCGTGGCCGTATTGCCTCTTGTCCCGCTGATGGTGTTATGGCCCGAGCCGGCCATCGTTTCATCGGGCATGATGGAGGTGACGGCGATCGATGTCGGCCAGGGCGATTCGATCTTCATCGCAGGTCCGGATGGATCGACCATGCTGCTCGACGCAGGCGGACCCGTCGGCGGTGTGACCGAGGCCGCCGAAGCGACGAGCCGTTTCGACGTGGGCGAAGAGGTGGTTTCTCCGTACCTCTGGTCGCGCAGACTTCGTCATCTCGACGTGCTTGCCTTGAGCCACGCGCACAGCGACCATATGGGCGGAATGCCCGCGGTGATGCGGAACTTCAAGCCGCGCGAGCTCTGGGTCAGCATCGATCCCAACTCCGACGCCTACCGGGCCCTGCTGTCCGAGGCACAGAGCCTCGGAGTACAGGTACGCCATTTCTGTGCAGGCGATCAGATTGCCTGGGGCGGAACGCAGGTAACCATTCTGGCGCCTGAGGCCGGTTACAGCAATCCTCGGGAGCCGGTGAATAACGACTCGCTCGTGATGCGGATGCAGTATGGCAAGTCGTCCGTGCTGCTCGAGGGCGATGCCGAGGCGCCGAGCGAACGCGAGATGCTGGCCCACGGCCGGGTCGCGGCGGTGACCCTGCTGAAGATCGGGCATCACGGAAGCCGCACTTCGACGACGCAGGAATTTCTCGCCGCTGCTGCTCCTAAAGATGCCGTGGTTTCGGTGGGGCGGGGGAATACATTCGGGCACCCCCGGTATGAAGTGATCGAACGGATCGCGGACTCTCGAACTAAGCTGTATCGAACGGATGAGTTTGGGCTGACTACGTTCTTGCTTGGCCGGGATGGCGGAATCCACGAGGTTGTGGGTGCGTCTAATTAGTGGGCAGTCGATTTGACTGGGAGGTTGTCGATGGAGTTGAACGAGACGAGTGCGGACGTCATCGCGATCAGCGCGGAGGAGCGGGCGGAGGAACAGAAACTGATTCGCCGGCTGCAGATGATGATGAACATGGTGATGCAGGTGATAGCCCAGGACGCCTCGCTGACGATCGACGATGCGGCGCAGATGATCGCCGACAGCAGGAAGGCGGCGCTGGCCATGTTTCCAGGCAAAGAGCTCGCCTATGACCTCATCTGGCGGCCACGCTTCCAACGCCTCATGCGCGAGCGGTTTCGCATTATGTAACTTCGCATTATGTAACCATGACCGTTGCTATTACCCTGGGGAAAAACCATGCAAATACGGCTCGCCACTCGGGAGGACCTGCCTGCGCTGATGGAGCTCGTGCGGCGGGTTGTCCCCCTTATGCTCGCGGCCGGCAATCTGCAATGGGATGAAACCTATCCTAACGAAACTGTTTTTCAGCGCGACATCGACCTGGGACAGCTTTGGGTCGCCGACGCCGAGACCTCGATCGCCGGCGTGGCCGCAATCACCATGGACCAGGAGCCCGACTATGCGCAGGTGGGCTGGGACATCAACGAACCTGCCATCGTTGTCCATCGGCTCGCGGTCGACCCTGCATTTCGCGGAGCCGGAGTAGCCGGTGCGCTGATGCAGAGGGCGGAGGAGGTCGCTGCCGAACGCGGCATCACCGTATTGCGCGTCGACACCAATACGAAAAACAAGGCGACGCAGCGGCTTTTTCCGAAACTAGGCTACCAGCTTGCCGGCGAGATTGGCCTCAAGTTCAGGCCTGGACTGCGCTTCTTCTGCTACGAAAAACGCCTACGAGACGGCTAGCCTTCAGAAGATCAAGGACGCTATGGCTTCACCCGCACCATCACCACGCCATGGCTCGGAACCTCCGCGGAATAGCCACCTTTCACCGCAAAAGATTCCTTTTTCGTCCACAGATCACGCACGCTTGCTGAGACGGTATCCGGGTAGCCGATGTCGGTCCAGGCCACCGAAATCTTCGCAGTCGACGCACCCCGGTTGACTAGGGCGACCGCACGTCCGCCATCCTGCAGTTGCTTCGACCACACCTCGAGATCGCCGGTCTTCTTCACTCTGCGGCCCTGCTGCCCGAGCGCATCCTGATCGATTGCGATGACGTCTTTATTCAGCAGAATTTCTTTTGTGTCCGCGGTCATGTTGGCGACGTCGTTGCCGGCAAGCAGCGGCGCCGCCAGCATGGCCCACATGCTGAAGTGCGTCCTATACTCTTCCCTGGTCATGCCGCCGTTGCCCACCTCCAGCATGTCGGGATCGTTCCAGTGGCCGGGGCCGGCATAACCCTCCAATCCATTCAACAGGTCGAGGATCTGCACCACCCCGCCACCGCCCCAGTCCCTCTTGCAGTCCCAGCAGTCCTGAATATCGGGGGTGGATCTCCACAAGTTGCCGATCGGCCCGGCCCACAGCCACGGCTTGGTCGATCCCCACTCGCAGATACTGAAGACGATCGGGCGGCCCGATTCCGCGAGCGCGTTCCGCATCAAGGTGTACGAGGACTCGCTGTTCTGTCCGGGCAGAGTATTGCACCAATCCTCTTTCAGATAGTCGACGCCCCAGTTGGCGTATTGCTTGGCGTCCTGATACTCATGCCCGATGCTGCCGGGGCGCTTGGCGCAGGTCATCGTCCCCACATCGGTGTAGATGCCGAACTTCAGGCCTTTTCCGTGGATATAGTCGGCCAGCGCCTTGATGCCGGAGGGGAAGCGCTCCGCATCGGCCAGTATGTTTCCTGCCGCGTCCCGCCCGGTCTGCCAGCAGTCGTCGAGGATGACGAACTGGTAGCCGGCATCCTTCATCCCATTGCTGACCATCGCATCGGCAGTCTCGCGCACTACCTTCTCGTTGAGCCCTTTGCATGCGAACTTGTTCCAGCTGTTCCATCCCATGGGCGGCGTTCTGGCCAGACCATTGTCGAGTGCCAGTCCAAAAGACGACGTCATCACGAATACCACCGTCGTGAGCAGCATTCGCACAGCAGAGGAACTTAAGCGCATTGCCATTACCCCTTCCAAACCGCGTAATGATTGAATTCTGTTCTCGGGCATTCTAACCCGTGAGCTGAACCGTGACCGGGTACCCCTCCCCCGGGATATTTCGGCATAAGGTTCTTGTATTCAACGATTTGCGAGGTAGTTTTATCCAGCAAAGTTCATAACACATGGGTTACGCCTAAATTACTTGTTATCAATAAATTAGCCCAGGAGGATGTCCGAGGCTTGTTTGTCTTCGATCATTTGGGGGTGGCAAGAGAAGACGGTTCGCGCGCAGCGCGAATAACCCACCCTTCGCGATGAGACTGCGAAGGATGGGCCACCCGCTTGGGTCGCTGCCGCGGGAGTTTAGAACTCGAAGCGGGCGGTGAGCTGGGCGTCGCGCGGGTTGTTGGCCTGGGTGCTGACGGTTCCGAAGGTTGAGCTGCCGAAGACCGTGCCGATGCCACCGAACTGCGTATGGTTGGTGAGGTTGTAGAGGTCCGCCTGCAAGAGCAGATGAGAGCCCTCAAAGTGCAACCCGAAGCTACGACGGAGGCTGATGTCGATGTCGTAGTTGCCGGGACCGTAGAGGTTATACGGAGCCGTACGGGGAGCGTTGCTGAAGATGGGTGCGGCCGCGGTAGAAGGTGTGGTGAGAAATGCAGCCGAGTTGATAAACGACATGGTCTTCAGGGTGGTGGTATTGCCTCCATGTCCCCAATCGCCGTTGATCTTGGCGCTGCTGCCGGCGAAGGCAGGATTGAGGCTGGGCAGGCAGGTTCCGTTGGCGGCGTTGGTGCCGCACGAAGAGGCGGTGATAGCCAGCGGCGAACCGGAAAACATCTGGATGATGGTGGAGAACTTGAAGTTGCTCAGCAGCGCACGGGAGAAGGCATTGCCGCCTCCAAGTTCCCCCTTGCCAAAGGGAAGGTCGTAGACGCCGGTCAGCACAACGTGCTGGGGCTGGTTCGAGGTGGAGACGGTGCGCTCGATCGAATCGATCTTGTGGAACTTTCCGTCGCCCGCGTACTGGGCAGGGATATCGTAGCCGGAGCGGAAGGTGCCTCCGTTATCGATCGCCCTGGACCAGGTGTAGTTCGCCATGAACGTGAGGCCCTTGGTGTAGCGCTTCATGACCGAGATCTGGAGGCCGTGATAGTTGGCGTTGGCGATGTTGGAATAGGAATCGCTGACGCTGTACTGCGGGAACGGCTTCAGCAGGGTGGAGACGGTCTGGTTGGGATCAAAGGAGGCGTAGCCGTTTTGCGGAGTAACGCCGGCTGCCGCGACCGATGCGATAGTGGCCGGGGTAGCCTTGTTGCTCAGCAGAGCGCCGAGCGAGAGATACTTCGGGTCCAGCTGATTGATCCAGTATCCGCGGCCGTTGCCGCCGTCGGTGATGAGGAAGTGGCCCTGGGAGCCTACGTAACTCATGGTCAGGGTGATGGAGTCAGTGAGGGCTCGTTGCATGCCGAAGCTCCAGCCGATGTACTGCGGCGCGCGGCCGCCAAGGTATGGATCGCCGTAGTTTGCTGTTTGCGGTGTGGTGGAGGGATTCGCCAATGCGGCGCTATAGCCTACGCCATAGCCGGCCACGAGAGATGGCGGAGCCGTAAAGGCGGGGAACCCGGCGTCGAGCTGCTGCGAGGGAAGAAAGTTGACCGCGTTGTTATAGGTTGGCTTCGGGCTCGCAGAGAAACCCAGCGTGCCGGTGCCGTTTCTCGAGATGGCCGAACCGCCAACGCCGTTGCCGTGGGTGTACATCACGCCCCAGCTTCCGCGCCAGACCGTCTTCGGATCGCTCTGGAAGGCGAAGCCAAGACGCGGCCCCAGATTCTTGTAGAAGTTGTTCACGTTCGTGTGGCAGTTGCAGGCGCCGGTTGTCGCCGTGTTTCCCGCGAATCCGATGGCTCCTTTATTGCCGGTGATGGGGTTGGTCGCATTAGGATCGAAGTAGGAGAGCCGGTCGAACTGTTCGCGGTAGGCGGGGTAGTAGTCCCAGCGAAGACCGAGGTTCAGGGTGAGCCTGGAGTTAACCTTCCAGTCATCCTGAATGTACGGCGAGATGGGACGGAAGCGTCCGCCGGTAGAGACGATGGCGAGATTGTCGGTCAGGGTTTCGCTGTCGATGGCTCCCGCAAGCAAGCTCGCATAGGAGTATCCGGTCTTGGTATCGAGGTTGGTTGTGGAGTTGGCGAGCGTGCACGAACCTGTCGCGCCGGTCTTGCAGAGGAATCCCTGGGTCTCGGTCGAAGAGACCGAAAGCGTCAGCGGACTGGTGCCGGTTCCGTTGATGGTGTAGTTGTACTCCAGCCACTTGACCTGCGCGCCGACCGTGATCGAGTGTTTGCCCAGCGCCATCTGGAAGTTGTCCGAAGCGATATAGGCATTTGCGATGGAGCCGTTGGCGACGCTTCCCGCCCAGCTGGTGGGAAGGCTTCCGTTTCCGGCGAAGTTGGTGATGGGAAATGCATTCGATGCCTGGCCGGAGGGCAGCCCGGTGATTCCGGCTGCGCTCGCCGCAAAATCGCCGCCCTGATTCGGATTGTAGGTTGGCCCGTTGTATCGTGCGAAGCCGTAGTTGAACTGGTTGACGAAGCGGGGCGACAGAACGTAGGTCTCCTGCAAGGTCCATACCGTGGTCTTCGGAGCAAACTCCTGTCCATAGTTGTACGGAGCGAAGGGGGTTACGTTTCTTCCGGCCGTGGTCTGCGCCGCGGGGCCGCCGGCGGTTACCTGCCGTCCCTTGGCGAAGGTTAATGCCAACGTATTTTTCGAGTTGATGACCCAATCGGCGCGGTCGGTCGTCATCCAGTTATTGAGACCGAAGGGATAACCTCCTACAAAGTTGTTGCCGGTGGCCGTGGGCAACGTGTAGTGCTGCGGGAGGAAGTGCTGCAGGTACTGCGCCACCTTTGACCGCTGCGACAGGGGAATGGTGTTGCCGGGGTACTGGGTACGGGTGCAGGCGGTGCCGGTCGAGTTGCATACGGTCGACGTGGGATCGTAAACATTCAGTCCCTGGTCGGTGAAGTTGCCGTTATATTCCGCCTGAGTCGGCAAGGTCTGAAACGCAGCCACTGGGCCATGGGCGAAGCGATAGATATCGATGTTCGCAAACAGGAAGAGCTTGTCCTTGACGATGGGCCCGCTGATGAGGCCGCCAAATTCGTTCTGGTTCTCTTTAGGTTTTTTGGGAACGATATTTCCGTTGGGGGCGCTCGAAAAGAAGCCCCAGGTATCGAGCACCGTGTTGCGGAAGTACTCGTACAAGGCTCCGTGATACTTGTTGCCGCCGGACTTGGTGGAGTAGTTCTGCACGCCCATGCCCTCATAGAGCGCGGAGTAGCCAGAGGTCTGGACCTGGAACTGGTCAACCGCATCGACCGAGATTGCTGTCCAGACGAAGCGGGTGTCGCCCTGGCCCGCGACCGAGGTGAACGGAATGCCGTTGACGTAGACGGCGGATGCCGCGCCTCGGCTGCCGGAGCCGTTGACGACGCCGGTGTTGGTGGTGAGGTTGCCGTTGGTCTCGTTGCCCTGCACGCCGGGCATCAGCACCGCAAAATCTGTCGCACGACGCTGGTCGGGGCTTCCTGCTGCGCCCATCTGGATCGGCAGCGCGGCGTACATCTCCTGCTCCATGGTAGCGCCGAGGGTTGCGTTGCTGGTCTCAAGGGCGGGCGGCGCGGCGGAGACGTCGATGCTCTCGGTCTCCGAGCCGACCGTCATCGCGACCTTCAGATCGGAGATCTCGAGCGCGTTGACGTGGACATTTTCCTGCGTCACTGTCTGGAAACCCTTGGCGGCAACGGTTACCCGGTAGATGTCGGGATTGAGCGGCGACAGGTCAAAGTCGCCGGAGTTCGATGTCGTCGTGGTGACTTTGGTTCCCTGGGTGTTTGAGGTTGCCGTAACGGTGGCGCCGGGGACCATGGCGCCGGTGGAGTCAGTGACGGCTCCCTTGATCTCGCCCTTGCCGGAGAGTTGGGCGCTCGCTGAGGAACTCCAGAGCAGAACGGTGGCGGTGAGCAGGACAAGCAGTCCGGAGAGGGCACGGACGTCGAAGGTTCCACAGCGCAGCGTGGACTGTCTTTGCATCTTGTTGAACGTCATATAGCTAACCTCGCAATAAAGTATTTCGGGTAAACGTTTTTTGGCATCTCTATTTGTGATGAGGCCTCTTTTCGTTTTGGCGACAAAAGGTCAGACCACCTTGCATGCGCTACAAAGCTTCTTCTCTTGCTGCAAGAGCTGTCAAGTACAAATTGAAATTTATTCACGGGTGAATCTCAGATGGGCCAGGCCGTGAAACCAGTAAGGGCAGGGGAATCCGGCGTTTGCGCCCGGGACGATAGCTGGCGTCTGGGCGCGAACAAGGGACGGTCGAGGTGGTTGTACCTCAAGGGCTCCGGATCGCACGGACCAGGTCGTTATTTGGGGGTCAAAAGGCTTGCCGTTTTTGGGGTCAAAGGCTTGCCGGCGCAAACCTTAGGGCGACTGCACCGGGCCTAACTGGGGAGTCTTCACCGGGGTCGCCAGTCCGACGATCTCGGTCAGGGTGTTCGTGGTGCGGTTCACCACCCACAGGTTGCCGCTTGCGTCGATCGCAACCGCGTAGCCATAGTTCAACCCCGCATCTTTCGCCCATCCTGCCGTGGGCGATACGATCTGCCCGGGCGAGGTTGCGGCCGAGCCGGCCAGTTCCGTGATCGACGACCCGAGGATGTTCGTGACCCACACATGGCCGGACCCATCAACCGCGATGCCCTGCGGATGCCAGATGCTTGCCTTGCCGTCGCTGTAGCCGCTGGAGATGACAGTACCGTCGCCAGCGAGCTGGCTGATGCTATCGCCCAGGTAGTTGGCCACCCAGACGAAGCCGCGCTGATCGATGGCGACGCCGCTAGGCCCATTGCAGCAGGCATAGCTGGTGAACTTGCTGCCGTCGGGAGAGATTTTGGTAACGGTGCCGTCTTCGTTGCTCGTGGCCCAGCCGTTGTGGTTCGCGTCGATCGCGATGCCATAGGAATAGGCTAGTTGAGGCCACTGATATCCTGTCGGGCCCGACAACGGCTGACCGGTGCTGGAGAGCAGCGTGAGGCTTGCGTTGTGGCTGTCGGTCACCCAGGCTGTGGAGTTGGTGTCTATAGCGATGGCGATGGGGTAAGCAATGCCTCCGGCGATGTACCCCGTGGGGCCGGAGAGCACTTGACCGGTTGAACTGAGAACGGTCACGCTGCCGTAGCCGCCGTTGACGCTAACGGGACTGTCCTCGTTGGGAATCCAGACATTGTTTTGCGGGTCGATGGCGAGGCCATAGGAGTGAAGGAGGCCGCCGCTGGTAATGCCATTGGGAAAGACGGGAGTGCCGGTGGGGGAGAACTCCGATGCGACGCCATAGTAGTTGGCGACCCAGACGTTGCCGGTCGAGTCGATCCCGAGGGCAGTGGGTGAGTTCATCCCGCCGCCGGTGTAGTTGAGGAACATCGTCCAGTCTGAGGGTGCGGTGGTCAGGGCTGGAGTGAAGGCGGTACTGGCGGTCGACTGCGTGAAGAGTACGGCGACGTTGCTTCCGGGATTACGGGCGAGATTGAGCGCGGCGTCGAGTGTGTTGCTGGGAGCAGTCCCGCCGCTCGGCGTGGTTGCGGAAAAGAGCGCGCTGCAGCCTGAGGCTGAGGTTGCCGAGGTACAAGTGTTCAACAGGTTGGCAATCGAGTTGATTTTAGCGGCTGGCGATGAGCCGTTTGCGGGGAAGGACGCTCCAGTAGATGTGCCTGTTGTCAGGTTGGCGAGGCTGGCTACGGTGGCGACTGCGTTGGCGAGACCCTGAGTGTTGGTTACAGAGAACCCGATGTTACCGCCGGGGCTGAGAAACTGGGCGAGTCCGTATGCCGTGGCTGCCGTCGTGACTTCATTGATGACGAATTGTGAGCCGGATGCAAATTGGGTGCAGGCGCCGATCGGCGTGGCGAGGGTGATGGCTGGGTTGGCGGCACCGGCTCCGAGATATCCTCCGCGGACGATGACGTAAAGCTGGTCGTAAAGCTGCGATGCTGTAAACACCGGGCAGGCGTATCCACCGGGAACCGTGAAGGCTCCGGCTGCATCGGTGGTTAGAGTGCTGCTCAGGAGAGGGACTCCAGCGGAGCCATTTCCGATCGTGCCCGCGGCGTAGACCTGAACGGTAGCTCCAACGACCGGTTGCGTGCCGGCCATTGCCCTGCCGGTAAAGCCGACACCGGGACCGATCGCTGGATTGAGCGTGAGGAGGGTGCCGGTCCCGAAGGTAAAGCTGTAATTGGCTGCGGCGAGAGTTCCAAGGGTGGCGACAATCGGGTAGGAGCCAGCCGGAGAGGAGGAGGTTGCGGTGGTTGTCAGAGCCGGGAGTCCAGTGACGACAGCTTGCGTATCTCCATTAACAAAGCCTGTGATCGTGGCCGAGAGAGGGGGGAGAACAGATCCTGAGACGATGGTCTGGTTGTTGGGTGTGACGATGAGGGTGGCCTTGTCGACGGTCAGGGTGCCGTTGACGTAGACGACGTTGTAATTGACGAGATTGGCGCCTGTGGCGGCGGGAACGATCGAGTAGGTGCCGGCAGGAGAAGAAGACGTCGCGACGGTGGAGGCGGTCAAGGTGAACGTGTCACCGGAGACCGCTCCACTGGCCGAGGCGGTAAAGACGGGGTTCGTGGCTCCGTAGACTCGGCTTGCATTGGCAGCGGTGACCGTGAGGGTAGGATGGGTGACTGGGGTGCTGGAGCCGCCGCAGCCAGCCAGGGAAAGGCCAAGAATGCCGGCCAGCAAAACGGCGAAAGGGACCTGGACACTGCGGAAAAATGATCTCACGGGAATTTAGAATACCAAGGCGCTCTACTGGTGACGGTACGGTTGGGTGAGACCGTCCAGATCGACGGAGGCTACAAAGGTGCGGACAGCAGCGATCATCTGTTGACGGGCCACAGCCGGTGGCAGGGTGGTGTCGATTGTCTCAGCCTTGAGCAGGATCGGGATGGGGCGCTGCGGGTCTTGTGAGAAGAGAGCATGCGTGGTGGGCTTGCTGTAAACGAATCCGAAGTGCGCGCGATCGCTCGTGTACTCGCCGCACGATGCCCCGGTGCAGATGGTGGTCGCCTCCAGATACTGGGTTGCACCGTCGTTGAAGAACGATCCAGAGAAGTTAACCGCAACCTTGCCTACGGTCGGCAGCGTCAACTGGTCGCGCCAGAGGGGATCTTCCCCGCGCGCCGAGTGGCAGATCAGCGTGTCATGCGTGCCCAGGGAAGGAGACACCCCGAGCGAGATCGCCGTTCCTCCTCCGTCCGGTACATACTGGGCCCAGTGAAAGACCAGCGGCCCGGTAAAGAGATTCTCGTTCCATGAGCGCGACAAAGTGTAGCTGCCGATGCGAGCGGGAAACTGTCCCAGCGCATTCTGGTCCGTCTTCTTCTGCGCCGCGTAGCTGCCGCTGTGCGTGAGCACATAGGCGCGTGCGACTCCAAAACCGCTGAACAGCACAAGGGCAAGCATCGCGGCAAAGCGAAGACGAAGGGAATGCCCTGTCGCCGAGCCACCGAACGTTGCCGGGTTCATCGCCGGAGGCTTGATCTCGCCGGGCGACTCGCTCAACCGCCGAACGACGTAGAAGAGCAGGAACGTGCCAAAGAGAAAGAGGCAGGCTCCAATGATATAGTCGCCCATCTCCGCCCTATCCTGCAGCCAGGTGAAGTGCAGTGCGACCAGGTAGTACAGCACCAGGATGCAGAGCCGCGCGAAGTTGAACACGTAACCCAGCAGCACCGCCCCCGCAACCACGGCGGCATGTGCACGCCAGCGGCAGCGATAGACATAGCCTGCAA
>Ga0210410_10005667_pt1 | contig 10862 bp, 7 predicted proteins | sample IncBWC4MmetaG_FD_161058 | JGI IMG/M metagenome (GOLD analysis project Ga0210410, IMG submission 161058) | Forest soil microbial communities from Barre Woods Harvard Forest LTER site, Petersham, Massachusetts, United States - Inc-BW-C-4-M | ecosystem: Environmental > Terrestrial > Soil >... | reverse complement strand
GCGCTGCAGGGAAAACCGACAGGCTGAAAGCCTGTCCTACTAAACCCACTCCACGCCAAGGTTCTTGAGCTTCTCGCGCAGGCCGTACATGTCCAGGCCCAGCTCCCCGGCTTTCAGGCGCTCGCGATTTTTCGCTTCCTTGGCCAGGCGCGCTTCGCAGGCGCGAGCGACCTCCGCCGCATCCGGGCGCGGCACCACGACGACGCCGTCGACGTCCGCCACAATCACGTCGCCGGGATGAACGAGTGCTCCCGCGCAGGTTATGTCGATATTCACGTAGCCCGCTGTTTCCTTGACCGTTCCCTGCGCGGAGATCGCCCGCGAAAACGCCGGAAATTTCATGGCGGTCAGGTCGGCGACGTCGCGCACTCCCGCGTGAATCACCAGGCCCTTGATCCCGTGCGCCCGGCACGAGGTCGCAAGCAGTTCGCCGAAAAATCCGTCGGTCGAATCGGAATGCGTCGCAACCACGAGGACGTCTCCCGGTTTGCACACTTCGATCGCGGCGTGAAACATGAGGTTGTCGCCAGGATGGCACAGGACGGTCACAGCGGGGCTGGCGATGCGCGCCTCGGGATAGATCGGCCGCATGTACGGCAGCATCAGCCCCACGCGGCCCTGCGCTTCGTGCACCGTGGCGACGCCGTACTCCCCGAGTTTTTGGACCAGTTCCGGATCCGGCCGTTCGATGTTGCGCACGATTCTTGGCTTCATGGAAAGATTCTCCGCAATGGTTGTTGTAGCCCGCCTCTTTAGAGGCGGGGGTGCTGCGCCGGCTCCGTCGAGGTAGCCCGCGTCTAAAAACGCGGGCTACAACAGCGCCGAAGGATTCGTCACAGTCATGCGCCGAATCTCGTCGACGCTGAATCCTGCGTCCAGCATTTTCTGCGCGAACATCGCGAAGCCTTCCGCGACGGGCGGATTGATCGTTTGCCCGAGGTCCGTGGAGAGCACGCAGCGATCCGGGCCGACCGCGCGAATGGCTTCGATCACCGCGTCCCACGGAGCTTTTCCCGTGTGCATGGTGGTGAAACAGTGCTCGATGAACGCGCCCATGTCCGCGAGCTGTTTTTGCTCGTCCGTGGTCAGATTTTGCGAAGGGAATTCCGCGTGCGTCACGAGAACCCGCTGCGTTCCCATTTCCCGCGCAGCTTTTACAAGCGCGAAAATTTCGACGCGCCCGAGGTGCCCTGTCGCGAGGATCATGTTGTATTTGGCGATCAGCTCGATGCAGCGGCGCGTTGCTTCGTTTATCTTGCCGCTGGCGTCGAGAACGGTGAGCGGTGGAGGCGCGATGCCGGTGGCCGCGAGCTCTCGCTGAATTTTCGCCCAGAAGGGAAGTTTGTTGCTGGGTCCGTCGACGCGGCCCGCCGTTTCGTTTTGCGCATCCACGGTCGGGAACCACACAATCTTGCAGCCCGAGCGCCCGGCCAGCTCCAGCGCCACGGGATTCAGGCCGCCGACCGAATGATTCAGGGTGATCGCTCCGTACGCCGCGATGCCGGGCACCGCTTTCGTGACAACCCTGGCTCGCTCGGCCGTCGGAAAATAATGCGACTTCAACACGAACCCTTTCAACCCGCGCGCGAGAAATTCCTTGGCCAAGTCCAGGTCGTCGATGCGCCGCTCGATCACGTCCGGCGCGACGTGCACTTGCAGGTCGTACGCCCCCTGGAGACACTTCCATGCCGCATCCGAAACCGGAGCGGCTTTCGCTCCACTCGCGCCTTCGTTGGCGCCTGGAGATGTTGCCGTCATATCGTGTGTTCCTTTCGAGTCAAACCCTGCTTGCAGCCTGCCGCGGCGAGCAAATGGACGCCTCGCCGCGGAAAAATGGCGCATCCGTTCGAATGGATTCCGAATTACGGGAACCACCCGGAAGAATCGGCAGGCAGCGAATATACCGCATCGCCGGGAGGTTCCACTAGAGGGCGCGGGGATTTTCAGGCGACGTCGCGGTGAGTGTTTGCGGCCGGAGTTTGATGGACTTGGAGGGCCGGGCTTCAGTCGGGCCGAAAAGGGAAGTTAGGAGATCGGCTTCAGCCGCTGAAGGTTCAGGATTCTCGCGCGAGGCCTCGGCGAAGGGATGCGAAACGCTTGCACCGGAAAGAGGAACCAAACCAAATTCAGCTTCAGGGGCTGAAGCCCACGGACTACCCCCGGATACGGCCGGGCTGAAGCCCGGCCCTCCGACATCGGAATTCGACCTTGTGAAGATTCAAAGATCGCCTCACGCGGGGAGCAAGGCGCTAGTGGCAGCTTGGATTGTCGGCGAACGTTCCGCTGACGAGCATGGAGCTGAGGAACCGGCTGCATTGGGAGATCTTGGCCAGGACCGGATCGCTCTGCATCGCGTCGGGGCGGACAGTGTCCGTCGCGTTCAGAGAATCGCGCGTGGACACGACGTTGCTCGCCCACTGGGACAAATTTGAAAATTCGTTGTGCAGGAGCTGCATCGCGGCTTGGTCGTCCGCGGTCATTGCGGTAACGCTCAACTGATCGAGATCGGCCTTCACGCGGTCGCGATAGTCCTGCGGCCAGGTGCCCACGACGGGGACGTTGTACGTCAGGATTGTGCCGATGGCGCCCCGCCATTCGCGCATCTCCGCGAGCTCGCCGATGGCCTGGCTGGCAAAATTTCTCGTTAAGCCGTCCGGAGGCGGCGCGGCCGGTGGATTTGCCTCGCCTGGAGCTCCGTTCGTTTCCGCCGCCGGGATCGTCAGGACGATTCGATCCGGTTCGAGAGTGACCGAGCCGTTCGTGGCCTGCGCCAGGGTTTCGACGTCCACATAGGAATGGCCATCCATGCGGACGACCTTCCCGGCGGGCTTTCCGTTCACGATTAAATCTCGGTCCGGCGCCTTCTGCGCGAGCAAGATTCCCGCTAAGAACAAAAAAGATCCGCCAAGGACCGAATACCAGATTGCCTGCCGCCTTCGCATTGTCGCACCGCCTTGCTCCAGATTCAGACTGCGGCTGGGGCACCCTCCACTACATTACAGCTACGATGGCTGTCATTCCAGCCGGTATTATTCGAAACGGAAGCTTCAGATTGCCGCTGGCCTCGCTCGAATTCTACTTATAGCAATTGGCAACTATGGCCGTGATAACATCCGCGACTGAGTGAGGTGCCGTTGTGACTGAAGCCAAGCGAATCTTTTATCGCGGCGTACCAATGATAGAGGGGTGGCCAGCGAAGATCGCAGCCGCTCAGCGGGTCCTGTCATACACACTCAATGGGCGAGCGGTTCCACGAATTCGTTACGGTGACGAACATGAGGACTGGGGAGCGAGCAAAGCCGCCTGCCACGATTGTCGGGTTCTCAAGGGCGAGTTTCATGTCCCAGGCTGCGACGCGGAGGAGTGCCCTTCTTGCGGAGGCCAACTCCTTTCGTGTGATTGCCCATTTGACGACTACGACCCCTGATCATCGCTGAATGCCGCTTTCCGCAACTACGCCACAATCAGATTTTGCGCAGCCCCGCGGCTTCGTAGCGCGTCACCGGAGGCGGAAGCTCACGGCTTACCACCACGTCGACGATGGCGGGCTTGCCGGATTCTTCGGCGCGGCGCAACGCGGGGATAAATTGATCGGCGGAGGTGACGCGCTCGCCGTGAGCGCCAAACGCGCGGGCCACGTCGGCGAATTGCACGTCGAGGAATTCGCTCGCTTCGGGGCACATTTCCTTGTGGACGTATTTCTGCACGTGATACTCGAAGGCGAGCGAGCAATTGTTCATCACGATGTGCACGACCGGCAGCTTCAGCCGCAGCGCGGTTTCGAGCTCGGTAAGGTGATAGCCCAGGCCGCCGTCGCCGGTCAGGCCAAAGACGCGCCGCTTCGGGCCGACGGCGAGCTTCGCACCGAATGCCGCGGGAAACGCCCAGCCGAGCGAGCCGGCCGCGCGCAGCGTGTTGCGCCCCGGTTTCTTTTGCTGCAGGACCGTGACGGCCCACGCCGCCATGTAGCCGGTGTCCGCGACGAGCACGTCGTCGCCGCCGACGTGCTGATCGATCAGGCGCATGATGTGATACGGATTGAGGCGGCCCTCGTGCATCGTGTCGCTCGCGGCGCGCTCGAGATCCTTCTGCCACTCGGCGACCGAGCCTTGCACCTGCTTGGTCCATACGGACCACTTGGTGCCGTTGACGCGCGCTGCGGCTGCCGCCTCGCGCAGCTTTGCCAGCGCTTCGCGCGCGTCGCCTACCATGGAAAGCTCTTCGCGGTAAGTGCGCCCGAGGGAATTCGGGTCGAGGTCGACGTGCACGATGCGCGTTCCTTTGCCAGGGTACTGGAACACGTTCGTTCCCATCGAGCTGAGTTTCGTGCCGATCGCCAGGCAAAAATCCGCGGCGGCGAGCGTGTCGTTCGCCACTTTGCGCGAATAGCGCCCGCAGACGCCGACGGCCAGCGGATGCGTGTCGGCGATGCTGCCCTTGCCGGCCATCGTGGTCACGACAGGAATGTTCAGCGCCTCGGCCAGCGCGGTCAGTTCTTGCCAAGCCTCGGAGAGAATCACGCCGCCGCCCGCGATGAGCACGGGCTTTTCTGCGCTTGCGAGCAATGCGATCGCGCGTTCCACGTCCTGCGCCACGGGCGCGACCCTTCCCGCCGGAGTTCGCATAAACGCTTGCTCGGCGTAAATTTCCTGCGGGATGGAGAGCGTTTTGCCGAACCAATCCGCCGGGATGCCGAGATACGACGGGCCCGGCACGCCGCTCACCGATGCGCGCACGGCCGTGCGCAAGACGTCGGCGATGCGCTCGGGCTGCGGCAGGTCGCCGGCCCACTTCGTCATCGAAGGGAACATCGAGGTCTGTTCGAGTTCCTGATACTCGTAGCGGAAGCGCGTCTTCGTTGTCGTCGTGCCGCTGATGGCGATCAGCGGGCTTGAAGCCCAGTGCGCGTCGATGATGGACGCGGGAAGATACGTCGCGCCGGGGCCGAACTGCACGATGCCGAACGTCGGTTTGCCCGTCAGTCGCGCGTAGGCGTCCGCCATCGCCAGCGCGGAGCGTTCGCTGCGTCCGAGGACCACGCGCACGCCCTCGTGGTTCTGCATGTCAATCAGCGGGTCTTGTGGCGCGCCCGTTAACGTGAAGACGTACTCGGCGCCGTAGGCGCGCAGCAGTTTCGCGAGCGCCTGCGATACCGTCATCGTGCTTGCGGCTAATTCCGTGGTCGTGGTCACAGTCTGGGCCTCATTTTAGGCTGGAACGGATTTCACCACAGAGGGCACAGAGATCACAGAGAAAAACTGGAGAAAGAAACACTGTGCAAGTCGCTGGGATTGGAATTCTCTCGCCTTTCTCTGTGGCCCTCTGTGCCCTCTGTGGTGAATCGTTTTCTTATTTAATCGCCAGCGGATTCACAGGGGAAGCGACCGCGCCCGTCACCGGCAGCGCCGGCGCGACGAACATAAACTCGTAGTGTTTGTCCTCGGCGCAGTCCCGCCCCAGTTCCGCCAGATCGAAAATTTCGCCCACCGTAAGCCCCATGATCGGAATCGAGATCCAATGCCACGGCTGGTTGGCTTCGTCGGTTTCGTTCGGGCGGACTTCGGCGCCCCAGGTGTCCGTGGCGATGGCCGCGACTTGCTTCGCGTGCAGCCAGTCCAGCGTCTCAAACGCGAGCCCTGGCGCGTCGCCGCCCGAGTATCCGTCCCAGGTGTTCGCGGAAAGCATCGCTTCCATCTGCCCCGTGCGCACGAGGAGATAATCGCCGCGCCGCACCTCGACGCCAAAATGTTTCTCCGCCTTGTCGAGCATTTCGCTCGTGATGGCGAAGGCGTCCGGCAAATGCGCCATGCCGAGCATGCGCGGAATATCCAGCAGCACGCCGCGCCCCACCATGCGGTCCTTCGTCTTCTCGATCCCGCATTTCTGCGCGCCCGCGGATGTGACGGTGCGGCAGTCGTATCCGTTCCACATATGATTGCCGTAAAAAATATGGCCGAGGCCGTCCCACTGCGTGCCGCACTGCGTGGGCATCATGATCACGTCGTCGGAGCTGCGAATTTTCCGGCTGTCGAGCACGCCCGAGTACGCGTCAGTCCCGGTCCGCATCATCAGGTGCACGGGATTGAATCGCCCGAGCGACGGATATTTCGTTTTCCCGCCCTGCGGCCCGCGATGGTCGTACGGCAGCGCCAGCGAAATCACTTTGCCTTTGTGCACCAGGCGCGTCGCTGCAACGATGTCTTCCGGCCGCGTGTAGTTGAGCGTGCCGACTTCGTCGTCCGCGCCCCAGCGCCCCCAATTCTTCAGCCGCTCCGCCGCCGCGCGAATGTCGTCCATCGTCAGCTTGCGCGGAGGTGCTCCCGATTCCGCCATCCTGCCTCCCGGCTTATGCTTCGGTGGTATTGCACTGCTGAACTAGCCTTTTGAAACATGCCATTGTACTGGAATCGCGTGAGTCCCGCCGCCGTTTTTGTCATCGGCCTGGGTAGCACAGACCGAAGACTGCGCTATTTTTCCGGCAGCGCAAACACATAGAGCGCGTTTCCAGTTGTGGGGAAATGTACGTCGGGCAGGATCGTGCGGGGGACGTTGCGTGGGCTGCCGCCGCCGAGGCCGGTGGTGACCGCGACGTATTGCTTGCCGCCGATGCTGAATGTTACGGGGAAACCTTGCACCGAAGTACCGAGGCGAACCTGCCAGAGTGTCTTGCCGGTGTTGACGTCGACAGCGCGGAAAACGCGATTGAGGTCGCCGACGAACGCGACGCCGCCGGCGGTCGAGAGTACGGCGGTGAGGAATGACGGGCGCTGCTGCACGTTCCAAACTTCCTTCATCGTTTTCACGTCGAAGGCGGCGAGGCGGCCCACGTTGCCGTCCGTGCCGGGCATTTCGTAAAACAGGCGGTCGCCCATTTCGCCGCCCGAGCCGTCGACGAACTCCACTTTGCGGCCGGACATTTCCATGCAGCTCTGGCTGAGCGGAATGATGAGCCGCTCGGCGGCGGGATCGTAGCTCATGGCCTGCCAGTTATGGCCGCCCTCGGTGCTGGGGCACACGGGAGTCCACTTGCCGATTTCCTGCTCGAGGATGTCGGGGCGGTAGGTGAGCTTGCCGGTCTCGCCGTTCACGTTGAAAATATTCTGAAAGATGGTTTCCTTGGCGCTGATGAATTCGCCGGTTTTGCGATCGAGTTTCCAGAGGATGCCGGCCTTGCCGATGGTAAAGAGCGTCTTGCGGTCGCCGATATCGACCAGGACGCGCTCGTACACTTCGTCCATATCAAGCGTTTCGCCCGCGACGTGCTGGAAATACCAGGCGAGCTTTCCATCGCCCGGCCGCAGCGCAAGCGTCGAACTCGAGTACAGAGCCGCGCCCTTCGTGCCGCGGCTTACTTGCATCCACGGCTTGGCCTGCGCCACTCCCCAGTACGTGAGGTCGAGGTCGGGATCGTAGCTGCCCGTGATCCACGTTTCCGCGCCGACTCGCAGCATGTTGGGGAGATCGCCCCAGGTGTCGCCGCCGGGCTCGCCCGCGCGCGCGATGGTGTTAAAGCGCCAGAGAAGTTTTCCGGTCTGGGGATCGAACGCGCTGATGAAGCAGCCCTGCTCTTTTTCCTGGGCCTTGTAACGATCGCAGCCGTTTTCGCCCTGGATCACTTTTCCATGGATCACGATCGGGCCACTCGAGCTTCCGTATCCTTTCGCACTGTCGCCGACCATGGAGTCCCAAACGGTTTGCCCCGTGCGCGCGTCCACGCCAAAGAGATGCGCGTCCGTTGTTTCGACGAAGACCTTGTCCTGGTAAATCGCCATGTTGCGCATCGCGCCCGTTCCGCCGGGAACGCTGCGCGGGGGTCGCAGGTGATTTTCCCAGATGAGGTCTCCGGTGCGGCCATCGAGCGCTTGCAGAATGTTGTCCGTGTTGACCAGATAAATGATGCCGTTGTGGATGAGCGGCGTGGGCTCATTGGCCGCCATGCTGTCGTTCATATTCCATTCCCAAACGAGCCGCAGATCTTTCACGTTGTCACGATTGATTTGCCCGAGAGCGCTGTGATTCCACCCCTGGTAATTCCCGCGAACGATGAGCCAATCGGCGGGATCGGGCTTCAGGAGCATCTCGTCGGTCACGGGAACGTAATTTTTTACTTCGCCGGGAACAATCAGCCCCAGGCGCACCGCGGCGGCCCGCGGCCCAGCAGGGGAATTTGGAACGGCCGCGTCACCCGCTGCTTGCGGCGCGGGCGCCGGCGCACTGCCGGTCGCGACGGCGCCAATCGAAACGATCGTCGCCGGTGTCAGCAATTGGCTGCCGGCGGTTGCGCCGTTCGCTTGCAGGATAAAGGCGACGAGATTGGCGGCGTCCTGGTCGCTGAGGGAGCCGGGATTCGAAATAGGCATCGAGGTTCGGATGCGGTTGAACAGATCGCTCACCGGCCGGTTGCGCCACATGTTCATGAAATTGGCGCCCACAAGCGGCGGCGCCTCGAAGGCGCCCTTCAGGTCCGCCAGATGGCAGGTTGAACAGATTGCCTGGTAGGTAGCGCGACCCGCGTTTGCCTGCTCGGCGGTGAACGGAGCAGGAGTTGATTGCTGCGCAGCGAGCGCCGCGATGGCAATGCCGCCCAGGGCGACCGCTGCCCCCGCGACAATTCCGGCCAGGATTTGCAAACATCGAGGGATGGATATTTTCATAGATGAAACTTCGACATCGCCGAGGCCCTGTAGCGCTCGCCTTCTTTTTCAGGCGGGCATCCGCGGAAAGGGCGAGGATGCACGCACAGCGGGTGTCAACCTAAAGGTTGACGCTACAACGCCCGGGTATCGCGCAATTTCTCGCTATCGCAGTAACCAGCCCCACAGATTGCCGTCCGGCGCGCGCTCGGATTGAATTTGCACGTACCACTGGCCCTTGCGCAGGTCGGCGATCTGGTCGGGATTTAATTCAATCGTGCCGCTGATCGTGCCTGCCACCGCTTTGGAAACTGTCAGCTCGAATCCCGAAATGACTGGTCCGGGAATGCCCTTGGGCGCTCGATGGATTTGCGCCGTCGTGGCAGGCGAGCGCAATCCCTCGAACGTTCCCTCGATCGTGAGCTGATTGCCCTTCAGCGTTGCGGTCAGCGAGCCGCTGCCCGCAATCGTCGCCATCATCGAAATGTTGATCGGCACGGGGGAGAGGCGCCCCTTGAATGCCTCCGGAGACTCCGCCCTTTGCGCCGCCGCGAAACTTGCAAGGCACAGCAGGCAAGAGGCGAGGGCCGCGCCCGGAAAATTTCGCCGAAGTATCATCGTTCGATGGCGGACGGAACGGCGCAAACTACACCTTCTGTTCTCAAATTTCAATTTAAAATTTGAGATTCAGGAATAGGACGCCGCACCCTTGTGGTGTTCAAGAGTGCGGCGTCTTAATGCGTCTTGTAGCTATAGGTACTGTTTGCCGCTACACACTTTTCCGGCCCATTAATTCGCCAATGGATTGGGGCGGATTTGCATATGATTCACGGAGCCGCTGCGCGTTTCCGTAAATTTGGGCATGTAAGAGCTGTAGGTCATCCAAAGGCCCCGTCCCTTCCAACCCGCCTTGGGATCATCTATTCGACCATCCAAGCCGCGCGTATAGAACGGCAACGGGAAAGGAACCCGGAACACACTGAACTTTTCCGTCTTCGGATCGAAGATGAACATTGCATCGGAAGCGGTTCCAGTAACGATCACGGTGTCCTTGCCGAGCCCCGACGCGTTGAATTGGTCTACCCAAAGGAAGTAGGGGAAATCGGTGGTGCCGGTTTCGCCGCCTGTGCCCTTAAATTTTACTCCCGGGTTCTCCCAGAATTTCCACTGGCCGGTCTTCACGTCCAGGCGGCCGAGATGACCGCTGCCGAGCGAAACCCAAACATTCCCGTCCGTGCTGAAGTCAATGCCGTGCGGGAAACGTCCCGGAGCAGGCAGCGGGTAATCTTTGAATTTGCCCGTCTTCGGATCGAGCATGTACACCTTGTTCGCTGGGGCAAGGGCTTGCGGAGAGGTTTCCCAAACGGTGCCGTCGACGGGGCTGATGGCCACGCCGTAGCCCGTTCCAGGAATCATCTTCTTGGTGTCCATATCGATGCGCATCCAGGTCTTCTGAGCAGCTACCTCAGTTCCCTGGATATTGTTGTAATCCAGCTTTTTGGTGTCCATTTCGCCCATCGCGTTGCCGCCGCCGTCAGTCCAGATTCGGTCTTGCCAATCGAACTGTAAGTGGTGGGTGTTATAGGCAGTATCGATGGTGACAAATTTATTGGTTTGAATATCGTAGTAACCGAGCTCCATATTGTTACCGTTTTTGGACAGAAGATTGAACGCGATATCCTTCGCAGCCGGATCATTGTTATCCGCGGCGTCCAGGGCGATCGTATCCTTGGCCCAGGTTGGATAGTACTTGTTGCCGCCGGCGCGAATCTGCTCGGTCATCCAGACTCTGCCGTTCTCATCCATCATGGGATTGTGGGGACTGTCCATCCACTCCTTGTCCTCTCCCGTGTATGCTTGCTCTTCTTCTGCGCCGTGGTAGTAGTCCTTTGTCAGCGAGAAGCCGTGGCTCTTGTCTCGCGGTTCGAGATTGAGCCCCTGGACCGTGTTCTTCACCGGGTCCAAAATCCACAATCTGCCTCCGCCGGTGCGATCCCCGCCGTAGACTTTCCCGTATGCGTACATCGTCGGGTTCCGCTTGTCCGTCGAGACCAAATCGTGAATGAAGGACTCCGGGGCGCCCCAATCCCACTCAGATACAACAACGTTGCGCTCGATACCAGTTGGACGCGGCGGAGCGGGAGGAACTTCTCCCGCCGCAATGCGAGTGCCCCAATCGGCAAGGACCTTCTCTACAGTAGTCTTGCCGAGAAAATTGAGTTCTTGATG
>Ga0210410_10005666_pt1 | contig 10862 bp, 9 predicted proteins | sample IncBWC4MmetaG_FD_161058 | JGI IMG/M metagenome (GOLD analysis project Ga0210410, IMG submission 161058) | Forest soil microbial communities from Barre Woods Harvard Forest LTER site, Petersham, Massachusetts, United States - Inc-BW-C-4-M | ecosystem: Environmental > Terrestrial > Soil >... | reverse complement strand
TCGGTCCCTATCTTCCGTAGCCGTTGGAGATTTGAGGGTGAGTTGCTCCTAGTACGAGAGGACCGGAGTGAACGTATCTCTGGTGTTCCGGTTGTCACGCCAGTGGCACTGCCGGGTAGCTATATACGGACGGGATAACCGCTGAAAGCATCTAAGCGGGAAGCCCCCCCCAAGATTAGATCTCCCTAGACCTTTAAGGTCTCTAAAGGGCCGTCGAAGACTACGACGTTGATAGGCTGGGTGTGTACGCGCAGTAATGCGTTTAGCTAACCAGTACTAATTGCCCGTGAGGCTTGACCATATAACACCCAAGCGATTTGCCTGACGTCGAATCGCTATGGAGTGCTCGATCGATTACTTGAATGCGACCAAGCATCGAAACAAATTGTGCGAATTAGTGGCGGGGGCTAGACATGACTAGCTCCCCGCTGCGACCGGTTTGCCTGGCGGCCATAGCGAGTGGGAACCACCCGATCCCTTTCCGAACTCGGAAGTGAAAACGCTCCGCGCCGATGCTAGTGTCGACTTTGTCGATGTGAAAGTAGGTCACTGCCAGGCTCTTAATTTGATGAAAACGAACCCCCACCGGTGAAAGCTGGTGGGGGTTTTTTTGCGGACATTTGTGCTTGCCGTATTTACGGCTCAATGATATGGTTTGACAATATGAAAACGACACTGGATATGGATGAGAACCTGCTACGGCGCGCCAAGGAGCTCGCTGCCGCTTCCGGCATCTCCTTGCGCGACTTCGTGGAGGATGCGCTGCGCGCACGCATCCTGCCGCAGCCGCCACGTCGCAAGCCATTCAAGCTCGCATTGCCGGTGATCGAAGGGCGCGGACCACCCGCGGTGGATATTGCCGACCGCGACGCCTTGTACGATTTGATGGAGCGCGAGTGATCGCAGTCGACACCAATGTGCTCATTTATGCGCACCGCCGGGAATCCGCTCGGCACGAGATTGCGCTCCGCAAGATTACGGCGATTGCCGAGGACGATTCGCCCTGGGGCCTGCCGGTGTTCTGCTTGGCGGAATTCGTCCGGGTTGTCACGCACTTGCGGGTATTTGACCCGCCAAGCCCGCTCGCCAGCGCTTTGGGGTTTCTCGACCAATTAATGCAAAGCCCATCGGTGCGCCTGCTACTGCCAACGCCGGGGTATGCGGCCGCGTTCAGCAGCGCCTGCACAGCCGCCGGCGTGCGCGGAAATCTCGCGTTCGACGCGCAGATCGCCACCGTTTGCCGCGAGCACGGTATCGATGAACTGGTCACGGCCGATAAGGATTTTGCGCGTTTCGCAACTCTGCGAGTGGTCGACCTGATCGGGTAGACCGCGCACGGTGGGATTCAGGCGGCAGGCGGACCAAATCCGTCTCATCGCGGACTATTCGGACGAGGAGCCCGATAGTGAAACCGCGTTGTCATCCATCAAGCAGGCGAATCACTTCCTCGATGCGGTCGTGAACTACCTCGAGTCTTTGCCGTGATCCTCGCCCCGTCCTTAGCGCTGCGCGACGAGTTCGTCCTTGGATTGCAGCTTGATCAGCGCGGCCCGCATCTCTTGCTTGAGATCGTTTAGCTCCGCAACCTGCCCCTTCAGTTCACGAATCTCGCCGGCCTGTGCGGCGTTGATACGCTGCTGCTTCTGCACCTCATTCAGGAGCATCGGGGCAAGCTCCTCGTAGCGCACACCCTGAATCGCGCCCTTCTGGTCCCGCACCACGAGCTCGGGATACACCTTGTCAACTTCCTCGGCGATCAGGCCATACTGCACCGTACCCTGGCGATCGGTCTTGAGCTTGAAGGTCACGGGCCGCAACTGCGCGAGTTTTTCCGTGCTCGAATCCATGGCGGCGACATTGGTCTTGTAGCGCTCCGAGGATGCGAGCACGCCGAGTTGACCCGTGGCGGTCACATAGACGGCGTTGCCGGTCACCTGCGAGCCGGCCACACCTGCGATATAGGCTGTGAGAATTCCCGAACCCACGACTCCCGCCGTGCCTTGGGTGCCGAGCCGCAGCGTCTGTGATTCGCCCGCGACGCCGACATTGTTGATGTAGATGGTGTCGTTGCCCGTCGTCTGGCTACTGCCGGCGTTCATACCCACGGCGGTGTTGTAGCTGCCGGACGTATTGTACAAGAGCGCGTTGTTGCCGATTCCTAAGTTGCGGATCCCGGTGGTATTGCTGTAGAGCGCGTTCGAGCCTTGAGCGGCGTTGCCCTTGCCCGTCGTGTTCGAATACAGCGCGTCGAAACCGAAGGCCGTGTTGTTGATGCCGGTCGTATTCGTATACATGGCCCGGTAGCCGCTGGCCGTATTGTCATTGCCCGTCGAATTGGAATACAGCGATTCGGATCCCGTCGCGGTGTTGTAGTTGCCCGTCGAATTGGAATACAGCGATTGGTATCCGGCCGCGGTGTTGTAGTTGCCCGTCGTATTCAAGTAGAGGGAGCTGAACCCGGTGCCGGTGTTGTAGCTACCGACGGTATCTGAAAACAGCGCGTCGTCACCGCTCGCGGTGTTGTGGCAGCCCGCGTCCGCAGGAAGGACGTTGGCCAGCGCGCCGCTGCCCGTCGCAGTGTTCGCCTGGTAATCGCTAATCACCGGGTTGACAATCAGCTGTTGAGCCAGCGCCGGAGTTGCCATCGCGGAGATCAGGGAAATCAGCACCGCGTAAGCCTTTACCGAATTCTTCATTTTTTGTCCTACCTTTGAGCTGAGATGAATCGACTCATACGCTCCAGACTCGATTCTTGTCAATCGACGGGCGCACATTGCTGACTTTCTTGCGCCTTGGCCGTTCAACATAATCCACGTTAATCCAGCGGGGTTGCAGGGCCTATTCGTGGAGTGGACTACTACCCTGCAGCCTTGTTTAATGAATTGATTTTAATGCCAATTAATGGCGCACGCGTTACAGCCATGAGAGCTAGGCTAGCCCGTCTGCCCGCGTCGGCGTGCGCTACGCGCGTTTGATCAACCCGCGGCGCTTTTTGCCTACCGCCAGGCGCGCCGTGGCGCGCCGCGCTCATCCAGATCCTCGGTGGAAATGGCGGCCGTCACCGATTGCACCGGTTGGTCGTTCAACTTCACGCCGCCCTGCTCGATTAGCCGCCGCGCCGCGCCTCCCTCTTCGAGGCGGCCATGTGCAGCGCCGCCACCGCGTACACGACGGACATCGGCAATCCCCGTAGACTCGGTTAAAGTGCGGCCGACGGGCGACGGGCGACTACAACAACACCGGGGGGATCGTGAATACTCAACTTCAATATCTGACCTACGTGACTCTTCTGACTGCAGTGATCTGGATTCCATACATTCTCAACGAGATCATGGTGCGAGGTGTCGTGGAGGCCGTTGGCTATGCGCAAAACCCCAAGCCGTTGGCAGCCTGGGCCTCCCGCATGAAGGCGGCTCATTACAACGCGGTGGAAAACCTCGTCGTTTTCGCGACGCTGGTGCTCACGGCCAATGTGCTGCACTTGAGCAATCATGCGATCGCGGTGTCGTGCATGGTGTATTTCTGGGCCCGCGTCGCGCACCTGCTGGCGTATACGTTTGCAATTCCATGGGTTCGGACACTGGCCTTTGTGGTCGGGTTTCTGGCCCAGCTATGTATCGCCTGGCACATCCTCGGCTGGTAGGTTCCGTTGAACCTGAAGAATCGCGTGGCCGTGATCACCGGCGCGGGCGGCGGCATCGGCCGGGCGACGGCGCTGTCTCTGGCGCGCCGCGGCTGCCACTTGGCGCTGGCCGACATCGATGGGGCGGGCCTAAAGCAAACGCAGGCGCTGGCGTCAGCCGCCGGCGTGCGCGTGAGTGCTCACTCACTGGATGTGGCCAACCGCGAGGCGGTGGCCACTCTGCCCGCGGCGGTACTGCAAGAGCATGGTCGCGCGGATCTGCTGGTCAACAACGCGGGAGTGGCGCTGGCCGGCAGCTTCGATGAGGTGAGCGAGGCCGACTTCGACTGGCTCATGGAGATCAACTTTCACGGCGTGGTGCGCATGACCCGGGCTTTCCTGCCGCTGCTGCGGGCCAGCGACGACGCGCGCATCGTTAACGTCTCGAGCGTGTTCGGGCTGATCTCCCCGCCGGGTCAGTGCGCCTATTCGGCCAGCAAGTTCGCGGTGCGCGGCTTCTCCAATGCCCTGCGTCATGAGTTGGCCGGCACCCGCGTGGGAGTGAGCGTGGTGCATCCGGGCGGAGTTGCCACGGCAATTGCCCGCCATGCGCGCGTTCCAGTCGGGGCGGACGCCGACGAGATGCGCCGGCGGCTGAGCCTGGTCGAGAAGCTGCTGCGCCTCCCGCCGGAGCAGGCCGGGGAGATCATCGTGCGCGGCGTGGAAAAGCGGCGTGCGCGCATCCTGGTGGGGCGGGACGCGCTGATCATCGCGCTGATCGAGCGGCTATTTCCCGTGAGCTACTGGCGGGTGCTGGCACCCCGCCTTGAGTCATGAGCGCCGCGCCGCTGGTCGCCCTCGCTCTGCTGTTCGTCGCGTTAGGCTTGGGCGGCGGCCTGCTGTTATTTACGGTCCACACCGTGCGCCAGGTGGAGAGGGCCTTGCCGCCGGCCGGCCGCTTCGTCGACGTGCCCGGCGCGCGTCTGCACCTGGTGGAGCGCGGCAAGGGCCCGGCGGTGTTGTTGGTGCATGGGCTGGCGGGGCAACTCGCCCATTTCACCTACGGCATCGTCGACCAGTTGGCCACCGAGTACCGCGTGGTGGCGGTGGATCGGCCCGGTTCCGGCTATTCGGTCCGGATGCCAGGTGCCTCCGCCGGATTGGCCGCGCAGGCTGATGCGCTGGCCGCGCTGATCGACACGCTCGAGCTCGGCCGCACGGTGGTGGTGGGCCACTCCCTGGGCGGCGCAGTGGCGCTCGCACTGGCGCAGCGCCACCCCGAGCGCGTGGCCGGACTCGCGTTGCTGGCGCCGCTCACCCACCCGGTGCAAGACGTTGCGCCCGTGTTCAAGGGCCTCAAGATCGCCAAGCCTTGGATGCGCACGCTGGTGGCCTGGACCCTGGCCGTCCCGTTGAGCATGGTCAAGCGCGACGAGGTGCTGGAAATTCTGTTCGGCCCCGAGGCCGCGCCGAACGACTTCGCCACTCGCGGCGGCAGCCTGCTCACACTGCGGCCGAGCCATTTCGTCGCGGCCTGCGCCGACCTGGCGGCGATCCCCGAGGATCTACCTGGGATGGTGCCGCGCTACCCCACGATGCAGCTGCCCGTGAGCATCATCTACGGCCGCGGCGACGGCATCCTCAATCCGCAGAACCAAGGCGAGGCGCTGGCCGCCAAACTGCCGGGGGCGACGCTCTCACTGGTGGCGGGCGGCCACATGCTGCCCATCACCATGCCGGACCACATGGCGCAATTCATCCGCGAGACCGCGGCTCGCGCGCTGCCCTGAGCGCAAACGCGCTGCACGCCCAGTCGGCGCGACCCTTCGTGCGCGGTGCGATCTGAGTTTTTGCCACCCGTGTTGACCGAGTGTTATCGTGCAGGCGATCCTGGTCGATTTCGATGCCCGGCGGCCATCCAGATCGTCGATCGCCAACTAAACAAAAAAACTAATCAGGAAAACCTCGTGGCACACAGTAATCTCCATTCCTTTATTTTGCTCGTTGCCCTGACGACTGCAATTCAGCCCGCATACGCCCAGCAGCCTCCGGACACTGTCAAATCGGATCTCTACGGAAATACGGCATCCGGGACCAGCGCGCTCCTGAATGTTCAGGGAGGGAGTGGAGGAACTGCTAACGACGCCTTCGGGCAGTACGCGCTGATGTCCAATACAACGGGCAACGACAATACCGCCGTCGGAAATGAGGCGCTCATGGGCAACACGACCGGCTACTTCAATACCGCCATTGGGTCCAAAGCGCTTTTTTCGAACACGACCGGCAACGAAAACACCGCCAGCGGGGCCGGCGCGCTTCGGCTCAACACGACCGGAACCTCCAATACCGCCACCGGGAACAACGCGCTTTTTTCGAACACGAGTGGAAACCTTAACGCGGCCTTCGGGAAAGATGCGCTCAACACCAACACGACCGGTAATTACAACACCGCCGTCGGGGGCTTCGCCCTTTCGACCAACACGACCGGGTACGACAACACCGCCGTCGGGCAAGATGCGCTCTTGTTGAATACGACTGGCGCCAACAACACCGCCTTTGGAAATCTGGCTCTTCAATCCAATACGACGGGCAAAGGGAACGCAGCCCAGGGCGTGAACTCGCTGTTCAACAACACCTCCGGGATCCGCAACGTTGGAATCGGCAACAATGCGCTTTTTGCCAACTCGATCGGCAGCTACAACATCGCCTTGGGCTTCGATGCCGGCTACAACGTGGCCAATGGGAGCAACAACATCGAGATCGGCTCGATGGGGACCCCAAGCGACAACGGGACCATCCAGATAGGCGTGCAAGGTACGCAGACGTTGACAATGATCGCCGGCATCTTCGGCACACCTGTCTCCGGCAGCGCCGTCTACGTCACCTCCACCGGCCAGCTCGGGGTGCAAGCATCCTCCGAGCGGTTCAAGACCGATGTCGCAACGATGCCGGAGCTATCTGGAAAACTGGCTCAGTTGCGCCCGGTGACCTTTCACTACAAGACCGACCCGAAGAGCGTTCAACAATACGGCCTGATCGCCGAGGAAGTGGACCGGGTCTATCCGGAGCTCGTGATCCGAGACGGCGCCGGCAGGATCCAGGGGGTTCATTACGAGGAGCTCGCCCCGATGCTGCTCAGTGAATTGCAACAACAGCGGCGGATCATTGCAGCTCAAACTGAGCACGCTGCCTTCCAGGATGCAGAAGTGCGTGCGCTAAAGCGGCAAGTCGCCGAATTAATTGATCGACAGCGCGACAGACAGCGTCCTTAAGGACTGACGTTATCTTTGTTTCACCGCATTTCTCCCTTTGTCTATTGTAAGTATTGTGATTGGTCCAACGGTCAATCGTTGAGCCGGCTCATTGCATTCTGTAATGTCGACTTGTCATCCGTCAACGACCCACTACGCGCGGCAAGCTCCGTCACGAACCCGGCGCCGCAGTCGCAATCAGCGCCTGTTTGCTTCAAAACGTGACCAGCGGCGCACATCGTCGCGACGAGATGCTGCGCCAAGTCACAAGCCGTTTCTGCGCCTGGACGCAGTATGTGATCCGTGCTCGGTCCACGTGCTCACGTAGGGAGATGGCTGCGATGACAAAACACTCGAGACTGTTCCGCCCACTCATGTCGGCAACCCTTCTGACCCTCATGGGCAGCGGTGTCGCCATGGCCCAGCTGGCCAGCGACTCCAACGGCAACACCACGGCGGGCAGCAGCGCGCTCGCCGTCAATACGAGCGGCGCGGACAATTCGGTATTCGGCGACGCGGCGATGTTTACCAACTCCATCGGCAGCAACAACACGGCCTTCGGGTTCGACGCGCTGTATTCGAACACGACGGGCAAGGGCAACGCCGCGCAAGGCTCGTACGCGCTCTACAGCAACACCACGGGCATCCGCAACGTCGCAATAGGCAACAACGCGCTTCTCCATGGCTCCACGGGCAGCTACAACGTCGCCGTGGGCATGAATGCCGGCAGTAACCAGACGACGGGCAACGACAATATTTATTTCTCCAACGTCGGCGCCGCGGGCGAATCGCAGACCCTGCGGCTAGGCACGCAGGGCAGCGCGGGCGTCCTCGGTTCGGGGATCCTGAGTGCCTATATTGCCGGTATCGCAGGAACGCAGGTCACCGGAACCCCGGTTTATGTAACCTCGAGCGGGCAACTTGGGACGGGGGCACCAATCGTCGGACCGGCTGGTCCCGCCGGACCCACGGGTCCGCAAGGACCCGTCGGCCCGCCGGGAGCCACGGGCGCGACGGGTTCTGCTGGAACGCCAGGGGCCGCGGGAGCGCAAGGCGCTACCGGGCCGCAGGGCGCCACCGGACCTCAAGGCGCTACTGGACCGCAAGGGCCCACCGGACCGGCGGGGGTGGGCGGCAGCGGGGCCGCGAACTTTCTGCCGGTGTTCTCGGCGTCAACCACAGTGGGCGCATCGGTGATCCAGCAGGCGCAACCGAGCGGCTGGTCGAACATGGCGGTCGGTTTCAACGGCACGCCGGGTACAGGCCTCGTCGGCTCGCCCATGGGCGTCGATATCCAGGGGACCGTCAGCGAGGGCTTCCCCAATGGCTACAGTGCGACTCAGCTGGTCGTCGAGGGCACTATCGATTCGAGCTACTACGGTCAGGCCTACCTGCGTGGAATGATCATTGGCCCGAATTTCAACTTCGGCCAAGGCTACGGCAACTACGCCGAGGGGCTCTACATCGCGGCGCCGGTCATCACGGCGGGCTATTCAAACGTCGTCTCCACCCTGGACTTGGGGCAGCCGGCGGCCGGCGCCAGCGGCACGTCGTGCAGCGCGGCACTCAACATCAACATGCCGAACCAGAGCGGCAACTGCCCCGCCCATGCGAACTATGTATGGTCGATCTACAACGGCAGCACATACAACAGCTTCTTTGCCGGAAACGTGGGCTTCGGCACAGCCCTACCCAACTATCCGATCGAAACGGCGGGCGGAGCGTACGTCACTACGGGTGGCGTTTGGACGAATGCCTCCAGCCGGGCGCTCAAGAAAGATATCCAGCCGCTGCCCGCCGACGAGGCGATGGCGACGCTGGCGGGCCTCGTGCCGGTGACATTCAAGTACAAGGTCGGCGATGAGCCGCACGTCGGCTTCATCGCCGAGGACGTGCCCGACTTGGTTGCGACCCAGGATCGCAAGGGCCTCAGCGCGATGGATATCGTGGCCGTGCTCGCGAGAGTCGTCCAACAGCAGCAGACGCAGCTAGCCGACGAGCGCAGGGAAATCGACTTGCTGAAGGCGCGACTCGCGACGGGCGAGGGAAAGCGATAGCACCCCAGCCCACAGCGGGTTTTGACGCTCGGGCGCGAACCCTCGACGGCGGATGTGGCCGCGTCGCTGGCGGAGCAGCGTGAACAACAAGACAGCACAGATTCTGTTGGCCGTGATGTCCGTCGCGCCCCTCGTTGCCGGCGGTGCGTGGTATCACGCGAGTTCGGCGCTGCGCGACTCGCGCGCCCAATTCGTCACGGGCGCGCTGGAGCCCATCGCCATGCTGCTCAACGAGAACCAGGCGCTCGTTGCCGAGCTGAAGGCCGAGCCCTTCATCGAGAAGGACGCCGGAATTCTGGCCTCCTATCTCGCCAAGATCCGCCGCGACGGGGTCGCCAAGCACGCCGATATGAAGCAGCGCCTCGATCAGCTCGCCGAGACCAACACGGCGATCGTCACGCTGATCAAGGTATACGCGCCGCAGGCCAGGACGCCGGCTTTCTCGGCCGAGGCGGACAAGTTCCGCACCTACGCGATCGCCTGGCGCGACCGCTGGAATTCAGTAATGGAACTGTTCATGGCGGGCGGTAATTACCCGGTGGCCGGCGTGCCGTTCCCCAACGGTTTTTCCGACGCGGTTCAGGCCGAGGTCGCAGCCGCGCGCTGAATCGCCTCGCCACGATTGTTCGCCGCGCTTTCGCCGCCGACCTGACGCTGCTGTACTTGAGGAATACCAGCCTGTCTGACACCCTCTCATGCGCGGGCGCGGGTATTGACCGGGACAATGCGACAACACCGTCGTCCGGCCATGGAAAGAAGATTTGCATAACATTTAGGGGGAAATGAAATGACAAATTCCAATCTTCGTCCTCTTTTGGTCATTGTCGCGCTCATGAGCTTTACGCGATCGGCCTCTGCGACCCAGCCGCCGGACTCCGTGCAAAGCGACTCGGTAGGTAACACCGCGATGGGAAGCTATGCGCTTTTGAACCTAGCCCCTGGCATTTATGATAATACCGCAGCCGGGGATTCGGCCCTTCGATCCAACTCGACAGGTGCTTTCAACAGCGCTTTCGGAGCGTTTTCACTCCTTTCCAACACGACGGGTAACTACAACAGCGCCTTTGGAACCTCTTCACTCGAATTCAACTCGACCGGTGACAACAACAGCGCCTTCGGAGCCAATTCACTCTATAAAAACACGACGGGTGTAAGCAATAGCGCCTTCGGAGACGCTTCACTCTATTTCAACACGACGGGTGCCTTTAACAGCGCCTTCGGAAACTACGCGCTCTATGGCAATACGACCGGATTGTACAACACGGCGTCCGGGGCTTTCGCCCTTCAGAGCAACACGACTGGAGGCTACAACACCGCCACTGGAAGTGGCGCCTTGGAGTTGAACACGACCGGATCGAGCAACACGGCGTCTGGGGCTTACGCCCTTTGGAGCAACGCGACCGGATCGGGGAACGCCGCGTTCGGGTACTACGCACTTTTGAACAACACGACCGGAGGCTACAACACGGCGTCTGGGGCCACCGCCCTTTTGAGCAACACGACCGGAAGCTACAACACGGCGTCTGGGGCTTACGCCCTTCATAGCAACACGACCGGATTCTACAACACCGCCACTGGAGCTGGCGCCTTGGAGAACAACACGACCGGAGTGAACAACGCCGCGTTCGGGAACAACGCGCTTGTGTACAACTCGACCGGAGCCAATAACACCGCCTTTGGATTCCAGGCGCTTTTTTCCAATACGACCGGCAAGGGCAACGGCGCGCAGGGCGCGAACGCGCTCACCAGCAACACCACGGGGATTCGCAACGTAGCAATAGGCAACAACGCGCTTCTCCATAACACCACGGGCAGCTACAACGTCGCCGTGGGTATGGGTGCCGGCAGTAACCAGACGACGGGCGACGACACCATCTACATCAACAATCTCGGCGTCGCCGGCGAATCGCAGACTCTGCGGCTCGGCACCCA
>Ga0210410_10005665_pt1 | contig 10863 bp, 8 predicted proteins | sample IncBWC4MmetaG_FD_161058 | JGI IMG/M metagenome (GOLD analysis project Ga0210410, IMG submission 161058) | Forest soil microbial communities from Barre Woods Harvard Forest LTER site, Petersham, Massachusetts, United States - Inc-BW-C-4-M | ecosystem: Environmental > Terrestrial > Soil >... | reverse complement strand
CACCTCCAGCCAGCTGGGCTCGCTGAACGTGGCGGGTCTGTCCAGCAGTCAGCTGGGTAGCTTCACCGCCACCGCCGTATCGGGGCTGACCACGGCCGACATGGCCGCCCTGTCGAGCACGCAGCTGCCCGGCTTCACCGGCAAGCAATTCGCCGCGTTGAGCACCGCCCTGGTCGATGCGATCGTGAGCTCGCAGATCCAGTACCTGAGCACGAGTGAAGTCTCATCGCTGACAACAGGCCAGATCCAGAGCCTGTCGACGGGCCAGGTGCAAAGCTTCAGCACGTCGCAGTTGGCGACCCTGGCCTACGCGCAGGTTGCTGCGCTCTCCTCGACGCAGATGGCGGCGTTGTCGAGCACGCAGATCCAGGCGCTGGTTGTCTGACCGAGGGGCTGGCGCGACGCCAGCCCACCCGGACTCGAATCGAGTTGCAATGCCGACCGGCCGCCACCAGGCGGCCGGTTCGCTTTACGGCGCTGTCGAATTATCAATTCGCCGACAAGCCTACGGCGCTGTTAGATAGTCAATTCGCCGGCAAGCCTACGGCACTGTCAGATCGCCAATTCGCCGGCGAGCCGCTTGAACTGCGCTTCGAGGTTGCGAACGAAGCGCGGCGTATCGAACAGCGCGCCGCTCTCCTTGACCTTGCGCAGGCATTTCCGAAGGCGCGCCAGCTCCGCAGGCGCTGCGGCCAGCGCGACCGCCTTGTCCTCGTAGTCGCGCAGGTTGACCGTGATCAGCTCATCGAGCCCGGCGCACGTCAACAGAGCCCCCGCCATCCGCGAGGCGAACGTGCGCCCCGCGGTGGTCAGGACCGGCAGCTCCATCCAGAGCGCGTCGTTGGCCGTGGTTCCTGCGTTGAAAGGATAAGTGTCCAGAAAAAGATCGGCGAGGCCGTAACGTGCCAGATAGACCTCGGGAGCGACGCGCCCTGCGAACAACAGGCGCCCGCCGTCCACTCCGTGCTGGTCCGCCTGCCTGCGCAAGTTGGCCTCCGCCCACGGGTTGTCGGCCAGCAGCCAGAGCACACTGTCGGGTACCCGCCGCAGAATATTCATCCAGACTGCAAAAACCTCGGGTGTGTATTTGAAGTTGTTGTTGAAGGAGCAGAACACGAACTTGCCTTCCGGCAGGCCGCAGTCCGACCGGCCGGGAACGGCCGCCACCGGCCTCTTGCGATCGCTGACCTGATACACGTCGGGCATGTACAGCGGCTGTTCCGAGTAGTTGTCCGCGGCGTCCTCCGGGATCAGGAAGCGGTCGGCGACGACGTAATCGATGCAGGGCAGCCCGGTGGTGGCCGGCAGTCCGAGATAGGTGACCTGGATCGGAGCAGGGCGGTAGGCGAGCAGGTTGGCGCGCGCCCCGAGAGTCTGCCCATGAAGATCGACCAGGATGTCGATCTCGTCCGCGCGTATCCGGTGGGCCGCCGCCTCGTCGCTGATCGCGTCGATGCGCTCGAAGTGATCCATGGCGCCGATGATTCGCTTGCGCACCGCCGAGCCGTCCTCGCGCGTCCAGCAGTATCCGTACACCTCGAACTCGCTGCGGTCGTGCAGCTCGAAAAGCTCGGCCGTCAGCAGCGCCACCGGGTGCAGGCAGAAGTCCGACGACAGGTAGGCCACGCGCAGGCGGCGGTGCCCATACGACCGCCGCTCGGACAGCGGCGGCACGTTGTGGTTGACCTTGCTCAGCACATAGCGCCGCGCGGCCGCCAGCTGCGTACGGGGATCGTCCGACAGGGCGATCATCGCCAGGGCCGAGGTCGAATCGCGCATCAATTGCGGGTCCACGCCGGGCACGTCCGCGTACACCGGCCATTCGCATTGCTTGGCGCGCAGGAAGATCCAGTGGTGCAGCACATCGCGCTGCGTGGGGTCCATCTGCAGACTCATCGCCAGCCACGAAAGGGCATCCGACAGCTCCCGACGCTCCTCCTGCAGCCGCCCCAGATTGTTCAACGCCAGCAGGCGGATCGCACGCTGGTCGGGCTGGCTGACGTCGGCGCGCTCCACGACCCAGCGCCACTCGGCCAGCGCGGCATCGAACTGGCGCGTTTTCTCGTAGACGGTTCCCAGGTTGAAGTGCGGCTGAACGAACGCCGGAGCCAGCTCGATCGCTCGCAGGTAGGCGCGGCGCGCGCCGTCCAGGTCCCCGGCGTTGGACAGCACGGTGCCGAGATTGAACAGCACAGCCGCTCCCACCGGCGATGGGTTACGGTCGGCCCAGGTCTGGTAAAGCACCGCGGCGAGCGGTGCGTGACCGCTCGACTCGAGGTGACCGGCTTCCGAAATCAGGCCATTCAGGTCGAGCTGGCCGTGCCAGGCCCTCAGCACGAGCGACGTGAAGTTCTCTTCCAGGTGCACTGTCGGATCCATCGATCCCATGAAACCCCCGCGAGTTCTGACCGGTCGGCAGACCGCTACAGCAACGACATCAGCTGTCGCGTGACCGAGGCCCAGGAAAATTCTTGCGCCAGATCGGCCAGAGCGGCTTGTCTGGGGCCGGCGTCGGCGCGTACGCCTTGCACGACCTGCTCCATCGCGTGGATCAGGTCGTCCAGGTCTGGAATCACGAATTGGCCGTGAACCCGCGGCTCGTCCTGCGCGGTCCGCAGCCTGGTGCGAAGCCGATAGGCGAGCGCTTCCGGCACGAAATCGTCGGTGGCCCCGCCTCCGCTGACGATCACGTGAGTGCCGCAGCCCATGGCCTCCAGAACCGGCAGGTTGAATCCTTCGGCGCGATACGGCGAGACATACGCGTCGGACACTACGTACAGCGAGCGAAGCTGCGCGAAGCTCAGGCTGCCGGACAGCACGCAGATGCCGCCGCGTACGATATCGTGGTTCAGCAGCGGGGCGTGCTTGGCCAATTCGTTGTACAGGTCTTCGAGGCCGATCCCATACAGGCCCTTGTGATCCTTGATCAGCAGCCGCACCGGCAAGCCGCGCAGGCGCAACTGCGCGAAGGCCATCAGCAGCAGGTCGAGCCCCTTGTTCCAGGTCGCCACGCCGACATTGCTGAAGACCGTCTCGTGCGGAGCAATTCCCAGCATCTGCCGGGCTTCCTGGCGGGCTTCGCCGGACATCGGCGCAAACACATCGGTCTTGTAGCCGTGCGGCACGACGTGCACCTTGTCGGCGGCGAATCCCCATTCCAGCAGGCGATCGCGCGCCCAGCACGAGGGCGTGACGACCACGTCATCGCCTGCAGTGATCTGCTCCGGTCGCAGATGGGCTGGCTCGAAGTTGGCTGCAACGGGCCCGAACTCGGTCACGATGAACGTACAGGTTCTGCGCGCCTCGCCCGCCCTGCCGCCGCGCACGGGCGACGCGATCCGGAAGCAGCAGTCCATCGTGGCATCACCCGGATCGGGCAGGGCATCGAGCTGAGCCTGCTCTTCGGGTGAAAAACCGCTGTTGAGCTGCGCTTTGTTCCAGTGCGGCAGGAAGTAGGGAGCGTCGCGGTGGTAGATCCGCCAGCCCGGATTCCTGAGCATCTCCAGAATCTGGTTCTGATTGACCATCGCGATGGAGTGATTCACTCCACGCCAGCCTTCGATACACAGTGTCTTCAAGGCAATCGTCCGGTGCGTGGCGTTGTGCAGATCCGTCCGCGCGCTCTAGTTGCGCCGAAATTTGAGAAGGGAAGGAAGGCCGTCGACGACGAACTTCGGATTGATGTACAGCCGTGCCCCGTCGCGGCGCGCCTGCTGATGAAAGACGACGTGCTCGCAGGTTTCCTGGCCGTCCTTGATGCCGAAGTAGCGGCAGTCGGAGAAGGCCTCGGTGCGATACAGGCCCATGCCGCCGAACGCGGAATCGACCGCCAGCCAGCCCTGCATCCGATCGAACCGGAAGCTTTGCAGCGGATCGACGATCAACGCGACGCTGTCCTCCGGAGTAAAGGCCTGGCTGAGCCGGTTCATCACCCGGTGGTAATCGAACGGGCACAGTTCAGGGTGTCGCAGTGCCCACAGGTCGTAGTAAAAGGACTGTGCAACCGGAAAGCAGGCATCCCAGCAATCCTTTTGCTCGAAATTGCTGAGGAACGACTCCTCGGTCAGGCTCTCACCCATCACACCGTCCAGGTCCGCCACGCAGAAGTAATCCGGAGCGCTGGGGCGGACCTCGTCCAGAAGGCGATTTCTGGCATAGCCGAGGCGCTGCGTTCTCAGAGGCAGGCTTTGATCCAGTCCATCCTGGCTGATCAGTTGCACAGACCCTTGCTCGGTCCACCTGCGCAGGAGTTCGCGCGTGCCGTCGTTCGAGTCGTTCTCGAATACGATGATCCGGCTCGAGCCGAAGAGGCGCCCGAGGCTTTGCAGCTTTTGCAGGCTCGCCTCGAGCTGACCGGCGCAGCTTCTTGCGCACGCCAGGAAGGCGATCGACCGGGTCTTCACGACGCTTCGGGCCTGCTCCGGGCTCAGCGACGGCATGAAATGCGCCGTCGCGTTCGCCAGCGATCCGCCGTAGCCGACCAGCTCGATCCTGAAGTAGGAGAAGTTCTCCGGCCGCGCGAACTCGATCGCGAGTCGACCGTCGCTTGATGCCAGGCGAAAGGGGATTTGCTGCCAGTCGGTTGGGATCCGGCCGTGAGAGCCGGTGACGTGAAAGTCCGCCCGCTCCAGGCCGTCGGCCGGGAAACTCAACCCGGTGAGAAAGCGAATCGACGGATTCGGGTAGGTGATAAGTTGGCTGGCTGTCATCAGCGTTCCTGATCGGAGCTCCGATCGATGCGGGCAGCGAGCCCGGCATTCGCGACGGCCACAAACTATCGGAAAAAGGGAAAGTCATTTCCTTTCCAAGCCAGCCAGATGCGAAGCAAATCCGCGTCTAGAGCCGCGAACGCACGGGTCGGAGCGGGCTGAGCCGCCGAAAAGCCCGATGCTTGGCCGGCAATAGTGCATCTGACTGGAACTCGCCCGCATATCTCGTTTTTGCCGGGCAAAACCCGCGGATAGCATCATCGCGGCGCCCATCGAGCGTCCGACCCTGACGGTTATTGCCTTCGTCCGAGTCTTGGGGAGCAATACCATGCTGTCACCGATTACCCGGGCGTGTTCGCGCCAAGCGGCCCAGTCCCGGCCGTCGAACGGTCATTCGCCGCACCCGGACCGTTCGTTCGGCGCCGACGAACTGCGCCGGTGGGGCGTACAAGCCATCTGCGACGAGGCCAGGGGCCTCGAGCTGCTCGCACAGTCGATCAACGAGAGCTTTGCCGCCGCCGCGCTGACGGTGCTGCAGTGCACGGGCCGAACCGTCGTGGTCGGCATCGGCAAGTCCGGGCACATCGGCAGGAAGATCGCGGCAACGCTCGCCTCGACCGGCTCCCCAGCCTTGTTTGTCCACCCGGCCGAGGCCAGCCACGGTGACCTCGGCATGATCGAGCGGCGCGACGTGGTGCTCGCCATTTCGAAGTCGGGCGAATCCCCCGAGTTGGGCGACGTGCTCGCCTATTGCCGGCGCTTCGGCATTCCCGTGATCGCCATCACCGCCGTCGCCGACAGCAGCCTGGGTAAGGCGGCCAGGCACGTGCTGCTGCTGCCCAACCCGGCCGAGGCATGTCCGATGGGACTCGTGCCGACCACCTCCACGACCATGGCGCTGGCGCTCGGGGATGCGCTGGCCATCGCGTGCTTGAAAGGGCGGGACTTCCAGCCTGCGCAGTTCCGGGAGTTTCACCCCGGAGGCAAGCTGGGACAGAAGCTCACCCGCGTGCGCGACGTGATGCACAGCGGAGATCTGCTGCCCACGGTGAAGACGACCGCGCTGGTGTCGGACGCCGTGCTCGAGATGAGCCGCGGCAGGCTGGGCTGCGTGGGAGTGGTCGACCAGTCCGGTTCGCTGGTCGGGATCTTCACGGACGGTGACCTGCGCCGCCACTTTTCCGCGGTGAACATCGACAAGCCGATCACCGAGTTCATGCACACCTCGCCGCAGCGCGTCAGCCCCGATGCACTGGTCGCCGACGTCGTGCACCTGTTCACCGAGAAGCGCATCCCGTCGGTGTTCGTCTGCGTGGACGAAAAGCCGCTTGGCATCGTGCATGTGCATGACGTGCTGCAGAAAGGCTTCATATGACCTCTGCACCGCTGACCGCCACGCAGCTCCACGTGATCGTCCAGGCCGGGGGGCGCGGCAGCCGCCTGCGCCATCACACCTGGAACAAGCCGAAGTGCCTGGTTTCGGTTCAGGGCAAGCCGCTGCTGTACCACCTGTTCGATCGCTTCGCATCGGCAAGGTTCGTCATCATCGGCGACTACCAATTCGAGCAGCTCGAGAAGTACCTTCTGCTCAACCCGCCCTCAATTCGGTACGAATTGACGCGCACCGGAGAAAAGGGCACGGCCTCGGGAATTGCCGAAGCCCTGGCTCGAATTCCGGCCGCTGCACCGCTGGTGCTGACCTGGAGCGATCTGTTGATCGACAGCCTGCCTGCCTGGCCTGTCGGCCAGCGGCCCGTCGTATGCACCACATCGGCTTTCGCCTGCCGCTGGACCGTTGCGCCAGGCTCGCGCCAACTGCAGGAATTGCCCGGAACCACGAATGGCATCCCGGGCCTGTTCTACTTTCCGCGCGCCGACCTGCTTCCAAGGCCGCCTGCCAGCGGCGAATTCGTCAAGTGGTTTGCGGCGCAGGTGCGTGACTACGAGTTGCTGGATTGCCCCGAACTGGCAGAGCTGGGCGATTTCTCGACGCTGGAGAAAGCCAATGACCGCGCCGGCTTCTGTCGCTTCTTCAACAAGGTGACCATCGGCGAAACCGAAGTCACCAAGACGGTCGTCGACCCGGAATACGAGGCGCTGCACGAGAAGGAAGTCTCGTGGTATCGCGAAGCGCAGGGCTTGGGATTCCGGCGCATTCCCAAGGTGTACTCCGAATCGCCGCTGGTGATGGAGCGCATCCGCGGGCGGCACCCGTACCAGATGACCGATCTCACCGATCGCGAACGGCGGGCCGTGCTGGCCGATTGCCTGGATGCGCTGATGACCTTGCACGACATGCGCAGCGCGCCGCCCGTGCCCGCCGAAGTCGATGAGGTCTACCGCACCAAGACGATCAGCCGTGTCCGCAGCGTGGCCAGCGTGATCCCCGGCTTCGAGCGGGAGTCGATGACGATCAACGGCAAGAAGTGCCTCAACCTGTTCTCGCCGAAGCACGGCTCGCACCTCGACGGCCTGCTGGACGGCTTGCAGCCCGACCGCTTCGTACCCATTCACGGCGATGCCACGTTCTCCAATACGCTGGTGGACGACAAGCTGCGCGTGTGGTTCATCGACCCGCGCGGTTACTTCGCCAAGCCCGGCATCATGGGCGACGCCTGGTACGACTTCGCCAAGGTGTACTACTCCGCCGTCGGTGGCTACGACGCGTTCAATCGCCGCAAATTCAAGCTGCACATCGACGATGAGACCGTCGAAGTACTGATGGAAGAGTCCTCGTTCGCCAGGACGGCGAACGACATCTTCGCGGATTACTTCGGAGCCGAGGTGGCCCGCGTCCAGAGCCTGCACGGCTTGATCTGGCTGGCGCTCTCGGGGTACGCGAAGGATGATCTCGATTCGGTCATCGGCTCGTTCTACCTCGGGCTGTACTGGCTCGAGCAGGGCGTGGCGCATGCTTGAGGCCGCTTCAAGGCGACTTCCGATGCACACATTGACGTTGAGCACGCTGCCGCACACCTGGTTGATCGATGTCGACGGCACCGTCCTCAGGCACAACGGATACAAGTCGGGGCGGGACGATCTGCTGCCGGGCGTGGCCGACCTGTGGGCGCGCATTCCCGATGGCGATTTCATCGTGCTCTTGACGGCCCGCGCGGAGGCGGAGAGGGTATCCACGCTGGCCGTTTTCGATCGAAACGGCCTGCGCTTCGATTGCGCGATTTTCGGCCTGCCGGCCGGCGAGCGCGTCCTGATCAATGATTCGAAGCCGAGCGGCGTTCAAACCGCCGTGGCCATCAACGTGAAGCGGGATGTCGGGTTGAGCGGGGTTAGTGTCGTGCTGGACCCGATGCTCTGACCGGCCGACCGACCTCCTGATGAACTCGATCAATCCGTTCAGCCGCCTGCGGCTTTACCTCGCCAGTCTGGGGTTGCCTGCCAACGCCGCCTTTTTCGTACCGTGCTTCGGACTGGGAGATCGGCTGCGGTTCCTGAGCTACCTGCATCTGTTCGATCTGTTCAATGGCTGCAAGTCCTACCTGGTGTTCGAAGAGGGTTCGCCACAAGACATCCTGGGTTTCTATCCCGAGCTGCAGCAGGAGCGGACGATCATCGTGCCTTCGGGCGTGATGCTGAAGCCGTTGGACCTTCATCTTCACGCGATGGGGGACGATCGGCCCGGGCCGCAGAAGATCTACTTTACGTGGCACAAGCAGTATCTGGGTGGCCAGAGCCTGAGCTGGGAGCAGATCAACCACGAGAGCGTGACGCACGACTTGATGGTGAAGCAGATCCTGGGCGTGCCTGCGGTGTTCACGCCGAAGAGAATCCACACCGTCGACGCGTCGGGCGAACCGGAGCCGGTGATCTATCTGGCTCCGTTCAGCGTCAGCAATCCCGGCCTGCCGCAGGAGTTCTGGCTGGGTCTGGCCGATGCCCTGACGGCCAAGGGCCTGCGGGTCGTCTGCAACGGTAGAACCAACGGCGCTCGCAACGTGTGGGAGCACCAGCAGTACGACGAACTGCTCCGACGGTTTGCCCCGGTGGACTGCGGCCTGGACGAGCTGGTCGCGCGAGTCGGACGCTCGCGCGGCATCGTGACGGTGCGCAGCGGGCTGTCGGATCTGTTCTCGCTGACCGAGATGCCCCAGGTCTCGCTGACCCACAACCGGATCGGCTCGTTTTGGAAGCTGCCCGTGAGCTGCAATCGTCAAGCCGAGATCAACGTCGATCGGCAGTCGATCCAGGAGACCATCGCGCAGGTGGTGCCCTTCCTGGCCGGCTGATGCCGTCGAGGCTGCTCAGGCCGATGCGAGGCAGGCCTGCTGACTCGCCAGCCGCGTCGCCACTCTGTCGATGATGTCCTGTGGCGGCACGTTCATGCAGGCGAAGTCGATTTTGCGCGGACACTGATTCTGGCCGCAATACTGACAGGACACGACGGGGTCGACGGCCGCCTCGGCTCCGAGCACCGACGGTGGCAGCGCACCGGGAAGAACGAGCGTCGGACAGGCCACCAGCCGCGCCAGCCATTGCGTTGACGTGGCGACCGACACCAGCAGGTCGGTCGCGGCAAGCCGTGCCAGCGTCGTGCGCAGCGGAAGGCTGCCGTCGAACTGACTCCACACGAAGTAACCGGCCTGCGTCAACCCCGACCGCAACGCGGCGGCGTTTCGATACTGCTTCGATGGGCCGCTGCCGGACATGGAAAGGGCGACGATCTTCCTTCCCTGAGCGCTGGCGCGAAATTCGGAATCCGGTTCGATCGACAGCGACATGTCGAGATCGCCGGCGAGGCCGCAGCAATGGCGCAAGTAAAAATCCGGATAGGCGCCGGCGTCCGGGTACTTGTCCCACCAGGCGACCGTCCAGTCGGACATGTTGGGGAAGCTGCTCTGCAGGTACTGCGCCGGATCCTCGAAGAACTGCTGCGACAGCTCGCGCGCCTGCCAGCGCCGGAACAGTTCGCCGGTGGAAAGGCTGATCGTGTTGCCGTGTACCTCGAGCCCCAGCTCCTGCAGCACCCTCGCCAGAAAGCAGGGCATGAACCAGGTGTCCAGATTGACGATCCGGTCGAACCGTTGGGCTGCGACCTGCTCGGCGATGTTCAGGAAGCTCTGGACAGCCGGGCCGATATCGTCGGGCCACTGCCTCGGGTCGATCGCGTGCACCTGCTCGATACCGGGCACCAGGCTCATCAGCTCGCCGCCCGCGCCATGCGTGAGGACGTGGATGCGCGCGCGCGGATGCTGCACGGCCACGAGCCGCACAGCCGGGATCAGGATGGACGCCACGTCGCCCAGCCCCATCAGGCGAATCAGCAGGATTTTCACCGGGGCATTCTCGCCAAACCCTCTGCCACCCCATCCTTAGGATTCACGCGTAGGCCTGTCCCTTTCCGACCGATGCCCTGCAGGCCCGACACCTAGACTGGGTCGATGTCTGCCTTCGACCCCGCCATGCACCTGCCGGCGGTGCATCTGTGCATCGTGCAGCCGGTCGGATATCTGCATTCCCTCGGCTTCCTGGATCAGGCGCGATTCTTCCGCCATCAATTCCGGCGCCAGGGAGCGCAGGTCACGCTGGCGAAGAACCGGTTGCGCCACGGTGCAATCAATTTCGTATTCGGCGCGCACTTGGGCTTCGACGCCGAGTTGAAGAAGCGCTACACCTGCATCTTCGTCAACCTGGAGCAACTCGGGTCCGGCGGCAACCCGGTCGCGCCGGAGTACCTGAAGCTGCTGAGCTCCTCTGCGGTGGTCGACTACGATGCCGGCAACGTCGCGGCGTATACGTCGCACACGGGCGACGTGCCTCTGGTGTCGTTTGCGCATGCACCCTACCTGCAAGGCGCCCCTGCCCCCGACCTCGAGAAACGTCCCATCGGCCTGCTGTTCTTTGGCAGCCTGAACGAGCGCCGTACCCGGCTGCTCTCGGAGGTCGAGGCGGCGGGCCACAAGCCGGTGGTCGCCTGCGGGCTTTATGGCCCCGAGCGCGATGACCTGATCCGCCAGGCGCGCGCGGTGTTCAACTGCCATTTCTATGATTCGGCCCGCTTCGAGCAGGCCCGGGTCTTCCAGTGCCTGTCGCTCGGGACTCCAGTGGTCAGCGAGCGCCTCGAAAACACGAGACCGGCTCCGCAATTCGAGGACAGCGTATTCTGGGTTGGCCCTGAGGGACTGCGCGAGTTCTTCGC
>Ga0210410_10005664_pt1 | contig 10863 bp, 10 predicted proteins | sample IncBWC4MmetaG_FD_161058 | JGI IMG/M metagenome (GOLD analysis project Ga0210410, IMG submission 161058) | Forest soil microbial communities from Barre Woods Harvard Forest LTER site, Petersham, Massachusetts, United States - Inc-BW-C-4-M | ecosystem: Environmental > Terrestrial > Soil >... | reverse complement strand
GCCTGGCTCCCTCCGCAGTGACGCTGGTGTGCTTCGCGCCGGCTTTTGAAAACGAAACCGGCGATCAGCTCCGCATCGACTTCGGTAACGACGCCCGTTTTCTGCCGAATCCGCACATCGAAGGCGGCCCACGCATGGCTCAGTCGAACTTGAAAAGTCTGGTTACGTTGGTCCACGAAACTGAGCGCACTCTCGGCCTGGAGCGCAGGCAACTCTGGTCGGAAAGCGGTGTCAGTCCCGTAGACCTGATCGCACAGGAGCTATGATTTGCGGGCTTTGCGCGGACCTTTGCGCCTTAGCCTGAAACCGGTCTAAACCACCGGCTCCATCCCAAATCTCCGCAACAGCAGAAACTCGGAAAGGTTATCCGTAGTCAGCAAGCCGAGCAGTTTGTCGTGATCCATCACCAGCGCGCAGCGGCCGGCGTGCGCCATGGAGGGAAGAACCATGGAGAGATCCTCGCCTGGCTCGAGCAAAAGAAAATCGCGGTCCATCACGCCCGCCACGTAAGCATCGGGACCTTCCGCTGCGAGCGACTTCAGCAATAGATTGCGCCCTAGCAGTCCCACCACCTGTTCGCCATGCATCACCGGAAAATCCTCCTGCGAAGTGGACAGCAGCAGGTTGGCGGCGTCGCGAATCGTGTTTCCATGATCCAGCGTGTGGAACTGGGTGATCATGGCGGCGCGCACCGGGATTCCGTGGGTCAGCGTACGGCCCATGGCGGCTGCGCTCTCTTGTGCCGCGCCCAGATAGACGAAAAACGCGAAGAACACCAGCACCGGTTGCGGCGCGAGCAATCCATACAGAGCCATGCTGATGGCCAGCATCCGTCCCATCCAGGCGGCGGTCCGCGTGGCCTGATCCTCGGGGCGGATCAGCGAGAGCAGCGCGCGCAGGATGCGGCCGCCGTCCATGGGAAAGGCGGGGAGCAGGTTGAATGCCGCCAGCACCAGGTTTCCATACGCCAGCCGCGCCAGCGCGTTGGCATCCGTGGGCTGGATCAGGTCCGCCATCTTGATCGGCACCGACAGGTGCATGTAGAACATGTATGCGAAAATACCGGCTGACAGGAGGATGTTGACCAGCGGACCGGCGATGGCGATTGACAGCTCTTCGGAGGGCCGCAGCACTCGTTCCATGCGCGAAAGCCCGCCGATAGGGAACATGATGATCTCCGTGGTCCGCACGCCGAAACGGCGTCCCACAAAGGCGTGTCCCATTTCATGCAGCAGAACGCTGGCGAACAGGCCCACCAGGAACAGCGCGTAGCTGCTGCTGGTGTGGCCGCTGCCCAGATCGGTCACCACCAGGAAGATAACCAAAAGGACAAACGTGAAGTGCAGCCGAACCGGGACACCGAACAGATTGAACCCTCGCATGGTGCCGGCCGTGCCGCTGTGATTCGATACTCGTGCAATCTCCACAAGTCAACCTTAACCAACTTTCGGAAAAGTTGTACTAAGTGAAAACCCTGAGTCGGCATGCGATGAATCGCTGAATCTGGGAGATTATTCGAGGGGCCAACGGCGTGTGGCGGCGCCCTGAGACTTCCGGCTTGGCAGTGGACCAGGCCCATCGGAAGCTCCTTTGCGCATGGGCGAGTTTGAAAAATCCAACTCCGATGTTTCGAACTGCACTGACCGGTCCAGCACCATTTCGAGCGTAGTCCCCTTGGCGAGCACCGCTTCCGGACCCCGCGTCAGCAGGACGCCCATCAATCCGGCAGCTGCTCCGGCAGCCGCGCCGATCCCCGCGCCCATTCCAGCCGCTCCGCTGATACCGCCGGCCAAAGCGCCGACGCTGGCTCCGGCCGCGGCTGTTTCGGCGACGGTCCGCGCGTCGCCGGCCTTATTGCCCTCGCTCTTAATGGTGCCTTCCTTGCGATCCAGCTCCTCGCTGGCGCGCCCGTCGATTCCGCTGACGCGTGCCCGGAAGTCGCGCGTAGTGCCGTTCGGCAACGTCAGTGAATCGAAGCGCAAGTGAAACTCGCCCCGCCCCTTCACCTTGCCGGGACGCTGGATTTCCGTGATGGTTCCCGCGACATAACTACCCGGGGGAATCACGATTTTTCCGTCCACCAGAATGGGAAACACGGTTTCCAGGTACACGCGATCGCCCGGAACTGAGTTTTTCGTGCTCACGCTATTGATCAGGCTCAATGGAATGTGCGTGCCGGTTTCGACCACGAACGGTTTCACGTCGGGAGCTTTGCCGTCAGGCTTGTCGTCCTGAGCAACACCCTGAGCCGCGAGCCCCAGCGCGAGGCAAACCATCGGGCAGATCACGCGTAAGCACATAGCGGACGCTCCCTATAATCAGTGTAACCCACACTTTCTAATACGCGGACCAGACGCTCTCGGTTTCCTCGGGTTCTCATTACGCGATTATAGGAGAGTCTTGAAGCTGATCCCCAACCTCCTTAGCGCGGCCCGCCTGGCGCTCGCGCCGTATCTGTTTGTAGTCATTTGGCGGCGCGAATACGCACTTGCGTTGGGACTGTGTCTGATCGCGGGAATCACGGATGGGCTCGACGGTCTGATCGCACGGCAGTTTCAGGCCGCGTCGCGCCTGGGCGCGTATCTGGATCCCATCGCCGATAAAGTCCTGCTTAGCGGAGCCTTCCTCACGCTCGCACTCGACGGCGCGATCGATAAATGGGTCGCGGTGCTGGTGCTGGGGCGGGATGTGCTCATTCTGTTCCTTGCCGGCGGCGCATTTGTCTTGACCACTGTCCGCAGTTTTCCGCCATCCATCTGGGGCAAGGGGAGCACGGTCGCGCAAATCCTTTTTGTCCTGGTGTTGTTGGCACATTTTTCAGGATTCGCGTCTGCGTCGTGGGTCGAGATCCTGAAGTGGCTGGTCGTGGCGCTCACGGCCTGGAGTGGAGCGCACTACTGCTGGATCGCTTTTTCGACCGCCCGCCGTGCGCAGACTTTGGCCGCGAATGAACGTGAATGAACGTGAATTAAATGTATACTGTGACCGTCGGGAGGCACCCCATGATTCGAACGATTACCTTGGCTGCACTCGGGGCCGTGCTATGTACAGCCGCGGACGTTCAGAAAAAGGACGTCGACATCAAAGCGCCCGACGGAATCAATCTCAAAGCGACTTACTTCTCACCGGGACGGTCTGGGCCCGCTATGCTGCTTCTGCACCAATGCAACATGGACCGCCACGCTTGGGATGATCTCGCGAAGGATCTTGCCGGGAAAGGATTTCACGTCCTGACGGTGGATTATCGAGGCTATGGCGAAAGCGGGGGCGAGCACTACAGCGCGGGCGACCGTCCAAAAGACTGGCAGGCGAAATGGCATGACGACGTCGACGCGGCGTATTCGTACCTGCTGGAGCAGAAGGGCGTGGATAAGTCGCGCGTTACCGCGGGTGGCGCAAGTTGTGGCGTGACGCAATCCTCCGATCTCGCCGCGCGGCACCAGGAAATCAAGGCGCTGATGCTGCTCTCCGGGTCGGCCAGCGATGCAGCCAAGGCCTACATCGCCGCGAATGCGTCGATCCGGGTGTTCGGTGCGGCATCCGAAGGCGACGCGGGAGCGGCGAAAGGGATCAAGGATGCCGTGGAGTCTTCAAAGAATCCCCAAGCGACGTTGAAGATTTATCCCGGCAAGGAACACGGTGTGCCGATGTTCGCGAAAAACCCGGACCTGGAGCCGATGATCGTCGCGTGGCTGGACAAAAGCGTCTCGCACAAAGCCGCCAAGTGAGCAAGTGTTTTTAGCGAGCTTTTGCGTCTTCACTTTGCGTCTTCGCGTGAAACGACCGCTATGATGAAGATGTGACTCCAGAGTCGTTTCCTGCGCCGGTCTATGCGGACACGGTGCTTACCCAGAACTTCGAAGACGCAAAAAGATACTTTCTCGATTCCCTGCTGGACATCCACTACGCGCACACCCGGATGCTGGCCCATCAAGGGATTATCACCCGCGAGGATGAACGTACATTGGTCGCCGCGCTCGACGGGCTAGACCGCAAACAGATCGCGCGGGCGGTATACGACGGCTCGTATGAAGACTTGTTTTTCTACATCGAATCGCTGCTCGAAAAATTCGCGGGCGCAGCAACCGCCGGCAAAATGCACACCGCGCGCAGCCGCAACGATATCGCGATCACGCTGTACCGGATGACGGCGCGGCGCGAGTTGCTGAAAATGGCGCATGCCGTCGCAGATCTGCGCTGCGTCCTGCTGGACCTGGCCTCGAGAAATCTCGAGACCGTCATGCCCGCGCATACCCACACGCAGCCCGCTCAGCCGACCACCTTGGCGCATTATTTACTAGGCGCTTCCGAATTTCTGGGACGCGATTCGTCGCGCATCCAGGGCGCATTCGCTCACGTCAATTTGAGTCCGCTGGGCGCGGCGGCGCTCACCACCACCGGCTTTCCGATTGACCGGGAACAGACCGCGAATGCGCTCGGGTTCGAGGGTCTGGCGGAGAATTCCTACGCCGCGATTGCGGCTATCGACTATCTAACCGAATCTGCGTCGACCGTCGCCGTAGCGATGGTGAATCTGGGCAAGTTGATCCAGGATCTACTGCTGTGGTCGACGCGCGAGTTCGCCTTTCTGCGGCTCTCGGACGCGTTCGTCCAATCCTCCAGCATCATGCCGCAAAAGCGGAATCCAGTCGCGCTGGAGCATGCGCGGATTCTGGCCAGCCGCGCGCTCGGCGAGGCGCAAGCCGTGCTGACCTGCGCGCACAACACGCCGTTTGGTGACATTAACGACAGCGAAGACGATTTGCAGCCGCTGGTGTTTACCATGTTCGCGGATGCGCTGCGGGCGCTCAAGCTTTTGGCGGGAGCGATCCGCACCGCGACCGTGGATCGCGAGGCACTGGCGCGCCGCGCAGGAAAAGATTTTCTGACGGTTACGGAACTGGCCGATACGCTGGTTCGCCGCGAGGGCATGACGTTCCATGACGCCCACGCGCTGGTGGCGCAGACCGTACGCGAATGCGGTCCGCACGATGACGTCGTGACCATCGCTGCCACGCTGATGACACTGCGGCCGTCACTCAAGCTGACTAAAGCCGAGGTGGAGCAAGCGCTCGACCCAATGCATTTTGTGCAAATCCGCGGAATCGTCGGTGGGCCGGCGCCGGAACAAACTCGCGATGCGATCGCGCGGGCACAAGCGGAGCAGCGGAAATTCGAGTCGTGGATCGAGGCCAAGACTGGATTGCTCGATCGCGCGCATGCGGAGCTTCACCAGACCGCAAGATCGTAGTTCTGTGTGATTCGCCCGTCGTTGGTCACTAACGCAGCTCGCCGGGACCGGGCTTGACCAACGATGATCCGATCGAAAGGATCACGCGTCCACCGCTCGCGCATTGCGTGATTTACAACTACGGAGAACGGGTAATCGCACACTCGCAGCCCGATCGCGGCTCCCATGTCGCTGAAAATGTCCTCGGGAGCGGATGTTAGTCGCCCGATCTCGTAGAGGTTCTCGAGTTCGAGAAGCACAATAGGCGAGATGAGCAACTCGTCATCGGTCTCAACGATCTGGCGAGCGCGTCGCGATAAACCAGTGGAGCCTTTTAGTAGCCATATCACGGCGTGCGTGTCGAGATAGGTCATCGGGAATTGCGGCGCGGCCGCCGTTTGCGCGCCATTTCCCGCTCCAGGGCATCAAGATTCTCGGGCTCGCGCCATTCCTTCATCCAGTCGATCTTGAAAATGTCGCTAGGATCCCCGACCCAGATGTCCGGACGCGGTTTGAGACGATCCAACTTGCTCTTCTTCTGCTCCGGTACGATTTTTAGGATCTTGCCCTTCCGCTCCACCTCGACAGCAATGCCCTTCTCCAGAACCTCGTCGAGGATCGCGTACACGTTCTGCCGCAGCTTGGTCGCCGTGACTCTCATGGCTCCAGACTAACACACGTACGCATCAATGATCGGACACGTACGTGTAACTCCGGGCGAACTTTCCGGTAACCATCGACGTATGACTTGCATGCGAACGATTTCTCTGTTCCTCGCCGCCGGTTCTCTCATTCTGGCCTCGGATTCCAAGGAATTCAAGAAAACCGTGCCGATGGAGGCCACGGGACGGTTCACGCTGGATACCTACAAAGGCTCCATTCACATTACGGCTTGGGATCAGCCGCAAGTCGACATTCAGGCGCGGATCGTCGAAGACCCCGGCTGGCACTCGATGCCCGTCGAGGATGTCGACATTCGCGTGGACGCGTTCTCTTCCAGCGTGCGGGTGAAGACCGACTATCGCCGCCACTGGTCCTGGTTCGAAGACGGCACTATGCCGAATGTCTACTACACCATCCGCGTCCCGCGCGGCGCCAGCCTGACCATCGAGGATTACAAATCGGAGTCGGATATCGCGGGTGTGCAGGGAGATGTTGAGTTCCACACCTACAAAGGGACGGCGAGGCTCAGTGGCCTGGAGCGCGGCCTGAATCTGAAAACCTATAAGGGCGACATTCGCGCTACGTTCGCGAAATTCAGCAGCCACACGCATATTGACACCTACAAAGGCACCATCGATCTGTCCATTCCCCGGTCGAGCGCGTTCGAGATCAACGCGAAGCTCGAAAGGCGAGCGGATTTCGATTGCGATTTTCCGCGCAGCATCCGGACCAGCCGGCGGGAATCGGAATTTCGCAGTACCGTGAACGGCGGCGGACCGGAACTGCGGCTGACTTCCTACCGCGGCAGCTTCCGCATCCGCGCCATCTAGGATCGCGAGTTAAATTCCGCCGTTCCCTTTACTTACAGCCAACTAAGATGGTACTCTCAGTTCTTAATGCGAACTGTCGATTTGATCCATCGAAAGAGGGACGGCGAAGAGCTGTCCGCGGAAGAAATCGCTTTTCTCGTTGACGGCTATACGAGTGGAGCAATTCCCGAGTATCAGATGTCCGCGTTCCTGATGGCCGTATTTTTCTCCGGCATGACGGATCGCGAGGTCAGCGTCCTGACTGAACGGATGGTTCAATCAGGGGAAGTCGTGGACCTGTCCTCCATTCCCGGCGTCAAAGTGGACAAGCATTCCACCGGAGGCGTGGGCGATAAAACCAGCTTGATCGCGGCCCCTCTTGCGGCCGCGTCGGGAGTCGTGGTCCCCATGATTTCGGGGCGCGCGCTGGGACACACCGGCGGGACCCTCGATAAGCTCGAATCCATTCCCGGATTTCGCACCAACCTGACCGTCGAGGAGTTTAAGGACCAGCTCACCAAACACAAGTTGGCGTTCATGGGACAGTCCCCGGAAGTGGCGCCCGCGGACGGCAAACTGTATGCGTTGCGCGACGCGTCGGCGACGGTGGAATCGATTCCGCTGATTGCTTCTTCGATCATGTCGAAAAAGTTGGCGGAAGGCGTCGACGCGCTGGTGCTCGACGTGAAAGTCGGTGCAGGCGCTTTCATGAAACGGCAGGTGGACTCGCGCAGGCTCGCGCAAATGATGGTAGGAATCGGCCGGCGCGTCGACAAGCGGGTACAGGCGCTGATCACCGATATGAATCAGCCCCTGGGTTTCGCCATCGGCAACGCGCTCGAAGTGATGGAAGTTTCGCAAACGCTGCAAAACGTGGGACCGACGGATTTGACGCGGCTTTCGTTAGAGCTGGCAGCGCGCATGATTTTCCTGGGTAAGATCACCGCCACGCTCGAGGAAGCGCGCGAACTCGCGCAAAAGAAGCTTCTGGATGGATCGGGCTACCGGAAGCTGAAGGAAGTGATCGCCGCGCAAGGCGGGAATCCATTAGTGCTGGACCGGTTCGAGCTGCTTCCCAACGCGACCGGGGCGCGCGAAATCGCTTCTCCACGCGCGGGATATGTCAGCGCGATCGATGCCGAATACATCGGCCAGGCCTCCGCTATGATCGGCGCCGGACGCGACACCAAGGACGACGCCATCGATCCTGCGGTGGGCGTCATTCTGGAAGTGAAGATCGGCCAGAAAGTGGATGCCGGCGGCGTGCTGTGCCGCCTGTACTATACCGGCGAAGAACACGTCGAAGAGGCCGCGCAACTGGTGGAGGACGCCTTCCGCATCTCCGCCGCCGCTCCCGAAGAGCGCGAACTGATTCTCGAAGTGGTCGGCTAGTTTCTTCAGGCTGTGGCGTTTTTCCCCTTGACAGCTTAGGAGTGTTCGACTATCCTAAGCATGTTAGGAGGGCGAGTGGCCGACCAAGCTCAGATTCTTCCTGGTACTCTCGATCTCCTCATTCTGCGGGCGGTTTCGCTCGGCCCACTGCATGGCTATGGGATCCTTCTACGCATCGGGCAAATCTCGGGCCGCGCGCTGCTGATCGAACAGGGCGCGCTCTATCCCGGTCTGTTTCGCCTGGTTCGTCAGGGACTGCTCCAGGCGAGTTGGGGCACGTCGGACAACAATCGCCGCGCCAAGTTCTACGAACTCACTGCCGCGGGCCGCGGGCGTCTGCGTGAAGAAACTGACAAATGGAATCGTCTCGCGGCAGCCGTCGCGTCCGCCCTCGCCGCCCAACCGGAGGAAATATGAGATTCCTCGCGTACTTTCGTTCCCTCGCCGGTAAGTTCTTTCATCGCCCTCAGACTGAAGCTGACATGGAGGAAGAGCTTCGCTCCCACGTCCAGAACCGCGCCGACGATCTGGAACGTTCCGGCCTGCGCCGTGCCGAAGCGGAGCGCCGCGCGCGCATCGAGTTCGGCGGCCATCAGCGCTTCAAAGAGGAACCCCGTGAAGCGCTCGGCGGCAATTTTATCGAAGTTCTGATCCAGGATACGCGCTTCAGCCTTCGCGTGCTGCGCAAGTCTCCCGGATTCACGATCGTCGCCGTTTTCACACTGGCCTTGGCGATTGGCGCGAACGCAGTGGTCTTTGGCGTATTGAACGGACTGATTCTGCGTCCGCTGAATGTCCCCCGGGCGGAAAGCCTGTACGGAATCGAGCATGGAAAAGAACATTCCATGCAAGAGTCATATCCGGACTATCTCGACCTGCGCGATCGCAATCGCAGCTTCGATGGTCTGGCAGCCTTTACCATCGATCAAGTAGGATTTGACACGGGCGAAAATCCATCCCGCGCCTTTGCCAATGTAGTGAGCGGGAACTACTTCGACGTATTGGGAATCCAGCCGCATCTAGGCCGTTTCTTCCACGGCTCCGATGAGCATGGCGCCAACAGCGCTCCGTATATCGTCCTCAGTCACGCCTACTGGCACAGCCATTTTCAAGATGATCGTGGGGTGGTGGGCCGAAGTGTCCGGCTGAATAAGCATCCGTTCACGATTGTCGGCGTGGCGCCACCGGAGTTTCAGGGGACCATCGTGTTTTTCTCCCCTGATTTCTTTGTGCCGATGTTGAACCAGGAGCAGCTCGAGGGGAAGAGTAATCTCGACGCGCGGCGCGCGACCCAGTCTGTCCTTATGGCGATAGGGCACTTGAAACCGGGAGTCACCCCGGAGCAGGCGGTTGCCGATCTCAACTCGGTCGGAGCATATCTGGAAAAGACCTACCCCACAGATCACGGCGCGACCACTTTCAAGTTGGCTCGTCCAGTGCTGTATGGCAGCTATGTTGGCGACCCGGTACGGGCCTTCGTCAAGGGATTGATGCTGCTGACGGGGTTAATTCTGCTGGCTGCCTGCGCCAACCTCGGCAGCCTGTTCGCGGCACGCGCCGCTGACCGTTCCCGCGAGGTCGCATTGCGGCTCGCGCTGGGCGCAAGCCGTAACCGCATTCTGCGGCAATTACTCACCGAAGCCGTGTTAATCTCGCTCCTCGGAGGCGCCATCGGGCTGTGGGGCAGCGTCGTCCTGTTACGTGGACTGAGCGCGTGGCAGCCCTTGCCGAAATTCCCGATGAACCTGCCTGTAAGCCCCGATGCGAACGTTTACGCCATCGCTTTGGTCTTGGCACTAGTGAGTGGGCTCCTCTTCGGCATCGTTCCCGTGCGCCAGGTGCTTCGGGCGAATCCCTACCAGATCGTCAAAGCGGGACCCAGCGGCACACTTGGGCGGAGGATCACCCTCCGAGACCTGTTGCTCGCCGCGCAAATTGCGATCTGCGCCGTGCTGGTCACTTCCTCGATGGTTGCTCTGCGCGGGCTGGACCGCTCGCTACACGCGAATTTCGGTTTCGAGCCGCAGAACGTGATGTTGGTCGATACCGATCTGAATATCGAAGGTTACCGGGGCGACAGAGTGTCAGAAATGCAGAAGCGAATGATCGATTCGATGGAGTCGATTCCGGGCGTCAGGTCCGTCGGATTAGTTGGCCGGCCACCGCTTGCCGAGGGAGCGTTCGCCTCGCTGGTCTTCACCGACCAAACGACAGATCTGAGAGCGTCGAATGCCGCTGCGAACGCCATCAGGTACAACATATCTCCCGGATACTTGGATGCGGCGGGCACCGCATTGCAAGCGGGCAGGACTTTCTCCTGGCACGACGACAATAACGCGCCGCGCGTGGCCGTAGTGAATCGGGAGTTTGCCAGAAGACTCTTCGGCTCCGTGTCAAACGCATTCGGCAGATATTACAAGATCCAGGATGGGACGCGTATGCAAGTGGTGGGTATCGTTGAAGACGGAAAATATGTGAACCTCACGGAAGATCCACGGGCGGCGGTGTTTGTGCCCATCCTGCAAGCGCCGTTGAGCGAGACCTGGCTGGTGGTGCGCTCGAACCGCGATCCGCAGCAACTGGCTCCAGCCATGCAGAGTACGCTGCGGGGCCTGGATCGAGAGCTGCCTTTCTTCATCCATACCTGGAACCAGGAGTTGGACAGTGCGTTGTTTGCGTCCCGTGCAGCGACGGTAGCGCTAGGTGTGCTCGGCATGATGGGCGCGATGTTGTCGATCACGGGCATCTTCGGAATGGCTGCGTACTCGG
>Ga0210410_10005663_pt1 | contig 10863 bp, 11 predicted proteins | sample IncBWC4MmetaG_FD_161058 | JGI IMG/M metagenome (GOLD analysis project Ga0210410, IMG submission 161058) | Forest soil microbial communities from Barre Woods Harvard Forest LTER site, Petersham, Massachusetts, United States - Inc-BW-C-4-M | ecosystem: Environmental > Terrestrial > Soil >... | reverse complement strand
GCGATCGTGGCGCTGGCGCAGCAATATGAAATCCCGCTCGCCAGCCATGACGACACCACCGAGGAGAACGTCACCGACGCGATCCGCGACAAGGTCGCGGTGGCGGAGTTCCCGACCACGATCGAGGCCGCGCGCGGCTTGCACCAGGCCGGCATCGGCATCCTGATGGGCGCGCCGAACGTGGTCCGCGGCGGTTCGCATTCCGGCAACATCGCCGCCGTCGATCTTGCCCGCGAGGGGCTGTTGGACATCCTGTCGTCCGACTACATTCCATCGAGCCTGCTGATGGCGGCCCTGCAATTGCCGCAGCGTGTTCCGGCGATCGATCTGGCATCCGCTATCCGCACCGTCACCCGGACGCCGGCCGAGGCGGTCGGGCTCCATGACCGTGGCGAGATCGCGCCCGGCAAGCGCGCCGACCTGATCCGGGTGCATGTTGCCCGCGATTGTCCGGTGGTACGCAGCGTCTGGCGCGAAGGACGCCGCGTCGCGTGAGCGAAACCCCCGCCATATCGGTTTCCAGGCCGGCCGCGATCGGGCCGGGACGGCTCGTTCTGGTGGTCGGTCCGAGCGGCGCGGGCAAGGATACGTTGATCGGGTTTGCAAAAGCGGCCTGCGCCGATGATCGCAACATTGTATTTCCACGCCGCGTGATCACGCGTGAAGCTTCGGCGTCCGAGGATAATGAGGAGGTGAGCGTCGGTACCTTCAAGGAGGCGCTGGCGCGTGGCGAATACGCTGTGCATTGGGAGGCCCACGGTCATTGCTATGCGCTGCCTCGCGCCATCGACGACGATATTCGCGCCGGGCATACCGTGGTCGCCAACGTTTCGCGCACTGTCATCGTTGCGATGCGTCGGGTCTATGGCAGCGTTCTGGTGGTCTCGATCACGGCGCCGCCGAACGTTCTCGCGGAACGTTTGGCGATGCGGGGCCGCGGCAGCGATGGAACGATTGAACACCGGCTGCACCGCACGGTGGACGAGGCCGCGGCCGCGCCTGACGTCACCATTGTCAATACCAGCAGTGCTGAGTATCACGCGCGTCAGTTTGTCCGGATCATCAAGGGCGACCGCTGGGACGCGTAAGCGGGGAAGGCAAATGTCTGTCATCGCCACGATCGAGCAACTCGAAGCAATCTACGGCCTGCCGAACGAGGCTTCCACCGTCAAGGTCGCCGACCGGATTACCCCGCCTTACCGCGTGCTGATCGGCAAGTCGCCGTTCGCGGTGCTGGCGACCTGCGGGCCGGAGGGGCTGGACTGCTCGCCGCGCGGCGATTTGCCCGGCTTCGTCCGGATTCACGACGAAACGACGCTGATGATGCCGGACCGCCGCGGCAACAACCGCGTCGATTCGCTGCGCAACATCGTCCGCGATCCCAGGGTTGCGCTGCTGTTCATGATCCCGGGCTCCGGCTCGACGCTGCGCGTCAACGGCCGCGCGCAGGTGTCGGCCGATCCGCAATTGCTGGCGTCGTTCAAGATGGACGGCAAGGCGCCGCGCACGGTGATCGTCATGACCGTGCATGATATCTATTTCCAGTGCGCCCGCGCCATCGTGCGGTCGGACCTGTGGAATCCCGGCAACCGGGTCGATCCAAAAACCCTGCCGACGCCGGGCCAGATCCTCGCCGAGATGAGCGAGAACCGCGTCGGCGGCGATGCTTACGACCGCGAATGGCCGGAGCGGGCGCGGCAAACGCTGTGGTGACGTTCTTCACCTCTCCCCCGCTCTGCGCGGGGAGAGCATAGGCCGCCTCCGGCGGCCGTTCTTGGAGCAACGCCGAAGCGGAGCTTCGGCTACGGCGCCTTCGCGGCGGGTGAGGGGCGAGGGCACGCTAGGAGATTTGGCAGCGGCATTCGTTGAGACAGCCCCTCACCCCAACCCTCTCCCCGCGAAGAGCGGGGAGAGGGAGAAACATGCTTTAATGCGCCCCGGCGCCGCTCCCCTTCACCTTGCGCGTAAAGACTACCGCGATCGCGGCCATCACCAGCACCACGCCGATCACCGCAAACGTGTCGCTGAATCCCATCACCAGTGCCTGATGCTTCACCGCCTTGCCGAGCGCGATGATGGCCTGCTGACGGGCTGAGGCCGGATCGGGCACGCCGTGGTTGATGAAATAGCTGGTGGACTGCGCGATCCGGTCGCGCACTTCCTCACGGCCCAGCGTGACCGACTGGCCAATGATGTTGGAGTGGAACTGCTCGCGCTTGGTGATCACGGTGGCCAGCACCGCGGTGCCGATCGCGCCGCCGAGATTGCGCAGCATGTTGCTGATGCCCGAGGCTGCCGCCGCGTCTTGCGGGGCGGTCTCGCCTGTGGTCACTGAGGTCAGCGGCGTCAGCACCATGGCCTGGCCGATGGCGCGCACGATGTTCGGGATCCAGAGCTGGTCGCCGGAATAATCAGGCGACATCGCGGTGTTCATGAAGCAGCTATAGGCGAAGATCATCAGGCCGGTGATGGCGATATAGCGCGTATCGAAGCGCTGCATCAGTTTCGGCACCAGCGGAATCAGCAGCAGTTGCGGCAGACCGGTCCAGGCCAGCACCGCGCCGATCTGCTCGGAATTGTAGCCCTGTGCCTGGCCGAGATAGGCCGGCAGGATATACACCGATCCGAACAGCGCAAAGCCCAACAGCGTCACGGCGATCGTGCCGAAGCCGAAATTGCGTCGCGCCAGCAGGCGCAGCCGGATCAGCGGCTTTTCGATGGTCAGTTCGATCCAGATGAAAAGCGACAGGCTCACCAGCGCGAGCAACGCCAGGCGCAGGATGAAGGGCGAGGCGAACCAGTCGTCCTTGTTGCCTTCCTCGAGCACGGTCTGCAGGGCGGACAATCCGACCGCCATGGTGAAGATGCCGGCCCAGTCGCCTTCCTTCAGCAGTTTGAGCTGCATCGGCTGCCGCTCCAGCGTCAGCGAGAGCGCGATTACCATCACGATGGTCGGCAGCACGTTGACGAAGAAAATGGTCTGCCAGCCGTAATTCTCGGTGAGATAGCCGCCGATGGTCGGGCCGATCGCGGGTGCAAAGGTGACGGACAGCGCGAAGATCGCGAGCCCGATCGGCTGCTGCGATTTCGGCAGTTTTGTCAAAACCAGCGTGAACGCCATCGGGATCAGGACGCCGCCGGCAAAGCCCTGCAGGCCGCGCATCGCGATCATCGACGGCAGATCGTGGGTGAAGGCGCAGGCCACCGAAAACATCGCGAACAGGGTGGCGCTGACGAGCATATAGCGACGGAACGAGAACACCCGGGAGAGATAATCGGTCAGCGGGATCACCACGATCTCGCCGATCAGATACGAAGTCGATATCCAGGAGCCGTTGTCGACGCCGGTGCCGATACCGCCCTCGATGTTGAGCAGCGAGGCGTTGGTGATCTGGATGTTCAGGATCGCCATGAACGAGCCGATCATGGCGGCGAGGACGGCGATCCAGACCCTGGTGCTGGCGCGGTTCGGATCGACCGCGGCGTTGCCGGATGAAGCATGGGAGTTGGGAAGCACGAGCGCGGAAGCCGACATGACACTATCCTCCGAAAACCCTGTTCGATGTCCGCGCCGCGGCAACCGCCGCGCGCCGGTTCTGCGCCTGCGCCTTGGTCTCGATCGTCGGGATCACGGACATGCCGGGACGCAGCTCGATCAGGGAGCTGTTATTGCTGTTCAGCGCGATCCTCACGGGAATGCGCTGCACCACCTTGGTGAAATTGCCGGTGGCGTTGTCCGGCGGCAGCAGCGCGAATTCCTGGCCGCTGGCCGGAGCGAGGCTGTCGACGCGGCCGTGCACGATCTGGCCGGGGAACATGTCGACCGCGATATCGACCTGCTGGCCCTCGCGGACGTCGGTCAACTGGGTTTCCTTGAAGTTCGCCACCACATAGGCGCCGGCGAGCGGCACCACCGACATCAGCTGCGTGCCGGCTTGCACATATTGGCCAGTGCGCAGCGTACGATTGCCGACGACGCCGTCGATCGGTGCCACGATGGAGGTGTATTCGAGATTGAGCTCGGCCTGACGCTGCACCGCTTCGGCGCGTGCCAGCGACGCGTTGGCCTGGACGATCTCGGCCTTGAGCAGGTCGACCTGCTTCAGCGCGGAGGCGAGGTTGGCGGTGTCGCGCGCGATCGCGGCCCTGGCGCCCGCGATGCGCGACTGCGCCTGCTGCGCGTTCTGCACGCTGCCGTAGCCGGTGGCGGCGAGGTCGGTGTAGCGCTTATCCTCCTGGGCTGCGAAATTGGCGGTAGCCTGATCGACGTCGACGGTTGCCCTGGCGGCATCGATCACCGCTTGTTGAACGCCGAGCTGGGCCTGCTTGCTGGAGATCGCGGCCTGCGCCGCGGCGACATCGGCCTTGGCCTGGTCGAGCGCGACGGCGAAATCGCGCGGGTCGATCCGCGCCAGCACCTGACCGGCCCTGACGGGCTCGTTGTCGCCGACCAGGACTTCGCTCAGGTAACCGGAAACCTTCGGTGCAATCGTCGTATTGTCGGCTTGCACATAAGCGTCATCGGTAGAGACCAGAAAGCGGCCGACGGTCCAGTAGTCGAGGCCGTACCACACCGCGCCGGCCAGCACGGCCGTCGCCGCGCCGGCCAGTAAAAGCTTGCGGAAATTGAGTTTTTTGGTGATCACGGGGGCAGGGGTCGCGGCAAATTTAGCGGCCTCGGCATTGGTGCCCGGCTGCTGCAGATCCTTGACGAACTCGTCGGCCGGAACCGGGCGCTCGACCTCGAAAGCGGTGGAATGGCGGGACATGACGGGCGCTCCTGATCTGGAATTAGGAAACTTGACGTTTTCCAAAATACTCCCTATCTTTGGACTGTCAATGGAATGACAGGCATCATGTAAAAGCATGGCTGAGATCGAGACCCCCCAAACCACCGAGCAGGACCGGCGTTGCCGGGGCCGCCCACAGCTTCGCCCCGACGGCGAAACACGGCAGATCATTTATGAGGCCGCGCGGAACGAATTTGCCGCCAACGGCTATGCCGCAACCGGCATGGAGGCCGTGGCGCGGCGCGCCGGGGTCTCGACCAAGACGCTGTATCGGCTGATCCCCAACAAGGCGTCGCTGTTCGACGGCATGGTCACGGACCGGCTCGAGCGAGCGCTTGCAAATGTCGACCTTCACGCGATCGATCATGCCGACATCGAGCAAGCGCTTTATGCGGCGCTGATGGCCTGCGCGGATCTCACTCTCGACGAGGACGTGATCGAGCTTCAGCGCATGGTGCTGCAGGAGGCCGGCCAGTCTTCGGACATCGCCGGAACCTTCTACCGCAACGGCGTCCAGCGCACCGCGGCGGCGCTGGCGGACTGGTTGCGGGCGCAGCAGAAGCGCGGCCTGATCGTGCTCGACGATGTCGATGAGGCCGCCGGAATGTTGCTCGGCATGCTCGCTTCCGCGCCGCGCCGCGCCGCGCTGTTTGGCCGCGTGCCGCTGCCGCCGCGTTCGCAGATCGAGGCGCGGGTGCGCAACTGCGCCAAGCTGTTTCTGCAGGGCTGTCAGGCCAAACAAAACGGCAGCCGATGAGGGCTGGCCGTCGAGACGATCGCCTTATTGACATGGTGAGTGCCATATTATTGGATGGCGCCCGGACAGACTTCCTTCGTTCGGCGAAGACTGTGCGAAGAGGGCGGCATGAACGATCTCGGCAAGTCCACGCAATACCGGTTGATCGCGGCCAAGCCCGCCCAGCCCGCCGACGGCCGCAAGCACCGCTCGCAGAAAAGCCAGACGCTGATCGTCAACGCCATGCTCGAACTGGTGGCCAAGGGCAATCTCGAGCCCAGCGCCGATCAGATCGCCGACATCGCCAAGGTGGGCCGCCGGTCGGTATTCCGGCATTTCCGCGACATGGACACCCTGTATCGGGAGATGAGCTGTTCGATCGCGGCCACCATGGAAGCGATCGTGCAGCAGCCGTTCCAGGCCGCCGACTGGCGCGGGCAGCTGCTTGAACTGGTCGATCGCCGCGCGGCGGGTTTCGAGAAATTAAAGCCGTTCCTGCTTGCCGGACAGGTTCAGCGTCATCGTTCGGCGTTCCTGAAGACGGCCTATGCGCAGTTCGCGCGGCATTTGAGAAATCGCCTGATGGGAATTCTCCCGCGGGATGTTGCCGGCGACGATGTTCTGGTCGAATCGCTCGACATGTTGCTGAGCTTTGAAAGCTGGAACAGGCTGCGCGAAGACCAGGGGCTCAGCATCGCGAAATCCAGGCGCGTGCTGAAACAGGCGATCGAACTGATGCTGGATGGCCGGGCCGAACAGATTTGAGGCGATTTAGGTCGATTGGGCGATGAACGCCTCCACCCGCGTCGCGAAATAGATCGGCGTCTCCTGCATCGGGTAGTGTCCGGAATTGCCGATCTTCTCGATTTGCGCATGCGGATAGAGCGCGGGATAGACCGCCCGCACCATGTCCTCGCTGATGCCGTTGTCGTATTCGCCGTAGAGCACGAGCAAGGGGGATTTGACCTTGTGCGCATCGGCCGAAAAGTCGTCCCTGATGAAGGAGCGCATATAACTCTTGAAAGCTTCCGGCCTTGCGGTTTCGCGCGCCCGGCGCAGCATCAAATCCAGCCATGTCGCGGAGACGCGGTTGCCGAGCGAATCGCCCATCAGCGCCAGCGCGGGCTCGTCGTTCTCGCAGGCGGACGCGAAGAACCCAAAGGTGGCGTCGTCGAACGGCAAGGCCGCGGCCGGCACCGGGGTGACCGCCACCACCGACTTGACCCGCACCGGCGCCTCCATCGCCACCTTCTGCGCCGCCTTGCCGCCCATGGAATGGCCGACGACGTGAAACTCGCCCCAGCCGAGCCGGTCGGCGAGCGCAATCGCGTCGGCTGCGACCTCGCCGATCGAATAACTACCGGCAACGTCGCGCGAATTGCCGTAGCCGCGGATATCGATGAAGGCGTAGCTGCGCATTGCGGGGTCGATACAGTCGAACACCGGCGTGAACACCCGATGATCCCAGAACCAGCCATGAATCACGATGACTTTGGCAGCGCCACTGCCGATCGTCTTATGCCAAACCACGTTTCCCCCGGACGCCCTCGGGCGCTACCCGCCGATGGCGGGCAACATGGCACGTCCGCTCGGGCCGATCTACGCCTTGTCGATGGCCGCGAACACTTCCCGGCAAGCCGCCACCCCGTTGATCGCGGCGGCGACGCCGACATAGGGCACGAGCTGCATCATGATCTCGACCAGTTGCTCGCGCGTGACCCCGCAACGCAGTGCGCCGCCGATATGGGTCCGCAGCTGTGGCGCGGCGGTTCCAAGCGTCGCCAGCGCCGCCACGGTGACGATCTGCCGGGTGCGCGAATCCAGTGCAGGACTTTGGTAGATCTCGCCATAGATGGTCTCGAGCACGTAGGTGGCGAGCTGCGGCGCGACGTCGCCGAGCGAACGATCGACCTGGTCCGGCGTTTGCCCGAGGATTTCGCCGAGTTTCTGGGCGCCGCGGGCGCGGCGTTCCGGGTCTGACTGCATCGTGGCTTCCTTCTTTCTCTCCGGTCGCGTTACAGTGCACTTGATAAAAGCCTCGGCTAGCCGATCCGGCCTCACGCAGGGAATTCTCCCTGCTGTAGGGCCGCCATCGGCAAGCGTCAACAAATCGGAAATTCGTGGCGCGAATGCTGGCGCCCTGGGAGGAAATATGTTCAGCCGTTACCTCGGGATATCTGCGCTTTGCGCCGGCGTTGCGATCACGTCGGTCGCGGGTTTTTCCGCCGCGATGGCGCAAAGCTATCCCACACAGCCGATCAAGGTCGTGATCGGCTTCGGGCCCGGCTCGGCCGCCGATATCCTGGCCCGCCTGGTCGGCAAGCGGATGGAGGCGAGCCTCGGCCAGCCGATCGTGGTCGAGAACCGGCCGGGCAACAGCAGCATGATCGCCGCCGAAGCGGTGGCGCGCGCGCCGGCCGATGGCTACACGCTGTTCGTGGCGACGATCGCCAACACGCTCAATCCGGCCGAGACCAAATCGGGGTTCAATCTCGACAAGGCGCTGGCGCCGATCACGCTGCTCGGTGTCGTGCCGAACGTGCTGGTGGCGCATCCGTCGGTTCCTGCGGGTGATCTGCGGGAGCTGATCGCACTCGCCAAGAGCAAGCCCGAAGGCCTGACATTCGGCTCGTCCGGCTATGCGACGGCGAGTTACATGGCGGCCGAACTGTTCAACGCCAAGGCGGGCACCAACATCCCGATGGTTCCCTATCAGGGCGGCAGCAACCAGGCGGTCTCCGACCTGCTCGCGGGCCGCATCACGCTGATGTTCAATGTGGCAGCGACACTCGCGCCGCAGGTCGAGGCCGGCAAGCTGAAGGCACTCGCCGTGGCGCAGGGCAAGCGTGCCTCGATCATGCCGGATGTTCCGACGCTGACCGAGGCCGGCATGCAAGGCTATGACGCCGGCATCTGGATCGGGCTGCTGGCGCCGAAGGCGACACCGCCCGCGATCGTCGCGAAATTGTCGGCGGCCGCGAACGAGGCGCTGAAAGACGAAGGAGTTCGCGCCGCGCTGAAGGGGCAGGGCACCGATCCCGCCGGTGGCAGCCCGGAGGAATTTGCCGCCTTCATCCGCGCCGACATCGAAAAGTGGACCGCGTTGCTGGCCTCGTCCACGCCGGCGAAGTGAGCGCATCCGCTCATCACAGGAGATTGCCTTGGCCAGCACGGTTTTCGATTCGGCGTTGTTTCGCGACATGTTCGGCACCGCCGAGATGCGCGAAGTCTTCAGCGACGAGGCACTGGTCGGGCGCTATCTCGAGGCCGAGGCGGCGCTGGCGCGCGCCCAGGCTCGCGCCGGCGTGGTGCCGCCGGAGGCCGCGCTAAAAATCGACGCCGCCTCGCGCTCGCTCGAGGTCGACTACGACAAATTGCGCCAGGAAACCGAGATCGTCGGCTATCCGATCCTGCCGCTGGTCCATCAATTGTCCGCCGCCGCCGGTGATGCGGGCCGCTTCGTGCATTGGGGCGCCACCACCCAGGACATCATGGACACCGCCAACGTGCTGCAGATCCGCGCGGCGCTCGCCATCGTCGAGCGCGACCTGAAGGAGATCGGCGACATCCTGGCCGGCCTGGCAAGGAAATACCGCGATACGCCGATGGCGGGGCGCACCCATCTGCAGCAGGCGCTGCCTGTCACCTTCGGCTACAAGGCCGCGGTCTGGCTATCGTCGATCGACCGCCATCTCGAGCGTCTCGCGCAAATACGGCCCCGCGTGCTGGTCGGCGAATTTTCTGGCGCGGCGGGTACGCTGGCGTCGGTCGGCGAGGGCGGGCTGGAAATGCAAAGGCTGTTCTGCGAGGAGCTGGGCCTGAGGCAGCCTTCGATCGCGTGGCATGTGGCGCGCGACGGCATCGCGGAAGCCGTCGCCTTGCTCGGCCTGATCACGGGCTCGCTCGGCAAGATCGCAACCGACGTCATGATGATGTCGGCGACCGAATTCGGCGAAGTGTCGGAGCCCTTCGTGCCCGGTCGCGGCGCGTCCTCGACCATGCCGCAAAAGCGCAACCCGATCTCGAGCGAATTGATGCTGGCGGCGGCAAAGGCCGTCCGCCAGCACGTCGCCACCATGCTCGACGGCATGATCCATGATTTTGAAAGGGCGACCGGGCCGTGGCATCTGGAATGGGTGTCGCTTCCCGAAAGTTTCCTGCTCACCGCATCTTCGCTGGCGAACGCCAAATTCATGCTCAAAGGCCTCGTGGTGCACGAGGGTCGAATGCGCGAAAACCTCGATCTCACGCACGGCCTGATCGTCGCCGAAGCCGTCATGATGGCTGCCGCGCCGAAACTCGGCCGTCAGCGCGCCCACGACGTCGTCTATGACGCCTGCCGAAAGGCGATCGAGGGCGGCGGCGAACTCGCCGATATTCTCGCCGCTCAACCCGAAATCGCCGACGCGCTTGGCGGCGCCGATGCCATCCGCCGCCATTGCGATCCCGCGAACTATCTTGGGCTTTCCGGCCAGATGGTCGATCGCGTGCTCGGCGCACGCTGATGCCCGCGCCCCCGGGGGCGCGAACCCCGAAACGGAATTGACAACCATGTCAGAAAATCCGAGGGATCATCCGGGATCGTTGACGGGGGCAGCAAAGATGCAACATCTTGGCCGTTTTATCGGCATTGTGGCTGTTGGTGCGGTGACCGCGAGCGCTGTCTACGTGCCGCTTGCCAAGGCTTTCGAGCAGCTACCCGCAGCCCTGGTCGGGACATGGACTGGGACAGCTCTCCAAAACAAGGGAAAGTCCAACTACGTCGCCGTAATGACCATTACGGCCAGCGGTGGCGCGACCGACTATCCTGAGCTGAAATGCGGCGGAGTGCTCACACGTGTCGGCCAGGCGGGCGGCTATGTCTTTTTCACCGAAACGATCAAGTACGGCGGGCAGACTTCGGGTGGCGGCTGCATCGACGGGACTATTACGGTGGCGGCGGCAGGTGACAAGCTGGCCTGGGGCTGGATGGGAAGCTTCCGCGGGGAAACCTACGTGGCCTGGAGCACGCTCTCACGTAAATGAGCCCGGGATCGGCCGCTCTGCTCCTGGCTGGCTCGTCGCGGGGTTTGCTGCACTGCGATGCCTGGCAGACAGAATGTTACCGCTTTCCTTACCGCAGGTTGTCACACCCCGGTCCCTACTCTGCTAAAATGGCGAGGCAGATTGGCTTCACACCGGAGTGGAGTTCATGAAAAAGCTCGTCCAAATTCGCAGCCAGGAGTTGATGTGCCGAGAGCGCGCCATGCTGGATTCCGAGCGTAAGATTTTCTGGCTGGCACAGGCGGAAGAGTGGGAACAGCGCGCGCTGGACGAGATCGCGTTCCACTTCAGGGA
>Ga0210410_10005662_pt1 | contig 10866 bp, 7 predicted proteins | sample IncBWC4MmetaG_FD_161058 | JGI IMG/M metagenome (GOLD analysis project Ga0210410, IMG submission 161058) | Forest soil microbial communities from Barre Woods Harvard Forest LTER site, Petersham, Massachusetts, United States - Inc-BW-C-4-M | ecosystem: Environmental > Terrestrial > Soil >... | reverse complement strand
CGCGGAAGCCTACGACCGCGATACGGTAACGAAGCTCGCCACCGGAAGACTAGAGACGATCGATAATCAAATCGATCAAACCACGGACACCTACAAGCTGAAAGCCGTATTCCCCAATGAAAACAATGCGCTGTTCCCCAATCAATTTGTGTATGTGCGTATGCTGGAAGGCAGCAAGAAGGGGCTGACGATTGTGCCCCCGGCGGCAATCCAGCGCGGCCCTCAGGGAACATTCGTGTATGTGGTGACGCGAAGTGCGGCTCCCTCTTCCAATGCGCCGAGTAACTCCGGAGGCTCGGCCGGAACGGGAAATTCGGCCGCGCCCAGCACTATCGTCAACATCCGCCAGGTAACCGTCGACATTACTGAAGGCAATCAAGCGGGAATCAGCGCCGGGTTACAGCCGGGCGAAACGGTGGTGATCGATGGCATGGATAAATTGCAGGACGGCTCCAAAGTAGATTCGCACGCCGCGCCGCCTTCCGATACAAATTCCGCCGCGCCAGCTGCAGCGCCATCAACTTCAGCCGCAAGCCCATCTGCGAAGCAGCCTTCGGCGAAGCCGAAGAAAAGCTCCAAGCCATGAGCCCGTCGCGGCCATTCATTCTCCGGCCGGTTGCCACCACGCTTCTGATGGTTGGCATTCTGCTCGCCGGATTTGTCGGGTACCGTCAACTTCCTGTTTCTGCTTTGCCAGAAGTAGATTATCCGACCATTCAGGTCCAAACCTTTTATCCCGGCGCAAGTCCGGACGTAATGTCGTCCGCCGTCACTTCGCCTCTCGAGCGCCAGTTCGGACAAATTCCCGGTCTGAATCAGATGACCTCGATGAGCTCCTTCGGAAGCTCAACAATTACTCTGCAATTCACTCTGGACCTGAGCATCGATATCGCGGAACAGGAGGTTCAGGCGGCCATCAACGGCGCGTCAAATCTGCTTCCCACCGACCTGCCGAATCCGCCGGTATACAACAAAATTAACCCGGCGGACGCGCCCATTCTTACGCTCGCGCTTTCTTCCACATCACTTCCACTTTCCAAAGTGGAAGATCTGGCCGATACCACACTCGCTCAGAAAATTTCACAGTTGCCCGGCGTCGGATTGGTCAGCATCAGCGGAGGCCAGCGGCCTGCTGTACGTATTCAAGTGAATCCCGCGGCGCTGGCATCCGATGGACTCAGTCTCGAAGACCTGCGCACTTCGCTGAGCCAGGCCAACGTGGATCAAGCCAAGGGAAACTTCGATGGCGCGCATCAATCCTTTACCATCGGCGATAACGACCAGCTACTTTCCGCCGCCGTTTACAAGCCGCTGATTATCGCCTACCGGCGTGGCGCGCCGATTCGTCTCTCCGATGTTGCAAACGTCGTGGATGGAGTGGAAGACGCTCGCCAGGCTGCCTGGGCCGACGAGAAACCTTCCGTCATTCTGAATATTCAGCGCCAACCCGGCGCGAACATCATCAGCGTCGTCGATCGTATTCAGAAATTGCTTCCCACGCTTCAAACTTCCCTGCCGTCTGCTGTAGATGTCCGCGTCCTGACAGACCGCACCACAACCATTCGCGCTTCCGTCGAGGACGTTCAGTTCGAGTTGATCCTCACCGTCGTTCTGGTGGTGATGGTCATCTTTCTTTTCCTGCGCAGCATCGCCGCAACCATCATTCCCAGCGTGGCCGTGCCGCTTTCCATCGTGGGAACTTTTGGCGTGATGTATCTGCTCGGCTACAGCTTGAACAACTTAACTTTGATGGCGCTCACCATTTCCACCGGATTCGTGGTGGACGACGCCATCGTCATGATCGAAAATATCAGCCGTTACATTGAGCTGGGCGATTCCCCCATGGACGCGGCGCTGAAGGGCGCCGAGCAAATCGGATTCACCATCGTTTCGCTCACTGTTTCGCTGATCGCCGTCTTGATTCCACTTCTATTCATGGGCGACGTCGTCGGCCGTCTTTTCCGCGAGTTCGCCGTCACTCTCGCCGTTACCATTTTAATGTCCGCCGTAGTGTCCCTCACTTTGACGCCCATGATGTGCGCGCGCCTGCTCAAGCATCACAAGGAATCCGAACGCGGTTGGTTTTACCGCAAGTCCGAAGACGCCTTCAACGCCATCATCGCCTTTTACGGACGCACGTTGCGATTTGTTCTGCAGTACCGCACCACTACATTGTTCGTGACCGCGGCCACACTGGTTTTTACAATTTTGCTCTACATCTATGTGCCCAAAGGTTTTTTCCCGGTACAAGACACCGGCGTAATCATGGGCCTTTCCGAAGCGCCGCAGGACATTTCGTTTACGGCAATGTCCACCAAGCAGCAGCAATTGGCTCACGTGATCCTTCAGGATCCCGCCGTTGACAGCCTTTCTTCGTTCATCGGAATCGACGGCACGAATACCACCACCAACACCGGCCGCATTCAAATCAATTTGAAGCCGCTGGCGGATCGCAAGATCAACGCCTCGGACATTATTCGCCGCTTGCAACCGCAGCTCGAAAAAATCAACGGTATCTCTCTTTTCCTTCAACCGGTTCAGGACCTCACCGTTGAAGACCGCGTCAGCCGCACCGAATATCAGTACAGCGTGGAAGATGTGAATGCGCAGGAACTTTCCACCTGGACGCCGCAGCTTCTCGCAAAACTGCAGGCGCTGCCGCAGTTACGGGACGTCGCCACCGACCGTCAGGATCTCGGCTTGCAAGCCTCGCTGGTCATCGACCGTGATACCGCCTCGCGCCTCGGAATTCTTCCTGCCACCATCGACAATATTCTTTACGACGCGTTTGGCCAGCGCCAGGTCTCCACAATGTTTACGCAGTTGAATCAGTACCACGTCATTCTCGAAGTTGATCCAACGTTCCAGAAGAATCCCGATTCGCTAAAAGACATTTACGTTCCGTCATCCAACAGCAACTCCGTCGCTGTAACTGCCGTGCCGCAATCGTCTGCCACCAGCACCGCTGTGATTCCTTCCACGAACCAGCAGGCAAATTCCGCGCCCAGCGCAAATCCAAATCTCGTCCCCAATTCCATCGGAGGAGAAGTTCCGCTCAGTGCCTTCACTCATTTTGAGCCCGGCACCGGATCGCTGGTGATCAACCATCAAGGCCAGTTTCCCGTCGTAACGCTTTCATTCAATTTGGCGCCCAATGTTTCGCTCGGTGACGCCGTCAATGCCATCAACTCCGCGACCGCAAGCCTCAACATGCCGGCCAGCGTTCAAACTAGTTTTCAGGGCACCGCGCAGGCTTTCCTGAATTCGCTTTCCAATGAACCCATCCTTATTCTCGCGGCGCTCGTCACCGTCTATATCGTGCTTGGCGTGCTTTATGAAAGCTACATCCACCCCATCACCATTCTTTCCACGCTGCCATCCGCGGGCGTCGGCGCAATTCTGGCTCTGCTGCTTTGCAAAACAGAATTCAGCGTTATCGCACTCATCGGACTCATCCTGCTGATTGGAATTGTGAAGAAGAACGCCATCATGATGATCGACTTCGCCCTCGAAGCGGAGCGCCACGAAGGCAAATCGCCGCTCGATGCGATTTACGAAGCTTGCTTGCTGCGTTTCCGGCCAATCATGATGACCACCATGGCTGCGCTGCTCGGCGGAATTCCTCTCGCGCTGGGAACCGGCGTCGGTTCCGAGTTGCGCCGCCCGCTTGGAATTACTATCGTCGGCGGACTCATCATGAGCCAAGTTCTCACGCTCTATACCACGCCGGTGATCTATCTCGCGTTTGACTGGGTCTCGATTCGTCTGGGCAAGAAGTTTCACATTGGAAATCCGGAGGAGCATCCAGCTCCTGCGGATTAGTACGCAGTTGCAGTTTGGGATTGACGCGTGAATATTTCAGCTAACATTTCCGCTCCATTCATCCGGCGCCCCGTCGCCACCGCTCTTTTGAGCATCGCTATTTTCCTGGCTGGCGCCGTCGCCTTCCGCCTGCTTCCCGTCTCGCCGCTTCCGCAGGTGGATTTCCCCACCATCAACGTCTCTGCCAGCTTGCCCGGCGCAAGTCCTGAAACAATGGCGTCCGCGGTTGCTACGCCACTTGAGCGCCAGTTCGGGCGCATCGCCGGCGTCACGGAAATGACTTCCACCAGCCAGCTCGGTTCTTGCAGCGTCACTCTGCAATTCGATTTGAGCCGGAATATTGACGCCGCTGCGCGCGACGTTCAGGCCGCCATCAATGCCGCTCGCGGACAGCTCCCTGCCAGCCTTCCCAGCGCGCCCACTTATCGCAAAGTGAATCCGGCTGACGCGCCCATTATGCTTTTGAGTCTCACCTCCACTACCGTTCCCGTTAGCCAGGTCTACGACGCTGCGGATTCCATCCTCGCGCAAAAATTGGCGCAGGTCGAAGGCATAGGCCAGGTGAACGTGGGCGGCGGCGCAAAACCCGCTGTGCGCGTGGACGCCAATCCCGGACAATTAAATAGTTACGGCATCAGCCTCGAACGCGTCCGCACCGTGCTCAACACCGCAAATGCAAATCGGCCCAAGGGTGAGCTTAACGACGCCACTCAAACCTGGTCTCTTTCCACCACCGATCAGCTTTTCAAGGCCTCTGAATATCGCAAATTGATAATCACCTGGAGTAAAGGCGCATCGGTTCGCGTCGGAGATGTCGCCACCGTCAGCGATTCCGTCGAAGACGTTCGCACCGCCGGCTTCGCAAATGGCGAGCCTGCCGTCGTCATGATTCTGAGCCGACAACCCGGCGCAAATATTCTGGAAACTGTCGATCGCGTCCGCGCCTTGCTGCCTCAACTGCAAGCCTCGATCCCGCAGAATATTCACCTCGGCGTAATTCTCGACCGCACACCCACCATTCGCGCTTCCATTCACGACGTGGAAATTACGCTGGTCATTTCCATCGCGCTCGTCGTGTTGGTCGTTTTTATTTTCCTGCGAAATGCCTGGGCCACCGCCATTCCCAGCGTCGCGGTTCCGCTTTCTCTCGTCGGCACCTTTGGCGTGATGTATATGGTCGGCTACACTTTGGACAATCTTTCCTTAATGGCGTTGACCATTTCCACCGGCTTCGTTGTGGACGACGCAATCGTTGTGATCGAAAACATTACGCGCTATTTGGAACAGGGCATGAAGCCCATGGAAGCCGCGCTCAAGGGTTCGCGCGAGATTAGCTTCACTGTTATTTCCATGAGCACTTCGCTCGTCGCCGTTTTCATTCCCATTTTGCTGATGGGTGGAATCGTTGGTCGCCTCTTCCGCGAATTCGCCGTCACGCTCAGCACCGCGATTGCTGTTTCACTCGCCGTCTCGCTGACCACCACTCCCATGATGTGCGCGCGTTTTCTGAAGCACGAATCCGGCGAACACGGTTGGCTCTATAAGTTGTCCGAGCGCGGCTTTGACTGGATGCGCGACGAATATGAATTCGCTTTGCAATGGGTGCTGCGCCACCAGCCCATCATGCTGGCCGTCACTCTTGCCACCATTGCCACCAGTGGATACTTGTTCTACATCGTGCCCAAAGGATTTTTTCCTCAGCAGGATACAGGCAGGCTGACGGGCAATATTCTCGCCGATCAGGACACTTCCTTCGTCGCCATGAAAGAAAAGCTGCAAACTTTTTCAAATATCGTCCAGCAAGATCCTGACGTGGACACGGTCAGCGCTTCCACCGGGGGCGGTTACGGCGGCTCCACAAATTCCGGCCGCATGTTCATTCAACTGAAACCCCAAGGCGTTCGCAAAATTTCTTCCGATCAGGTCATCGCGCGTATTCGCGGAAAAGCTTCGCACGTTCCCGGCGCAACTTTGTTCCTGCAATCCGTGCAGGACGTTCGCACCGGCGGACGCCAGAGCAGCAGCCAGTATCAATACACCATGCAGGCCGACCAATTGAGCGATTTAAATTATTGGGCGCCGCGCATGCTCGAGCGCATCAGCCACATTCCGGAAATTAAAGACGCCAATAGCGACCAGCAGGTCCACGGCCTGCAAACCACCATCGAAGTGGATCGCGATACCGCTTCGCGGATGGGCGTTCCCATGGCCGCCATCGACGGCACCTTGAACGACGCCTTCGGCCAGCGCCAGGTCTCCAACATTTATAAGGGACTCAACCAGTATCACGTTGTTCTGGAAGTGGCCGCGGATTTCCGGCAGGATCCCACAGCGCTCGATAACATTTACATTCAATCATCCACAACTGGCACGCTGATTCCCCTCAGCACATTTACGCACGTCGTCCCCACTCAACTTTCTTTGACGGTGAATCACCAGGGCCAGTTCCCCAGCATCACACTTTCTTTCAATCTCGCGCCCGGTGCATCATTGGGTCAGGCCGTAAAAGATATTCAAGCCGCACAACGCGAAATCGGATTGCCCGCCAACGTTCATGCCAGCCCTTCCGGCACCGCGCAGGCATTTCAAGATTCGCTCGCCACCATGCCGTTCTTGATTCTCACCGCTGTCGGCGCGGTCTATATCGTGCTGGGAATTCTGTACGAAAGCTACATTCATCCCATCACTATTCTTTCCACCATTCCGTCCGCAGGTATCGGCGCGCTCCTCGCAATTTTCCTTTTCAAATCCGACCTCAACATCATCGCCGACATCGGAATTATTTTGCTCATTGGAATTGTTAAAAAGAACGCCATTCTCATGATCGATTTCGCGCTGCAAGCCGAACGCATTGACGGCAAATCGCCGCTTGACGCCATTCATCAAGCCTGCGTCCTCCGCTTCCGTCCCATCATGATGACCACCATGGCCGCGCTCCTCGGCGCAGTTCCACTGGCCATCGGCGGCGGCACCGGCTCCGAACTTCGCCAACCGCTCGGCATCACCATCGTCGGCGGATTAATCGTCAGCCAAATGCTGACCCTCTTCACCACTCCCGTCGTCTATCTCTACATGGATCGCCTGCAAACCTGGGTGCGCGGCTCGCGCCCAGTCCCGCAACAAGTCCCCAAGCCCGCCCCCGCGGATTAGCACGCGGTTCCGGTTTTGACGTCATCCTGAAACGAACCGATCAGGTTCGTTGGCGTGAAGGATATCCGGCGGCGCATTTTGCCGCCGGGGTCTTGCAATTCCATTCACCAATTGGCTTCTGCAGTAGCGGCGCTGCTCGCTGCGCCCTCAACCGTTCCGAATCCTCGTAACAGGGAGTTGACTCGTGCCGTTACCGTCCGAACTAAAATGGGCTTTAGCCCCTGCACTCGACTATCATTAAGAAAGGCCGGAATAAATGTCCAAATCAAAATCCATTTCAACAAATTTGATGCCGCCCGTCCATCCCGGCGAAATCCTCCGCGAAGACTTCATGAAGCCCCTCCATCTAACCGTCAACAAGCTCGCCCTGGAATTGCGTGTCCCCGCCACGCGCATCGGTGAAATTGTTCACGAACGCCGCCGCATCACCGCCGAAACTGCTCTTCGCCTAGCGCGATATTTCCACACCAACCCAGAATTTTGGCTCAATCTCCAAAACTTCTACGATCTCGAAGTCTCCAGACGTGAAGGAAAAGCCTCCGAAATCGAACGCCAGGTTCAACCCTCACCAGCCCTCGACTCCCAAATGTCTCGCTGACCTCTAGCGATTTCGTAGGGGCCACCTTCGAGTGGGCCGCTCCAGTCATCATCCTCGCATTCACACCAAGAATGTAGGACAATCCCCTGCGCAATGCCGGAGCGCATCATCCGTGGACGACGTCACGACGCTTGAAGGCCCTATCGAAAAAATTGACGGAAAACTCGTCGTGCGAATTCCTCTCGACGCCGGCGGCGATCAATTCATCGACTGTTCCCGCGGCATCGCAACTGTGGACGCAGAAAATCTAGTCGTGATCATCCCTCAGTGGCTCGCCGATAAACTCTTAATCGAAGAAGGCGACTTAATCACAGTTAGCAACGCCAACGGCAGATTTGATCTCAGCCCCTCAAATCCCCGCCCGATTCACTGACGGCGTTCTCCGCTACTGCTTCTCCTTCTTCATCTTCTCAATCGCCTCAAGCAAAGCCTTTTTACGCGCTGGCCCTCTCGATTTCGCAGCCTCCAATACCGTCTGCGCCTTCTTGTTCCGAATCGTCAGGTCAGCCCCACGTTCAACAAGAAGCTGGACCACTTTATCATCCACATTCGTAAAAATCGGCGTTTCGCCGTCTTTATTGCGCGCGTTAAGATCGGCTCCAAACCTCAGCAACTCCTCCGCTACGTCAGTGAGGAAAGTTTCATGCAATGCAGTATTCCCATCCTTGTCGCTGGCGTTTACATTCGCGCCAACCTCAGCAAGCATACGCACACACTCGACGCGCGCGCTATCCTTGTCTCGATAGCGCCACTCCGCAGCTCGGAATATCGCAGTCCTTCCCTCACGATCTCGCAACTCCAAATTAGGGTGATAACGAAGAATCTCGCGCACCATCTCTGGATTTCCCGACGCCGCAGCACTGATTAGCACACTTCCACCAATCGGAACTTCTGTCTCCTTTTCCTCGAGGATCTCAGTCATTGTAAGCTTACTAAGATCGACATTTGGATTGGCGCCGTAGGCGATCAATGCTCGCGCGGATTCGAGGTTGCCCGCATCGGCCGCGTCAACAAGCGCCAGATCCTTATCCTTTTGATCATTCTTGCTTGCTCCCGCCTCGACCAGAACTTGTATGACGTCCGCATGCCGGCTGGCGGCCTGCAGCCATCCCTCGCTGTAGGAAGGGACTGGTATGTTTGGATCGCTTTGCTTCGGTGCTGCAATCACCTTCAACGGCACACCTGCCTTAAGAAAATCCCGTACCGTCTGAGCATTTCCGCGGCTGGCAGCTTCCTTAAGCATTACCTGCGCACCGTAAGTTCGGAAGTCAAATTCTTCCGCCCGCAGTGCTTCAAAAAGTCCATCGCTGCCGCCGATCCAACGTCCTGTTTGCGCGAAAGCGTCGACTTCATTTTCCAGCTCCGAAATAACCGCGGGCATTCCAACCCACTCACCTACATAATCGACTACTTCCTTCTTGCGCCCGTCGATTTCGACGGAAAGCACGAAACCAGGCATGTCCGTAACGGATGCCTCGTATTTCCCGTCCATTGAATAGAAATCTGCGGCAACAAATCTCTTAGCGAGTTTCCGAACGTCATCCGCGTCTACCCGCGCAGTGTGCTTGCCGGATGCGGCGACAAAACCCTCGCCGACGAACACAATCCCCTCAGTGCCGACGGTAACCGTGTACGAAGGACAACTGCCAAAGCATCCCGTTCGCTTTAGCGTAATCGCAACCTTCGAGTCTGCCCGAACCATTGGTGCAACCGCATGATTTGCGGGCAATCGTTCCGGTGGAACAAGATCGATATATTCCTCAACTTCCGCTGTAACAGCCTTCCCGTTTTCTTCAAAGGGAGTGAACCTCCACGCCCGCACTTCGATCTGCAGAAGCGGCCAATATTTCATGAGCTTTTGATCTCCGCTCGCCTCAGCTCCGATCACATCTCCCGCTGGCGAAACGGTCAGCCTCAGCCGAAGTTGATTCATTCCGCCAACTATTCCCTCAGTCGGTATCGTCCTACGATGAGGCTTGATCTCGTGAGTGTAGGCTTCGTCATAATTAAACGACGGCAGCGCCGGACGCTTCTCGCCCTGCGCCCACACGACTCCGCTCAACGCCATCGCGAACGCCAGAATCAAACTTGCCCGTAATTGCACTCGCGTAGATTTCCGCGTGCTGAATATTTTTTGGCTCACGGCGTCTCACCCCGTCATTGCACGTCGCAAATCCACCCCACCATTCCAATACCATTACAGACGTCCACAACCGGCGGCGAGTTGCCTTTGAAGTAATCTCCTTGACTCATAATCAAAATTCTGCAATCCTTGAATCGGAGAAGAACTGTCTACCCGCGCCAGCCTGCGCGGGTTTTTTGTTTTCCGGCCTCTCCATTTCTCGAGCCAGTTCGCAGTTCGACAGCATCGTCGCGCCCGGTTGTTTTGCTTTCTCAGCGTATTCTGCGCCTCTGCGTTGAGAATACTCTTGCCCCATCGCGAGTTCACAATTCCGAACCGTACAGCTCACGTTCTCCGAACCTGAGTCTTTTTCGCACGACCGCCAAACTCGACGATCCGGGAGCCCTATCTCTCGACTCTAGACTCTCAACTCTCGACTGATTTCACCCCTAACCCCTGCATTTGCAATACATACGCCGCAAAACGCTCTAAGTCCTGTATTTGCAATACATACAGAAAACAGGGGGGTGGGGGGTACGTCCAGTTAACAATAACAAGGAGGAACTACAAAAAATGTCACGAAACGTTACAGATTCACCATACGATCGAACCCAGGTTGCCGAACTCGAACGATGCAAATTCACCTCAACTCACGGACGCCGTTGCACTAATCCGCACAACAGCAACGCCAACAAGTTGTGCATCATCCACCAGCGCCAGCTCGAAAAAATCAATGACGCCGAAGCCCAATCCGTCTCGGATCAACTGCTCTCCGGCGGCCCCAATCTCAGCACCCGCGAAGAACTCGGCCGCGTCATGGCCCAACTTTTCACGCTCATCGCTCAACGACGCATTCGCCAACGCGACGGCGCGCTTCTCGCATACGTCGCCAGCCTCCTTCTCCAAACCATGGGTCATCCGGGCATTCCGCCGCCTCTCCCCGTGCAATTTATCTGTGACATTCCTCGCCCCAATCGCGAGCACGTTCTTAACGATAAGCAATCGCGGCCCTTCACTCCAACTCACCCGTAGGAGCGGTCCCGAAATTTCGGAATGTGACCCGCCCGCTTCCAATCACACGAAAATAATTCCACCCAAAAACACAACCGGCGCGGCGACCCTTTCGGAATCACCGCGCCGGTTATGCTTGGGTTGAGAGAAACTTTTTAGTGGT
>Ga0210410_10005659_pt1 | contig 10867 bp, 8 predicted proteins | sample IncBWC4MmetaG_FD_161058 | JGI IMG/M metagenome (GOLD analysis project Ga0210410, IMG submission 161058) | Forest soil microbial communities from Barre Woods Harvard Forest LTER site, Petersham, Massachusetts, United States - Inc-BW-C-4-M | ecosystem: Environmental > Terrestrial > Soil >... | reverse complement strand
TCGTGCCATCCGCTCCAGAAAATACGCGGCCAGCACCGGGATGTCTTGCCGCCGCTCGCGCAAAGCGGGAATGCGCAGGTTCAGCACATTCAAGCGGAAATACAGGTCGCGCCGGAAGGTTCCCTGCGCCACCGCTGCTTCCAGGTCACGATTGGTGGCGGCCAGGATGCGTACATTGATGGTGGTGCGCTTGGTGCTGCCTACCTGGCGAATTTCCTTTTCCTGGATGGCGCGCAACAGTTTGGCCTGGAGATCCACGGGCAGTTCTCCAATTTCGTCGAGGAACACGGTGCCCCCTTCGGCCATCGCCAGCAGTCCCTCCTTGGCTTGCGCGGCGCCGGTGAAAGCGCCTTTCACGTAGCCGAACAGTTCGCTTTCAATCAGCGTGGGCACCAGCGAGCCGCAATCCACGGGGATGAACGGCTTGTCGCGGAAGGGACCGGAGAAGTGGATAGACCGGGCCACCATTTCCTTTCCGGTTCCGCTCTCTCCCAGAATCAACACTGGATGATTGCTCAGCGCGGCTTTGGCGATCATGCGGTAGAGCTTTTCCATTTCGGGGGCGCGCCCGACGATGCTGCCGAAACCGAGCTTGGATTTAATCTTCTCGCGCAGCATGCGGTTTTCAGTTTTCAGTCTCAAGTGCGTGGCAACTCGTTCCAGTAGGAGCTTGAGTTCGTCCATGGTGAAAGGTTTGGTGACGTAGTCGTAGGCGCCGTTTTTCATGGCTTGCACGGCGGATTGCACGGTGGCGTAACCCGTGACCACGACAACCTCGGCGTCGGGACGTCGCTGCTTGATCCGGTGCAGCGCCTCCAAGCCGCTGGCGCCGGGCAGTTTCAGATCGAGCAGAACAACGTCGACGGCCTGGGAATCGAGTAGGCGGTAAATGTGCTCCGCCGACTCGGCAACCACGGTGTTGAAACCCAGGGACTGCGCTACTTCGCGGCAGACGTCACGAACCGCGCGTTCGTCGTCGACGATCACCAGATTCAGCAGATTGGCGGCCTCGAGTTGCGGCGGATTAAAGGCATGAGCAATGGCGCTGGTCATACGGATTTACCCTCTTCCTGTTTCAGTTTTGGCTGGCTCTTGAATTTTGTGTTCCGGAACCGTCCTGATTCTCTCCGGGACTTCGGCAACCCTGGTCAGGAGGGATTCCGGTCCAACTCGCGGCAGGTGCACAACTACTTGCGTGCCTCTCCCGGATTCACTTTCCACTTCGATGGTTCCGCACTCGTGGGTGACGATGCGATAGACGGTGGCTAGTCCGAGTCCATTTCCCTGTCCTGGCTTCTTAGTGGTAAAGAAAGGCTCGAACAGGCGGGAACGGGTTTCGGCGTCCATGCCGCAACCGGTGTCGCTGACCGCCAGGACGACCCAGGAGTCGCACGATTGTTCCGGCTGGTTGCGTCCTGAGCTTGCCGGGCTTGGCCCATCGCAGTTTCTGGTCTGGAGAGTAACGCGGCCGCCATCGGGCATGGCATCGCGCGCGTTCAACACCAGGTTCAGGATGATCTGCTGAACCTGAGCGGGATCCATCTTCACCAGGCCCAGATCCCCGGCGAGTTCGGCAACAAGTTCGATGTTCTCGCCAATCAGGCGGGTGAGCAGATTGCGCACGTCAGAGACGACATCATTCAGGCACAGCAAACGAGGCTCGACCGCCCGCTGCCGCGCTACCGCCATCAACTGCTGGATGAGTCCCGCGCCCTGCTCACCGGCTTTGCGGATCTCTTCGGCGAAACGCCGCAAGCGGTTGTTCTCTTCCAAGCCGGCCAGAATCAGTTCACTGCAAAGCACCATCCCGGTGAGCAGGTTGTTGAAGTCGTGCGCGACTCCCCCGACCAGGCGGCCGATAGCCTCCATCTTGTGCGCGTCCCGGATCTGCTGTTCGGTTTGTGGACGGTCTGTGGTTTCCTCGTGTTTCAACTGAAGTTGTGGAAATGCGCTCATAGCGGGCATCTGTCCAGTGGTGAAGTGTTCTCAGAGGCGACGCGTTTGTTACGCGCTCCTCATTTGGGAAGTCTAGGCGGGCTTGGCTCGGAGCGCTGTGATGGTTGAACAGCAGTTTTCAGATTCAGACAGAACCCAAAATGGGAGGACAGATTGGGCGCGAACTCGTAGGCCCACAACGGGCAACTTCAACTTTGCCGGTACTTTAATCGTGCAGATGCAAAGGCTGGGCCAGGCGAAAGGTGAAGCGGTGCCCTGTGGAAAACCTCACATCGGCTGGGGTGGGAACGCCTGCGGTTGCCGCTGGCATGACTCCCTCATACGACCGACCCTTGGAGAAAATGCTGGACGTCTGAAGCGGGATGGATTTTCCGTTCATGGCGATCGAAGCCAGGGTCACGCGCATGTAGCCGGGATCGTACGAGCCTCCGGAGGCTTTTGTCGCCACCACTTTTCCAGTGACCGGCGCGTTTCGCGGCGCCACCGTCTTTCCTCCTACGACCACGGGCGCATCCAGCACCGCGTCGAAGGAGTCCCCGGCTCGTGCGTCCGCGCTGGACAAGGCCAAGCGCAACGCGACGGTGATCTCGGTTCCGGGGGGAAGGGCCTCGGAAGCAAATGCATCGGTGGGAGAGATTCCGCCGTTGTCGGAAACGCGGTCGAAGGGAATTTGACTGTGGTCAGCAGTACCGACTGACGCCGGGACGGGGAGTTGCCGCGAGCACCCCACTAATCCTGCCAGGGCTAGCCAAGCCAGGACCACCCCCGGGCCGAGAACGACACCTAAGCGGCTTGCCTGCCGCCATCTGTTCATGAGCGCATCCTGCCCTGCCCGAGGCTTGCTGACTAGTCGCAAGAGAGATGCCATTGTTTTGATCCTAAGAAATCATGGGTTTATAGGGAGGCTCCGATTGCGTTGGGTGTAGATTTTGCGCGCTCGGGCCGGTTACTAACGGAACTTTCCTGTTAGCCGCTCGCCGCGTTACAGTTCGCCCATGGCCGCCACTGCGCCGAAGAAGTACCGCTGCCTGCAATGCGAGATGACGGAGGACCGCTGCGATTGTGAACGATACTGCTGCCTCTGCCAATCGCTGATGGAGGTCCGGCTTTGCGAAGACAGCTTGTACTATTGCAAGCCTTGCCGCGAAGCCTGCGACTACAAGGTGTCGGATTCGGGTGCGGATTCTCGCTTCTAGCTGCTGGCTTCGTCACAATGCTCCGCTAACTTTCCCTGCCTCGCGCGCGTCTCACTGGAGATAAACAGGAGTAGTATTCCGTCGAAGGGAGCCGGCTATGTCGTCGACCTTATCGTCACGGACACTCGCGGTTGCGGCCGAAGCCTCAACCGGGGCCGTTGCGGGAACCGGCCCGGGCCGCATCGTTTCACTCGACATCATGCGCGGCCTGGTGATGGTCATTATGGCCATCGACCATGCCCGGGACTTCTTCAGCAATCTCCCTTACGAGCCTGAAAATCTGGCGCAAACGTATTACGCTCTGTTTTTCACGCGCTGGATTACTCATTTCTGCGCGCCCCTGTTTTTCTTTTTGGCGGGTACGGGCGCGTTCTTCTACGGCAGACGCAGAACGCCGCAGGCCCTGACCCGCTTTTTATGGACTCGCGGGCTCTGGCTGATTCTCCTTGAATTCACTGTGGTTGGCACCGCCTGGACTTTCCTGTTTCCCTGGGGTTTCTTCGGTGTCATCTGGTGTCTGGGGGCCTGCATGGTGTTGATGGCGGGGATTGTCCGCCTGCCCCTGCGCTGGGTCGCGGCCTTCGCCGCAGTCTTGATCGGGGGCCACGATCTGCTGGATCCTATTCGACCGCAGCAGTTCGGCTCGTTCGCCTGGCTGTGGACGATCCTGCACGTCAAAGGTGGGGTGTTGCTTCCGTTCCACGTGCAGAAGTTCGTGCTGTTTCCGCTGATCCCCTGGGTCGGGGTAATGGCGGCGGGCTATGTTTTCGGCTCGGTCTATTTGCTGGAGAAAGAGCGCCGGCGAAAGCTGATTGCGCAGATCGGTCTTGGACTCACCCTTGCTTTCATCGTTCTTCGTTTGACCAATCTGTACGGAAACCCGCCGGTTGGATTGGGCGGGGTCTCTCAAGGTCCATGGCACGTCCAACCGACGTTTGAGAAGACCGCGATTCTTTTTCTCGATGTCGAGAAGTATCCGCCTTCTCTGCAGTTTCTGCTGATGACGCTTGGTCCATCTCTGCTGCTCCTGGCGTGGCTCGACAAGAAGTTCGATCAGAAAGACGGCGGGCAAAGAATTCCGCCGGCACTGTCCCCGCTCCTGACCTTCGGGCGCGTCCCCATGTTTTTTTACATTGTGCACCTGTATCTCATTCACTCCCTGGCGGTCCTGGTGGCAGCGCTGTCTCATCAACCCGTCGCGTGGCTGTTGCATGGTGGGTTCTTCTTCGGTGCTCCTGACACTTGGGGATACAATCTTCCGTTCGTCTACTTGATGTGGATCACGGCCGTGATCATTCTCTATTTTCCGTGCCGCTGGTACGAGGGAGTCAAGCAGCGCCGCAAGGATTGGTGGCTTAGCTACATTTGAGGTCGGCCCGCAATAACACGTGAACATTGTAGGAGGGTTGACGCCAGATGCTCGGGTGCCTTCATCGCTAAAGTGCGTTCGCATTCCGCGATCTAGGAGGCCACGCGATCAGGCGTTCGGTGAGGTCGTACTGCCACGTATGGCAAGCCAATTCAGGAATGAAATGGCAGTCGTAATTGCTAAAGCAGCGAGTTCGGCCAAACCCATTCGGCTGAGCAAGACCAGCGCAAACGCAATTCCCAGGGCGGCGAAGGCAAGACCGCCAGGCAGGTGAAAGCCTTCCTTGCCAGGAAACTTCTTGCGCAGCATCGGCAGTGCGGCGCAAGTCATTCCATAAACGACAAGTCGGGAACTGGAGGCAAGCGCTGCATTCCAGCGGAACGTGCCCAACAGTGCGAGCGCCCAGAGCAGGACGGCAAAGACAGCAATCGAGACGTAAGGTGTTTGGTGGCGACGATGGATAGCGCCAAACCAGCGCGGAAAATCGCCCTGCTCGGCAAAGGCAAATGTTATTCGCGGGGTGGCAATCATGTTGGCGGCGAGATAGCCAAAGATCGAGAGCAACGCACCCACGGAGATAACCGTGGCCATGTGACTCCCGCCGAAAACGAGCGCTGCTGCCGACAGAGGGCGGCCAGTCTGCGCAGAGTTGGGAAGCATGCGTACCACCACTATCTGCACCAGGCAATACACGGTTGTGACGGTGAGCAAGGCGGCCATCAACGCCACGGGAGCGTCGCGGGCCGGGTGCTTGACTTCCCCGGCCGGAATTAGAGCAGCCTCGAAACCGCCGTAAGCAAATATGACCAGTAACACTGCGCTCATCCAGGCAGTGGCTGAGTGGGATTCAGCCACTGGCGGAACGGGGCTGCCGTGAAGGTGAATAAAGAGAAGGCCGCCGACCACCAGAATGACCAGGGGCAGCAGCTTGGCGACGGTGAAAAAGTTGCTGACTCGCGTTCCCATCTTTACGCCGCGGATGTTTGCGGCGGCGAGCCCGCCGATGAGAAAGGTGAGGATCACAAAACGGGTAGCTGGTTCCTTGGCCTGCGGCCAGAACCCCGCCAGGTAATCGATGAAAACGTTGGCGACCGCGGCAGCGGCGCATATGCGCGTCAGCCACAGGAGCCATCCGGTGAGCAGGCCTGGAAAACGTCCGAAGGCGGTTTTTGCATACAGATACGGTCCACCGGCCTGTTGAAAGCGCGAAGCAATCTCGGCAACACAGGCGGCGATCACACCGATTCCGACAGCGGCGATCAGGTAAGCGATGGGACTTTGACCGCCCAGTATTCCGGCGACGGTCGAGGGTAACCCGAAAATGCCACCACCGATGACGAGGTTGACCATTAGCGCCGCCAAGCTCCAGCGTCCAATGGCACGCACCAGATCGGGCTTGTGATTTGGCACGAGAGGGTTGTATCACAGCTATCGCTTCGACGAGGCTACTAAACTGAGTTTATACGGTGCTAGACAACCACCGCCTCTTTGTATTCCCCGAATACCTTCCGCATGGTGTCGGAGATTTCACCTACCGTGGCGTAGGCTTCCACGGCGGCGACGATGTGCGGCATCAGATTCCCCCCCGAGCGGGCGGCGTCTTCGACTTTCTGGAGAGAATCTTTCCACGGTTGGACATCGCGGCGGGCCCGCAGGGCTTGCAACCGTTCCACCTGCTTGCGTTCGAGGGATTCGTCCATGCGCAAGGTCGGGATCGGTTTTTCTTCCTCGACCGTGAAGCGGTTTACTCCCACCACCACCGCCTCGGCGCGGTCCACCTGCTGTTGATATTCGTAGGCGGCGTTCTGGATTTCCTGTTGCACATAGCCGCGCTCGATGGCTTTTAGCATTCCGCCGAGAGCGTCGATTTTGTCCAAATACTCCAAGGCGTGCTGCTCGATTTCGTTAGTCAAAGTCTCAATGTAATAAGAACCGGCGAGTGGATCGACAGTTTGGGGCGCTCCGGATTCGTAAGCCACAATCTGCTGCGTGCGCAACGCAATGCGCGCCGCCTGCTCGGTCGGCAAGGCCAGTGCTTCGTCGTAGGAATTGGTGTGCAGCGATTGCGTGCCGCCGAGAACCGCCGCCATGGCCTGAATCGCAGTGCGGACAATATTGTTTTCCGGTTGCTGTGCGGTCAGCGTGGAGCCTGCTGTCTGAGTATGAAAGCGCAGCATCCAGGAGCGCGGATTTCTAGCCCTAAAATGCTCACGCATGATGCGGGCCCACATGCGGCGGGCGGCACGGAACTTGGCGACTTCTTCCAGAAAATTATTGTGCGCGTTGAAGAAGAATGAAAGGCGCGGCGCGAACTTGTCCACATCGAGCCCAGCGTCAACGGCAGCCTGCACGTAGGCGATGCCATTGCCAAGCGTGAATGCGACTTCCTGTACCGCGGTTGATCCAGCTTCGCGCAAGTGGTAGCCGGAGATGGAAATCGTATTCCACTCAGGTACGTTTTCGTTGGTCCAGGCGAACAGGTCGGTGATGATGCGCATCGCCTGCTTGGGCGGGTAGATGTAAGTTCCTCGCGCGATGAATTCCTTGAGCACGTCGTTCTGCACCGTGCCGGAAAGTTTGCGGATATCCGCGCCCTGGCGGCGGGCAACCCCGACATAGAGCGCAAGCAGGATCGCAGCCGTCGCATTGATGGTCATCGAGGTGGAAATTTTCGTGAGATCGATGCCGTCAAACAGCCGTTGCATGTCCTCGATGGAATCTATAGCGACGCCCACTTTGCCGACTTCTCCTACGGCCAGCGGGTGGTTAGAGTCCAGGCCGATTTGGGTGGGCAGATCGAAGGCCACCGACAGCCCGGTGGTCCCGTTCGCCAGCAGATATTTGTAGCGCTTGTTCGATTCCTCAGCGTCGCCCATGCCGGCGTACTGGCGCATGGTCCACAGGCGTCCGCGGTGCATGGTGGCCTGCACGCCGCGGGTGAAGGGATACTCGCCGGGGTAGCCGACCTGGCGGTCGTAGTCCCAGGCCTCCAGGTCGGCGGGAGTGTAAATTTGGCGGACGGAAATGTGGGAGTCGGATCGCGAAGCTGACTTCATTTTCTCGGACATGACGAAAACCATTAACCACCCCTCGGCTTCGAAGGGTGGTTAATGGTTTTGACCTCTCTTCCGTACCCGCCAAAACGAGTCCACGCCAAACCACCCGAACAGCGCGGCAAAACAAACCGCCAGCAACACCCGGCCGGAAGTTGTGTGGCCGGCCTGATATTTCGCGTACTCGCGAAAAAAGGCAATGACCCCAATCCCCGCTAAGAATAAGAAAACAAAACCTGTCACCTCAAGCCAGAGCTGCCCCAGGATGCGTCCAAAGTGGGACGCGGTGGCCCGCGCGGCTTTGGTAACTGCACCGAAGGTTCGGGTGCGCCGGGCGTGCTGGGATATCACCCGGCTGGCGACCCGCGCCGCGATGCCGAGCTTGCGACCTGTTGAAACACTAGACATTCCCTTCGATTTTATCAATATTTTCGGACCGGGGTTTCGCTGACCGGATTTCAAGGTTACAATATCGCGGGCGCACGCAATGTGAGGACGAAACATTGTGGGCGATCGACGCATCTATATCAGCAGGGGCGGGTGTCCCGGAGACACAGCGCCCGGATCCTGCGAGGGGGTTCCGTGGACCAGCAATTGAAGCAGTTGATGAAGGAACTGGGTGAAGCGATCAACGAGTCCCTGGCTGATTCCGAGCCCATTGCCGATGTCGTCTCCCGAATTAAGGAAGGCGGCTACGACATCTTCCTGGTGCTCGAAGCCACCATCGGGGTAAGCAAACCCGGCGACAAAGCCAGCGATAAGACGTCGCTGGTGACCACCTTGACCAGCAATCCCGATTTAAAGATCAGCGATCAGGATCTGAAATTCCTCAAGTCACTGCGGATCAAGATCGAGGACGACGCCGCGTAAGTAGCCGTTTGCCCATTCTAGTGCGGACTTCCTGCTAGAGGGTCAGTTCCAGCCACTCCATATTTCGCGAAACTCAAGTCCTCATCCGGTGTGATTAGTATCGAGAATCCAGAGCTTTGACGTATTTCGTGCTAACTTCTGCGGTTCGCAGTTCGTCCTATTGGCTTGCGCTGCGGACTGCCTGTTCTTCAGCAAGATAACGCCTTGAAAAGAGGATCATGAGACTGAGGGGAAGAACGGTGGAGATCAAGCGCAACTTACGTTGTCTTACGAGAATCGCTCTAGCTCTGGCGACATTGATATGCACCTCACTTCCAGTCGCTGCGGCACAGGATCCGCGCGCTCTTGTGGACGCGGCTATCGAGAGGATGGGCGGGCAGCAGTTATTCGATTCAGTGCAGCGGCTCTCGACGGAGGAAGACGGCCTGCAATATCACGTCATGGACGCCGAACACCCTATACCTCCATTTTTCCCCGATTACTTTCACGCCGCGGAGCAAATCGATTTTCATTTGCCCGCCCTGCGTCGCAAGTTCACAACGGGAGCTGATCCACTCTATGGCAATAACGCGGACACGGTTTTCACGGCCAGCGGCACGAGCGCCGTCAATCAGCGCAATGGAAAGACTGTATTTCGACGAACCCCAACCCCGAGGCATTGGTTGTTACAAAACCCAATCGTGGCACTCCGTGCTGCCCTGGCCGCGAACGATCTTAAGTCTGCCGCCGAGGTAACCATCCTGGGAATCAGCCAGCGCTGCGTTTCGTTTCATCAAGGGGACACGCTCGTCCGGCTGTTCTTGAATCCGCTCAACGGATACCTGACAGGCAGCGAAATTACAACAACCGAACCGTGGGAAGCCATCTGGGACATCGCCGATGTGCGCCTCAAAACCATCTATACTAACTGGGAACTGGAGCCGGGCGGTTTTCATTACCCGCTCCAGTGGGACGTATTTTTCGACGACTACCCGTTTCAGACGCATACCATCTCCAAAGTTTCAGTAAACCCGAGCTTCAACGCCGATCAATTTCAGGCCCTGGCCGATGAAACCATTCCAGTGGCAGGCAGCGTTGACGATTTTGGGCCAGGACCGCCGGACCGGCCTATCGTCGAGATAGCGCCCGGTGTTTTGCAGGTCACGCCGGGACCCAGGCCGGCGAATTTTTCCACTCTGATCGTGAAGCAATCCGATGGCATTGTGGTCATTGAGGCGCCGACTTCGTCGGGCTGGTCGGCCAGAATAATTCAAGAAGCGAACCATCGATTTCCCGGCACGCCGATTAAGGCGGTGGTAACCGCGGATAATACCTGGTGGCACTTTGCCGGCATTCGCGAATATGCCGCACAGGGCATCCCAATCTACGTGATGGATCAGAATGCAGCCTTGGTAAGCTCACTCATTGCCAGTCCGCGCACCTTGAATCCAGACGCGCTGCGGCGCCAGCCGCGAAAGGCGAAGCTGATTGAAGTCAGCCGCGTAACCACGATTGGCAGCGGGCCCAATCGGGTGGTCCTGTATCCCATTCGCGCCAGCACCAACCAGGTGCTGATGGCATACTTTCCCGACCATCAACTCCTATACACGGCCGACATGGCTGGCCAAGCTGGTCCCGGAGGAGTTTTCGTGTATCCGCAGAGTATCTGGGAGTTGCAACGCGAAGTACAGCAGCAGGCGATCAAAGTGCAAACCATCATCGGCATTCATCTGCTTCCGACGCCTTGGTCGAAACTCGAGTCCCAGCTGCAGGACGTCGTCAAAGGTTCCGCTCACTGAGCGGCGTGGCTAAGACAGTTCGCCACCGGCCCCTCCCGTAGAGACGAGCAGCTTCCGTCTCTACCGCCCGCATCGTCGGAAACGATATTATGGATGAACATGTATCGCCCAGTGCCAAGAGTGCCCGATTTCCCAGTGATGGAGCGCGACCTCCTGCGCTTCTGGGAAGAGAACCGTATTTTCGACAAGCTGCGCCAGCAGAACGCGAACGGCCCGCGCTGGTCTTTCCTCGACGGACCGATCACGGCAAACAACCCTATGGGCGTGCACCACGCCTGGGGACGCTCGTTGAAAGATATGTACCAGCGCTACCACGCCATGAACGGGCAGGCGTTGCGCTACCAGAACGGATTCGACTGCCAGGGACTCTGGGTCGAAGTCGAAGTAGAAAAAAGTCTCGGTCTCCAGACCAAGCGCGAAATTCGCGACTACGGCATTGAGAAATTCGTTCGCGCCTGCAAAGAGCGTGTCCTCACCTACGCGGCGCGGCAGACCGAGCAGTCAGTCCGCCTGGGCTACTGGTGCGATTGGGATGACCCCACCGTTTTACTCGCATTGCGTGACGCGCTGGAAGACGGAGATCGGGTTCTAACCGTTAAGCTCCCAAGCGGACTCACCGAAACTGCTCGCGCCAGTGAGATCGTC
>Ga0210410_10005658_pt1 | contig 10869 bp, 8 predicted proteins | sample IncBWC4MmetaG_FD_161058 | JGI IMG/M metagenome (GOLD analysis project Ga0210410, IMG submission 161058) | Forest soil microbial communities from Barre Woods Harvard Forest LTER site, Petersham, Massachusetts, United States - Inc-BW-C-4-M | ecosystem: Environmental > Terrestrial > Soil >... | reverse complement strand
CTTCGCCCTGGCAGGCTTCGCAGCGTCCGCCCTGGACGTTGAAGGAGAAGCGGCCGGGTTTGTAGCCGCGCTCGCGGGATTCGGGGAGCATGGCGAAGAGGTCGCGGATGGCGGCGAAGACACCGGTGTAGGTGGCGGGATTGCTGCGCGGGGTGCGACCTATGGCGGACTGGTCGATCTGGATGACTTTGTCGAGCTGGTCGATGCCGATGACTCGTCCGTGCTGGCCGGGTTCTTCTCGGGAGCCGTAGAGTTCCTTTGCGAGGGAGCGGTAGAGGATGTCGTTGACGAGGGTGGATTTTCCGCTGCCGCTGACGCCGGTGATGACCGTCATGACGCCGAGAGGGAAGTGGGCGGTGATGTTTTGCAGGTTGTGGGAGTGCGCGTCTTCGACGGTGACCCAGTTGCCGGTGAGTTCGCGCGGGGCTTTGCGGGCGAGGATCTCGATTTTGCCGGCGAGGTATTGGCCGGTGAGGGAGGCTGGGTTGTCCATGACCTGCTGGGGGGTGCCGTCGGCGATGAGATGGCCACCGTTTTTTCCGGCGCCGGGACCGAGGTCGAGGACGTAATCGGCTTTGCGGATGGTGTCTTCGTCGTGTTCGACGACGAGGACGGTGTTGCCGAGGTCGCGGAGGTTTTCGAGGGCGTTGATGAGGCGCTGGTTGTCGCGCTGGTGGAGGCCGATGCTGGGCTCGTCGAGGACGTAGAGGACGCCGCGGAGGCGGGAGCCGATCTGCGTGGCGAGGCGGATGCGCTGGCCTTCGCCGCCGGAGAGCGTCGCGGCGCTGCGGTCGAGGGCGAGGTAGCCGAGGCCTACGGCGTTGAGGAATTCGAGGCGTTCGATGATCTCGCGCTGGAGGCGGTCGGCGATGATGCGGTCGCGGCCGGTGAAGTTCATGCTCTTTGCGGCTTCGAGGGCGCGTTCGAGCGGGAGGGCGGTGAAGTCGGCTATGGAGAAGCCGGTGGGGTTCTGGGTTGAAAGGTTCTTAGCGGCTGTGGTGGTGCTGGCTTCTTCGGGGTCCTTCGACTCCCCTTCGACTCGCTTTGCTCGCTCAGGGTCGCTCAGGATGACGGATTTATTTGCGTGTGGCCCTCCGCTGGGGATGGCTGAGTTATTTGCGCGTTGCGCTTCGCTCAGGATGACGGAGTTTTTGTTTGCGGTGACGCTTGAGGGTTGGATGGGGATGGGGAGGGTGACGGCGAGGGATTCGGGGCGGAGGCGGCGGCCCTTGCAGACGGGGCAGAGGGTGGCGGACATGTACTGCATCATGTACTCGCGGTAGCCCTCGGACTTGGTGTCTTCTAGGTTGGCGCGGAGATAGTTGAAGATGCCGTGGAAGCCGGTGCGGCCGGCTTCGTTGCGCGGCGGGCCGTAGAGGAAGAGGTGCTGTTGCTCGGTGGTGAGGTCTTCGAAGGGCTGCTTGATGTTGATCTTGTATTTTTCGGCGAAGAGCTTGATGAGGCGGAGGAGGTACGCGGAGCCGCTGCCGGGGCCCATCGCGCCGTCGAGAAGAGGCTTCGACCAGTCGGTGATGGTTTTTGCGGGGTCGAAGTCGTAGATGCTGCCGAGGCCGTGGCAGTTGGGGCAGGCGCCGTAGTTGGAGTTGAAGGAGAAGCTGCGAGGCTCGAGACGGGGGACGTTGATGCCGCAGTCGGGGCAGGCCATGGAGCTTGAGTAGAGGGTTTCGTCCATGCCGTGGATGGCGATGAGGACTAGGCCGTTGGCCATTTGCAGGGCTTTCAGGACGCTGGTTTCGAGGCGGCGAGTGTCGTATTTTGGCGCGGCGTTGGTGAGGGCTGCGTTGGCGTTGTCAGGCGGAAGCGGTTTGAGGATGATGCGGTCGACTATGGCTTCGATGGTGTGGTTCTTGCGCTTTTCGAGGCGCATGCCCTCGGTGAGTTCGACCATCTCGCCGTCGATGCGGGCGCGGAAGCCTTGCTGGTCGAGGGCTTCGAGCTCTTCGCGGAACTCGCCCTTGCGGCCGCGGACGATGGGGGCGTAGACGGTGATGCGCTCGCCGGGAGAGAGGGCGGCGATGCGTTCGACGATCTGTTCGGCGGACTGGCGGGTGATGGGGCGGCCGCAGTTGGGGCAATGGGGCTGGCCTACGCTGGCGTAGAGGAGGCGAAGGTAGTCGTAGATTTCGGTGATGGTGCCGACGGTGGAGCGGGGGCTGCGGGAGGTGGTTTTCTGCTCGATGGAGATGGCGGGGGAGAGGCCGTCGATGGCGTCGACGTCGGGGCGCTCCATTTGATCTAAGAATTGTCTGGCGTAGGCCGATAAGGTTTCTACGTAGCGGCGCTGGCCTTCGGCGTAGATGGTGTCGAAGGCGAGGGAGCTCTTGCCGGAGCCGGAGAGTCCGGTGACAACGGTGAGGGTGTTGCGCGGAATGCTGACGTCCAGATTGCGCAGGTTGTGCTGGCGCGCGCCGCGGACGGTGATGTGTGTGATGCCCATGGAAGTTGTATGGCGGTGATCGGCCAAGACTCTAGAATACGGCATTTGGGGGAAGGGAAGATATGGGGTATGGCGGGGAGTGATTCTGGCTGGGGCAACCCCATGGCGGGAAGTATGTATCCGATGGAGCAATAGGGATACACGTTTGGGTCATTGTAAACGCTGACGGATTTGCAACAATAGCAACTGCTTTGCCGAGATTTTTTGCCAGGAATGTGCGTCTGGCGGGCTAATGTTGAACTTGAGGAGCAGTTGTGACTTCGTCGATTGTGCTGGTTTGTGCGGTATTGGCTTCGTTGGCTGTAGGGGTGCTGGTGGCTTACGGCGTTTGTATGGCAATGTTTGGGGCGTTCCAGATGCATGTCCGGCAGGTGGCGGCAAGCAATGGCGCCAGAGGCGTGGTGGCGCCGGCCCAGGTGGTTAAGAGCTAATTTTTTTGTTCAGGTTTTTGCTAAAGTTTTTTATTGGGGCACGCCGATTGGCTGCCCCATTTTTTTTGTGTTTATTGAGGCGGGTTTGGCTGTTGCTGCTGCTGGCGCATGCGCTGCAACTGCTCGTAGATCTGCTGCGGGGTTTTGACTCCGTTGGGGGACTCGGGCTGGGCAGAGTTGGAGGGGGATGCTCCGTTGGGCGCGCCTGCATTGACTGGAGGAATGACGGGATAGGTCCGCGGCTGTGCGTTCGGCGGCGGTTGCACGACCTGGCTGGGAGTGTCCTCGGGTTCGGGTCTGTCGCGGAAGGCGGCGGCGTTTGGGTTGGGAGGAGTGGGGCCACCCTGGCGGGGAGTGAGGATCAGCTCTGAGGTTGCGTCGTCCTCGTGGTGGACGAAGATCATGTTGCTGCCGGTGCCGTCCAGTAGTGCGGCCAGGACCTGGGCTGGGCTATCCGGTCCATATTGGCCGAAGACACGCTCCTCTGCGACGCCGCCGGTAATCTTCATCCCGGTATCGGCGGCGATCTGACGAAGGATCTGATTGAGGCTGGCGTTGTCAGCGGCGATGGAAAGTGTGCCGTCGGCGTAGGTGACCCGTGCGCGTTGCGGCGGACGTTGCGATGGGGTGAGCGGGACGGGCGGGGGTTCGGGTGTTGTGGTTGGGGTTGCAGGCAGGTTGGAGGGGGGTTGTGTTGACGCCTGCGGCGGGCGTGGCGACTGCGCCGGCAGCGATGCTGCGAAGGCTATGCTCGCGACGGTTGCGAATCGAATTGGAGCCAGGCGATGCATTTGGCTTGTAGGACGCGTTGTGAGGGCGGAGGTAATCCGTCGTGACGGCGTGTTCGTTGCGAACAGTCTACCGCTAATTGCGGGTGGGTGGGCAAAGGCGCTGTGTCGGCTATGGGAAGGCGGAGGTAGAGAAGCGGATTTCTCCGCTCCGCTGCTTACAGAAGCGTGAGCAGCTTCGGTCGAAGTGACGAGTTTTCGTTTTGGCGAGCGACGGTTTTTGGTTTTGGCGAAAGACGGGGTGGCTGCTCTGCGACGCTGTTTGTACTAGACTGGCAGAGGTCCCGTCGAAGAGGCTCGTGCGCAGTGGACGAGGCATCGTAAGGGACTGATGGCGGGCGTGATGATGAAAGTCGGGATGGGGTTGCTGACGGCGGGAATACTGTTGGCTGGGGTTGCTTCGGCTGAGGTGTGCACGACGCAGTCGCAGATGACGGCAGCGGACAGGGATGGCCTGGCGGCGGCGGCACGCAGTCTGGCGGCGAAGGTTCAGGCAAACGATGTGAGCGGGTTGCAGGCGGCGACGTCGGCGGAATATGCCAAGGATTTCAGCGGCATTGGACCCGTGGTGGGGAGTACGGCGGCGAAGGTGAAGGGCGGCACGCCGGTGGTGGAGCAGGTTTATCTGCTGGATGGAACGCAGTTGAAGCGTGCGGCGGATGGGTCTATTCCGGATGCGCAGTTTTTTTGTTCGCTGAACAAGTCGATGGCCGAGGCGGATTTTGTGATCTCGGGGCTGGCTCCTGGGCGTTATGGATTTGTGATGGTGGATGTTGCCGATGTCAGTTCGCCTTGGCGATTGTCCTTTTTGCTGCGGCAGGAGCAAAGTCCGCAAAACCAGGGGCAGTGGGGGATGGCGGGATTTTATCCGAAGCCGCTGACGGCGGCTGGTCACGATGGGCTGTGGTACTGGACGCAGGCGCGGACGATGACGGCGCAGAAGGAGCGTTGGAATGCGTGGCTCTACTACCAGCAGGCTGAGAGTTTGTTGCAGCCGGCGATTTTTGTCCAGAGCACGCATCTTGAGAAGTTGAGGACGGAGTCGAGCTCGGCGGCTCCGCCGGCTTTGTCGGAGGGAGTGAGTGCGGAGGCGCCATTGGTGGTTAAGGGGCCGGATGGGGTGGAGTATCACTTTACCGCGCTGGGGGTGGATGATTCTCTGGCGAAGGACAAGATCGATATCACGGCGCATTTGAAGGTCGACCAGATCGGCGATCCCGTGGCGGCTCGTAAACGAAATACCGATGCGATGGTTGCGCTGCTGACCGCGTATCCGGAGATGCGGAAGCCGTTCCATGGCGTTTGGATTATCGCTGATGTGCCGGGACAGAATCCTTTTGCGACGGAGCAGGCGATGAGCGAGATTCACTGACCGGGCGGCTCTCGATGTTGAGATCGTCTGAAGATCGTTTGACGGAGTAATGCTATCTTGAGAATCGTTTCTGCAGGACGGTAACGCAGGCAAGCAACGAGAACTATCTTCCAGGTCCGACTGGCATCCTATTGGTAAGAGAAGAAAGAGAATGATGAATAAATTGAAGAAGACATTGAGCCAGGCGATCCAGGAACGAAGAGCAACCCCGAGCTTTGATGGAACGCCGATTCCTGCCGAAGACTTGAGACAGATTCTCGATGCGGGCCTGCATGCTCCGAGTGGATACAACATCCAGCCGTGGCGGTTTGTGGTGGTGCAGTCGCCGGAGCAGAAGAAGAGGCTGCGCGCGGCGAGCTATAACCAGGGGAAGGTGGAAGAGGCGTCGGCGGTGATTGTGGCTTGCGGGGATGCGGATGGGTGGAGGAAGGATCTCGACCTGATGCTGAAGATGGGGCGCGAGGGTGGAATGCCGGAGAGCTATGCAGCGCAGGCTCAAGTCTCGGTGCCGAATTATATGTCGAGCTTCAGCAGCGTGCAGATGCAGGGGTGGCTGAACAAGATGGTGATGCTGGCGTTTACGCATATGATGCTGATGGCGGAGGTGATGGGCTACGATACTGCGCCGATGGAAGGATTCGAGCAGGACAAGGTGCATGAGGTGTTGCGGCTTCCGCTGAGCTACTGGGTGGTGGCGCTGCTGGCGATTGGACATGCCAAGGGGCCGGACAAGTTTAATGGCGGCCGGTTTGATATGGGGCATACTGTGTTCGGGGAAGAGTTTGGCAAACCGCTGAAGTAGCGCAACGGAGACGACTGGACGGAGACGAGTGGATGGGGACGAGTGGGCTATGAAGTTTGCACTGCGCGTTGCGGCTCTTCTGGTGGTGGTGGCGGTTGCGGCTGGGTTGATCTTTTACCGGTATCCGCTTTGGGTGGCGGATCAGCAGCTTCGATTTCATCTGTGGCGCGCTGGCGTCAGGAGCGAGTATGTCGAGGCGGGTGGGTACAGGCTGCATTATTTTGAGGCGTCGCCTGGGAATGGGGGCGGTGGGACGCCGTTGGTTTTGGTGCATGGGCTGGGAGCGCGGGGTGAGGACTGGGCGGCGATGATTCCGGCGCTGGCGGCGCGGGGTTTTCATGTGTATGTCCCGGACCTGCTGGGTTATGGGCGATCGCCGAAGCCGGATGTGGATTACTCGATCTCGCTCGAGGAGCGGACTGTCGTTCAGTTCATGCAGGTGATGCATGTGCCGCGTGCCGATGTGGGTGGCTGGTCGATGGGCGGGTGGATTGCGATGAAGCTGGCGCTGGATCATCCGGAGATGGTGGACCGGCTGGTGGTGTATGACAGCGCAGGGGTTTATTTTCCGGCTACGTGGGAGCCTGCGCTATTTACACCGGGCGATGTTGCTGGAGTGAAGAAGCTGATCGCGATACTGACGCCGAAGCCGCGCCCGCTGCCGGATTTTGCGGCGGAAGCAGCGCTGCGCAAGCTGGAAGGAAATGCGTGGGTGGTGCGGCGGAGCATGTCTGCTATGACCAACGGGAGGGATTTGTTGGATTTTCGGCTGCACGGAATCTCGCAGCCGATGCTGATTGTGTGGGGTGCGCAGGACGAGCTGATTCCGTTGTCTGTGGGCGAGACGATTCATAAGAGCGTGCCGCAGTCGGTGCTGAATATTGTGGAGGGTTGCGGGCATCTGGCTCCCGCGGAGTGCGCTCCGCCGGTGGTCGAGGGGACGGTGGAGTTTCTTAAGGCGCAACCGCCTATGCGGGGTGGCGTGAAGACTTTTCCGGGTCGCTGAAGGCAGGCTTAACACGGATCTTCACGGATGACACGGATTTAAGAGAGCTAGTCTTTGCAAGCGGCTAGTCGGGTTGCCATTGGTAGGCGCCGGGTTGGGGGAGGCCGATGTGGGCGAGGACGCGGTGGACGAAGTTGCGGGCCATGTCTTCGGTGGTCTGCGGGTGGTTGTAGAGAGTGGGGATGGCGGGGAAGATGGTGGCGCCGGCGTCGGAGGTGAGCTGCATGTTGCGGAGGTGGATGCGGTTGAAGGGGGTCTCGCGGACGCAGAGGATCAAGGGGCGGTTTTCTTTGAGGCAGACGTCGGCGGCGCGCTGGATGAGGTTCGCGGCGAGGCCGTTGGCGATGGCGGCGAGGGTGCCCATGGAGCAGGGGAGAATGATCATGGCGTTGGTGGGGTAACTGCCGCTGGCGATGTTGGCGCCGATGTCGGTTTCGGGGTGTTGCTTGATCTTTTGGGATGGGGCGCCGAGGAGTTTTTCTACGAGGTCGTTACGGCCGCTGAGGTGGAGCTCTTCGGCGAGGACGCGGAGGGCGTTTTCGCTGACGACGAGATTGATTTTGGCGATGCGCTCGTCCTGTGCGGCGGCGCGGAGGAATTCGGCGGCGTAGATGCTTCCGCTCGCTCCCGTAATGGCGAGGGTGATGTTGCGGGGTTGAGGTGTTTCGGGCACGGAATGATTATCGCTCAGGCGATGTGGAGGGCGTAGGCGATCAGGGTCTGGCCGTGGAGGTTGTGGGCGGCGTTGAAGGCTTGGTTGCTGGCTTCTTCCTGGGCGGGGATGGTGGGGTCGAGCTCGCAGGCGGCAATCTCTTCGGTGGTGGCGTGGATGAAGCAGAGCTCGCAGGTAGCGAGGTTGACTTCTCCATCGTCGCCGGCGGTGCGCATGGGTGGGCCGAAGGTGCGGCAGAGGATGGGGCGGTGTTCGTAGAGGTCGCAGGTGCCGTGTTCGAGGTCGAGGACGGGGCAGGGCTCGTCGTTGGCGAACTCTTCGAAGAGGATGGCGGCTTCGTGATCTTCGTTGAGAATGCCAGTGGTGCGGTCGCCGGGGAACCAGGGGTCGAGGCGGGTTAGGGAGTCGGCTACTCTTGCATGGATGCGCGCAGCTTTTTCTGGGTCTGATTTTTCGAGGAGTGCGAGGCCTTCGCGGAGGCGCGCTGCGTCCTGGTGGGCGATGGGGAAGACGCCGATGCAGCATTGGGAGCAGCCGGGTTTGCAGACGAGGTGGTGGCCACCGCGATGGTAGGCGTCGGCTACGGCGGTGTCTACGATTTGGACGAGAGTATCTGACATTGCGAGAAAACCTGGACGATCGCTAGTGATTATGAACCATCAGCGCCTCCCGTTGGCGTAGCGTGGGACGGATGGTACCAGCCCGCGCAGCACGAACTCGCGAAAGAGGTTTCCGGCGATGTTTCCGCCGATGGTGATTCCGAAGGTCTCAAAGGTGAGGCCGAGACCGCGGCTGGCAGCTGGGTGGTATGCGTTGGCGACAGCGCCTGCGGTGAGGCTTCCTAGCATGTGCGAGTAGTTGGGCTGCGGGTTGCCGTTGTCGCCGCGGCAGATGAAGACGGAGGCGACGGCGTGCTGGGCGCGAGAGCGGGCGCCGCCCGAACCCTGATAGAAGTAGCGCGGATCCTGATGCAGGAGCGAGGGAAGAACCGCACTGCCGACGATCCGGCTTGTGGTCGCGTCCGCCAGGGCTGCGCCGTAGCGTTTTCCGTAGCCCTCGATACCCGGGCCATAGTCGGGATAGGTGCCGTTGTAGTGTTCCGCGCCAGCTACGCCGGCGACGATTAGAAAACTTGCAGGATCGACCAGTGCGCGGAAGGCGAGGCTGTACTTCTGCCGGACCGACATGGGTTCGGCCTTCCAGATATAGCTGGTGTAGAAGTTGGGGAAGACACCGAAGACGCGCTGTTGTTCCTGCTCGTGAATCTGCGCCTGAGCGACCTCGTCAGGGGTTGCGTAGACGGTGACCGAGGAACTGGTGGAGATCTTCAGTGCGGTCTTCGGGGCCTGGACGATGGCACCGGCCTTCACGGAAAACTCCGGAGAGGTGTAGGGATCGAGGCCAGGCACTGTGATGATGAGGCGGAACTCGCCGGCGGGGACCGCATTAAAGGTGAAGCTGCCGTCGCTGTTTGAGGTGGTTGTGCGTTCGCCGAGTTTGCCTGGGGCGGTGAGGACGACGGTCGCGTCGGCGATGTTGTTGCCCTGTACATCCTGGACGACTCCCTGGACTTGGGATGTGCCTTGGGATGTGCCCTGGAGTATGTCTGTCTGGGTGTTTGCTGCCGTGGTTTGCAGGAGGAATCCGGGTGAGTCCGGCAAAGAATCATTTTTCGCCAGGTTTTGTCCCCATACGAAGGTGGAACAAACCAGCAAAACTAGCGCGTAATATTTGGAACCGTTCATGTGCCCTCGCTAGGAAAGAGTCCCTGCATATGGAAAAGGCAAGGCCTGTCAGTGAGATGCACTTCCCGTGTACAGACACATAGCAAAGGCGTTATTCGTTGCGGAGGCTCCGAATAGTGCGGCTTAGATGGGCCGCTCGGTTAGGAGGCAGGTCTTGCTCAAAGCGGTTTCGGAGGTGGGCTGACTTGGATTTCGCGATCAATAATCGCGTGGCGCGGTTGTTCGAGGCAATGGGATAAGGAGCGAAAGATTCTATCCAGACGAGGAAGAAGAGCTCTGAAACCAGGAGATCTTTCGGTGTCAGCGGATCTTGGGGGGCCGCCAATCCGAGGGGAATGATAAGCGCGCAGGCCAGGCCGACGTAGAAGAACAGTCGTGGGAGCCATGCGGCTGATCTGGCCGGAGCATAGAGAAGCAGTAGTCTCCGCCAGACCGAAAGATCGTCCACCTTGTTTTGAAATTCGGTTGATTTGCTTCGCTCAAGTGTCCGCGTTCTTGCCGAGTCGGCGCTGCGGTCGTGGCTCCACGATATGACGGCGGGAACCAGAGTGCCGACCAGGCCGAAAGCTCCCGCGATCAATCCTTTTTGAACATCCTCAGAAAAGGTCACAGATGCATCCCTCCGTCTGAATAGACAGAAAGGATACATCGCGTTACCTAATCGCCGAGCGTTCGTTTGAAGATGGCGTCTACGTTGGCTAGCTGGCGGTTGTAGTCGAAGGCTCTAGCTAGTTTTTCCGGGGAGAGACGGGCGGTGATCTCGGGGACTTTGGCGATCTCGTCGCGGAAGGTGAGGTCGTTCTCCCAGGAGTTCATGGCGTGGGACTGGACGAGGCGGTAGGCGTCTTCGCGAGACATGCCGGATTCGGCGAGGTCGAGGAGGAGCTGGCCGGAGAAGATGAGGCCGCCGGTGGACTCGAGATTCTTCAACATGCGGGCGGGGTAGACGAGGAGCTTGTCGATGAGGTTTTCAGTCTTCGCGAGCAAGTAGTCGGCGAGGATGGTGGAGTCGGGGAGGATGATGCGCTCGGCGGAGGAGTGGGAGATGTCGCGCTCGTGCCATAGGGCTATGTTTTCGAAGGCGACCTGGGCGTTGGCGCGGATGACGCGGGCGAGGCCGGAGATTTGTTCGCTGGTGATGGGGTTGCGCTTGTGGGGCATGGCGCTTGACCCCTTTTGTTTTTCTGAGAAGAACTCTTCGGCTTCGCGGACCTCGGTGCGCTGGAGGTGGCGGATTTCGGTGGCTATTTTGTCTAACGTGCTGGCGAGTACGGCCAGGGTGGAGATGTAGGCGGCGTGGCGGTCGCGTTGGACTACTTGGGTTGCGACCGCTACGGGTCGTAACCCCAGCTCGGCGCAGATGGCTGCTTCGTGTTCGGGCTTGAGGTGGCCGAAGGTGCCTACGGCTCCTGAGAGTTTGCCGACGCGGAGATCTTCGGCGGCGGCGTCGAAGCGGGTGAGGTTGCGCTGCATCTCGGAGTACCAGAGGAGGAGCTTGAGGCCGAAGGTGCTGGGTTCGGCGTGGATGCCGTGGGTGCGGCCGATGATGGGGGTGTGCTTGAACTCGATGGCGCGGCGTTTCAGGGTTTCGGAG
>Ga0210410_10005657_pt1 | contig 10870 bp, 8 predicted proteins | sample IncBWC4MmetaG_FD_161058 | JGI IMG/M metagenome (GOLD analysis project Ga0210410, IMG submission 161058) | Forest soil microbial communities from Barre Woods Harvard Forest LTER site, Petersham, Massachusetts, United States - Inc-BW-C-4-M | ecosystem: Environmental > Terrestrial > Soil >... | reverse complement strand
AAAGAAGGCCGAAGCACCCCAAGCTGAAGCTGCAAAGCCGAAAAAGCGTAAGATGAGCGCTGCCGGTCGAAAAGCTATCAGTATCGCCACGAAAAAGCGATGGGCGGCGATCAAGGCTGCAAAAAAGACGGCGTGATCCAGCCGTGGCGAAGAAGCCGGGTCGGAAGAGGACCCTGGCACAAGTTGCCGTTGAGTAGAAACTAAAAATAGCGCCGATCCAGATCTCTCCAGATCGGAGCAGTCAGGCAAAAGGCGTGAGGTTTCATGAAAAGTCCTGTCAACGCAGTCTTGAAAAATCAACGACTTGAAAATGCTGCTTGCCGCTATTGCCAATGATGGTTAGGCGCCCTGTTGGATCGTGTTGATCTGGCAAAGCGAACGAGAATTCTCCGGTCATCGTAGAATGTTTTTGAGTGGCAAATCCGACCCGCCTGGATAAAGTCAAGTTCGATTCGTCCTTGCTTGCTGGTTGCAAAATTTCACCATCCAGGTCCAGAACGACATGCACGTTCCTGGTCGCATTTTGCTTACCTCCTGTATCTGCGGAAAGTACCGTCACCACAAACACTCCATTCGCCATTGCCCGTGCATCGGCGACAGAAAAATTGCGTAACTCATGAGCAGCCTGGAATGAACCACTAGCGATCTTCCAACTATCTGTGCGAATACACAATTTCGTGGCAGTATACCACGTAGACAATTGGAATTCATCACCGTTGCCATTAGGATGCCCTTGAGCATCTATCGAGCTTTGGTTCCCACGGAATTCGGCATCCCATAACTTCTCCAGAGTCTTATATTTCTTTCCGAGAGCCATCAATTGCTCGATTTCAGCGTCCGACATGCAGTGTAGCTTTACTCGTTGATCGACCTTTCCGAGTTTACCTTTCCAGGAACCGGCCCAAGTCGGACAGGTCTCCGCCATCGCCGCTCCGGTTAGTTGCACAAGAACCACCAACAGAATCACGAATAACTGCGGGACGCTAGTATTGAAACTGAGACTTCCAACAAATATATTCTTCATCGTTTTTCCTTTGGATTTGAAAGCGGGGCAATTCGGGGTGGGCGAGGAAAACTCGTGCCTAAACTTGCGGGGCGGTCAAATACGGTTCAGTATACCACGACTGAAGGGTGAATGCCCCGGAGCGAAGCAGAGCGGCCCCGATTGTGGTCAAATATGCCTGTACCTCAAAAATGTTCGGTGCGAGGGTGAAAATGCGCCCCTTCAGAACTGGCGGCGAATTCAAGGCCCTTGTTGGAATCGTTTGTTTCGGGATTGGTTCGATAAAGAGCAGTAGCGGACTTTATATTGTCCAGATTGTCAAAGTCGTGCATGAACGGGCCTAAGACGATAAGCGTGTACAGGGTCCTAACGATTTGGGCGATCTCCCTCAGCGTAATGATCGGCGCACCCCACGTTACGAAAATCAAGGAGATTCCGAATCAACCTCTCAAGAAGTACGTCACCGTCGCCGGAATGATAAAAGAGCGAAAGGGAGGCAAGGGGCATGTTTTCTTGACGCTGGCCGACGACACTGGAACCGTCACGATACCCATATTCAAGAATACCAGCATCTCTAAGGAGCGTCTGCAAGAAGGAACCTCGATAATGGTGCATGGCAAGGTGGACCTCGACCGGGGAGCGCTCCACCGGGGCGAGTTCGAGGTCATCCCTGAATATGATGGTGACATTACGTATCCATCCGAAGTGTCGCCGCCCAGACCCAATCCGCAGCCCGTACAAAGATCACCATTAGAGCATCCGTTGTTGCAACCGAAAAGAACCGTAATGCCAGAAGTTGAAACAACCGGCCCAACACCGCAAGTAGAGCCTCCGGTGCATCTACCGTCGCCAGAAACATTAGGCGTGAAGACTCCGGGACCAGAACCATCATCAGTGTCTAGGCCCATCTTGATCGTTCTGATTGTTTTGGTCGTCCTTGTCGGTCTGATCGGTCTGGTCGCCATTGTGAAATTGAAGGGCTTTGAGAAGCGCTTAGGGAAGACAGAGTTTGAGGCGAGGGTACGAGCGGAAACGCAACATCAGGTTGGATTGCTGGCAGACGAAAATGACCTTTTAATCAAGCGGGTTATGGCCTTGATTCCCCAAGAAGGAAGTCAACCACCGGAATTCTTGAGGGATGCGACCATTCGGAGCCAGTTCCTTGATGGGATCAAGAACGCCAAGACCCGAATCGACATCGAAAGTCCGTGGATCACTTCATGGGTAATTCAGCAGCTACTCTCGCCGTTGGAAGCTGCTCTTAAACATGGAGTGAGAATTCGGATTGTGTACGGCTTCAAGATGCCGGGTGCTGCCATAGGTCCAAAGGAAGTTGACACGGAGAAGCAAGCGGCAAAACTTCGAGAGCAGTGGAAAGGGTATGACTTCAAGATGAGGTTTGGCCCGACTCACGGAAAAGCATTTATCTGTGATGAAAAGTTCCTTTTGCTCGGTAGCTATAACTTTCTTTCATTTGCGGGAATATTCAATGTCAACACGAATTCCGAAATAGTCACTAAGATACGGGATAAGAAGGTAATCCAGGAGTTGAGAACACAGACCTTCGACTTTTGAACAGCATTACCATTTCTGAATCCCCCGGCTACTGCCTGCCCGAAGTCTTGTTCATCTCCGCAAATTCATTCGTCAACTCCAACCGAATGCAATTCTCCACCACAGGCGGCGCACATGTCCAGCATCGCCATTCATCGGCTTCGTCATCGAACCAGAATCGCCGGGAGCCGCATCGCACGCATGGCCGTAGTTCGGAACCGGCTTCGTAGCCCTTCGTCACTGTAGCGACCCCAATGCATGAGTAGCGGTTTTCTCTTTCCGCCATGTCCAGGGAGGAACCGGATCGGGGTCGGCCCATAATCCACGTTTCGCCTCTCTAGCTTCAGTTTCGAGCCGGTGTAATTCAGAATCGGATCGAGCGTATTTTCGATACCACCAAGCCAACCCCGATTTGACAATCTCGTGGTTGAGCATCCGGCCATCGGGCAATATGATCTCGGCGACGATGCGATGGTAACGATCAATATCCCGAACCCGAATTTTCACAGTTTTCCCATAGGCCAAATCGCCAGTAAATTTCTTTGCCGTATTTCCGAACGCCTGTCCCATCTCCGGGCAATCGATTCCGAACAGTCTGATTCGCTTGGAAACCCCTTCATGCAGCACTCGGATCGTGTCGCCGTCCGAGATTCCAATCACCGGCGCTGAAAATTCGGTGACCTGGGCGACGGCGATGCCGCACGAGAGCGCCAGGAGGAGGGCCAGGGGGAGCAGGCGGCGATTGAAGCGGGACGGCATTTGGTGTTTCAGGAATAGTGGCCGGATGGGGGAGATTTTCTCAGATAAGTGTGGTTACCATTTTCTCAATACCAGCGCCGTCTCCCAAACACCGTCGAATGCGAGTAGAATAAACCAAGAATCCGAGATTTGCATATTTGGATCTTCGCCGCCGTAGCTTTCTCGGCGTGAGAGGCGGCACTACGTAATGCAGCAACCAGTTCAGCGAATCACGAGCAACCCCACGGAGGCCGATACATGTACAAAATACGTGGTTCCAAAGCTGCAAGCTGCCGGGTGGAACTCCGAGCCGCACTCGATAGCCGAACAGCGGAGCTTCACCGATGGCAGGATCGTCGTGGCTGGAACCAAGGCTACCCGGCTAAAGAAAAAGAAAGCCGACTACCTTCTCCGCTACACGCCCGACTTCATGATCGCCGTCGTGGAAGCGAAGGCGGAATACAAACTTGCGGCGCATGGTCTTCAACAAGCGAAAGAATATGCCCAGATTCTCGGACTGAAGTTCGCCTATTCCACTAATGGCAAGGGTATCGTCGAATTCGACTTCCTAACCGGTAAGGAATGCGACATCGAACAATTCCCAACGCCTGTCGATTTGTGGAATCGGATCTCGGCGAACGAAGGCTTGACGGAAGAACAGGGCCAGCGACTTCTCACACCGTCAAATGACTATACAGGAAAGGGAAAGCGCTACTATCAGCAGATTGCCATCAATCGGGCAGTCCAGGCGATTCTCCAAGGAAAGCCACGGAACCTGCTGACACTTGCGACCGGGACCGGCAAAACGGCCATCGCATTCCAAATTTGCTGGAAGTTGTGGTCTTCCGGCTGGAACAAGACCGGTAGTTTTGGCAAACCACGAATACTGTTTCTGGCAGATCGAAACATTCTCGTGGACGATCCCAAGGATAAGGATTTCACGCCGTTTGGTGATGCCAGAATGAAGATCGCAGGCGGCGAAGCGAATAAGAGCCGCCAAATGTACTTCGCAATCTATCAATCCTTGGCGAAGGACGAACACAGGCCGGGGTTGTACAAAGAATTCAGTCCCGACTTCTTCGACCTCATCGTCATCGACGAGTGCCATAGAGGAAGCGCAGCCGACGAAAGCAACTGGCGGGAAATCTTGGAATACTTTAAGCCCGCCTTCCAGCTTGGCATGACAGCCACTCCTTTGAGAAAGGACAATAAGGACACCTACCTATATTTCGGAACTCCTCTCTATCAGTACAGCCTTCGACAGGGCATTGAAGACGGGTTTCTTGCGCCATACAGGGTTCATCGCATCACGACAACCGTGGATATGATTGGCTGGCGACCTTCTCCTGGAGAGGTAGATCGACATCGACGTGAAGTCCCGGATCAGCTTTACACAACGCCCACTTTTGAGCGGGATGTAGTGCTGAAAAACAGGACAGAAGCAATTGCCAAGCACCTGACCAAGTTTTTGAAGGACTCCAATCCATTCCACAAGACCATCGTTTTCTGCGTGGATCAAGAACACGCTGAGAATATGAGATCGGCACTCACGAAATGTAACGCCGACCTGATGAAACAATACCCGGATTACGTATGCCGAATCGTTTCCGATGAAGGTGACATAGGCAAAGGCTATCTTGGTAAGTTCAAAGATGTGGAAACCACTACGCCCGTCATCGTCACCACATCGCAGATGCTCACGACCGGGGTGGATGTTCCTACGTGCCGCAACGTCGCCATAGTACGAAACATCAATTCGATGACGGAGTTCAAACAGATCATCGGACGTGGAACTCGTGTCAGCGAGGATAACGGTAAACTGTACTTCAATATCCTGGACTATACCGGGTCCGCTACGACCCTCTTTAATGACCCTGACTTCGATGGCGATCCGGCGTGCATCGTGAAGGTGGACATCGACGACGAAGGCGAACCCACCAGTATCACGACCACAGAGCCGGGGCCTACCATCGACGAGCCAAATACTGAGCCTGAACCCCCACCGACCGGTCCAATCTCACTGGTTGACCCACCCCCAACCGTTCCAAGAAAATATTACATCGACAACCATCCAGTCGAGATTGCGGGTTTTGTCACTTACGATCTCGACGATGATGGCAGGCGCCTTCGCACAGTCAACCTGACCGACTATGCTGGAGAGAAGGTTCGGACGCTTTGGCGAAATGTTGATGAACTTCGGGATGTGTGGTCCAATCTTGAACGACGTGGAGAATTGATTGCCGAATTGATGAAGCGTGGAATTGAAATTACGTCACTGGCTGAAGCGGCGAACCAGCCAGATGCCGACCCGTTTGATCTCTTGTGCCATCTGGCCTTCAAAGCCCCGGTTCGAACCCGCAAAGAACGGGCGACTCGGTTGAGGGAACACCCGGAGTCGTTCCTTGGAAAGTATGGGAAGGAAGCTCGTGAAATCCTAAACGTCCTGCTGGACAAATATGCCGATCACGGAGCGGACCAATTTGCTATCCCGGAAATCTTGGAAGTACCGCCGATTTCCAGCTATGGAAACGTGATGGAAATCGCCAACCACTTTGGTGGGCCGGAACAATTGAGGGCCGCAGTTGGTGAGATGCAGAGAGAACTGTACGCTACGTAAGTCGAATATGGCCCGTCCACGAGAGAGCATCCACATTGACATATCAGGTACGGATTCGAGGCACACACTTCTTGACTTTTCGAGGTTCCTGTATCATCTCGATTTGGTCTATGAGATTTCACGGCTTGCCACGGATGCCAAGTACCACAAATACCGCTTCCCAAAACACACCTTTCGACCTGTTGTAAGCCCGCTCGAACCCGACGATCTCATGTTTCTATCGAGGGTCCGTCACGAATCGCCATGGGAACTCTCCGTGTTGCTGCATGACCCAATGGCGCTACTGACAAGCGGTCTCGGAGCGCTGTGGCTGTTTATTCAGTGCTTGGAGCGAATCTCCACACTCGGCCTCAACCGAAGAAAACTACGGGCTGAGATCGACAAGCTCCTATTGGACGCTGAGAAACAGCGAAGGGAACTTGAGACTACTGACTCACACGACCCACCATCGCTTACAGCGAAAGAAGCTGAGGCCAGAATTCCCCGAAAAAAGCCGAGTGAATTGGAAGTACCAAGGGTGTATGTTATCGAACCGCCGACTGAAAACGCTTCGCTGGTCCCACCCAACGAGTCGATGCGTTTGTATCGGCGGTTAAAGAGGCGTGGAGCAAAACACTTCTATGATAGCAACATCAATGCAATTGGCAGACTTGGATTTGAAGTGAAGGATTGTGACATTGGCACAGATAGCAAAGACTAAGAAGCTCAAACAACCCCTGACTACTGCCCAACAGCTTGGGAGCCTCATCAAGTCCGCAAGGGACATCATGCGGAAGGATAAAGGTCTCAACGGCGACCTCGACCGTTTACCCATGCTGACTTGGGTGATGTTTCTAAAGTTTTTCGATGATCTGGAATTGATCCACGAGCAAAAGGCGACTATGGCCGGGAAACCGTACAAGTCCATGTTGCAGCGACCGTACAGGTGGAGGGACTGGGCTGCGAAAGAAGATGGCATCACTGGCGATGAACTAATCCGGTTCATCAACCAGGAAGAAGCGGTCAGACCGGACGGCTCAAAGGGGAAAGGACTTTTCGAGTACTTGCGACAACTCCGGGGAACCAACGGCGAAAAGGACCAGAGGGATGTGATTTCCACGATTTTCCGGGGTGTTGTGAACCGAATGACGAGTGGATTCCTTCTACGGGAGATCGTCAACAAGGTTAATGGCATTCACTTCAGTTCCAGCGAAGAAATCCATACGTTGAGCCATCTCTACGAATCCATGCTGAAAGAAATGCGGGATTCTGCCGGTGACTCGGGTGAGTTCTACACACCACGCCCGGTCATTCGATTTATGGTCGAGGTCACGAATCCCCGGCTCGGAGAAACCGTGCTCGATCCAGCCTGTGGAACTGGCGGCTTCTTGGTTGAAACGTTCAGCCACTTGAGCAAGCAAGCGAAGACCGTTCGGGATCGGCAGATTCTTCAACACGAAAGCATTTTCGGCGGTGAAGCAAAATCGCTTCCCTTCCTGCTTGCACAGATGAATCTCCTGTTACATGGGGTCGAGTCGCCCCAGATTGATCCAGGGAACAGCTTACGGAATCCCTTGACGGAGATCGGGAACAAAGACCGGGTGTCCATTATTCTCACGAATCCGCCATTCGGTGGTGAGGAAGAGAAAGGCATTCAGGGCAACTTCCCTGACGACAAGCAAACATCGGAGACGGCTTTACTTTTTCTAATGCTCATCATGAGGAAGCTCCGCAAAATGCCGAAGCCTGGACGTGCGGGTGTTGTCGTCCCGAACGGCACATTGTTCGGCGACGGCGTATGTGCCCGGATCAAGGAAGAGCTTCTTAAAGAGTTTAACCTTCACACTATCGTTAGGATGCCCAACGGCGTGTTTTCGCCGTACACTGGAATTCAGACTAACCTGCTTTTCTTTGACCGCAGCGGCCCTACCACGGAGATCTGGTACTACGAACAGCCATTGCCAGAGAGCCGGAAGAACTATACGAAGACTCAGCCGATGCAGTACCAAGAGTTTGCAGACTGTATTGCTTGGTGGAACGACCGGACGGAGGGAGACCGTGCATGGAAGGTGCCTGTAGATGAAGTGCTGAAGTACGACGGCGAAGAAAGGTTCTTATCTGTGAATCTGGACATCAAGAATCCGAAGGGTACCACTGATTTTGAGCATGTACCGCCCGAACAACTCGTGGAAGACATCATTACCAAAGAACGTAAGATTCTCAGTCTATTGGAAGAGATAAGGGCTACATTCGGAGTGCCAGCATGACAGGATGGCCGCTTGTGCCATTGAGAGAAATTGTCCAATCACTTGAAAGGCCGCAAGTGCCAATTGCAGGAAAAATGTATCGACAAGTTGGAGTGAAATGGTGGGGTGAGGGCGCATACGAGAGAGTTGCTGTAGACGGGGCCGAGACTCGCTATGCCCGCTTGTTTGAAATTAGGACGGGTGATCTAGTCATCAATAAAATTTGGACTCGGCATGGCAGCGTAGCCGTAGTTCCAGAACACCTGGACGGGTGCTTCGTATCAAACGAATTTCCGACGTTTGTGCCTTTGAAGGCAAAAATCGAGAGTCGGTGGCTTCATTGGATTACTAAAACACGCTGGTTTTGGAATAAGTGTGCGAGTTTGTCACAAGGAACCAGTGGCAAGGACCGTATTCGGCCCGAACGGTTCCTTTCGATAACAGTGCCGCTGCCGTCGATTGAGGAACAGCGCCGGATCGTGAAACAAATCGACTTCGTGACGAACCGCTTGGAAAGTGTCGAGTCATTGCGGTTGGAGACGGATAAGGCGATTCGTAGACTTCTACTGAGTGCGTATCAGAAGGCCACAAACGGCGCTAAACGTCTTCCTTTGGCACAGATCGCACCGCTGAGAAGAAGGCCCGTCAAGATCGACGATGCCATCTCATATCCAGAACTTGGAGTTCGTTCATTCGGCAAAGGTACATTTCACAAACCGGCACTTGAGGGTGTTTTGGTGGGAACGAAGAAACTGTTCCGTATTGAGGAAGGGGATTTGTTATTCAATATAGTTTTTGCTTGGGAAGGTGCCGTCGCTGTGGCAAGCAAAGATGACCACGGAAGATTCGGATCACATCGCTTTCTGACGTGCGTTACCGATCCAGAGCTTGCCTTACCGGAGTTCTTGTGTTTTCACTTTCTGACCGAGATGGGACTGGACCAACTTGGTCAGGCTTCTCCGGGTGGAGCAGGGCGCAACCGTACATTGGGAGTGGACAAAGTTGCAAAGATCGCCGTGCCTGTTCCAGATTTGGAGAAACAGCTATCGTTTATGATGCTCCTAAAGCAATTCGATGCTCAAAAAACATTAGCTGGACAGATCAACGATGAAATGTTGGCTCTGGAACATTCCCTTTTGAACCAAGCATTCTCCATTGAAGACTTCACGGCCAATGCAAGCGCCAAGTGAGACCGCTTCCACGCCACGCAGAGTTGGCCGTCAACATGGCAGAGAGCATGGCGGTGTTGTTGATGGCGACGTTTTGAATTAGAGCGATGACACCGAGCGTAGAACTCGAACTGAAGATTTACCGTTTCGCAGAATCGGCAGGAAAGGCTCGTTGGCACGTTGCCGATCTGCCGATGCTCTCAACCGCAACTCAGTACCACGACTGGAATGTTCTGGTTGATGCGCTCGGTGACCTTTTCGCACGGAATTTCGTCGAGTATCGCCGATGGGACTACGGCAAAAATGGTTGGGTAGTTTACGATGGCCGGGATCAGGATTACTTCAATCGTGAATTTCAAATGCGTGTGACCTTCTCAGGGCGGAAGTATTTCGAGTCGTTAGAGGCGGAAGCCAGTGAGTCGGGTCAATCCGGCATCCACATGACAACACACAATCGGTCAGGGGAAGCAGATGAAGAGAGCGCTTTACGGGCCAAGAAGGACTCGCCATTACAGCCGGTTCTCGCTCCTGAATCGACTGCTCCGAAAGCATTTGTCAGCCACAGCACGCAGGATCACAAGTTCGTGGAGCGGTTCGCCGCCGACTTGAGGTCCAAAGGGATTAATGCATGGTATTCAGCATGGGAGATCAAGCCCGGTGATTCTATTCGGGCGAAGATCGATGAAGGTCTGGAAGGATGCGAGTACTTCATCATTGTCCTGTCCAAGAACAGCATCAGCCGACCGTGGGTCCAAACCGAGCTTGACGCTGCGACCGTAAGAAAGATCGGCGGCAAAGTTCGGAAGATCATTCCCGTCAAGATTGAGGATTGCGGCGATCTTCCCCCCACACTTGGCGCTCTGTGTTGGGAGGACTTTTCAAATCAGCCGTACCACTCGGCCCTGAAGCGGGTTCTCGATAGTATTTTGGATGTCGATGTCAGACCGCCGTTGGGTAAGGTCCAAACGGCATCCACGCCGATGAAGGAACAAACTGAAACGAAGTTTCCAATCTACATGGACGACTTGGGAACTTTTGCCAAGCAATTGCAGAGCGAGGGATTCGATGCCCGAGTCGATCTTTTCAACGGGCAGGTCGGTCTGATCGTAGGACCAAAAGGTCTCGACAAAGAGCGAATGCCGCACGATATCGCAGGGTTGTTTTTCCCACTATGGGAACTCAATCACGAAGGAAACAGAGCTTTCGTGTCAGCCCGAAAATTTCATGACATCGTAGAAGACCGCCCATCGGATTGGATATTCAATCGACCCTATCGGATGAATGTGCGCCAATGGAATCGAAGTGCATCTATGTTGGGTGACAAGAAACTCGAAGATACTATACAGCGAGGGCTAGTTAGTCGCTTCCCCGTAACCGATTATCCGGTAAATATTGATGTTGTGGGCACACAGGATCGGACTGGGGCGACTGTCCGGGTGACCGAGTTCGAGGCCGGGATCAACGAAACAACACAGGCCATACCTGAGGATTTTCTTGGCTCCGGTGGCATGACGGCGGCGGTGATTGCAGCGTCGGAGAGTGTACTGTCAGGGCTTCGGCAGGC
>Ga0210410_10005654_pt1 | contig 10874 bp, 6 predicted proteins | sample IncBWC4MmetaG_FD_161058 | JGI IMG/M metagenome (GOLD analysis project Ga0210410, IMG submission 161058) | Forest soil microbial communities from Barre Woods Harvard Forest LTER site, Petersham, Massachusetts, United States - Inc-BW-C-4-M | ecosystem: Environmental > Terrestrial > Soil >... | reverse complement strand
CAGATTCGTCTCTATTTTCTTGCATAAAATTTGAAAACAAGGCTCCGCCGATGGCCAAAGCCGGGTCCGTTTGGGCAGCCCTTCTTTTGCCCGCCGTGTTTGTTCTCGCCGCCTGCGGGCAGGACAATCGCTATGCCGCACCGCCGCCGCAGAAGGTCCCGGTCGCGCCCCCGGTCGAGCAGAAGGTTTCGGAGTATTTCGAATCGACCGGCAACATGGCCGCCATCAATACGGTCGATCTCGTCGCCCGCGTGCAGGGCTTCGTCCAGGCGATCAGCTACGCCGACGGCGATTACGTCAAAAAGGGCACTTCGCTGTTCACCATCGAGCCGGAGCCCTACCGGCTCAAGGTCGAGGCTGCCAAGGCCGCGGTCACGAGCGCCCAAGCAACGCTCAAGCAGAACGAAGCCGAATACACGCGCCAGGCCGACCTCGTGCAGCGGCAGGTTTCGGCGGTGGCCACTTACGACAAAGCGCTGGCGCTGCGCGACTCGGCGCAGGCCGATCTGCAATCGGCGCAGGCCAATGAGAAGCAGGCCGAGATCAACCTCGGCTACACCAACGTCACCGCGCCTTTCGATGGCGTCGTGTCGGCCCGGCAAGTCTCGATCGGCCAGTTGGTCGGAGCGAATTCCGCCACCGTTCTGTCGACGATCGTTCAGCTCAATCCGATCTACGTGAATTTCACCGCGAGCGAGCGCGACGTCCTGCAAGTGCGGTCCTTGCTCGCGCACTCGGGCCGCACGACGGCGGATCTGATGGGCCTACCGGTCGAGATCGGCCTGCAAACGGAAGCCGGCTACATGCACAAGGGCAAGCTCGATTACATCGCGCCGACGGTCGATCCTTCCACCGGAACGCTCGCGGCACGCGCCATTTTGGACAACGCCGATCGTTCCCTGTTGCCGGGCTATTTCGTGCGCGTGCGCATCGCCTCAGAGCCGGAGCCGGCTTTGCTGGTGCCGGACGTGGCGATCGGCAGCGACCAAGGCGGCCGATACGTGCTGATCGTCAACAAGGACAATGTGGTCGAGCAGCGCCGTGTCGATCCGGGCCAGTTGATCGGCGACTTGCGCGTGGTCCGCAAGGGCCTGACCAAGGACGATCGCGTCGTGGTGGGGGGCATCATGCGCGCCATTCCGGGGCAGAAAGTCGAGCCCGAAGTGCAGCCGCTCACCGCCAAGCAATGACACGATGACCGCAACTCAATTCAGCGGCGAGATCCAGCGATGATCTCAAAATTCTTCATCGAGCGTCCGGTTCTGGCGAATGTCATCGCCGTGCTGATGATCCTGATCGGCGGTGTCGCGCTCTATGGTTTGCCGGTCGCGCAGTATCCGAACGTCGTGCCGCCGACGGTGCAGGTGACGACCACTTATCCAGGCGCCAGCGCCCGCGTCTTGATGGATACCGTTGCGCTGCCGATCGAGCAGCAGGTCAACGGCGTCGAGAACATGATCTACATGCAATCGACGAGCTCGAGCGACGGCAGCTATACGCTGACGGTCACGTTTAATATCGGCACCGATCTCGATACGGCGCAGGTGCTGGTGCAGAACCGGGTGGCAAGCGCGCTCGCCCAGCTTCCGGACGCCGTCCAAAAACAAGGCGTCACCGTCCAGAAGAAGGAGACGGCGATCCTTCTGATCGCCACTCTGACCTCGTCCGACGATCGCTACGATCGCCTCTATCTCGCCAACTACGCCACGATCAACATCAGGGACGAGCTGTCGCGCCTGCCCGGCGTCGGCAACGTCAATATTTTCGGCGCCGGCCAATATTCGATGCGCGTGTGGCTCGACCCGAACAAGCTCAAGGCGCGCAGCCTCGATGCGCAGGACGTCGTGCAGGCGCTGCAGCAGCAGAGCCAGCAGGTCACGGCCGGGCAGGTGGGAACGCCGCCGACGCCGCCCGGCGTCAATTTCCAAGTTACCATCGACCTGCAGGGCCGTTTGAGCGACGTCGAGCAGTACCAGAATATCATCGTGAAAACCGGCAACGCCGGCGAACTCACGCGGCTGCGCGACGTCGGCCATGTCGAGCTTGGCGCGCAGAGCTACAGCCAGGTGTTCACCCTCGACGGCCACCCCTCGGCCGGCATCGGCATCTTCCAGACGCCCGGCGCCAACGCGCTCAATGTCGAGACCGAGGTCAAGGCGAAGCTGGAAGAGCTGGCGAAGCACTTTCCGCAAGGGCTCACTTACACAATTCCGTTCGACACCACGGTCTTTGTGAATCAGTCGATCCATGAAGTGTACCGGACCCTGATCGAGGCCGCGGTCCTGGTGCTGATCGTGATCCTGGTGTTTCTGCAGGACTGGCGCGCCATGCTGGTGCCGGCCACTACGGTTCCGGTCACCATCATCGGCGCATTCGCCGCGATGTGGGCGCTCGGCTTCAGCGTCAATTTTTCCACGCTGTTCGCCATCGTGCTGTCGATCGGCATCGTGGTCGACGACGCCATCGTCGTGGTCGAAGGCGCCGCGCACAATGTCGAGCGCGGCATGAGCGGTCACGACGCGGCCATCGCGGCGATGAATACGCTGCTCGGGCCGATCATCGGTATCACGCTGGTCTTGATGTCGGTGTTTCTGCCGGCGGCCTTCATGCCGGGCTTGACCGGCCGCATGTATGCGCAATTCGCGCTGGTGATCGCCGCCACCGCGCTCTTGAGCGCGATCAACGCGGTGACGCTGAAGCCGACGCAATCGGCCTTGTGGCTGCGGCCGCCGGTGCCGGAAAGCCAGCGCAACTTTTTCTATCGCGGCTTCAACGCAGGCTACGCCCGCGTCGAACGCGCTTACGCCAGCCTGATTCAACACATGGTCGACTATGCCGGTGTGATGACGGTGATTGCCTTTATCATCATCGCGGCGGCCGGTTGGGGGCTTGCGCGCATACCGACCGGCTTTCTGCCGATCGAGGATCAAGGCTATCTGCTGGTCGCGGTCCAGCTTCCGGACGGCGCCTCGCTCGAACGCACGCAAAAGGCGCTGTCCGAGGTGTCGAAGATCGCGCATGCCGACGATGCGGTCGATCACGTGGTCACCATTGCCGGCATCTCCGCGCTCGACAACAGCGCCGTGCTCGCCAATGCCGGTGTCGCCTATGTGGTGCTGAAGGACTGGAGCAAGCGGGCGAATTTGCTGGTGCTCTTCCCGCGCCTGTCGAAAGCGTTTGAGACCGTCGACGAGGCGCAGGTCCTGATGTTCCCGCCGCCGCCGATTCAGGGCATCGGCAATGCCGGCGGCTTCGCCATGCAGATCGAGCTGCGCGACGGCAGCACGGATTTCGCCAAGCTGCAGAGCGTCACCAGCGCCATCGTCGGCAACGCGCAGTCGCAAAGTGCGCTGCAGCACGTCTCCACCACTTTCCGCGCCACGGCGCCGCAGGTCCGCATCGACGTCGATCGCGCCAAGGCGCAGACCGTGCACGTATCGGTCGATCAGGTGTTCTCGACGCTCGCCACCTATTTCGGTTCCACCTACGTCCAGCAATTCAACAAATTCGGCCGCGTGTTCCAGGTTTATGTGCAGGCCGACGCGGCGTTCCGGCTGCGCGCGCGCGATATCGATAACCTTTGGGTGCGCAACCAGGAAGGCAACATGATCCCGCTCGGAACGCTGGTGACCATGACGCCGACCGTCGGCCCGCCGCTGATCAGCCTCTACAATCTCTATCCGTCGTCGAGCGTGCTCGGACTGCCGGCGCAGGGTTTCAGCTCGGGCGAGGCGCTGCGCCTGATGGAGGAGAATGCCGCCAGCACTTTGCCGCTGGGCGCGACCATCGAATGGACCGGAATGTCGTATCAGGAAAAAATCGTCGGCCATCAGATGTATTTCGTGTTCGCGATGGCGCTGCTCCTGGTCTATCTGGTGCTCGCGGGTCAGTACGAGAGCTGGTACGCACCGCTGTCGATCATCTTCTCGGTGCCGCTGGCGCTGGTCGGCCCGGTCGTGGCGCTGTCGGCGCTGCGCATCGACAACAATCTCTATACCCAGATCGGGATCATTCTCTTGATCGCGCTCTCCGCCAAGAACGCGATTCTGATCGTGGACGTGGCGCGCGAGTATCGCCTCAACGAGAACAAGTCGATTGCCGAGGCGGCCGTCGACGCGGCGCGCGCGCGGTTCCGTCCGATCATCATGACCTCGTTTGCGTTCATCCTTGGTGTCGCGCCCTTGGTGGTTGCGACCGGCGCCGGCGCCAGCGCCCGCGCATCGATCGGCATCGCGGTGTTCAGCGGCATGATCGCTTCGACCTGCCTTGCCGTGCTGTTCGCGCCGTCGATTTTTGTGGTAGTGCAGCGCTTCGAGGAGTGGCTGAGCTCGCGCAAACACCCGCGCATTCAGCCGGCGGAATGAGCGTATGGATCGTTACTCGAAAATAGCGCCACAGCGGCGGCCGGACAGCCGTTTTCGTCGCGCCCGTTTTCGCTGTGCCAAGTCACAATTTGGACGCAGCGCGGACTATGTTAAGGCAGCCAACCAAAACTTGTGCCATTCGTGATGATGCGCCCGTTATTCGTCGTTGTAACCGTCGTTGCCTGCGTGCTGGCCGCCGATGCGCACGCACAGATGACCGAGGCCGATCTGGTCACCCGCCTGGGCCGGCTGGAATCGACCATTCGCGAACTCACCGGCCGCATCGAGCAGTTGCAATATCGCAATCAGCAGCTTGAGCAGCAAGTGCAGCGGCTGCAGCAGGAAGAGGCCACCCGCGGCGAAGAGGTGAGGGGACCCGCGCGGCCGGCTGTGGCGGCTCGTCCGGCGGGGCAATATCCGCAGTCGACCTACTCACCGCCGCCCGCCAATCCGCCAGTCGTGTCGTCACAGGTGTCGTCAGCGCCGATCGAGAGCCCGCCGCAAAGCGGCGGCCGCCGCGGCGACGCTTTCGATCCCTCCGCCAATCCGAACGCACCCGGCGCGCCGCGAACGCTCGGAACCAGCACGGCCGCGAATGAGCCGCCGCCTCCGGTCCCGGACGCCGGTGCCGGAGCGCGCCAGATCGGAGCGCCGCTCGATCTATCGACGTCGGCCGTTCGGCCGCCGGGCGAATTGCCGCCGCCGCCGCCGAGCAATCCGAGCGGGACCGGCGCCATGCAGGCGACCTTGCCGCCAAGCAACTCGCCCAAGGATCAGTACGATCTCGCTTACGGCTACGTCCTGCGCAAAGACTATGCGCAGGCGGCGGAAACCTTCCGCGGCTTCCTGCGGCAATATCCAAGCGATCACTTGGCGCCTGAGGCGCAATACTGGCTAGGCGAGAGTCTGTTCCAGCAGCAGCAATATCGCGACGCCGCCGAATCTTTCCTCGCCGTTTCCACCAAATACGAGACGACGCCGCGCGCTCCGGAGGCGTTGCTGCGGCTTGGCCAATCGCTTGCCGCCTTGGGCGAGAAAGAGGCTGCCTGCGCCTCGCTCGGCGAGGTGTTACGCAAATATCCGCACGCCTCGTCGGGCGTGAGGCAGGCTGTGGATCGAGAACAAAAGCGTGGCCGCTGCTGACCAGGCGGTGCGCGACGCGGAAGCGGACGCGCTATTTTCCGGTCTTGAAAATCTGCGTGGGCTCGTTCTCGCCGTTTCCGGCGGATCCGATTCAACCGCCTTGCTCATCCTGGCCGAGCGGTGGGCCCGGGGGCTCCGAAAAAGTCGTGGACGCTGCCCCGAGCTTCTTGCCGTGACGATCGATCATGGGCTGCGGCGCGAAGCCAAGCGCGAAGCCGCCGCCGTGAAGGCGCTCGCGCGCAAACTTCGGATCGCGCACCGCACACTGCAATGGCGCGGAACAAAACCGAAGACAGGCTTGCAAGAGGCAGCGCGCATCGCCCGCTACCGGCTGTTGGCGGAAGCCACGACCCATGCCGGATACGAACATATCCTGACCGCCCATACGCTCGACGATCAGGCGGAAACGGTGCTGTTTCGGCTCGCGCGCGGCAGCGGCCTGACTGGCCTCTGCGGGATGGCCTATGCGGCGGCTGTTCCGGTCGGAACGGACAGCGCGATCTTCGTCGTTCGGCCGCTGTTGTCGGTACCGAAGGTGCGCTTACAGGCCACGCTTAAGGCCGCCGGACTCGCGCACAGTGAGGACCCGAGCAACCTCGACCCGCGCTTTGCGCGTCCACGGCTGCGGGCGTTGATGCCGCATTTGGCGCGCGAGGGCCTCGATGCGAGGGGATTGGCGCGGCTGGCGACCCGCATGCGGCGCGCGGAAGCCACTGTCGAATTTGCGGTTGCGGCCGCGAACGCGGCCCTGGCACCCGGCCCTTGGCGCGAAGATGGCCCGATCGTTCTGCCTGCGGCGCAGTTCCGCGACCTTCCCGCGGAAGTGGGGCTGCGGCTTCTCGGCCGCGTCGTTACGTATGCCGGCGATGAGGGGCCGGTCGAGCTCGGCAAGCTCGAGGAGCTTTACCAGGCGCTAAGGACGTCACAGGCTCCGCTGCGGCGCACGCTCGCCGGAGCGCTGATTACGCTGCGCGGCGAACGGCTTGTCGTCGAGCGCGCTCCCCCGCGGCGTGCTCGTCGGGCAGGCGGGAAAGGCAACCGTCGCTTTACGAAACTATAGGAGAATAAGCGCCTTGCCCGGGGTTCCCCTTCCCTTGGCAGGCGGGGGCACGACGCCTACATTGGCGGAGTACGGGACGTTAAGCTGCCACGATTCGTGGCGAGGAATAGGCCGGTGCCGGCGGGTTGCCGGCAGAGGACTTGTGATGAACGCTAATCTCCGAAATTTCGCATTGTGGGTCATCATCGTCCTCCTGCTATTGGCACTGTTCACGCTGTTCCAGAATCCCGGTCAGCACACGACCTCGACGGATATTTCCTTCTCGCGATTGCTCAACGAGGTCGATCAAGGCCGTGTGCGCGAGGTGGTCATTCAGGGGCCGGAAATCCACGGCACCTATAATGACGGCCAAACCTTCCAGACCTACGCGCCGAGCGATCCGACGCTGGTGCAGCGCCTCTACAATAAGAACGTCAATATCACCGCGCGTCCGCAGTCCGAGAATGTCCCCTGGTTCGTTTCGCTCCTGATTTCGTGGCTGCCGTTTGTCGCTCTGATCGGCGTGTGGATTTTCCTGTCGCGCCAGATGCAAGGCGCCGGCGGCAAGGCGCTCGGCTTCGGCAAGAGCCGCGCCAAGCTTCTGACCGAGGCGCATGGCCGCGTCACCTTTGAGGACGTGGCCGGCGTCGACGAGGCCAAGCTCGACCTGCAGGAGATCGTCGAATTCCTGCGCGATCCCGGCAAATTCCAGCGACTCGGCGGGCGCATCCCGCGCGGCCTGTTGCTGGTCGGCCCGCCCGGCACCGGCAAGACGCTGCTTGCCCGCGCCATCGCCGGCGAGGCCAATGTGCCGTTCTTCACCATCTCCGGCTCGGACTTCGTCGAGATGTTCGTCGGCGTCGGCGCCAGCCGCGTACGCGACATGTTCGAGCAGGCGAAGAAGAATGCGCCCTGCATCATCTTCATCGACGAAATCGACGCAGTCGGCCGTCATCGCGGCGCCGGCCTCGGCGGCGGCAACGACGAGCGCGAGCAGACGCTCAACCAGCTGCTCGTCGAGATGGACGGCTTTGAAGCCAATGAAGGCATCATCCTGATCGCCGCCACCAACCGGCCGGACGTGCTCGACCCGGCATTGCTGCGGCCGGGCCGCTTCGACCGTCAGGTCGTGGTGCCGAATCCGGACGTGGTCGGCCGCGAACAGATCCTGAAAGTTCACGTGCGCAAGGTGCCGCTGGCGCCGGACGTGAATCTGAAGACCATCGCTCGCGGTACGCCGGGCTTCTCCGGCGCCGATCTGATGAACCTCGTCAACGAGGCGGCCCTGATGGCGGCGCGGCGCAACAAGCGCATGGTGACGCAGGTCGAGTTCGAGGACGCCAAGGACAAGGTGATGATGGGCGCCGAGCGCAAGTCGCTGGTGATGACGGAGGAGGAAAAGCTCCTCACCGCCTATCACGAAGGCGGCCACGCCATCGTAGCGCTCAACGTGAAAGCGACCGATCCGGTGCACAAGGCGACCATCATCCCGCGTGGCCGCGCGCTCGGCATGGTCATGCAATTGCCGGAGCGGGACAAGCTGTCGATGAGCCTCGAACAGATGACCGCCCGGCTCGCCATCATGATGGGCGGCCGCGTAGCGGAAGAACTCGTGTTCGGGCACGAGAAGGTCACGTCGGGCGCGGCCTCCGACATCGAGCAGGCGACCAAGCTCGCGCGCATGATGGTGACCCGCTGGGGCCTGTCGGATGCGCTCGGCACAGTGGCTTACGGCGAGAACCAGGAAGAGGTCTTCCTCGGCTATTCGGTCGCGCGCCAGCAGAACATCTCGGAAGCGACCGTGCAGAAGATCGATGCCGAGATCAGGCGCTATGTCGAGGAAGGCTACCAGGAGGCGCAGGAGATCCTCACCGAGAAGCGCGCCGATCTGGAAACGCTGGCGAAAGGCTTGCTCGAATTCGAGACCCTGAGTGGCGACGAGATCAAGGATCTCTTGATGGGCAAGCGGCCCAATCGCGAGACCACGATCGAGCCGCCGGGCCCGCGCGCCTCGACCGTGCCGTCTGCCGGCACCGGCCGCGGCCGGCCGCGGCCGGAAGGCCCGATGGAGCCGCAGCCGCAGGCGTGAACCGCCGCCGCTTCGCCGTTTCGGTCAAAAGCGTGCGTTGACTGCCGGGCGGGCGGCTGCGGCCTCGTTGCTTTTCCCTGATCGTTAGGCACTCGCCAGCCCGCGACGTCGCACGCACGATGAGGGTGCCGGCCGCTCTTGCTCCAGTGGCGATTCGCGGACAGGATTTGCGCTCCGCTCTTACTCAGCGGGAGCCGCGAGCGAGCTTAGCCACAGAGCGCACCGGTGCTTCAATCGCTGTCGTGGATCGGGATGCACGACGAGGATGGCCGTTCGCCGACGGTCATGTTATTGGCGCTCATTGGCGTTGCGTGGCTGTCTTTTTTTAGTGTCGCTGCCGCACAGACCTCCGTCCCGCCAATGCCCGATCCGCCTTCGCGACTTCGGCAACGTACACCTTCGCGGCGGCTGGTATCCGTGGGATTCCCCTATCAGTACCAGGACTATAAGCGCGGCGTTCCCGTCCTCACCGGTTTCGACATCGAAATCGAGCGCGCGCTTGCGCGCATCATGAACGTGGAAATCGCCTTGCCGCAGATAGCTTGGGAAAATCACCTGGCGGCGTTGGCCGCCGGCGATGCGGACATCGCCGCGGGCGCGACCGAGAGCGAAGCACGCAGCCGTTATGCTTATTTCTCCAAGCCGTATCGGACGGAGACCGACGTTCTGATTCTGCCGAGAGGTACCAGCGGCCGATACCCGTTCCGCACAATCGAGGAGATGCTCGACACCTTCGCCAAGCGAAAGTTTCGGCTCGGGATCGTTGCCGGCTTCGTCTATGCCGACCAGCGCGTGAACGCCTTCATCGCCGATCCGGCAAACAGAGACCGGATTTTTCCTGTCGAGAGCGAAGTGCAGAACTTGCGCAATCTTCAGGACGGGATCATTGACGGCTTTATCGCCGATCGCATCGTGGCAACGACGGCGGCGTGGCGGCGCAACGCCGGTTCGCTCATCGAAGAGCACCCGCTGCGCTTCACCACCGATATACATTTCATGCTGAGCCGAGCGACGCAGACGCCGCAAATGCTGGCGCGCCTCGATGAGGCAATCGACGAACTCAAGCGCAGCGGCGAGTTTCGCCGGATCGCGGATAGCTACGCGCTGCCGGTGCTGATCAACCAGACGCTCGACAGCGACTGGTTCCGTGTTCTTGCCATTGTCGGGACCGTGGCGTTCGCTCTTTCCGTCGTCGTGCTCGCCTATCAGGGCAACTACACACTGTTTGGGGCACTGATCCTCGCGACGCTGCCGGCGGTCGGCGGCGGCGTCGCGCGCGATCTGATCTTGCAGCGCGAGCCGCTCGGTATTGTCCGCAGTCCCGTGGCGCTCTTGACCGTTTTCGGAACGGTCCTTGTTGGCATGGCGGCGATCAAGACAATATCGCACGTACGGGCCGGCACGGTCGGCAAATACCTGCACGCGCGTGCGGACCTGGCAACGAAATCGATCGAATTGTTCGATGCGATCGGGCTTGCCGCGTTCACCGTTGTGGGCGTCGTGGTCGTGCTCGACACCGGTACGCACCCGCTCTGGTTATGGGGGCCGATCGCGGCGGTGATCACCGGCTCCTTTGGCGGCTTGATGCGGGATTTATTTCGCCACGATCGTACGACTGCGAACCTGCGCGGCGAGCTTTACCCCGAAATCGCCGGAGTTTGGGGGCTCGCGCTTGCTGTTTTTCTGGGATGGGAGGGCGACCGGCTTCAGCCGGACGAGATCAAGCTCGGTGTAGTCGTCGTGATCCTGGGTGCATTCTTGACGCGGCTCGTGGCAATCGCGCGCGGCGCGAAGGGGTGGCGCTATGTTTGAGAGCTGCGCCGGCCGATAGGGGTCTACGTATCCAGCACGATGCTGGCGAGCGAATCTTGACCGCGGCGCGCGACTTCGGTCTCCAGCAGCGTTCCGCATTCGCTGCAACAGAATTCGCGCAGCTCGAGCTCGGCATGCAGCGTGATGTGCGGCCCGAAGGCTTGCGGCGGCACCGTGCGCCGGCTGGCGCGTGGTTTCCAGGTTTCGGTTGCTGGACCAAGATCGGCGCCGCACAGGCAGCGGAAGCGCTTAGCTTGATCGATCGCCGGGCAAACGGCGGCGAGGCCGTTTCCTTCGGGCGGATCGGCCTTCGGCGTGCGTCCGCCGAGACGTTCACTGCGGATCGCGCCGCGGCGCGCGCGCGTCGCTTCGGCATCGACCACCTCGTCGCGTAACACCACGCCGTACAAGGCCGCCGCCCAGTGCG
>Ga0210410_10005652_pt1 | contig 10877 bp, 5 predicted proteins | sample IncBWC4MmetaG_FD_161058 | JGI IMG/M metagenome (GOLD analysis project Ga0210410, IMG submission 161058) | Forest soil microbial communities from Barre Woods Harvard Forest LTER site, Petersham, Massachusetts, United States - Inc-BW-C-4-M | ecosystem: Environmental > Terrestrial > Soil >... | reverse complement strand
CAGATAGGCAAGCAGGATTCCGAAAACGATGTTGAACTGAAACAAACCCACCAGCCGGCCGCGCCATTTGGCGGGTGCAACCTCTGCGATGTACATGGGCCCGAGTACTGATGAACCTCCAATACCGAGACCACCGATGAATCGAAAAAGAACGAGCTCCGACCAGTTCCCGGCAAAGGCGCATCCCAGAGCCGAGACGAGGTAGAGCACGGCCATAACTCGTAGACTGTCGCGACGGCCAAACTTATCGCCGGGAATGCCAGCGAGCATAGATCCCAGGATTGTTCCCCAGAGCGCCGCGGAGACGGTCATCCCCAATGCCCACGGTGATAGATGAAATGTTTCCGTCAGGGCATGGGTGGTACCGGCGATCACGGCTGTGTCGAACCCGAAGAGAAGTCCTCCCAGTGCCGCGACCACCGTGCTCTTCAGAAGATATGAGTTGAGTTTCATAGCACCTTTCGAAGTTTCGATGCGATTCCACACCGCGTTGAACCAATTCCATCTCCTGACTATGCTCTAGTCGCGTTCCTCCTCATCCACCAGCGCGGCGGCACCGGCAATGCCGGCGCCTTCGCCGTAATGAGCAAGCAGCAGGGTGATGTCAAGGGGGCGCGGATTTATGCATGCGCCTCGCCAGCGTTCACGGATCTCATCAAGGAAGGGAGCGAGGAGAGAAGAGACCCCTCCGCCGATCACGATGGCGTCAGGCTCCAGGAGATCAATGATGCTTCCGAGCCAATACGCCAACAGGTCCAGAGTCTCGCGCATTACTTCTTTGGCAACGGGATCATTGAGGGCGTGGGCCCTTCCCACCATTTCGCTGCTCACGGCCTGAATATCGCCGCCCGCCATTTCCCAAAGAACCGATTTCGGATTCTGTTCAAGTTTGTGGCGTGCTCGTCGGGCGATCGCGGGACCCGCTGCCAGCGTTTCGATGCAGCCGTGCTTCCCGCAATTGCAAAGCGGTCCCTTGTAGTCGATCCCCAGATGCCCGCCTTCCGCCGCAGCGCCAGTCTTACCGTGAAAAATGCGTCCATCCAGAATGATTCCTGTGCCGATTCCGGTGCCCAGGGTGGCGTAAAAGATGTTTCGATAGCCACGACCCGCGCCCCACTTCGCTTCCGCCAGCGCCGCGGCATTGGCGTCGTTATCGACTCTTATGGGCACCTTGTACGCTCGGCGCATTTCCTCGGCCAGCGGGTAGTTATGCCAGATCGGGAGATTGGGAGGGTTGATGATGACACCAGTTGTCGGATTCAATGGTCCCGGCGCGCAGATGCCAATGGCTGAGATCTGATTCTGCGACGACGCGTCAGTGAAAAGCCCTCGAATCGCCGTAGAAACTGCCGTTAGGCCATTTGACGGCGCGCCCGTGGTCAGCATCGGGGTTCGGTTTCGGGCAAGAATTTCGCCCTCGCCATTCACCAGACCAGCTGCGACCTTGGTTCCGCCGATGTCTACGCCAACCACGACGCGGGGTGCGTTTTTCATGTGGTATCAGGACCTATTGCAACTAGTTCGACGGCCCCGCCCGGCCAGATGATCTTTAGAGCACAGGGGCCGTTGCGACGCCGACGTTCTTATCCGCACCGCCGTAGTAAAACAGCCAGCGGTTGCCGTCCCGAACCATGCCCTCAACAAATACGACATTCGGAACCTGCCCCACCTTTTCCCATTCTTTTTCGGGCCCAAATACTGGCTCGTCCGAGCGCGCCAGGACTTTGGTTGGATCACTCTTGTCAAAGAGAACCCAACCTGTTGAGTACACCAGTTTGTCATCGGCTCCGTTGTAAATAAGAAAGATGCCCTGCGGCGTTATGATCGGCGCCGGTCCCGGCTCTACAACTTGCGAGTCAAACGAACCAGGGCGGCTTGACAGAATCGGGTGGTCGAGGGCATCCGTCCAATGGAGCAAGTCGTCGGAGTAAGCCACGCCCATTTGAGTGTCCTTCCCCTGTGCGTCGGCCAAATAGTACATCCAGTACTTACCATTGATTTTTTCTGGAACAACGGCGCCGGACTTCGTCCACTTCACATTCCATTTCCCCTTGAAACTCGGCATAATAACGCCCTGCCGCTGCCAATGAACCAGATCCGGAGAAGTAGCCAGACATAGTTGAGCATCTTTCTTGTCCGCCGCCGCTCCGTCCACGTTGTTGTATCCGGTATAGGTCAGATAATAGGTGTCACCAATTTTCTGCAGCCTCGGATCTTCCACGCCGCCGCCTTTTTCATACGGAGCCTCAGAGACCAAGACCGGTTCGGGCCGGCGAGTGAAATGAATACCGTCGTCGCTAGTCGCGTACCCTAGCGCCGAAGTACCTTTACGATCCTGCGCACGGTAAAGCATCACAAACTTTCCATCCTTCTTCACAACCGATGGATTAAATGTTCCCGCGGACTCGAAACCATCCCCTTTCGGAGACACGATGGGGTCGACGGAGAGCCGGGCCCACTTTCCAAATGGTGGACTAAAAGGGACGGCGGCCACCGCCGCAAAAGCGATGAGAGCCAGAGCAGAAACGGTTGCTGTTCTGGCTGCGCGGCGTACAGAAAAACGAGCTTTCATCATCACAGGACTTCCTTCCTTTACCAGGTACACAGACTTAAGAAACAGCCACCAGACGGCGCTTTGCAGCGATCAGGAGCGAAACTGACGACTCGTTCAAAACTCGGCCATCAGGTGGATGAAAGACTGCTTGGGCACTGCCACTGTCGCCGCGCTGGCCTGGCCATTTACATTCAAGCGAGCGATATGCTCTTTCGCAGCCGGAATTTCAATGTTTGCCGACCGGGCAACGGCGGTGGGGTTGTACAAAATGAAGTTCAACTTTCGCGGCGGAAAATCCCTTGCATGGACGATGTCGAGAAGGTCAAGGTTCACCAGCATCAACTCCCGGTCGCTGACTTGCCCTAGCGCTTCAAACATCAAGTACATCCATATCGATTCGCCCGCGCCATAGATCTCTTTGCCCACATTTCCAGTCATGCCCGCCAGTTCCAGCGTGCCCAGATTTTCGAATGGAATAAATGCCGAGGGACCCCGCTTGCGATTGCCCGAGCAGTTCTCGAAGAAATAGAAGTTGTTGCGCCGCTGCTGGTCCATAAAGCGCAGCAGGCCCTCGAACACGATTCCCCGCTTCATGACTCCGGTCCAGGGGAGAATGGCTTCCACATTCTCTTTAAAAGCTGGATAGAGGATGGACGCAGCAGCCTGAACCATGCCACGGATGTCATGCGACTTCTGACTGGGATCGGAGTACCAGTAAAACATTCGGAGCTGTTCGTAGAGGAGGTACTTTGCCTCTTCTGTCATGCCCAGTTCTGCTGCCGCCAGCGCACCATAGGCAAGTTCCTGGGGCTCGTGGAAGAGACGTTCCGAGGGCACGGTGTACAGAACATGGACCGCGCGCCGCGCTTCCTCCAGATACTGATTTTCTCCGGTCAATCTGTTTGCCAGGATCGCGGCCCAGGCATATAGACCACTCACGGCATAGTTCGTGCCAGCACCTTCCGCTCGCAAAGTGGCCACTTGGTAATAGATAGGAAAGAGATAGTTGTACTGCTGAGCCAGTTTCTGCGCCGTCCGGAAGGCATCGAGGAAATGATCGATAACTTCCTTTGATCCCGCCAGCGAGCCGATCGCCGGATACTTGATCAGCGAATTCTCGAAGGGATACCACGAATCGGCCCGCTCATCCGGCTTACGTGCGAAGTCATTGCTGATACTGTGCGTGTCCAGGTGGTAGAAAGCAGGAAGATCCGCGAGGAGATCTTTACATTCGTGCTCGAAACCGGGCGATGGATGAAGCTGGAGGTAAAGAAGCGAGGGCCAGAGAACATCCGCGACGGTCATCAGTTCGAAGTTGTCGGGGGCATCATTCCAAAGTTGCGAACTGGCCTTAACGTACGCACGCAGCCCGGTATGCCCTTCAGTCTCTATCTGTGCCGCGCTCTTGTCCTGCAAGTCTTCCACTGTGCCCGTGGCAAATTCTTTCCAGGAAGTAGCGCAAGCCGGCCAGCTAAGTTTCTCTTCGAACAGGGGAAGCAGAGCTTGCATCCAGCGCGCCACGGATTCCTGCACCGTCAGCAAACGGGTCATGGGTCTTTGCAGCAGCCAGTAAGTGAAGTTGACATCACCTTGCGGCAGCACATCGCCCGTGGCCTGACCTGCCAACAATCCAACGCCAAGGCGCTGAGTGCCATCGCGCTCGATGTGCGAAAGGCTGGAGCAGCGATAAACGAGAAAGCGCGGAAGATTTTCGATAGACATCCAGCCCATATCGCTCACATCGAAGTACATCAGGGTCTCGACGCCAACCGTTTGGTCCAGAAGATAAACGGCGGGAAGATCGTTGCCATAGGTGCCCAGCGAGTTTCGCGTAGGCTGTTCCAGCAGTACGCGCCGCCAGCTTCCCGCTTGGCCTTCCATTAAGGTGGAAGTGGAACTCAGCCAGGTGATGATCTGAGGCTCGATGGCGCTTTTCTGCTGCAGCCGCAGCGGCGCCGGGAGATGAAGCGTTGTCCGGAAACGGACCCAGGGATCAGGATGCTCGTCGCCCAACGTGGCGATCTCGGCGTCCCAATCGTATTTCAGAGGTTTACCGTCGAGGCCTTCCGCATCGGCTTTCCCCTGGCATCGAACCTGCAATCCTTCACGTCGCACGCGTGACGCCACCAGAGGGAACGAAGCTCCGGTTATGAGCGGAATTCCCGCTAGCGTGGACGGTTTCCAGTCATCGCCAACACGCAGGAAGCTTTGGTAAGTGAGCGGCGTGCCCACCGGTGATATCCGAAGCCGCTGATTTCCAGACTCAATATTTGTGGATGCAGAAACATCCTCCGCTTCAAGTGCAGGAAAAACGATTCGTCTCCCCTGGTGGAAAGCTGCGTAAGCCGGCGATAAACTCGCAGCGGTAGCCAGAAGCGTTTTCACGAAGATTCGCCGATTGATAACATCCATGGGGCTGGAACCACGGTATGAAGATGATGAGGCCGCTCTGCCCCGGGGGGAAGGCCGGGGCAGAGCAGCTACGGCTCAATATTGAAGCTTCAAGGCAAATTGAATGCTTCTCGGAGCTTGAGTACCGTTAAGCGCACCGAAGCCACAGGCAAACACTCCAGTACAGCCTGGAGCACCAGCTGGAATGAAGGGGCCGCTACCCAGATTTCCGTTGCCCACTCCGAAGACGTGCCGGTTAAAGATGTTGAAAAACGATGCTCGGAAGTCCATTGTCGCCCTCTCTCCGAAGAGCTTGGTTTTCTTACCGAGCGTGAAGTCTTCGTCCTTGGATGCGAACCCCCGGGCAGAGGCAAGGGACCTGGCCTCGTTGCCAAACTCCAAAGGACCTACAGCTGAAAATGCCGCGGCATTCCAGAATGGCGTCGTCAAGGCGTTGAAATGACCTTTGTTGGTCTGGCTGACCCCCGGAACTACATTTACCCGCGCAGAGCCGGTAAAGTGGCATCCGCCAAACAACACGTCGCCAGCGGTGCCTCCACACGGGCCGTAGACCTCTGTGGGTGTTCCGGATTTGTATTGGGCGATGGTGGAAACGTACCATCCCCCCACCACGCGATCCATCGCTCCGTTTCCGCTCAGGTAGCGTTTCCCATGTCCAAAAGGTAGCTCATAGAAAAAGCTCGCTACCAGACTTTGCGGTATATCGAGTTCGCTCACGGCCTTTTCGGCTTTGCGATTGTAAGAATTCTGGCCAATGAATTCGCCGGTGCCGATGAAGCCCTGAACACCGGGTCCCGCCGAATCGGCGTCGGTAAGGTTCTTCGAAACGGTGTACGACACCAGAAAACTCAGCCCTGAGGCGAAGCGCTTGTCCACTTGCACCTGCATTGCGTGATACGTGGAGTTGCCACTGCGGTCGGGGCTAAAAGAGTTATCTTCCTGGTTGAAGTCACCATACTGGGGCAACGGTCGAAAAATCTGGTCGATAGGTCCGGTGAAGCCGGCATAAGGTATTTTGACACCGGCAGCAATGGCGTTTGGACATTGAGGTGCCGGTGGCGGCGCGCCCGCAAGGCAGCTTGAGTTCGTAGTCAGATCGGAGCTAAAGGTGCTGAAAAATGGAAGGAATGAAGGATTTGTTTGGTTGGGAATAATGTTCAACGCCGGTAAGTGAGTGCCCTTGGAGCCGACATAGGCCACACTCACGAACAGGTTCGAGTTGATCTGCCGTTGTATGTCGAGATTCCAGGTTTGGATGTCGGCGGGGCGCCCGGTGTTTGCGGGAACGGAAATCACTCCGTTGCTGTTGTTCTGCCCGTCGGGCGTAAAAGGCCCGGAGTCGGGGAAAACACGGGTCACGCCGTTATCGATTTGGGTGGGGCCGCCATTGGTCGGAGTAATCGTCTGCTTATTGAAAAATCCCAGACCGTCCTGGTCGGCAAACGATCCTTCCCTGAGCGGTTCGTAGAAGATGCCGTAACCTCCGCGCAATACCGTCTTATCGTTGATGCTGTATGCAAAGCCCAAGCGCGGGCCGAACGCCTTCTTGTAAATATCCTGCGGACGTTTCCGTCCGTTCCGGCCGGTCCCACTTCCAAAATATGTGTAGGCCCCGGGAATACCGCCGGCGCCGGGGTTCGCAAGATTGGGGTCAACCATGGAAAAGCGATCAAATGCTTCGCTCGCTGGGACATCGACGTCATAGCGCAAGCCGTAATTCAAGGTTAAACGAGCATTCAGCTTGTATGTGTCCTGGGCAAAGAAGGAATAGTCTTTGTAACGCACCCCGCTGAATGCGCCGTAATTCAGGGTTGTGCTATTCGACAGGCCGAAGAGCGCACTCGCCACAGCATTCCCGCCTACTCCAGTGACGCTGCTGGTCTGCAGGGCGTTAAAATCAAATTCACCGGAGGCCTGCGTGAGCCGCCGCACGTTGAACTGGAGTGCGCGCACCTCGCCGCCAAATTTCATGTTGTGCTTGCCTTTGACCCAGCTCACCGAGTCGTTCAGTTGGTAGACGTTGTCCGCGAACTCTGAGTCGCCGCAGTTGTTCAGCAACCCCTCATAGGGCGTGCTGAGAAACTTGATGCACGGAAAGGTCGCCTGCGATACCCCGGTGAGTCCGATTTTGGCGGGCCATCCCCCGCCAACACTGTTGGAGCCTTCCTTGCGGTAACGGCGGCTAAATCCAAACAAAACCTGGTTCACCAGAGTTGGAGTGAAAATGTAGTTGTCGCTGACGCGAGCATACCTGGTGTGCTGCGGGGTGATACTGCCAAAAAACGGTCCCAGGCTTGAAGTGCCCCCTTGTCTCGTGTTGTCGTAATCGAAACCGCCGGAAATCCTCTGCTTATTGGAGATATTGTGATCGATCTTGACATCGAAAAGGTTCGCCGTTGTGATCGTGCTCGAGTGGTCAACTACGTTATTTGTAAGGTTACCGTTGGTCGGTGGCAGCAGGTTAAAAACGTTGGTCATGACCTTGCTCGCCGTGAAATTCGGATCATTGGTCAAGACGTCGCCGGGAATAAACGCATGGCTCGTTGGATCGTAAAGTTGAAGAGTCGGATCGTTACACATGCCGCCGGTGAATCCTGGCGTACAGATCGCGGAAAGGTCACCTTTGCGAAAGGCTTCGTTAGGAACATTCTGCGTTCCGGATCCCCCGTGGCTAAAGCGGAATCCCTCATAGTCAAAGAAGAAGAAGGTTTTGTTCCTTCCATCGTAAAGGTGGGGAATGCGCACCGGGCCCCCGGCAGTGGCGCCAAAGTCGTTATAAGTATCAATGTTTCTTTTCAGGCCCGCTCTGTTATTAAACCAACTGTTGGCGTCGAGCACGCGGTTCCGGAGAATCTCGTAAAGCGAGCCATGGAAGTCATTCGTGCCGGAGCGCATCGTGAGACTCACGATGCCGTCGCCGGATTCGCCGTATTCAGCAGAAAAGTTACTCTGCAGCACCTTGAATTCCTGTACGCCTTCCGACGAAACACCCTTGTTCCACTGTATGTTAGGCGAAACTAGGGAGATCGAAACGCCGTCCACGAGCACGTCTGTGCTGCCTGTCTGGCCGCCGTTAACCTTGAAGTTATCATTTGTATTGCTCCCCGGGTCGTTCCCCACACTTCCTGTAAATCCAGGGACCAGTTTTATGAATTCGACAGGGTTGCGGATGGTGCCCGGCACCTCCAGGGGCAAATTCTGAATCAGACTCGTTTGTAATGTCACTCCGATATCGGAGGTCGCGGTTTCAAGCTGCGTAGCGTCGGCGGTGACCGTCACGTTGTCCGAGACAGCGCCAATCTGCATCTGGACGTCCAAGGCGACCGTGGCATCGGTCTGCACCGTAACGCCTTCGCGCGTATACTTCTTCAGGTTAAGCGCCTCGATTGTGACGGCGTACCGGCCCGGCGGGAGGTTCGCCAACGAATAAAGCCCTGCATCGGTGGTGACAGTTGAGATCGTGAGCCCGGTCTCCAAGTTTCGGCCCGCCACTTTGGCCGCGCCGACCGTGGCGCCACTAGGGTCGGTTACGGTGCCCTGAATGTTGCCATTCGTTGTCTGAGCCAGAACACATACGGGCGATGCCACTAGGAACAACGCGAACGTACAGACGAGTCTTTTCACGGATTTCTTCTCCCGTTGCCGCTGTAACTACACTCCAGTTGGAACGCAAAAACTGAGCTATTTGGGTCACTTTTCGATGAGGAACCCAAATTGACCCCAGCCAGTCAGCATAGTGTTTTTGCACTATGCTGCAGCGTGAGCGGATAATTTACCTCGGGAAGTTTTAAGGGAAGGGTCTAACACGTGAATTCATTGTGATTCACAGGAGTGAGCATTCCGAAAATCGGGACGGGATCCCCTCGCTAAAACATGCAGCGATGCCCGAAGCAAAGACAATTCGAAATCTCATATTCTCCGCTTGCAGTCTACGGGAAATCATTTCGCGAAATACTCAGATCCATTTCGAAAGCCGGCAAACACATTGCAGTTGAAATCGTTGAAATTGAACAGCTGGGTTTGCATCGCGAATAATGGTAAAATTCGTTTTTTTGATAGGGCCGTACGACGAATCGAAACGCTATGGCATCGCCGCAACAGTCGGTTCCGCAGGAAACAATTATTGCCGATCTTCAGGACGACAAGCGTTGGCAACTCGTACAACGGATTGTTTCCAGTCCACCCTTCCAGAAGAGCACCCGGCTCAGAGATCTGTTGCAATTCATCACCGAGCAGACCATCCACGGGAAGGCCCACGAATTAACCGAGCAGCACATCGGCAATGAGCTGTTTCACAAACCTTCCGATTACAGCCCCCTGGAGGACAGTTCCGTAAGAGTGCACGCTCGACAGCTGCGCCTGAAGCTGCACGAGTATTTCAATGAAGAGGGCCGTAACGAGCCGCTCATACTAGACATTCCCAAAGGCTCCTACGCCCCGGTATTCAGAACCCCTCTAAAGACCGCTGACCTCCCCGCGGCCATTGCGTCGGTGATTCCAGCCGCGGCGTGGCGTCGCCGAGGGTTGATTCCGTGGGCCCTATGCGGCGTTCTGGCCCTGCTGTGCATAGTCTTGTCGTATCGGGTCATCTCGCACCGGACAGCCGCCGCGGTGGCGAGCGCGGCTCCTCTTTCCTGGCCGTTTACTCAGGTTTTCGATGAGCGGCACGAGACGATTATCGTGGTTGCCGACAGCAACTATGGAATGGCTCGCATCCTCGCGGGTCAGCCTATATCGCTCGACCAGTATCTCCACCGGGATTTTCGCCTCAGCCCGGCCGGCAACAATATTGGCGAAGCCAATTCTCGACTGCGTGAGTATATTTCGAATTCTTCGCTGACTTCATTCGCAGATGTAGCGGACGTCGTCTCCCTGTTGAAAATGGCAGGTGCGCTGCAATCGCGGGTATCGGTGCGCTATCCGCGGGACTTGAGAATGCGCGATCTGGACCACAACAATTACATTTTCATAGGAAGCGCTGGCTCCAACCCCTGGGTCACCCTTCTCCAGGAGAAGCTTAACTTCCATGAGAGCGAGACCGCCGTGGGAAAGAGCGCCAAAGTGTTCGTGAACAAAAACCCTTTGGCCGGCGAACTGCCACAGTATGAAGGTCTGCGCTGGACGGGATCGATAGGAGAAGATTACGCGACCATTTGCCTTCTTCCCAATGAGACTCACGACGGAAGCGTGCTCGCGTTCCAGGGTCTGCAGCAGGAAGGAACCGAAGCTGCGGGCCGGTTTCTCGCGGATGAGGAAAATCGGCGTCAACTCATGAGCGCGCTTGGCATTTCTCCCGCGGATAGCATTTCTCAAAATATCTGGTTCGAGGCTCTGATTCGATCCCGCACCGTTTCCGGAGCGCCGAACTCCACGACTCTCGTCGCGGTCCGCCGAATTCATTAGCAATTCTGTTAACCGCCGGAATTGCGCCCTCCGACTGCAAGTGCCGGCCGGACTCGTCCAGTTTGAGGATTCTCAGAAAATTGGAAAGTGAAACTTCGCCGCGCGGTCAGGCTAGAATGAACTATCCAGCCATGAGTTTTTACTCGATCGCGGCGAGCATTATCTTGCGATTCCGCATTTTGCTACTCCTGTTCGCGACGCTGGCGGTCCTTGCCCTTAAATTGGCTGGACAAACCGCTCCCCTGCACTCCGCTCGGGATTCGGCCATTGAGTCCCATTTTTCCGCAGCCCAAAATGCGCAACGCGATAAGGACTATGCCACCGCGGAGCGGGAATACCAGGCGGTGCTTGCCCTCGTCCCTGATTTTGCTGAAGTCCACATGAACCTCGGATTGCTCTATCAGCTTCAAGATCGTCCTTCCGAAGCGATGGTTGAACTCCGACGCGCCCTCAAAATCAAACCGACTCTTGCCGGGGCCAATTTTTTCCTGGGAGTCGACTATTGCAA
>Ga0210410_10005651_pt1 | contig 10881 bp, 11 predicted proteins | sample IncBWC4MmetaG_FD_161058 | JGI IMG/M metagenome (GOLD analysis project Ga0210410, IMG submission 161058) | Forest soil microbial communities from Barre Woods Harvard Forest LTER site, Petersham, Massachusetts, United States - Inc-BW-C-4-M | ecosystem: Environmental > Terrestrial > Soil >... | reverse complement strand
ACCGCCCACACCAAGCCCTCGGCCGACGAGCACCCATCACCCGCCTGAACAACCTGCTCGGGACTTACACCTAGCTGGCGGCCGCGACCGGCGGCGTTCGCGTGGTGCGCAACGTGGCGTAGCCCCGCGGCCCCGTGGCCCCGCCACTAGGCTCGCCGCGCGACGCCGATTGCGTGCGTGGAGACGGGCACGAACGGCGGCAGCGACCCGAGCCGCAGGTCGCGGTGGCGCTCGAGCACGAAGCCGGCGGCCGCGATCGCGCCGACGGTGTCGCGGGCGGTGTGGCAGCCGCCGAAGGCGTGCGGCCAGAAGGTGCAGTCGACGGCGCGCTGCCAGCGCGCCATCCGCGACGTCGGCGCGCGCACGTGCTCGTAGTAACGCAGCTCCCCGTCGGGCCGCAGCACGCGATGGAGCTCGGCGAGCGCGCGCGCCTGGTCCGGAACCGAGCACAGCACGAGACACGCGACCGCCGCGTCGACCGACGCGTCCCCGAGCGGCAGTGCGTCGGCAATCCCGTCGCGTATCGTCACGCGCACGCGCGCGCGTGACGCCGCTGCGGCCGCCTCGCGGCGCAGGTACGGCTCGGGCTCGATCGCGACGACCTCCGTGACGTCGGGCGGATAGTGCGCGAAGTTCGCGCCCGAGCCGGCGCCGACCTCGACGACGCGCCCGTGCAGGCCCGCGAGCAGCTCCTCGCGGTGGGCGCGGATCTCTTCCGGCTCGTTACGCGCGAGCACGCGCACGTAGAAGCGGGCGAACAGCGGATGGTGGACCTGTGCGCTCATCGCATCCGCTGCCTCCTCTTCTCGGGACGCTGCTCTTCGCGTCATCATCCACCGATGGGCCGACGGACGCCGCAGACCGGAACGCTCGCCGGGCTTCCGTTCCTGCTCACCGGCCCGCCGGATGCGCCGCCGCTCGCGCTCCTGCCCGGCCTCTCGCCCGAGCACGCGATCGGCGCCGGGCCGTTCGCCCGCGCGGAGCTGGAGCTCGCGCACGCGTTCGCCGACCGCTTCCGCGTGACGTGGCTCAGCCGGCGCCCCGGGCTCGGCAGCAGGAACGGCGACGGCGCTGCACCGACGATGGCGGCGATCGCCACCGAGCACGCGACCGCGCTGCGCGAAGCGTTCGACGCGCCGGTCGACGTGCTGGGGATCTCGACGGGCGGCTCGATCGCGCTGCAGCTCGCGGCCGACCATCCGGGCGTCGTGCGCCGGCTCGTGCTCGTCTCGGCGGCGGCGCGCCTCGGCGCGGTCGGGCGCGCGGAGCAGCGCGCAGTCGCCGATCTGGTGGCTGCCGGCGACGCCCGCGGCGCGTTCGCACGCTTCCTCGCCGACCTCGTCCCCGAGCCGCTGCCGTGGGCGGACGGTCGCGGCGCGGTCGTGCATGCGCGCCTCGCCGCGCTCGCCCGGCCGCCGCTCGCCGCCGCCGGCTGGGCGCTCGGCCCGCTGCTGTGGCCGCAGGCCGAGCTGCGCGACATGGCGGCGCTGATCGCGGCGGAGGACGCATTCGACGTGCGCGAGCGCCTCGGCGACGTGCGCGCGCCGACGCTCGTCGTTGCCGGCGGCCGCGACCCCTACTACGACGCCGGCGCATTCGAGCAGGTCGCGCGCGGCGTGCCGGACGGCCGGCTCGTGCGCTTCGCGCGGCGCGGGCACGGGACGGTCGCCGCCGACCCGCGCTTCATCCCCGCCGTCGCGCGCTTCCTGCTCGCCTCAGACGACACCCGCTCCGGGAGCTGACGTCGCGCCGATGGAGATCCTGCTCGCGCTCGCCGCTGCGCTGCTGTTCGCGCTCGGCACCGTCCTCCAGCAGAAGGCAAGCCTCGACGCGCCCTCGACGTCGGCCGGTTCGAGCTCGGGGCTGCTGCTGCGGATGGCGCGACGGCCGGTGTGGCTCGCCGGGATCGCCGCCGACGCGCTCGGCTTCGTCGCGCAGGCGATCGCACTGACGATCGGGCGGATCGCGGTCGTGCAGCCGCTGCTGATCACGAGCGTCGTGTTCGCGCTGCCGCTCGGCACGCGTCTGACCGGCCAGCACGTCGGGCGCGGCGAGGTCGGGGCGGCCGTGCTCGTGACGAGCGCGCTCGCCGCCTTCCTCGTCGTCGCGAACCCCTCCGGCGGGCGCAGCGACGCGCCGCTGGGCGAGTGGCTGATCGCCGGGGCGGCATTCGGCGGCGCGACCGCCATGCTCGTGCTGCTCGCGCGCAGGCGGTCCCCGAAGGCGAAGGCCGCCCTGCTCGGCACGGCGACGGGGCTGCTGTTCGGGCTCAGCGCGGCGCTCACGAAGACGGTCGGCGACCAGGTCGAGCACGGCATCCTGACCGTCTTCACGGACTGGCACCTCTACGCGCTGATCGTGGTCGGCTACACCTCGATGACGCTCAACCAGCTCGCGCTCGCGACCGGTGCGCTCGCGCCCGCGATCGCGACGGCGATGGCGTTCGACCCGATCTCCAGCGTGGTGCTCGGCACGACGCTGCTGCGGGAGTCGCTCGACACGACGGCACTCGGCGTCGCGGTCGGGATCGCTGCGCTCGCCGCGACGCTCGCCGGCCTCGCACTGCTGGCGCGCACACGGGGCGAGCTGGTGAGCGAGCCGGCGGCCGCTCAGTCGACCGGATGAAGCGCCAGCCCGCCGATCAGGTCGGCGACGTCGAGCCGGCCGGCGCCGACGACGGATGCGATCCGGGCGATGGAGCCCCAGCACCCGCGCGCCATGCCTTGACGCCGTCCGTCGTGGCTTGGAGCATGGCGCCGTGACCACGACCGACGAAGCACCCGGCGGGGCCGAGGCCGACGCGCCCGCCGGCGCGGTCGGCTTCCAGGCAGCCGAGCGCGAGCGCCGCCTCGCGAAGCTCGACGCGCTGCGCGCGCGCGATGTCGATCCCTACCCCGTCCGCTTCGACCGCGACGCGACGGCAGCGGACCTGCGGGCGCGGCATCCCGCGCCCGCCGCGGGGAGCCGCAGCGGCGAGGTCGTGCGCGTCGCCGGGCGCGTGATGGCGTTGCGCCGCCACGGCGGACTCGACTTCGCCGACCTGATGGACGAGACGGGCCCGATCCAGCTGCTCGCCACGCGCGACGGGCTCTGCGAGGAGGCGCTGCACGACGTCGCCGCGCTCGACCTCGGCGACTGGGTCGGCGTCGAGGGCGAGGTGATCGCGACGAGCACCGGCGAGCTGACGATCCACGTCGCTGCCATCGAGCTGCTGTCGAAGGCGCTGCGCCCGCTGCCCGACCTGCGTCACGGCCTCGCCGATCCAGACGCGCGCTACCGCCGCCGCCACGTCGACCTCGTCGTCAACGCGAGAGCGCGCGAGGTCTTCCGCGCCCGCTCGACGGCGATCGCCGCGGTCCGCAGCACGCTGCTCGAACGCGGCTTCCACGAAGTCGAGACGCCGGTGCTGCTGGGCCAGGCGGGCGGCGCCGCGGCGAGGCCGTTCCTCACCCACCACAACGCGCTCGACATCGAGATGAGCCTGCGGATCGCCTTGGAGCTGCCGCTCAAGCGACTGCTCGTCGGCGGGATGGACCGCGTGTTCGAGATCGGCCGCGTCTTCCGCAACGAGGGCCTCGACACGCGCCACAACCCCGAGTTCACGCTGCTCGAGGCCTACCAGGCGTTCGGCGACTACCACGACATGATGGAGCTGACCGAGACGCTCGTCGGCGCTGCCGCGCAGGCGGCGAACGGCACGACCGTCGTGCGCGTCGGCGAGCGCGCGGTGGATCTCAGACCGCCCTTCCGGCGGGTGAGAATGACCGAGCTGATCGAGGAGCACACGGGCGAGCGGATGCACCCCTCGATGGACGTCGAGGAGGCGCGTTCGATCGCCGACAGACATGGCGTCACATGGATGGACGCGTGGGGCTCCGGGAAGATCCTCAGCGAGGTCTACGACGAAGTCTGCGAGGCGAAGCTCGTCGAGCCGACGTTCGTGATGGACCACCCGAGAGAGATATCGCCGCTGGCGCGCTCGCATCGCGACGACCCCACGCTGACCGAGCGCTTCGAGCTGGTCGTCGCCGGGCGCGAGCTGGCGAACGCCTACAGCGAGCTCAACGACCCCGTCGACCAGGCCGGGCGCTTCGCCGCCGAGGCGAAGCTGAAGGCCGGCGGCGACGAGGAGGCCGAGCCGGTCGACGACGACTACGTGCAGGCGCTGGAGTACGGCCTGCCGCCGACGGGCGGGCTCGGCATCGGGCTCGACCGGCTCGTGATGCTGATCACGGGCGTCGAGTCGATCCGCGACGTGATCCTCTTCCCCACGCTGCGCCCGCAGGAGGACGGCGGGCAGCACGCGCCGGGCGCGGCGACGCCGCTGGACGCCGCGCTCGTGCCGCCGCCGCTGCTATCCGAGGAGGACGGCGCCGACGGCGTCTCGCAGGCCGTGCACCCCGTCGCCGTCACGCGCCGGCCGTCGTCGCTGAAGCCGCTCGCGTGGCTGACGGCGCTCGTCGGCGCGATCTCGCTGCTGCCGTCGCTGCCGCTCGTCAACTGGTCGTTCGGCGCAGGCGAGCTGCTGGAGCGGCCGAGCCGCGCCGTGACGTTCGTGATCTCCGTCGTGCTCGGCATCGCGCTGATCGCCGTCTCGCGCCAGATCGCGCGCGGCAAGCGGCGCGCGTGGTGGGCGGCGGTCGGGCTGTTCGGCGCCGCCACGGCGATCCACATCCTCAAGGGCCCGGACCCGATCGCCGCGCTCGCGAACCTCGCGATGCTGATCGCGTTCGTCTGGAGCCGCCACGACTTCCGGGCGAAGGGCGACCCCGGCTCGCTCGTCGACGCGCTGCTGTTCGTGCCGGTCTACGTCGGCGCGGTGCTGGTGTTCGGCGTCGTCTCGCTGCTCACGCAGGCGAACCACGTGACGCCGAGGCTCGGCACCGGCGGCGTGCTGCGCACGACGTTCGGCGGACTCGTCGGCCTCCACGGCACGTACGCGTACAGACGCGACCTGTTCGCCGACTTCTTCAGCGCCGCGCTGCTCACGCTCGGCATCGCAGGGCTGGCGGTGCTGCTGTTCCTGATCTTCCGTCCGCTCGTGCAGAGAACGCCGCCGGACGAGGCGGCGCGCGAGCGGGCGCGCGCGATCGTCCGCCGCTGGGGCGCCGACACGCTCGCCTGCTTCGCGCTGCGGCGCGACAAGAGCTACTTCTTCTCGCGCGACGGCGAGTCGCTGATCGCCTACGCCTACGTGCGCGGCTACGCGATGGTCGCGGCTGACCCGATCGGGCCGCCGCAGGCGCGCGCCCGCGTGCTGGACGAGTTCCTGCTGCACTGCCGCGAGCAGGGCTGGGGCGTCGCGTTCCTGGCGGTGCGCGAGGCGGACGCAGAGCTCTACCGCGCGCGCGGCATGCACGCGATCTACCTCGGCGACGAGGCGATCCTGCGCTGCGACACGTTCACGCTCGACGGGGCGGCGATGAAGCCGGTGCGCGAGGCGGTGAACCGCCTCGCGCGCGACCACACGTTCGAGCTGCTGCAGGAGTCGGAGGCCTCGGCGGAGCTGGTCGCGCAGCTCAACGCGATCAGCGCCGAGTGGCGCAGAGGCGCGTCGGAGCGCGGCTTCACGATGGAGCTGGGCGAGGACGTCGCGGGCGTGGACCCCGACTACGTGATCGCGCTCGCGCGCGACGCGTCCGGCGCCCCGGCCGGCTTCCTGCGCTTCGTGCCGGCCCACGGCGAGGATCTCGGCTACTCGCTCGACCTGATGCGCCGCAAGCTCGGCTCGACGAACGGCCTGACGGAGTACCTGATCGCGAACGCGGCACTCGCGCTCGGCAGGCGCGGCGTGCGACGCCTGTCGCTCAACTTCGCCGCCTGGGGCCGCCTGCTCGACAGCGCCGAGAACGCCGGCTGGCTCGGCCGCTTCGAGCAGAAGGTGGCGCGCGGGCTCAACCCGTACTTCCAGATCCAGTCGCTGCGCGACTTCAACGCGAAGTTCGGCCCGCAGTGGCTCCCGCGCTCGATCGTGATCGACGACCTCGGCGAGCTGCCGACGGTCGCGCTGCTGTACGCGAGCGTCGAGGGCTTCCTCGACCTGCCGCTGATCGGCCGCCTGTTCGTGCCGCCGGTGCGGGCGGCGGTGGCGAAGGGCGAGGGCGCGGCGATCTGAGCGCTACGCCGCCGCGGCGGGCACCGCGTCGGCGGCGGCGACGAAGTCGCGCTGGCGCACGAGCGCGAGGCCGGAGAGCGCGCCGAGGGCCGCGATGCCGGCGGCGATCAGCAGGATCTCGTGGAGCCCGCCGACGAACGCCGCGTGGGAGCCGGCTCCGACGTGCGCGCGCGTCGCGATCTCGTGCTGGAAGACCGCGCCGAGCGCCGCGATGCCGGTCGCGAGGCCGACCTGCCGGCAGGTGTTGTTCAAGCCGGACGCCATCCCGGCGCGCTCGGGCGGCACGACGCCGATCGCCGTCGAGGCGATCGCCGGGTTGACGAGCCCGACGCCGACGCCGGCCGCGAGGAAGCCCGGCAGCAGCGCCGTCCAGCCGGAGCTCGCCGACAGGCCGCTCATCAGCGCCAGCCCGCCGCTGACGAGCGCCAGCCCCGCGAACAGCAGCAGGCGCACGGGTGCCCGAACGGTCAGCCGCCCGGCGAACGGCGCGACGACGAACGAGACGAGGCTGACCGGCAGGAAGCGCAGCCCGGCCTGCAGCGGGCCGTAGCCGAGCACGTTCTGGATGTAGAGCGTGAGGTACAGGAACATCGCGAACATCGAGGCGGCCAGCGCGAACGTCACGAGCGAGACGCCCGCGAAGGCCGGCACGCGCAGCAGCGCGAGATCGAGCATCGGCCGCTCCTGGAGACGCTCGGCGACGAGGAAGGCGCTCAGCAGCAGGACCGCACCGCCGAGGCAGCCGACGATCTCGGCGCTGCCCCAGCCGGCGTCGTTCGCCTGCGTGAGCCCGAACACGAGCAGGAACAGGCCGCCGGAGAACGTCACCAGCCCGAGCCAGTCGACGCCCGTCGCCTGCGGGTCGCGCGACTCCTCCACGCGCGCGAGCGTGACGACGAGCGCGACGACGCCGATCGGCACGTTGACGAAGAAGATCCACTCCCAGCCGATCCCCGCCGTCAGCGCGCCGCCGACGACCGGGCCGACGGCTACGGCGGCGCCGATCACGGCGCCGTAGACGCCGAACGCGATGCCGCGCTCGCGCCCATGGAAGGCGTTCGCGATCAGCGCGAGCGAGGTCGCGAGCATGATCGCGCCGCCCACGCCCTGCGCGGCGCGCGCCAGGTTCAGCATCAGCGCGCCGTTCGAGAGGCCGCACGTCAGCGAGGAGGCGGTGAAGACCACGAGCCCGACCGCGAACATGCGCCGGCGACCGAGCAGGTCTGCGACCGACCCGGCCGTCAGCAGCAGCGCGGCGAGGCTCAGCGCGTACGCGTTCACGACCCACTGGAGCTCGCTGAAGCTCGCGTGCAGCTCGCGCTGGATCTCGGGCAGCGCGACGTTGACGATCGTGATGTCCATGAGCAGCATGAAGATCCCGACGCTCACGGCCACCAGCGTCCACCACTTGCGATCCATCGCCAGGACGATAGCGGCGCGTTCGCGGCCGAACCCGCGCTTGCGCCAGCGGCGTCTGGCATCTGCGCGAGTCAGGTCGGGTCGCCGACGGCGCCGCCGGCGCCGGCGTGTTGCCCCGCGAACGCGCGCAGCGCCTCACGGGCACCGCCGATCCACGGGTCGCCGTGCGCGAGCAGCAGCACGTCGAACTCGAGCGTCTCGGCGAGCTGGAGATAGGCGTTGGCGAGCCCGCGCTTGACCGCCTCGGGATCGCTGCCGAGCAGGAAGTCGGACACGAACGCGAGCCGGCCGTCGGCGTCGCGGATCACGCCGTCGGCGACGGCGAGCGCGCCGGGGCCGACGGCGATGTGCAGCGCCGTCTCCTCCGGACAGATCGTGGCGACTCTGTAGGCGACGATCCCTGGCGCCAGCTCGTCGCCGAAGCGGAAGCCCTCCACCCTGACGGGCGCGTCGTGCAGATCCCACAGACCGGTCTCGTGGCAGTGGACCGTCGCGCCAAACGCGTCGGCGAAGTGAGCGCTGTGGCGCAGGTGGTGACGGTTGACGAGCAGGATCCGCTCCGGTGGGCCGTGCTCGGCGAACCAGGCGGTTCCCTCGTCGGGGAGCATCGGATCGATCAGCGTGCCCGTGCCCTCGACGTAGGCCGAGTGGACCGTGCGTCTGATCGTGTCGCGGAAGGCGGTCCAGTGCCACAGGCCGGGAGCCAGTTCGTCCATGCGTGGCTTTCTCCCCTCCGGAGTGCGGTTCGAATCGCAGACATTGCGGCCGGTCCATGACCGCAATCGATGCCATGATCGCATCCGCCACTCAACGAAGGAGGCCAACATGAGCGTCATCACCAAGCTCGACTTCGTCGCAGTCCCGTCGCAGGACTCCGACCGCTCGCGGCAGTTCTACGGCGAGACGCTCGGGCTGCGGCCCGACCAGCACGCGAGATACGAGTTCTGGGTCGGCGAGACCTGCCTGGGGATCTGGGAGCCCGAGAGACTCGGCATGCCGTTCGCACCGCAGAAGAACGCCCACCTGGCGCTGCATGTGGACGACGTCGCCGCCGCGCGCACCGAGCTGGAGGCCAAGGGCGTCACGTTCGCGGACGGCACGTTCGACACCGGGGTCTGCCACATGGCGTTCTTCACGGACCCAGACGGCAACGACCTGATGCTCCACCACCGCTATGCGCCAACGGCCTGACGGCGTCCTCGCCGGTCAGGTGTCGTGCGGATCGGCGGCGTTCGCGCGCGGCGCATCCTTCCTGCTGCCGGCGTGCGGGGCGATGCTCATCTCGTGCTCGTCACGCTGCCCGATGCGGCCCAGACGGCGGCCGCGTCGGGTAGAACCCGCTCGAGGGCGCCGCGGTCGCCCTCGCACTCGACTCCCATCGCAGCGGCCAGGTCAAGGTCGACGTGGCCGGTGAAGAGCCCCAGGACGGTGTGCGCAGGACCCCGCAACACGGCATCGGGATGGTCGGCTCGCCCCAGCGTGACGTGCACGCTTCCGCCCGAGGTCTGAAGGAAGGCGGGCTCCCCGTCCGCGAGAACCTGAATCGTCACGGGCGGGGCGTCCGGGTCGCGGTCGGTGAGGCTCATCTCGGCGGGCCAGGTCATCCACTGGCCGCGGAAGACATCGCCGGGGGCGGGTCCCGCCTCCATCAGGGGCATTCCCCAGCGCAGCAGCTCCCGCAGGACCGGAGCGAGCTCCTCTCCGCGCGAGGTGAGCCTGAACAGCGTCGTAGCCACCGGCGGCGGCGCCTCTTCGCGGCTCACGATGCCGGCCTCCTCGAGGTCGCGAAGGCGGTCGGCCAGAAGGTTGGTCGCGATACCCGGCAGGCCGTTGCGGAGGTCGGTGTAGCGGCACGGACCTCTGACCAGGAGCTCGCGGACGACGAGCAGGGTCCAGCGGTCGCCGATCAGGTCCAGCGCCTTCGCGACGGCGCAGTACTGCCCATAGGTGCGCATGACCACATTGTAACCAGGTGGTTGATAGGCTTGTCTATTCACTTGATTTTTTCATTGAGGTGCTTTATATAGTTGCCGCATGAACAACAGGCCGCTGATCCTCATCTCCCTGCTGCTCGCGGCCTTCGCCATCAACCTCGACACGACGATCGTCAACGTCGCGCTCCCCACGCTCGTGCGGGAACTGCACGCGAGGAACAACCAGTTGCAATGGATCGTCGCGGTCGTCGACGGCGCCGAGAACCCGGTCGCGGGCCCCGTGCCGAGGACCGTGGGCTGACACGACAACCAAACGGAGAAGGCATGAGCAGACTGGTCGCTGTGGAGCAGCACTACTCGACGGGCCTGACGCGCCCGAACATCGAACGCGCCCTGATCGACGCCGGCAAAGACCCAGCAGCACTCGAGCCCGCGGACCTCGCGATGCTCGAGGACTTCCACACGCTGGGCCGCTTCGCGACCGCCGCGCTGGCGGATCTCGCGGGCGTGGGACCCGAGGATCGCGTCCTGGACGCGGGAGCCGGTATCGGCGGCGCCGCGAGGTTCCTCGCCGGCCAGATCGGCTGCCGGGTGACCGCTGTGGACGTGACGGCGGAGTACTGCGAGGCCGCGACGTGGCTCAACGAGTGCGTCCGCCTCGACGGCATGATCGACGTGCGGCAGGCGGACGTGCTCGACCTCCCGTTCGAGGACGCGAGCTTCGACGTCGTCGTCAGCCAGCACGTGCAGATGAACATCGCCGACAAGGGCGGCCTCTACCGCGAGGCCAGGCGGGTCCTGGCCGCCGGGGGCCGCCTGGCCCTGTGGGACATGGTCGCGGGACCCGAGCAGCCGATCCGCCTCCCGGTGCCGTGGGCTGTCGAGCCGGAGCTCAGCCATCTCGTCACCGCGCACGAGCTGCGCTCCATCACCGCCGACGCCGGCTTCGACGTGCGGGCGTGGAACGACCTGACCGAGCCGGCCCTCCCGGCCATGGACGCGCTGCTCGCGGCGCCCCCAAGCCCTCTCGGTCTGCAGGTGTTCGTGCCGGACCTGCCAGCCAAGGCGGCGAACCTGACCGAGAACCTGCGAGAGGACCGAACAAGGCTCGTGCAAGCCGTGCTCGTCGCCCGCTGACCGGCCGCCGGCCAGCATTCGCCGGCTACGTCAAGACAATCGACGAGACCAGGCCAAATCTCCGAAAGTCGACCGGAGACGCGGGGTGACAAAGCGGGAGCGACGCGGGTCAAACCCACGATTTACACCCCGCATCGAGATTCGGCTCTGACACCCGTAGCGGGTTCGCATCGTATGGGCGGCGCGTTCCCACCAGCCGATCGGCAACCGAGAGACGCTGTAGCTGGGGCCGTCGTGTGTCGCTATCGTCGAGCGCATGACGATCCAACGCATGGA
>Ga0210410_10005650_pt1 | contig 10882 bp, 10 predicted proteins | sample IncBWC4MmetaG_FD_161058 | JGI IMG/M metagenome (GOLD analysis project Ga0210410, IMG submission 161058) | Forest soil microbial communities from Barre Woods Harvard Forest LTER site, Petersham, Massachusetts, United States - Inc-BW-C-4-M | ecosystem: Environmental > Terrestrial > Soil >... | reverse complement strand
CCGCCGACGCGATACCAGCGGTAGCCATAGGCCTCCAGCAGCATCCGGTGCTGGCCGCGCTCATTGGCCTGGCTGTGGTCTTCGGCCAGCAGATTGACCAGAAGCTTGCCGCCCTCGCCGGGCAGGCCGACCGCAAACGAGATCTCTCGCGGCTTCTCGTCGAGATTGTGCACGAACAACACCGAATTGTTGCGCCAGTCGTAACGGATGACCAGCACCGCCGGATCGCGTGTGGCGATCACCCTGAAGTCGCCCCAGCCGATCTCCGGAACCTCCTTGCGCATCCGGGTGATCCGCTCGATCCAGTTCATCATCGAGTTGGGATCGCGCCGCTGCTTGGCGACGTTGACGTGCTCGAAGCCGTACGGGCCCTGGTCGATGACCGGCGAGCATGGCCTGTCGCTTTGCGTGAAACCGGCATTCGGTTCGGTCGACCATTGCATCGGCGTGCGCGCGCAATTGCGCTCGGGCAGCGCGAGATTGTCACCCATCCCGATTTCGTCGCCGTAGCGGATGACGGGGGTCCCCGGCAGCGTGAACATCAGGCTGTAGGCGAGTTCGAGCCGGCGCCGGTCGCCGCCCAGCATCGGCGCGAGGCGGCGGCGGATGCCGCGATCGTAGAGCTGCATGTTCTTGTCGGGGCCGAATTTGGCGAACACCAGCGCGCGCTGCGCCTTGCTCAGCCGGCCGAGATCGAGTTCGTCATGATTGCGCAGGAACAGGCCCCATTGCGCGGTGGCGGGCCGCGGCCTGGTGGCGTTAAGAGCCTTGGCCAGCGGACGGCCGTCGGCGGACGCCAGCGCATAGAACAGATGCTGGTTGACGTGGAAGTTGAACATCATCTGGATGCGGTCGCCGTCGTCGCCGAAATATTCCATGTCGGTTTCGGGCAGCACATTGGCTTCCCCGAGGATGATGGCATTGCCCTGCCGCCATTGCAGAAACTCGCGGAACGAGCGCAGCATGTCGTATTGCTCGACCGGCGTTCTGACCTTGGCGCCCTTGGTGGCGATGACGAAGGGGACGGCGTCCATGCGGAAGCCGGACACGCCCTGCTGGATCCAGAACCCCATGATCTTGAGGATTTCCGCCTGCACCAGCGGGTTCGACGTGTTGAGGTCGGGCTGGAAATCGTAGAAGCGGTGAAAGTACCAGGCCTTGGCCTCTTTATCGTGCGTCCATGTCGATTTCTGCACGCCGGGAAACACCATGCCCTTGCCGGCATTTTCGGGCTTCTTGTCGGCCCAGACATACCAGTCGCGGTAGGGCGAATCCTTCGCGCCCCTGGCCTGGCGAAACCAGGCGTGCTGATCGGAAGTGTGGTTGACGACGAGATCGATGATGACGCGGATGCCGCGCTGTCGGCAGCCATGGGTGAATTCGACGAAGTCGCCCAGCGTGCCGTAGCGCGGATCGACTCCGTAATAATCGGAGATGTCGTAGCCGTCGTCCCTGCCGGGCGACGGCTGGAACGGCATCAGCCAGATCGTGGTGATGCCGAGGCCCTGCAGATAATCCAGCCGGCGCAACAGGCCCTTGAAATCGCCGATCCCGTCGCCGCTGGCGTCCATATAGGTGCCGACGGACAGACAATAGAACACACCGTTCTTGTACCAGAGGTCGTCGATCATTGGCGGGTCAGCCCCATTTAACCGTCACCGGTATCAAGTGGCGGCCAACGGTCGGGTTCCGGATACGCCGGAGGTTCTCGCCACCCTGGCGGGCAGCGCGATGGAGAACGAAACCGGAATCTGATATAGTTGCGGCGATGGAATCGTCCGCCCGCCAGATCGGCCTCGTGCCGCCGCCCGACCGCCGTCAGTCGGAGACGGCGCTTGCGATCGCGCGCGGCACCGCGCGCCTGCTACGGTCGCTGGGCTTTTCCTGCGTCAGCGAATTGCCGCTGCCTTCGGGCCGCCGCGCCGATCTGGTGGCGATCAACGAGCGCGGCGAAATCTGGATCGTCGAAATCAAATCCTCGATAGAGGATCTGCGCGCCGACCAGAAATGGCAGGACTACCGGATGCATTGCGACCGGCTGTTCTTCGCCTTCACCCAGGACCTGCCCTGCGAGATCTTCCCCGGGGATACCGGCCTGATTGTCGCCGACGCCTATGGCGCGCATCTGCACTGCGAGGCGCCCGAGCACCGGCTGCCGGCGCCGACCCGCAAGCTGATGACGGTGCGGTTTGGGCTTGCCGCGGCGCAGCGGCTCAACCGGCTGATCGATCCGCTGGGCCACGCCGAGTTTTAGCGAGCGGCCCCATCAGCAACTCGCCAATGAGGCAAGCTCCCTGGTTTGACGCGTTCTTCTTAACCCGAACCGGCCTCCCTTCGATCCAAACGCGATAGATTTGCTGCAGAGCAGCAGGCGTTAAGATTTCGTTAACCTTGCCGAAGCAAGATTTCGCGGGGCTTACCGAAAGGACAAGTCATGACAAACCTGGAAGAGGCAATTCGGGAACGTGCCTACCATCTCTGGACCGCCGATGGCCAACCCGAGGGCAACGCGGACGTCTACTGGCTGAATGCGCAGCGGGAAATTCTGACGACATCGCTTGAGGGGTCGAGCAGCAGCACGGCCGCTGATTCGGCACCGGTCACGGCCAAGCCCGCGAAAAAGGCGAAGGTCGCCCGAGCAGGAAAAAGCAAGGCCCGCGCTGCATAATCCGGTTCTCAACCTCGTAACGCCGGACCATGACGGGATCATACGCGGCCGGGGTGGCTGGACCACCCCGTCGCCATCCCGTTCCCACGCGCCATGGCGGGGAGTTTCGCGGTTCTCACTTGTTCGTCAGGCCGAGCAACGTCTCCAGGTGCTCGAGTGTTCGCGCAAGCTCGACGGTTTCTCGTTTCAGGTCCGCCGAACCTTGCTGCGAGCCTTGCTCGACGATTTCGAGGATCTCGCCGCGAATAGCCGCGAGTTTCTTGCGCCAGGTTTCCATCTGGATTCGGTCGGCAAGCCTGGATGCAAAGAAGTCGTCGAGTGGCTGTTGATCCTTAACCGGTTCAGGAACCGAAGTGTTGGGCCAGCTGCGTGGCATCGTCATGCGCACCATCGATGAATGATTCGGCAACCAAGCTTCGCCGCCAAATGTGGCAAAGTTGACAATCTGAGAGAGGCGCGAGACGGGAATCTTGATGGCAGCGTGTCCGGTCGCCCTGGCAGGCAGGCTGCCGAATGGCTGACTAGCGGACAATCACACCGAACCAGCCGAGACCTTTATAGGTCTCGTAGCCGGGGGTGAGGTGGAAAGCTACCTGCAGGCCGGAGGTGTCCTTGTACACGCCGCTCTTGCCGCCTTTCTGCGTCAGCGCCAGGTGCTCGGTGAGCAGGCCCTGGCCGTCGGACGAGGCGATGACGCGGAATTTCGAATCCACCAGCAGCACGCGGGCCTTGTCGTCATCGACGCGGACGCCTTCGACGATGCTGCGGGCTTGCGTCTCCCAATCGAAATGGATGGCAAGCACGCCGAGCGGCTTGCCGCTGGCTTTGCCGCCTTCGCGGACGCTGGCGCAATAGGTCGCGACCGGGGCGTTGGCCAGCAGCGGCTGGCGCTCGATGTCGCCGGCGACGTAATCGTCGCCGGATCGCAGCTTGAGCGCGTCCTGAAACCAGCGCGTCTGGGCCACGTTCGCGCCCTTGACGGCATAGCGGTCCGACCGGGCGCTCGCCACCACATTGCCGTTGAGGTCGCAGAGCCAGAGATCGAGATAGACGGTGTAAGCGCGCAGGATCACCGCCAGCCGTTCGGCGACATGGGAAACATGCGCGGCGCCTGGATCGGCGGCGCAATTCACCACGGCGGAATCGGTGGCCCACCAGCGCACGTCGCAGGTCCGCTCATACAGGTTGCGGTCGATCAGCTCGATGGCGTTGAGGGCGAGATCGACCATGCGTTCACCGCGGGAACGGTCGGTCATCTGTTCAATCGACTGCATCAGGTTCGCGGTCCGCCTGGTGAGCTGGCTTTCCAGCTCGCGCGAGATCGTCTCCACCTTCTGGCCGACGCTGCGGACTTCCTGTGCCACTACCGCAAAGCCCGCGCCGAGCGCGCCGGCGCGGGAACTCTCGATCAGCGCGTTCAGCGCCAGCATTTTCATCTGGTTGGTGATCTGCTGGATCGACCTGGCCTTCTCGCAGGCGACCTGGTCGACCTCGGCGGTCAATCGCGCGATCAGGGCGGAAATATCCGACTCGTCTTCACCGGCCCCGGATTTCGACGATGCGGCCGTCACGTTGCTGGTGCGATTGATCGCAGCGACCATCGGCCTCTTCCCTGGGGCTGGTTCGATATGTTCAATTCAGCGCGCCGGACGCACCGGTATTAGCATGAGATTTGCTGCCGCTTGCTTAACACTCTGCTAGTACGGCGGCGGCTGACGTGGGTAAAAATGCTGATGCAGTGATCAAAGATGCGGCAACCTGCCTGCAAGCGCATCAGGCAGCGCCGTCTACGAGTCCGCGCGCTGAATAAAAGCTATCGCGGCGCGCGCTTGGCGAGGATTCGCTGCAGGGTGCGGCGATGCATGTTCAGCCGCCGCGCGGTTTCCGAAACGTTGCGGTTGCACATTTCATAGATGCGCTGGATGTGCTCCCAGCGCACGCGATCGGCCGACATCGGGTTGCTCGGCGGTTCGGATTTCTCGGTGCCGCTGGCGAGCAGTGCAGCGACGACGTCGTCGGCGTCCGCCGGCTTCGAAAGATAATCGACCGCGCCCATCTTCACCGCGGTCACGGCGGTGGCGATGTTGCCGTAGCCGGTCAGCACGATGGCGCGGGCGTCCGGACGCTTGCGCTTAAGCGCCGACACCACGTCAAGGCCGTTGCCGTCGCCGAGCCGAAGGTCAACCACCGCGAAAGCCGGCGCCGCCTTGCCGATCTGGGCCAATCCATCGCTGACGCTGTCGCAGGACGTCACGGTGAAGCCTCGGGTTTCCATGGCGCGCGAAAGCCGCTCCAGGAACGGTTTATCGTCCTCCACGATCAGCAGCGATCGGTCGGGGTGGCTGGTCAGTTCAGCGATGGCATTCACGGTTGAGGTATCCTCAAATCTCGGATGTCACATCATATGGCGTTCCAGCCCGGCGCTGCCAAGGCTTATCCGTCGCCCCGGCCTCGAGCCGGGGCCCATAACCACCGGCTTTCGCCGCTGAGAAACGTCCCGTCCCGGCGCAAAATTGCGAAACCGTGCGCTATGGGTCCCGGCTCAACGCCGGGACGACACCTTAAGATGCTGGTTCGGCTGAGATTTCGCCGGCCTCGAAGCGTTGCCTCGGCCAGGCGACCTGGACCACGGCGCCGTGGTCGGGAAAAACCCGGTTGGTGAAGGAGACCGTGGCGCCGGTGCGCTCCAGCAGCGTGCGGGCGATAAACACCCCGAGCCCAAGGCCGCGGTGGTCGCTTTGGCCGTCGTCCGGGCTGCGCCGTCGCGACAGATAGGGTTCACCGATCCGCTTGATGATGTCGGGCGCGAACCCCGGTCCATCGTCGGAAATCACGATTTCGACGGTTTCGTTGTTCCACCAGGCGTTCACCTCCACCGTGGCCCGCGCGAAGTCGACGGCGTTTTCCAGGATATTGCCGACCCCGTAGAGCACCGCCGGGTTGCGGGTGCCGACCGGCTCGCTGGTGCCCGCGACCGCGATCCGCACCTTGATGTCGACGCCGAAATCGCGATGCGGCGCCACGATTTCCTCGATCAGCGTCGACACCTTCATGCGGTCGAACGGCGCGCCGGTCGCGGACAATTGGGTGATCTTGGCCAGGATATCGCGGCAGCGCTGCGCCTGTTCGCGCAAGGTCTTGATGTCGCCCGCGAGCAGGCTGTTGTCCTGCAGGCTCTTCTCCAGTTCGCGCGAGATCAGAAAGATCGTCGACAGCGGCGTGCCGAGTTCGTGCGCCGCGGCGGCGGCCAGGCCGTCCAGCTGGGTGAGATGCTGTTCGCGGGTCAGAACCAGTTCGGTCGCGGCCAGCGCGTCCGACAGCTTGCGGGCTTCCTCGGTGACCTGGAACGCATAAAGACTGGTGACCCCGATCGCGAGCACGATCGAGAGCCAGACGCCGAACAGATAGATCGGCGGCAGCACCAGCGGATCGTCTGAGTCCCACGGCAGTGGCAGATGGAAGAACACCAGCACCGAGGCGCAGGCCACCGCCAGCAGGCCGAGCGCGATCGTCAGCCGGACCGGCAGCGCCGTTGCCGAGATCAGAACCGGGACCAGAAACATGAATGAAAATGGATTCTGCAAGCCGCCGGTGAAAAACAACAGCCCGGCCAGTTCGATGATGTTCAAGGCCAGCAGCGCCGCCGCATAGACCGGTTCCAGCCGCTGCATCGGGTTGAAGGCGATCTGCAGCACGAGGTTGAGGAGCGCCGACAGGCCGACAATGGCAACGCAGGGGATCACCTCGACATCGAATTCGAGGCCCTGCACCACAATGAAAATGGCGACGAGTTGCCCGAGCACGGCGAGCCAGCGCAGCCGCAGGATCGTGTCCAGCCGGACATAACGGCGCGGATGGCGAAAATCGGAGGCGGCGATTTCGGTCATGCCGGAACTCTAGCCGCGCCGGCTCCGGACCACAAATTTGCCAGCCGCGGTGGCGACATGGTCCAATGCCTTGCGCTTGCCGTGGCAATGGCTCAAGGAACCGGCAAGGGAGCGGCCCGCATGACGGATGACGGCGCAGCATCATTGTCCTCGTCCGCCGCCGATCCGACCCTATCGGCGGCGATCGAGGTCGCGCATCTCGTCAAGGTCTACAAAACCACCCGCGCCGTCGACGACGTCTCGTTCCGCATCGCGCGCGGCAGCGTCACCGGGCTGCTCGGGGGCAACGGCGCCGGCAAGACCACGACCATCGCCATGATCATGGGGCTGGTGCTGCCGACCTCGGGAAGCATCCGGGTACTGGGCTGTTCGATGCCGGCGCAGAGCGCCAGCGTGCTCGGCCGGATGAATTTCGAAAGCCCCTATGTCGACATGCCGATGCGGCTCACGGTACGGCAGAACCTGACGATCTTCGGCCGGCTCTACGCGGTGCCCAATTTGCGCGAGCAGATCGAGCGGCTTGCCGCCGATCTCGATCTCGGCGAGTTCCTCGACCGCGCCAACGGCAAACTCTCGGCGGGGCAGAAGACCCGCGTCGCGCTGGCGAAGGCGCTGATCAACCAGCCCGAGCTGTTGCTGCTCGACGAGCCGACCGCTTCGCTCGATCCCGATACCGCCGACTGGATTCGGCAGCATCTTTTGGCCTACCGCAGGACCCGCGGCGCGACCATCCTCCTGGCATCGCACAACATGCTCGAGGTGGAGCGGCTGTGCGACCGCGTCATCATCATGAAGCGCGGCCGCATCGAGGACGACGACAGCCCCGACAACATCATGGCCCGCTACAACCGCGCCACGCTGGAGGAAGTGTTCCTCGACGTCGCGCGCGGCCGGGTGCAGGAGACCACGTAGTGAGCAGGCTCGCCATCCATCTGGATATCGCGCCGCATCGCATCAACGCGATGATCCTGCGCTACTGGTATCTGTTGCTCTCGTCGTGGCCGCGGCTGGCGGAATTGCTGTACTGGCCAGCGCTGCAGATCATCACCTGGGGCTTTCTGCAGACCTACATCGCGCAGAACGCCGGGTTTTTCGCGCGCGCCGGCGGCACGCTGATCGGCGCGGTGATCCTGTGGGACATCCTGTTTCGCGGCCAGCTCGGCTTCTCGATCTCGTTTCTCGAGGAAATGTGGGCGCGCAATCTCGGCAATCTGCTGATGAGCCCGTTAAAGCCGATCGAGTTTCTGATCTCGCTGATGGTGATGAGCCTGATCCGGCTCGCGATCGGCGTCATCCCGATGACGCTTCTGGCGATGGTCCTGTTCGGCTTCAATTTCTACAGCATCGGGCTGCCCCTGATCGCCTTCTTCTGCAACCTGATCTTCACGAGCTGGTCGGTCGGCATTTTCGTTTCCGGGCTGGTGCTCCGCAACGGGCTGGGCGCCGAAAGCATCGTCTGGACGCTGATGTTCGCGCTGATGCCGCTGGCCTGCATCTATTACCCGGTGACGGTGCTGCCGCACTGGCTGCAATACGTCGCCTGGTCGCTGCCGCCGACCTATGTCTTCGAGGGAATGCGGTCGCTTTTGATCGACCATGTGTTTCGGGCCGACCTCATGGTGTCGGCGCTTCTGATCAACGCCGCGCTGCTGCTGGCGTCATTTGCGGCATTTCTTGCGCTTCTGCGCAGCGCCCGCCGCCACGGCTCGCTGCTGCAGGGTGGTGAATAAACTACTTATCCCGTGTAATTGAAGATCTTCGGCTTGTACTACGCGTAGATATCCCGATCTGTAGATTGACGCTTTATTACGCATCCGGCACTATGCTGCGTTGCAAAACAGGCGAGGAATAAATGCCAATTGGTGAATTTGGCGGCGCACCGCCACTGGTGGCCGAAGGCAGTCCGGCGCTGACCACGCCGATGTACTGGATGTACGAAATGGCGCACGCGTCGCTCAATCCGGCGCGCGCCGTGACCGACGCCACCAAGATCCTGTTTCAGAATCCGCTCAATCCGTTGTCGCACACCGAATTCGGCAAATCGATCGCCGCCGGCTGCGAATTGTTCGAGCGCACCACCCGCCGCTACGGCAAGCCCGAATGGGGCCTCACCGACACCGAAGTCAACGGCGTGCGCACGCCGATCGATATCCGCGTCGTCTGGGAAAAGCCGTTCTGCCGCCTCCTGTACTTCGATCGCAAGCTGACCCGGCCGCTGCGCAGCCCGCAGCCGCGGGTATTGATCGTGGCGCCGATGTCCGGCCATTACGCAACCCTGTTGCGCGGCACCGTCGAAGCCTTTTTGCCTACCCATGAGGTCTACATCACCGACTGGGCCGACGCCCGGATGGTGCCGCTGACCCAGGGCCGTTTCGATCTCGACGACTATGTCGATTACCTGATCGAGATGCTGCATGTGCTGGGCGGCAACATGCATGTGATCGCGGTGTGCCAGCCCTCGGTGCCCGTGGTGGCCGCGGTTTCCGTCATGGAAGCCGAGCGCGACCCCTTCGTTCCGCTGTCGATGACGCTGATGGGCGGACCGATCGATACCCGCCGCAATCCGACGGCGGTCAACAATCTCGCGGCCGAGCGCGGCATCGACTGGTTCCGCGCTCACGTCATCACCAAGGTGCCGTTTCCGCATCCCGGCGTCATGCGCGACGTCTATCCGGGCTTTCTGCAGCTTTCCGGCTTCATCAGCATGAATCTCGATCGCCATACCGACGCCCACAAGGCGCTGTTCAAGAACCTGGTGAAGGGCGACGGCGATCTCGTCGACAAGCACCGCGATTTCTATGACGAATATCTCGCGGTCATGGATCTGTCGGCGGAATATTACCTGCAGACGGTCGATACCGTGTTCGTCAAGCATGCGCTGCCGAAGGGCGAGATGACCCATCGCGGCAAGCTGGTCGAGCCCTCGAAGGTCACGCGCGTGGCGCTGATGACGGTGGAAGGCGAGAACGACGACATTTCAGGGCTTGGCCAGACCGAAGCGACGCACGAACTGTGCAGTTCCATCCCCAATCATCGCCGGGTGCACTACATGCAGAAGGGTGTCGGCCATTACGGCGTCTTCAACGGCTCGCGTTTCAAGTCGGAAATCGTCCCGCGCATCTGCGATTTCATAATGTCGGCGGCGAATGTGAAGCCGTCGCTGGTCGCCGTGAAGCCTTCGCTGTCGGCGGCGGAATAAACCGCGATCGGATCAATGCGGCATCGAAAATCGCCGGTTTGAAGCCCAAATCGGAGGTCGAATCGGCGGAGGGCTAACCCCCTGAATCCGCCCGGCAAAACCCCGATTCACGGCGGTTGGAAAGAATGAGTGTGACCTCATTCCTTAGGGGGGCTCCCGAGGTGTTTTTTTCGTCTGAATTTTTTGTTCCAGACCCATCCTATAGGGTCGGTTAACCGGTCAGCCCCTGTATATTGGGCAAATGATTTGTTTTTGCGCCGAGCGATTTCACTGGCGGCGGATGTGGCAGAATCCGGGCGAACTCCTGATCCCCGGAATCGCAGACATGGCCATTCGCGCCCTCCTTTATCGGCGGCCTTACGAACCTTCTCGCCTTTTGGTCAAGCATGGCTCGCAAATCTACTCGGTGCGGCTGCGCCGGCATCGCCGCGCGCGCCGTTACACGCTGCGTATTCATCCAAGCGACCGCGAAGCGATCCTGACCATGCCGCCGCGCGGCACCATCACCGATGCCAAGGATTTCGCGCAGCGTCACGGCGGCTGGATCGCCGCGCGCCTCGGCCGCCTGCCGAAGGCGGCACCGTTTCTTCCGGGCACCGTGGTGCCGTTGCGCGGCGTCGCGCACCGGATCGTGCATCGCGCCGGCTCGCGCGGCACGGTGTGGACGGAAACACGCGAAAGCGGCGAGCGGATTCTCTGCGTCGCGGGCGGCGCCGAACATATCGAGCGGCGCGTGCACGATTACCTCAAGCGCGAGGTCCGCCGCGACCTGCACAAGGCGGCGCAGCTCTATGCCGAGACGCTCGGCGTCAAGGTGAAGCGGCTCTCGATCCGCGACCAGTCGAGCCGCTGGGGTTCCTGCACCTCGGCGGGCTCGCTGTCGTTCTCGTGGCGGCTGATCCTGGCGCCGCCTTACGTGCTCGACTATCTCGCCGCCCACGAAGTCGCGCATCTGGTCGAGATGAATCACTCGGCGCGGTTCTGGAAGGTCGTCGCCCGCGTTTGCGGTCACGTCGAGCGCGCCAAGACCTGGCTCGACACGTCAGGCAACGACCTGCATCGCTACGGTGTCGAGGACTGAGCCATCAGTCTTACACCCTATCGTCCAAACAGCCGGTCCACCAGCCA
>Ga0210410_10005648_pt1 | contig 10882 bp, 9 predicted proteins | sample IncBWC4MmetaG_FD_161058 | JGI IMG/M metagenome (GOLD analysis project Ga0210410, IMG submission 161058) | Forest soil microbial communities from Barre Woods Harvard Forest LTER site, Petersham, Massachusetts, United States - Inc-BW-C-4-M | ecosystem: Environmental > Terrestrial > Soil >... | reverse complement strand
GATCTACGCCTCGCTGGCGCTGCATTCGCTCGGCGAATTGATTAGCATCTACGTCTGGCTGCGCGCCGCCACCACGGTGCTGACCGTCCTCTCGGCCTGGGGGCTGCGCCGCAAACGCCCCGATTTGCCTCGAGCCTTCCGCATCCCCGGCGGCATCCTCGGACTCATCTACGTGATTGCCATGCCGCTCGCCATGACCTACGTCGTACTGCGTTACAGTGATCCGATCGCGATACGATGGGGGCCATGGGCACTTGGCGCGGGCCCAGTCGTTTATTTTGTGGTGAAATGGTTTGGCAAATGCGCGGGGCAACCGGCGGCCAAAGCAGAGTAGGTTCGCATGCAAGTATCGCAAGGTTCGTATCAGGGTATCGCTTTAGCGATACTGCAATTGGACCTCGAGGATTGCGCCTCCAGACGCTGCGTCGGTCGAGCGAGGAACAAGTGCTGTTTACAATCTGCGAACTGAGCCGAAAAATTCGCGACCGCGAAATCTCTCCGGTCGAACTCACGCACCACTGCCTCGTGCTCATCGAAAAGCGCAACCCAGCGCTCAATGCCTACATCACGGTGACAGCCGAATCGGCTCTGGAGCGGGCCCGTCTTGCGGAGCGGGAAATCTTCCGTGGAGCCTATCTTGGCCCCCTTCACGGCATCCCCATCGGACTCAAAGATATTATCGATGTCGCCGGAGTCCGCACCACCGCCGCCAGCGCGCAGTTCAAAGATCGCGTGCCCAGCGAAGACGCCGAGGTTGTCCGCCGCCTGCGTTGCGGAGGCGCAGTCTTTCTGGGCAAACAGAACCTGCACGAATTCGCTTACGGCGGCAGTTCGATCATCAGCTGCTTTGGCGAGGTTCACAACCCTTGGAACACGACGCGGGTCGCTGGCGGCTCCTCGGGAGGCTCCGCCGCCAGTGTTGCCGCCGCTCTTGGCTTCGCCGCCGTCGGCACCGACACCGCCGGTTCCATCCGCTTGCCCGCGGCCTACTGCGGCGTCGTGGGGCTCAAGCCGAGTTACGGCCGCGTGAGCGCGCACGGGATCATCCCGCTGTCGCCGTCGCTCGATCACGTCGGCCCGATCGCAAACTCGGTTTATGACGCGGCTTTGATGCTGCAAGTGATGACGGGCCGAGCCTCGGCCGATCCCTGCGCTGAGCCCAGTTTCATCTCAGCGTTCGACGAGCTTCCACCGAATCTGCGCGTCGGTGTGCCCCGAGAGTTCTTCTTCGACGACCTTCATCCCGACATTGCCGATGCAGTCGAGAAAGCGATTCAGGTCTTCGCCGCACTGCGCGTCGAGATGCGTGATGTCAAACTCGAAGTTCCTACCGACCGCACGCTCGCGAACGCCGAAGCCTATGCGTATCACAAACCATTCGTCGAGCGCTCCCCCGAACTTTATCAGCCCGCGACGCTCGCGCGCGTGCAGGCCGGCGCCCACATCTCGGCGGACGATGTTCTCCGCGCCACCGACGATCTTCGAGCGAGACGTGAGGCGGTCCGAAAAGTTTTCGATGAAGTGGACGTGCTGCTAACGCCGACAGTTCCGATTCCGCCGCCCGTGATTGCCGATCTGCTAAAGCGTCCCGAAGACTTGCGCGCGCAAGAGATGATTATGCTGCGCAACACGCGGCCCTTCAACGTCTGGGGGATTCCGACGATCTCGATACCGTGCGGATTTACAAGAGATGGTCTGCCCATCGGCCTGCAACTGGCCGCCGGTCCCGGGCGCGGGATCGTATTGCTGCAAGCCGCGCAGGTCTACGAACAAGCGACAGAATGGCACGAGAAGATGCCGGGATTAGCGCAGACCCCATAGGGACGGACCAATTCGTCCGTCCAGCCGAGCAACGTTCGGCCAGTTGCAATGTAGCCCACAGTCAACCTTTCCTGAGGTTTGCGAACGAAACCGGGGTACCGCGGTGTCATCGGACAGGGGTGCCCCAAAGATCTCCCGAGCTACGAAAGTGTTACGACCGCTCTTTTCATGCGGCGCCCGACCTTGACAACCGCAACGAAGGGAAAGATCGCGGCCACAACAATGGGATGAACAACCGGATTTGAATCAAGATGGACTTCGTGATATCTGATTTTTCTTTGTGCCTCGGTGACCGAATTTGCGAGTCCACATCGGAGCAAGAGTTTGTCGACACGAATGGGGGCGGGGGCTTGGGTTGCTGCAACGTCATTGCCAGGTGCTACATCTCCATATTTGATCTGAATTTCCTCGATCTCGTCTGGCACTTCACGCCGTTGAAACTGCTTTGCCCAATCCTCCGCCGCCTTCGCTGCCGCCTCCGCGGAGTCAAAGTCCGCCACAATCGACTGCGCCAGCTCTTTTTTCAGCGCCATGGGATGCGCCGTGCCGCTCGCAGCATCTGCCTTCATCACCGCGATCTGCTCTGTCCGCACATCCGTCAGCAGCTCGTAATACCGCCACATCATCTCGTCGGAGATCGACATCACTTTGCCGTACATCTCGAGCGGCGGCTCGTGAATGCCAATCGCGTTCCCCAGCGACTTCGACATCTTGTTCACGCCGTCGAGGCCTTCGAGGATCGGCGTCGTCAGTACCACCTGCGATTCCTGCCCGTAGGCACGCTGCAGTTCGCGCCCGACCAGAAGATTGAATTTTTGATCGGTTCCGCCTAATTCCACGTCCGCTCCGAGCGCCACGGAATCGTATCCCTGGGCCAGCGGATACAGTAGCTCATGCATGGCAATCGGCTTCTCGTCACGGAAGCGCTTGTGGAAGTCCTCACGCTCGAGCATCTGCGAGACGGTGTACTTCGCGGCTAAACGTATGAAATCCTCGGCAGAAAATTTCGAGAACCATCGGCTGTTGAAGTCGATCACCGTTTTTTCCGGGCTGAGAATCCTGAAAACCTGAGTCTTGTAGGTTTCGGCGTTCTCTCGAATCTGCTCCCGCGACAGCGGAGGCCGCGTCGCTGAGCGCCCGGTTGGATCGCCGATCATTCCAGTGAAATCTCCGATCAAGAAGATGACGGTGTGTCCGAGATCCTGAAAATGCTTCAGTTTGCGCAATAGGACCGTGTGCCCCAGATGCAGATCGGGCGCGGTCGGATCGAAGCCCGCCTTCACTCGCAGCGGCTTGCCCGAAGCGAGCGAGCGTTCGAGCTTCGAGCGCAGTTCGGATTCCTTGACGATCTCCGCCGCGCCCTTCTTGATGTATGCCAGTTGTTCGTCAATCGGTGGAAAGTCAGCCATGTCGTAGTGATTATAGCGACCCTTTTCGTGGAGAGCCGGGCCCACTCGCCCGGCCAAGAGGGTGCCGGCGCACCCGCGACGGGCGAGACGCCCGTCGCTCCATCGATTCCGAAGGCTACCCGCGCCGATAAAAGCCGAGCGCCGCTCCTCCCTGCGCCAGCTTCCGATACCGGCGCAATTCCCCAAACGCCTCTCCCGGATCGAACCTCTTTTCATGCTCCACGATCACCGTGCTCCGCTCGCGCAACAATTTTGATTCCGCAAGAACCGCCAGCGTCTTCGCGTACTCGTCGTGCGCCGAGTACGGCGGATCAAGAAACACGAAATCTGCAACGCTCCCAGTCGCCTCCAATTGCCGCAAGGCTTTTCCGGCCTCGACTTTCATGATCCGGAACCCGCTCGCAATCCCCAACGACTTCAGATTCCCGGCAATCACTTCCGCCGCCACTTTGGACGACTCGACGAAATACACCATCCGCGCGCCGCGGCTCAGCGCCTCAATGCCCACCGCGCCCGTCCCCGCATACAAATCGAGCCATGTCGACTCCGCCAGCGCCGTCGGATCGCCCGCCGAGAGCACATTGAACAGCGTCTCGCGCAGCCGGTCCGCCGTCGGGCGGATCTCGATTCCGGGCAACGACCGCAATGTCCGGCGGCGGTGCTGTCCTGCAATGATTCTCATCGGTTCGTGCTCACAGCGCTCCCGTAGAGACGGGCTTGCCCCGTTACCGCTCGCGTCGTTCCTGCTTCGGCCGGCTGTCGGAGACGCGGCAAGCCGCGTTTCTACCGGAGATCCCCCCTCGGCTGAGCCCTTCCGATTCGCCTTTCGCAACTCTGCAGCGTGAATCGGAGTCTAATGCTTATAGAATACTGGTAGGCATGTCGATGCGCAGTTGGTCCATCCCGGTCGGACGCCTTTTCGGAATCGAGATTCGCATTCATCTGACCTTCCTGTTTCTGCTGGCTTTCGTGTGGAGCACCGAAGCCGCTGCGCAGGATGCCAGTGCCGCCCTGCGCGGGCTCGCTCTGGTGGGCATCGTTTTCGGCAGCGTGGTCCTGCACGAATTAGGTCACGCTCTGGTGGCCCGCGGTTCGGGAATTCCGGCGAAGGGCATCATCCTGCTGCCAATCGGGGGAATCACCATCCTCGACGAAGCGCATGCCATTCCCGATTCGATCGACGCCTGGAAGCGTGACATCCGAATCGCGGTGGCGGGACCCCTGGTGAATCTTGTCATCGCTGGATTATCCGCAATCGTTTTGCTTGCCGTTATACCGGGCTTTTCGCTTACCGCGAGGCCGCTGCTCCACTCCAGCGCGCTGTTGCGGAGCATAGTCTGGTCGAACCTCTACCTCGGATTGTTCAACCTCTTGCCGGCGTATCCCATGGATGGCGGGCGCGTGTTGCGCGCTGTTTTTTCGCGCCGTACGGACATGGTTCAAGCCACGCAGCGCGCCGTCCGCATTGGCCACGTCTTCTCAATCATGTTCATGATGGTCGGAATGCTCATGGGCAACTGGTGGCTGGTGATGATCGGCTTGTTCCTCTTCTTTGGCGCGCAACTGGAAGAGCGCTCGGCGGTTTTTCAATCCGTCCTGCAAAGCGTGCGCCTGGAAGAGGTCATGCTCACCGACTTTGCCACCCTTTCGCCCGCTGACACGCTCGAGGACGCGCTCGAAAAAGCCGTGCACACTCTGCAGGACGATTTTCCGGTGGTACGCGGCAGCGACATGGTGGGCGTCGTGTCGAAGCAAAAAATTCTCGAAGCGCTGCGGGCTGAGGGAAACGGCTACGTGCAGGCTGTGATGAATCGCATTTTCGAAGTTGCCGCCAAGCAGGAGTCGCTCGCCTCCGCCTTCCGCAAGCTCTCCGCGAACAATCTCAGCATCATTCCGGTTGTCGACGAACAGCATCTGGTCGGCATTGTCACGCTGCAGAACTTGATGCACTCGATGTCGCTGCTCGCCGAAAGCCGCAAATTGCGCCGGGAAGCGCTGGACTCCTAGCAAGGTCAGAGGTAAGAGGTCAGATTGCAGAGGTGAAAATCCCAGGTTCGGCGACGGCGTCGGCGCAACGGTTTTTAAGCTCTGCAATCTGACCTCTTACCTCTCGCCTCCGCATAGACTACCTGCGCCGCGCGCACCGCGGATCCAAACTCGACCCTGCTCCCCGTGGCTTCGGCGATCACATGTTCGAGGGCGGCGAGCACTCCCACCGTGTCCAGATAGTCGTAGTAGCCGATGTGAGCGATGCGGAAAAGCTGTCCCTTCATCTCCGCCTGCCCGTTGGCCACGACCGCGCCAAAGTGCTCGCGGAAGCGTTTGCAGATGGCGGTGGAATCGGCGCCGGCCGGCGCAGCGACGGCGGTCAGCGCGGCCGCGGGAGAGCCCGGCGCGAATAATTTCAGCCCCAGCGCTTTGACGGCGGCACGCGTCATCGCCGCGCACAACTCGGCGTTTGCGATCAGCGCGTCGCGCCCCGCCGCGAGGTTCCCGTCCCCCATTTGACGCACATAATCGAGCGCCGCGGCCAGTCCCGCGAACAAGGATGTCGCGGGCGTGTATGCCGTCTCCGCCTTGACCGCCGATTTTCGTTCCTTCCGCAGATCGAAGTAATACCGCGGAGACTTCGCCGTCTCCATTCTTTGCCAAGCCCGCTCGCTGATGGCGCCATAGGCCAATCCCGGTGGGATCATCAGCGCCTTCTGCGAGCCTCCAATGATGACGTCGATTCCCCAGGCGTCTACGTCAAGGCGGGTTGTGCCTAACCCAGTGATCGCGTCGACGACGAACAGAGTATCTGGAAAGGCGCGCACCAGTTTCGCAATTCCCGCGACGTCATGCCGCGCGCCCGTGGAACTTTCGGTGGCTTGCACATAAACGCAGCGGATCTCCGGCGTCAATTTGTGGTGCACTTCCTCCAGCGAAATGGTCTCGCCATAGGGAGCGGTCACCGTCTCCACGGCGCAGCCAAACGCCTTCGCCAGGGAGGTCCATCGTTCGCCGAATTTTCCGGAGCTCAACACGAGAACACGGTCGCCGGGAGAAGTCAGGTTCGAGATCGAGGCCTCCATGAAACCGGTGCCGGATGACGAGAGCACGAGCACGTCGTTCTTCGTGCCGATGAACTCTTGTAAGTCGGCGAGAACCCGGGCGAAGAGGGCGCGGAAATCGGCAGTGCGATGGTGCGCGCTATAGGAAGCCATCGCTGTCTGGGCTTGCGGCAGCAGTGGCGTCGGTCCGGGAGTGAAGAGCCTGTTTTTCTTGAGCATGGGAATAAATCAGAATAAGGGATGCAACCGGATTCGGAAAGTGATTGCAGTGGAGAGGGCTGAGGTCGGATGGGAGAGGTTCGAATCACTCGCTACCAGCTCTGGGGTTTCAGGATAAGGTTTTAACCTCTGCAATCTGTTCTCGGACCTCTAATCTTTGCAGCGTTCTATAATCCCGTCATGCCCCTCATCGACCAGATCCAGAAAGATATTGTCGTGGCCATGAAGGCCCGCGAAGAGCACCGACTCTCCACCCTGCGCATGGTTAAGACCGCGCTCAAAAACCGCGAGATCGACAAGATGGCGCCGCTCGACGACAAGGAATCGCAGCAGGTGCTCTCGACACTGATCAAGCAGCGCAAAGATTCGGTCGAGCAGTTCACCAAGGGCGGGCGCCAGGAGATGGCCGACAAGGAAGCTGCCGAGATCAAGCTGATCGAGGCTTATCTACCGAAGGAGGCCGGCGAAAACGATATCGTAGCCGGAGTTCGCGCGGCGATAGCCGAGATGACGCCCGCTCCTGCCCTGAAAGATATGGGGACGGTGATGAAAGCCGCGATGGCACGCTTCGCGGCGGCGGGGATGCGGGTGGATGGCAAGGTAGTTAGCGAGGCGGTGAAGAAGGAGTTGGCGGGGAAGTAGTAGTTTGAGCGTACGCGCCACTGTCCTTCACCGAGCTTCAAACCGTCGAGCTTCTTGATCTGCTAGCGTCCGTTGCGGTTGTGGGGATCGTTGCTGAGAATCTCAACCAGTTCTTCGAGGGCGCGGACCGGGCGGAGTCTTTCCTGGAGATCGCTCGGAATTCCCGCTCGAACGCGCGCTTCGGGTGACCGGCAAAGTCGTGCTGCTACTTCCCCCGCTGCCACTCGCGATAGGCTTCGCTCTTCGCGATGCCGCGCTCTTTGGCTACTTTCTTCAGCGCGGACTTTTCGTCTGCCTTCTCTTTAGCCATGATTTCGCGCACGCGCTGGGCTACGCTCACGCTCTCGGTCGCGGACGGGGCTGCTCCCTCTTCGGCTTTGGCGATCAGGAGCGTGATTTCGCCTTTTACGTCTCCCCGGGCTTTGAATTGTCCGAGAATCTCTCGCGCGCGCCCGCGCAGGAACTCTTCATGTAGTTTCGTCACTTCGCGTGCAACCACCACGTGGCGGTCGTTCCCCAGAAGTTCGACGACATCCGCCAGAGTCTCCAGCAGACGGTGGGGAGCTTCGTAGAAGACCTGCGTGCGCGGCGAGTCTTTCACGCTTTCCAGTAGCTTGCGGCGCTGTCCTGATTTGGCTGGGAGGAAGCCGCTGAAGCGGAAAGAGTCGGTGGGCAGACCGCTCGCGACCAGCGCCGCCAGGAATGCTGACGCTCCGGGAATCGGAACGACCGGCACGTGATGCCGGATGGCTAGCGCGATCAGCCGGAATCCCGGGTCGGAGATGCCGGGCATGCCTGCGTCGGTGACCAGTGCGATCTTGGCTCCGCCTTCGAGGTCGACGACCAACTCGGAGGCTTTGGTCATCTCGTTGTGCTCATGATAGCTGACCAGCCGCGTCTGAATGCCATAATGGCTGAGGAGCTTGAGAGTCTGGCGTGTGTCCTCGCAGGCGATCAAATCGACCTCTTTGAGGACGCGGAGGGCGCGCAGAGTGATGTCTTCGAGGTTGCCGATGGGCGTGGCGACCAGGTAGAGGGACGGGCCTCCGATCTTATTCTGGGCAGAGCTTTCGCCGTTCTGGGATGCTTGCATTCGGAGAGTCTAGCAAGAAGCGGGGAACCGTGCCGTGGGGAATCTGGGCTTCTCCCGTGGTCCAGGCTTGAGCATACCGTCTTAAATCCTTAACCACAGAGGGCACGGGGAACACAGGGGACAGCGGTCCCCGAACCAGCGCCAGCAACGCCAGCAACTCTATGCTTCGCCTTTTATTCGCTTCGTGCTAAACTGGCAAACTGATGTGACAGCCGACACTTCACGCTCCAGTCCGCGGGTGTAGGCTACGAGGGATTCGTACCCCGAATTCCAGACTCATACACAGGAGCAGCCATGATGGCCGACGAACGGAGCAGGACCGAAGAGCGTAACAACGAGCGCGTCAAAGCAATCGATCTCGCGCTCGCACAAATTGAAAAGCAGTTTGGAAAAGGTTCCATCATGCGGCTGGGCTCGAAGGAAGCCATCGTCCCGATCGCAGTGATTTCTACGGGCGCGATTTCGTTCGATGCCGCGCTGGGCGTGGGCGGATTTCCGCGCGGGCGTGTCGTGGAAATCTTCGGTCCGGAGTCTTCCGGCAAAACTACCATCGCCTTGCAGGTGATTGCCGAGGCGCAAAAGACCGGAGGCATGGCGGCGTTTGTCGATGCCGAGCATGCGCTCGATCCGGGCTATGCCAAGAAACTGGGCGTGGACGTCGACAACCTGCTGGTCTCGCAACCCGACTATGGCGAGCAGGCGCTTGAAATCACGGAAGCGCTGGTGCGCTCGAACGCCATTGACGTGCTGGTGGTGGACTCGGTGGCGGCGCTCGTTCCGAAAGCCGAACTTGACGGCGAAATGGGCGACAGCCACATGGGCCTGCAGGCACGTTTGATGTCCCAGGCGCTGCGCAAACTGACGGGGACGGTGGCCAAGTCGCGCACCTGCCTGATTTTTATCAATCAGATCCGCGAAAAGATTGGCGTCATGTTTGGCAATCCGGAAACCACGACTGGCGGGCGCGCGCTGAAGTTCTATTCGTCGGTGCGCATCGACATCCGGCGCATCGCGGCCATTAAAGAAGGAGACGTGGTCACCGGCTCGCGCACCCGAGTCAAGATCGTGAAGAACAAAGTGGCGGCGCCGTTCCGCGAATCGGAGTTCGACATTCTTTATGGCGAAGGGATCTCGCGCGAAGGCGACCTGATCGATCTGGCGGTGGCACAAAATATTCTGGAGAAATCGGGCTCGTGGTTCAGCTACAAAGGCGAGCGCATCGGGCAGGGACGCGAGAACGCCCGCAGCTTCCTGAAGGAAAACAAAGACACGATGGCCAAGCTGGATGCCGAAGTGCGCAAAGCGCTGGGGATGATTCCGGCCGCAGCGGCGGCTCCCTCTGCGACCGCGGTGCCGGCGCAAGCTACCGGTACGCAGGGACGGGTTACGACGATGCCGTCGGCGGCGGAAGGGGGGAAGGTTCCGGCGAGACGGTAGCCATGCTCACGCAGGGGTGGACGTACTCGTCCGCCCGCGTCCAGTGGAAGTTGTTCATCGATGGAGAGACGGGCGCCTCGCCCATCCAGTCCGAAATGGCCGGGCGGGGACGCCCGGCGCTCCATCGGCTCCATCGCCCTCGAATTGCCATCCCCGCTTGCGTCCGCATACAATCCTCTTTTCCTTGACCCAGTCGTCATCCGAGGCCCCGTGAAACGCATCAAAGCTATCTATCCCGGATCGTTCGATCCTCCTACCAACGGCCATCTGGACCTGATCGAGCGCGGCAGCAAGATTTTCGACGAACTGGTTGTTGCCATTCTTCGGAATCCCGAGAAAGACCCGCTGTTCAGCGTGGCTGACCGTCGCAAGATGCTGGAGGCGATGACCTCGGGCTTTGACAATGTCTCGGTGGACACTTTCGATGGCCTCACGGTGGACTACGCGCTGCGGGTCGAGGCGAGGGCGATCCTGCGCGGCATTCGCGCGATCAGCGATTACGAGTACGAACTGCAGATGGCGCTGATGAATCGCAAGCTCCAGCCCGGTCTGGAGACGGTGTTCATGATGCCCGCTGAAAAGTATTCGTACCTGAGTTCGCGTCTGGTGCGCGAAGTCGCGCAGCTCGGCGGATCCATTGAATGCCTGGTGCCTGACCTTGTCGAGCAGAAGGTTCGTGAGAAAATAGATGTGGCTCACAAGTTCGCGAGCCGCGAGCAGTCCGCCAGCAAAACGCCTTCCGAGGGCAAGAGCAAGTTCAGAAAAAAGAAATTATGAGGACAGCAAAGAAATCATGAGCACCGTAATGACGCCCGTCACCCATCCCGTCCGCCTGACGGAACGCATCAATCGTATCGAGCCCTCCGCGACCATGGCCGCCGTGGCCGAGGCCGAGAAGCTGCGCCAGCAGGGAATCGACGTGGTCGACGCGACCGCCGGCGAGCCGCACTTCGCGACGCCGCAGCACATTAAGGACGCGGCCATTGCCGCGATTAACGCAAATTTCTCGAAGTACACGCCGGTGGGCGGCACGGTCGAACTCAAGGACGCGATCATCCGCCGCCACGCCGCCGATTTCGGTTCCGCCTACAAGCGCGAGGAAACATGCGCCTCAGTCGGCGGCAAGCACGCGCTCTTCAACGTCATCTCGGTGCTGGTTGACCATGGCGACGACGTGATTCTAACGGAGCAGTACTGGGTTAAGTATA
>Ga0210410_10005645_pt1 | contig 10883 bp, 9 predicted proteins | sample IncBWC4MmetaG_FD_161058 | JGI IMG/M metagenome (GOLD analysis project Ga0210410, IMG submission 161058) | Forest soil microbial communities from Barre Woods Harvard Forest LTER site, Petersham, Massachusetts, United States - Inc-BW-C-4-M | ecosystem: Environmental > Terrestrial > Soil >... | reverse complement strand
CGCGATTAGGCCGGTACTTTCCAGCCGCGAAAGGTTGCCGTAGAGCGTCCCAGCGCTTAACCGCACTTTATCTTCGGTGCGCCGGGCCACTTCTTTCAAAATGGCATACCCGTGCTTCTCACCATCAGCCAGAGCCAGCAAGATGTGAAACATCGCCGGGGTCAGCGGTAAGAACGATTCGGTTTCTCGCTTCTTAGTCACTCTTTCACCTCAAGGCTCCATCTCGAACCCGGCTGACCCACATCTATCGCTAGAAGGAAGACTATATCGTGATACGTTATAGTTGAGCTGCAGGTTCCGTGCCAAGCGAAAAAATCCCTAACTTGCAGTTTTCACAGGGTTTGCGTTTGGTCAGGGTGTCTTGGCCAGCTACCTTCTGTCCGCTTTTGGGACGTTCTGTCTCGCCAGTGGGCAATTCTTCTCACTGGAAACACGGAATCTGCGCGAGGGCGCGAGTATCCATCCAGCTTTTCCCTGGTGGAGACTGCCGCTCCTTGCCAGCGTTTCCCGCGGTACAATTCATTCGAATTCCGGAGAATAACATGTCGACTTTTGGCCTCATTGAATATGCAGACGCGAGCCCGGAGGTTCGCGCCGTCTACGACGACATCATGGCCACCCGCAAGACGGATTGGATCAACAATTTCTGGAAAGCCATCGCCCATGATCCCGCCACTCTCAAACGCACGTGGGAAAGCATCAAACAAATCATGGCCCCTGGGGCGCTCGATCCGCTCACCAAGGAACTCATCTACGTAGCCGTCAGCGTCACCAACAACTGCCACTATTGCATCGCCTCGCACACAGCCTCAGCCTTCAAAAAAGGGATGACCAATGCCATGTTCCACGAGCTGCAGGCCATCATCGGCATGGCCAACGAGACCAACAAGCTCGTCACAGGCTACCAAGTTGAAATCGACGAGCAATTTCGCCCGCCGCTGAATCGTTAGAGCAGTTTCCATCCAAAGCACCGCTGTCCCTCAGGACAGGTGTTTCCAGCTTGGTACGTACGTACTATGGGTACAAAGCGTGGCCCAAGAAGAACATATAGATGTTTGGGATAGTCCTGTTTGTGTCAGGGCTGAACAAAAATTCTTGCGTTTCAAGTGAGCCTCCCATGCCGCCTAGCAGCAAAGAAAACGCAGTCCTAACCGCCCCGCTGGAGACACCCTCGGCGTCTTCCGCCGCACCTGTCCCGCGCAACGAAGATACGGCTACGGGGAGCCGGCCTCAGCCAGTCGCGCTGGAAGTTCCAGTCACGGTCAACGGCGCTCGTGGCGTCGAGGGTTCCGCTAAGCGCGAGCCATTTTCTGAAACCACAAAGACAGTGCTTATATTCAGCAGCGGCGCAGTCATCCGGCTCGGTTCGCCGGTGTCCGCGGGCCAATTGCTCTTCCTCACCAACGAAAAAACAAAAAAGGAAGTGGTTTGCCAGGTAGTCAAATCGAAGAATTACAAGAGTGTCAGCGGCTACGTGGAACTCGAATTCACAGAGTCTGTCGTAGGTTTCTGGGGAATGCGCTTCCCGTCAGACCGCATCGGCACGCAAGCTCATGCGGCTCCAACGGCTGCAAGTCTCCCGCCGGCAGCCAAGGTAAATCCGATGGCTCCCATCGCCGCCCCAACCAAACCGGTAAGTCCCGTTGTCAGCGCAGCATCCAAAATTCCCGAAGTTAAACCAGGCCAGATTCAAGCCGCCCAAATTCATGCAGAAGTGAAGGCTGCGCCCCAGCCACGGCCCGCCGAGGTGCCTGCAGCTTCACTTCCGGCCCAGAAACCTCAATCGCCGTCGCTACAAAATGCCGCAGCGCCTGCAACGCCGCTCGCAAAGAAGCCCGACGTGCCGGTTAGTTCCGCTCCCGGAGTCTCTTCTTCGCTCGCACCTTCTCTTGCTAGTCTTTTGAACGCTCCCGAAGCGCCGCCGGCTTTAACGTCGTCGAAACCGCCAGCACCGCCTATCCCGTCTGAAAACAAACAGCAGCCAACGAGCGTCGCAGGCCAAAATTCCAGCGAGGATCTCAAACTCCAAGCGGCGCGTCTTCAAGAACAACTCTCTTCTCTGCTTTTTAGCGACTCCCCAACCGCCAAGTCCGCTCCGCCTGCACCCGCCCTGCCCGCTCTGGAAACAAAGGCCGTATGGGACGTGGCTGCGCAGATCTTCGAAGTTGCAAAATCTGAGCCCCTGCCGGTCAAGGCCGGTTCGCTGACAAAAACTCTCCCTCCTCCAATCAAGTCATCGCTGGACACGGAAGAAGTAAAAATTCCGTCATGGCTGGAACCTCTGGCTCGCAACGCCGCCATTCCTGCGCCGCCCCAAGAGCTCGTCGAGCGCGAAAAAGCCAAACCTGCCTCCGAGTTTGCACGTCGCGAAGAGGATTCCGCGGAATCCCTGCCCGCAACCTCGGTGGAAAGCATTCCCGAGTCCGCGCTACCCGCCATCGGCAGTTTGCTCCCGCTAGAAGAAGAACCAATCATTACCCATGGGCGTTCCTCAGGCGGCTCCGGCAGAGGAGTCTTGTACGGAGCAATCGCCGCGGGCATTCTACTGGCCGCGGGTGGCGCATGGTATCTGCTGCATCCCGCGAATGCAGTGCAAGGCACGACCGCGCCCGTCACGTCATCGCCGATCGCCCAAGCGAGCACGACGCCTCCAGCGCCTTCCGCAACCCAGCCATCGGATCAGCCCGCCTCACAAAATTTCGCAACTGCGCCCGCACCCGCCTCCGCCTCGAACAGTGCACCGATTTCGAAGACGCCAGCCCTCAGCGCGCCTCTTTCCAAACCATCGACAAATTCGCAACCTGCTCCAGTAACTCGAGACAACACGCGCGGCGGTGGGACCACTGTGTCGGCTGCCGTTACGGAACGCATTTCCCGGCCCCCCGCAGAACCGGAGCCTAAGAAGCCTTCCCTCGGCCCAGTCCACCTAGCCAGCCCTACGATGAATCACCCCACAGCCGGGCAAAGTGATGGAATCGACGCTCCAACAATTTCTACAGGCAGCACGGAAGCAAGTGCAGGGGGAATGGACTCCGGACTTGCCGCAGTAAACGGAAAACAACCGGCGGCCCCGGAAGTGCCGCTTCCCGTCGGTGGAGACGTAAACTCTGCAAAATTAACCAGTAAGGTCGACCCCGTCTATCCGGCGCTGGCCAGAAACCAGCACGTGTCCGGCGACGTGCGGATCGATGCATTGATCGATGCCAATGGGCGCGTCACGACGATGAAAGTCATTGCCGGCCCCACACTTCTGCATCAAGCAGCGATGGACGCGCTACGCCAATGGAAGTATCAACCTGCAACGCTCGATGGCAAAGCCGTGCCGATGCACTTGACGGTTACGCTGCAATTCCGCCTGCAATAGGTAGTCCTTCTGCTTTTCATCTAGCTCTCGCGGCGATGCAACTGCCCAATGCAATTCACCCTCTTCATAGCGCCACCTGTCCGATTCTGCTAGACTGTCGCCGCTTTGCCTCCCGCCACGCGAAGACACTTTCTTGCGAAGTCCGTTGCCACCACAGCAACGGCGATGCTTTGGCCGTGTTTAAAGACGGCCATTGCAAGAAGCTCCGCGCCCAACTTGCAGTTTCCTTCCGCGCCCCGCGAACGAATTGCTATCGCTTCCTATCCCTTCCGCGATTTCATCGTCGGAGCCCGCGAGAAAAATGAAAATTCTTCTTCCGGCAAAATGGATCTGAAAGACTTCCTGCCGCACGTCAAATCCAAATTCAGTATCAATAAGATCGAACCGTGGAGCGAGCATTTCCGTTCGCTCGATGCAAAATATCTGGACGACCTTCGCTTAATTCTCGAGAAATCCGGCGGCGCGATCATAAACATTGCCGTCGACGGCGAACACAGTCCCTATGCAGTAGATAAAACCGAGCGCGAAAAAGCCATCTCCTTCAGCAAACAATGGATCGACGTCGCCGTATCCGTCGGCTCGCCAAGCGTCCGCACCAACATGCCGCCGGCCAAGGATTCAAAACCCGATTTGGAGCGCGCCGCGGAGAGTCTTCTCCGCGTGGCCGAGTATGGCGCCGCGAAAAATGTCCTCGTAAATCTCGAGAACGACAATCCCCTCAGCGAAGACCCATTCTTCATCGTTAGCGTCATCGAGAAGGTGAACAACCCTTGGCTGCACACGAATCCCGATTTCGCGAATACCCTGGCCACCGGCAAAACGGAGTACGCCTACAAAGGAATCTCAGCAATGTTTCAACACGCCTATAGCATCTGCCACGTGAAGGCCATGGAAGCCGACGAAAAAGGCCAGCTAGTTCATGTCGATCTCGCGAAGACTTTCTGCATTCTGATAAACAGCAACTACAAAGGCTACTGCTCCATGGAGTTCGACAGTCCCGGCGATCCTTACCAGGGAACCTCCGATCTGATCGAAAAGACCCTTCAATATCTATCCTGAAGCCTGCGATTCTCCAGCCGGCCGCCAATTAAAATCGACTGCCGTAGTCCCAAGCCCCTCTCGCTTGCAGCTAAGAGAACAGGTTCGTATACTGGCGACCCGGCCAAAAGTTGTGTCTGGCGGACCGGTTAATTCAGTTCCATGCAACGGGGTAGCCCGCCAGCCATCACTCTTGGCCCTGCAAATCGGTCCTGAGCCCCTTCGCAGGCCGAAGTGTGAATTTTTGACTGCTTCACCGCCGTCGCCGCCTCAAAGGAGAGTTCCGCATGCCGCAAGCCCCAGTACCTGAAGAGATGAATGTCTACCAGAACGCCGAAGCCCGCTTCGAAGTGGCCGCGCAAAAACTGGGACTCGAGCAAGGTCTCTATCGCTATCTAAAATATCCCAAAAAAGAAATCACGCTGTATATCCCCGTTGGCATGGACAACGGTCAGCTCGAAGTTTTCATTGGCTATCGCGTCCTTCATTCCACTGTGCGCGGCCCGGGCAAGGGTGGGATTCGCTTCGCACCCGATGTTTCTCTCGATGAAGTGCGCGCGCTCGCGACCTGGATGACCTGGAAGTGCGGAGTGGTGAACATTCCCTTCGGCGGAGCCAAGGGCGGCATCATTTGTGATCCCCGCAAATTATCTCGAGGAGAATTAGAACGTCTAACGCGCCGTTACACCGCGGAGCTCGCCGATTGGCTCGGCCCTGAGCGCGACGTTCCCGCTCCGGATATCGGCTCAAACGAGCAAACCATGGCCTGGGTGATGGATACGTACGCTATGCACGTCGGCGAAGCCACAACCGCGGTCGTCACCGGCAAACCCATCGAACTCGGCGGCTCGCGCGGAAGGCGGGAGGCCACCGGCCGCGGCGTCATGATTTGCTGCGATAAAGCCCTCGCGAAGCTCGGCATCAAGAAGCAAGGCTGCCGCGTCGTGGTGCAAGGCTTCGGCAACGTGGGTTCCCTCGCCGCGCAACTCATGCAACAGGCAGGATACAAAATCGTAGGCCTCGCCGATATCGGCGGCGGACTTTACAACGAAAATGGCTTTGACGTTTCCAAGGTGATCGATTGGGTCTACGCGCAGAAAAAACCGCTTCAGGATTTTCCTGGAGGCGGCACGAAAATGTCCGCGCGCGACGTCCTTTTCCAACCATGCGAAATCGCTATTCCCGCCGCCATCGAAAATCAAATCACCGAACAAAACGCCCATCAGGTCCAAGCCCGCATACTCTGCGAAGGCGCCAACGGCCCCACCACATGGCAAGCCGACGCCATCGTCGACGCCAAAGGCATCTTTACCGTGCCCGACATTCTGGGCAACGCCGGCGGTGTCACCGTCAGCTATTTCGAATGGGTCCAGGATCGCCAGGGTTTCTTCTGGCGCGAGAGCGAAGTCAACGAGCGCCTCCTCGATGTCATGGAAAACGCTTTCGACGAAGTTGTCCGCTACGCGGAAACGCACAAAGTGAACAACCGCATTGCCGCCTACATGCTCGCGATTGACCGGGTGGGCAGTGCGCTAAAGTTGCGCGGAATCTACGCCTAATGTGGTAAAGTGCGCCTCGGGTTCCCGGCCGCTCGGGGACCATTGGTTATTTATTGGGGGCAGAGAAGTGTCCCGAAGAGAATTCCAGGGCAAGGAAGAACCGCGCGCGATGAACACAAACTCGCTCTGGCCTACCCACGAAAAAGCCGAAGACCAGCACCGCCGCGACATTTGCACTGCTGGCAAGTGGATGTACGACCGCGGGTTCATCGTAGCTTGCGAAGGCAACATCTCCGTTCGCCTCGACGATAATCGCATCCTCACAACTCCCACTTGCATGAACAAAGGCATGCTTGAGCCGAAGGACCTCGTGATTACGAATCTCGAAGGCCGCCAACTTGATGGTGAGCGCAAGTTCTCTTCGGAAATCGCGATGCATCTATTGTTTTACCGTATGCGGCCCGATGTGAACGCCATCTGTCACGCGCATCCTCCCACGGCCACTGGGTTTGCAGCCGCCGGCCGCTCCTTGAATCAAGCTCTGTTGCCCGAAGTGATCATCGGCCTCGGACAAATTCCGCTCGTCCGCTACGCCACTCCCGGAACCCCGGAGCTTAGCGATGCCATCGAACCCTTCGTCCCGCATTACGACGCACTGCTCTTGGCCAATCACGGCGCAGTCACCTGCGGTCCCGATCTTTTGACCGCTTTCTTCCGCATGGAAACCATCGAGCACTTTGCCAAAATTGTTCTCGCAGCCGAGTTGGCCGGTGACCCTGTCCTTCTTTCCAGCCGCGAAGTCGCGAAGTTGATGGCTGCGCGAGCGAGATATTTCGTCACCCCGCCTCCGGGCGGAGGCGCCGAACTCCCGGAAACCAACGACACCGGCGAATCCTCCGGCTCCCACGTTTCCCTAACCCGCAACGAACTCGATGCCCTAATCGACGAAGCCGTCCGCAAGGATCGCGCTCGCCGCTAATAGCGCCAATTTGGCCGTTCGTTGCCGTAATTTCTTCTAAATCCAGATATCCGCCCGCCGCCTCGGATCATCCATCTATTTGAAAACAGATCGGCGAAGCACCGGGCTGAACGTGGGGACCTGCACCGTCGCGAGCAGGCTCGGCAGTGGGAGAAGGAGTCCTCGTATGGAACCCAGAATTGATGCTAGGAAACACGCTCAAGAAGCACAGAAGGCGATGTACGCGCTCGAACAATATATTGCCAGATGCGGCCTTGAGCACAACCTCGTCCATCTCATGAAAATGCGCGCTTCTCAAATCAACGGCTGCGCCTATTGCATTGACATGCATTCGAAAGACGCCCGCGCTCTCGGTGAAACCGAGCAGCGCCTCTATGAACTAGATGCCTGGCGCGAAACCCCGTTCTACACCGATCGCGAACGAGCGGCTCTAGAGTGGACTGAAGCTCTCACCCTGGTCTCGCAAACCCATGTCCCAGATTCCGTCTATGAAGAAGCGCGCAAATATTTCAGCGAAAAAGAAATCGTCGATCTCACGTTTGTTGTCACGACAATCAACGCGTGGAACCGCCTAGCCATCGCGCTGCGTGCCGTGCCAGGCCACTATCGTCCAGCGTCTTCCACCGCTGCCTCAGCCGGCTAGGGTTCTGTCGCTCAAAAGCTCCGGGCGATCTCCGGCCCGCAAGGCTTTGCGCCGAGGTCTTCGTGAGAATTGAGGGGAGGGGCTCGCCGCACGCCACTCCGTCACTCGTTGACAGGCGAACAAAAGGCGGCAATACTGGCGTTCCATGATTGGCCAGCTCCGCGGACGCCTCACCGAAAAACGCCCGAATCAAGTGCTAGTCGATGTCGGCGGCGTAGGCTATCTCGTCCAAGTCCCGCTCTCCTCCTACGCCGCGCTCGGCGAACTCCACACCGAAGTCACTCTCCTCATACACACCCACGTCCGCGAAGATGCTCTTGCACTCTATGGTTTTGTTTCCTCCCGCGAAAAGCAACTCTTCGAAATGCTCCTCTCCGCCTCAGGCGTCGGTCCCACCCTCGCCCTAAAAATTCTCTCCGGCATGAGCGTCGAAGAACTAGTCCCCGCCATCCGCGGCAACGATGTAGCCCGCCTCACAAAAATTCCCGGCGTGGGGCGCAAAACCGCCGAGCGCATGGCCGTCGAATTGAAGGACAAACTAGAAGCCGTAGTCTTGGAAACCCAAAAACCAGCGGCCGCCTCTCCCGCCGGCGCGGAAGCCGATGTAATTTCCGCGCTAGTCAATCTGGGCTACGACGCGCGAGCTGCGGAAACCGCAGCCAGCGAAGCCAAGCGCGAAGTCGGCACAACAAATTTCGAAAAATTGCTACGCGCCGCCCTGTATTCGCTGGCAACGCCGAAGGGCCGCCCAACTCATGCCGGCGCCTAAGCAGTTGTGGTGGCCGACCTTGGTCGGCCAGCGGTCTCAAATTTTGATAGAATTTTGAACAATGGCGGACGCCAGTGCAAAACGAATGCCAGACCGAAACCAACAACACCGAATCGTCTCCGGCGCCCCCTTTGACGAGGACGCCCGCATAGAAGCCAGCGTCCGGCCCAAACGCCTCGACGAATACATCGGCCAAAAACGCGTCAAAGAAAACATCTCCATCGCCATCGAAGCCGCCCGCAGCCGCGGCGAAGCCCTTGATCACGTCCTCCTCTACGGCCCGCCCGGCCTCGGAAAAACCACCTTAGCCCAAATCATCGCCAACGAACTTCAAGTCCCCATCAAAACCAGCGCCGGTCCTCTCCTCGAGCGCAAAGGCGATCTGACCGCCATCCTCACTTCGTTAGAAGGAAAAGAAGTTTTCTTCCTCGATGAGATCCACCGCCTCCAACCCGCTGTCGAGGAAATCCTTTATCCGGCGATGGAAGATTTTCGCGTGGACCTGATCATCGGCCAAGGCCCTGGCGCCCGTATCCATCCCTTTCCCTTGGGGCACTTCACGCTGATTGGCGCCACCACCCGCGCTGGCCTAATCACAGCGCCACTCCGCTCGCGCTTCGGCATCGTCCACCGCCTCGATTTCTACGAGCCCGAGGATCTGCTAATCATCATCCACCGCTCTGCCAAAATTCTGAATATCCTGATGGACGATGGTGGCGCCGAAGAAATCGCCCGCCGCTGCCGCGGCACACCGCGAATCGCTAACCGCCTCCTCCGCCGCTCCCGGGATTTTGCCGAAGTCCGCGCCGCTGGCCGCATCACACGCGCCGTAGCACAGGAAGCCTTGGCCATGCTCGGTGTGGATGAAAGCGGCCTCGACGAAGTCGACCGTAACCTGATGCTGGCTCTTCTCGATAAATACGCCGGCGGCCCGGTAGGCCTCGGCACTCTCGCCGCTGCCCTCTCCGAGGAAGAAGACGCCATCGAAGAAATCTACGAGCCTTACCTCATGCAAATTGGATTGATTGACCGCACTCAGCGCGGCCGGGTTGCCACCGCCCGCGCTTACGAATACTTCGGCAAAGAACTCCCGAAGCGCCAGCCCCGTCTGTTCTGAACTAATAGTTGCTGGTTCTAGCTCCGAAGGTGTGCGACGAATTCGTATCCACCCGTTGCAGTTTGCTAGACTGCTTTGGCCATGAGCGTAATCGACGAAGTTCTCCAAGCCAACGAACTCTACTCGCGCACCCACGAACTGCGCAGACTTACACCACGCCCCGAGCGCCACCTTGCGATCCTCACTTGTATGGATACGCGGCTCTCGATTCGCACTCTCGGACTAAAAACCGGTGATGCCCACATCATTCGAAACGCCGGCGGCATCGTCACCGAAGACACGCTGCGCTCCCTGGTCGTATCGCATTATCTCCTGGACACCAAAGAGTTCATGGTCATCAACCACACCGATTGCGGCCTGATGCATACTACCGAGGAGGATCTGCGGAACAGAGTCCAGAACCGCACCGGAACCGCGGCTGTCTCTCCCGCGTTCTTCTACGCCTTCCAAAATGTCGAAGAAAATGTCCGCCATCAATTGCAGAAGCTGCGCACGCATCCGTGGGTTCCCAAGGAAGTCGCCGTACGTGGCTTCGTTTATGATGTGGCCAGCGGAAAGCTTCGCGAAATTACGGCCAGCTAAATCGCGAAGTGATGTGTTGCTTGCAATGCGCAACACACGCCGCACCTCGCGATCAGGAAAACTCGGTTCGGCGCAATCCTGCTATTCGTAACGCAACGCTATAATCGGATCCACACGCATGGCCCGCCGCGCCGGTAAGTAGCACGCGAAAAGCGCTACCCCCGTCAACAGAATCGCCACAACCGCAAACGTAATCGGGTCAGTCGCTCCCACCCCGTAAATCATCTTCGTAATCAATCGCGTCAGCCCCAAAGCCGCGACTACTCCTATGCCCACTCCTACCATGGTAAGCCGCATTCCTTCGCCAAGGACCAATCGCAGCACGTCCGCGCTGGTTGCCCCCATCGCCATGCGCACGCCGATCTCCTTCGTCCGCTGCCCCGCCAAATAGGAAATCACGCCATAAATCCCAATCGCCGAAAGCACCAGCGCCAGCAAGGAAAACACGCTCAACAACATCATCGCCAGCTGCTGCGTCGCAATCGACCTCGCCACGATCTCCTGCACCGGCTTTACGCCATACACCACCGCGCTGCTATCGACTCTCTCTGCCGCTTCGCGAAGCCCACTAACCACTCCCATCGGCGTCCCCCTCGTCCGCGCAACATAATCGCCGCCATGCGCCAGCAGCGTCCAAAACTGGTCCGGCACCTGCCATACCGGAAGATATATCTGCGCCTGCAAGTTCTCGTGTCCCTTCGAGCCCAAGCCCCAGCTCTCCACGTGTCTCACCACGCCCACGATTTCCGCCTGTACGTCCAGCAATCCCAGGTTGACGTGTTTTCCGATTGGATCTTCCTTCGGGAAAAACGTGCGCGCGAACGCAGCGTCTATTAACACAACCGCCGGCGCATGCTCGTCATCTCGCTCCGTGAACCCTCGCCCTCGCTCC
>Ga0210410_10005643_pt1 | contig 10887 bp, 11 predicted proteins | sample IncBWC4MmetaG_FD_161058 | JGI IMG/M metagenome (GOLD analysis project Ga0210410, IMG submission 161058) | Forest soil microbial communities from Barre Woods Harvard Forest LTER site, Petersham, Massachusetts, United States - Inc-BW-C-4-M | ecosystem: Environmental > Terrestrial > Soil >... | reverse complement strand
CCACTCCCTTTTCGTAGAGGTAGCCAAGGTTCGACTCACCCGGAGCGAAGCCTGCCCTGGCAGCCAGAGTGAACCACTTGGCCGCCTCCTGGTTGCTCCGTTCCACGCCCCTGCCGAATGCGTACGCTACGCCCAGGTTGTTCTGGGCCAGCGGATCTCCGGCTTCTGCGGCACGCTGCAACCCCGCAATATCATCGCCGTGCCCGCTGCTTGTTTCGAAGGTGGTCAGTCGGTTGGCATTGCTCCGCGGACCGTTTTCCTGGCCCCGCAATGCGTCACTTCCCTGCAACAGAACGAGAAGGACAAGCGATCCCGATAGGAAACTGCTTCTCATAAATATCCCCCCTCCGCGAGCGCACGAGACGGAAGGCCATATTTTTACCTGATTGTAACAATTAATGTAGTGACTGTTAACAAATAGGCAAGGGAAATTCGATGGAATTCTCCCCTTTCGCCCCCACCACGCGCCGCCACCGTACGCGACCCGGGGCGGCAAGCGCGTAAATGCGAACGGGACCATCACCCCACTGCGGTGTCATCCCGTACGTGAGCGAAGTGAAGCCGGGGCGGGAAGGGAAGGGATCCGCTGTTGTTCTTGCTCTTCCTACTGATCAACTGGCCGACTAGCGGTGTTGCCTGAACGGCCCCACCAACAAAGCGCGCTTTTAGACAGCCATCGGTGTTGATCGCCCTCAGCGAGTACGTCGCTGGGATGGGTAGGGGAGCAACCCGCGCGGCCCACAGAGTCCGGCCGGAGCGCAATTTCGGCGCAGCGCGGAATGGACTGCGCTCCTTGCGCCGCGTCTTCCGGAGCGGAGCGCATCCCCAGACTCGGGGACCGTTCCAGGTACCTCCGGGGGTGCGCCGGAGTCAAGCGCAGTCGCCCGCCTGATGTCTGTTCCTGGGCGAAGAACAGCAAGTCAAGGTAGCTGCGGGGGTCGCGAAAGGCCCCGGTAACAAAGCGTAACTTCCGGCTCCCCTCGGTTGAACTAGCGGAAAGTATTCCGCGCGGCCCACCGAGTCCGGTGCGGAGCACAATTTCAGCGCCGCGCGCAATTGCCGTCGCTGCGCGTCGGCAGAAGTAGGAATCAAGCCACAGGCCCGCCATCGCGGGCCTGTTTGCTATTCAACACGCCCCGCTGTGCCCAGTAAGACGAAGGGAATGAACCATGATCGCCGGTCAACCACCTCATCACGCCCTTTTTGCCTGTTCGTTCGGCAGTCTGCCGCCCGCCGTGTCTGTTCATCGCGAACTGTTGTCCGTTCGTGGTGTTTAAATCACATTCGCGCAACGAACGCCGCTCAACCCGCTGAATTCAATTGGGATGCGCGTTTTTTTCTCGTGCCGGGAAAATCCGCCGCGAAATTCGTCCTACCGCCGCAAAACCGTCCCCACGGTCGCAATCGTCCCGTGATAGAAGTACTGTCCCAGCCCCACTGTAAACAGCCAGCAGCCATAAAGTGCGTGCTCCATGCTGGATGTGGCCAAAGACCTGGTCTCGCCGTAGCGCGATGCGAACAGAACTCCGCCGGCCAAAGTAAGCGCTACCGCCAGCGGGTTGCGGAAGATGATGTGCAGAAACCCAAAAGCTGCGGCGCTGGCCAGAATCATCGCCCAGTGCCCCGGAAACAAGCTCTGGTAACGCTGGAAGAAGAAAGCGCGGTAGAGCAGCCCCTGCGGATAGACGGAAACCACCGGGTAAGCCACCATCACAATCCCCCAGAAGGCGGGGTTTCGGCGCACAAAATTCCACTCCAGGTCGGGCGCAAAACGGTGCACCCCGACCCAGATCAGCACAGCGACCACCGCAAAGATCGCCAGAATCGCCGGGAGCCTCGACTGAAGCGAACCAATATTCCAAAGCCTGGAGCGATCGAAGCCGGGATCGCGCAGCAGCTGCCAGAGAGCGTATCCGGCAACGACCCAGAGCAGCGGCAGCGCGGGAATCCGCACCGGCGAGAACCGGTAGCCAACCGGCAGAGCGACAAATAGAACAAGGAACTCCGCAACGAGGGCAAATCGAGTCATAGGGCGGTCCTGAGCTTCAGGTTAACCGCGTGGCAGGACCAAGTGCTGAAGCGGACGGTGAATTCCAGCGGGTAGCGGCTATCCTGTTGGGGAACAGCGAGCCCACATGGCCTTCTCCTACTCCATCGGAAGCGTCCGGTACACCTTCGCCAGCCTGGCTGACCTGCTGGCAAAGGCCACGCCTCCGCGCTCGGGCGATGTGCTGGCCGGGGTGGCGGCGGAATCGGCCGAGCAGAGGGTGGCGGCGCAGTTCGCGCTGGCCGACCTGCCCCTCAGGCACTTTCTGGATGAGGCCGTGGTGCCCTACGAGCAGGACGAAGTGACGCGGCTGATCTTCGACCGGCATGACGCGGAGGCCTTTGCGCCGGTGAGTTCCATGACCGTGGGGGCGTTCCGCGACTGGCTGCTGTCAGATGATGCGACGCCCCAGCGCCTCGGCGCGCTGGCGCCGGGCCTGACGCCGGAGATGGCGGCGGCGGTGAGCAAGCTGATGCGCCTTCAGGATCTGATCGCCGCTGCCGCGAAGATCCGGGTCGTGACGCACTTCCGGACGACAGTTGGGCTGGCTGGGCGGTTGAGTGCGCGGCTGCAGCCCAACCACCCCACAGACGACGGGGCTGGGATCGCTGCATCGATCCTCGACGGCCTGTTGCTGGGGTCGGGCGACGCGGTCGTCGGCATCAACCCGGCCGGGGACAGCGTGGCCACCACAGCAAACCTGCTGCGGCTGATCGACGCGATCCGGACAAGGTTCCAGATTCCGGCGCAAAGCTGCGTTCTGGCGCACATCACCACGCAGATCGCGGCGCTGGAGGCGGGCGCGCCGGTCGACCTGCTTTTCCAGTCGATTGCCGGGACCGAGGCGGCCAACCGCAGCTTTGGCGTGAATCTAACCCTTCTCGCGGAGGCCAACGAGGCAGGCCGGTCGCTCAACCGCGGTGCCGCGTGCGCAGACGGAACCGTCGGCCGCAACGTGATGTACTTCGAAACCGGCCAGGGCTCTGCGCTCTCGGCCAATGCGCACCACAGCGTGGACCAGCAGACGCTGGAGGCGCGGGCCTACGGAGTGGCGCGCGCCTTCGCACCGATGCTGGTGAACACCGTGGTGGGCTTCATCGGGCCGGAATATCTGTACGACGGCAAGCAGATCACGCGCGCGGGGCTCGAGGACCACTTCTGTGGCAAGCTTCTGGGGCTGCCCATGGGGTGCGACGTGTGCTACACCAACCACGCCGAAGCCGACCAGGACGACATGGACGCGCTGCTGACGCTGCTGGGCGCGGCGGGCGTCAATTACATTATGGGCGTGCCGGGCGCCGATGACGTGATGCTGAACTATCAGAGCACGAGCTTTCACGACGCGCTCTACGTGCGGCGGTTGCTCGGGCTGCGGCCGGCGCCGGAGTTCGAGGCGTGGATCAACGGCGAGGGGTTCGCGCGCCTAACTCTCGAAGCCCGTTCGCCGGAGAGGCTGCTGCTCCCCGAAGTGAGGTCTCTCGGATGAACGAGGAACTGGAGATCGCGAAGCGGCTGCGCGCGATGACGCCGGCCCGCGTGGGGCTGGGTCGTAGCGGGGTGAGCCAGTTGACGCGGGACGTTCTGGGCTTCCAGCTAAGCCATGCGCAGGCGCGCGACGCGGTGCATGCGCGGCTGGGAGCTTCTGCGCTGCAGAAGGCAATCGCCGCGGTGACCCCGATGGAGGTTCTGAGTCTGCACTCAGCGGCCGCGGATCGTGCAGAGTACCTGCAAAGGCCGGACTTGGGACGCAGGCTGGAGGTGAGAAGCCGAGCCGCGCTGACTGAAAACAGGGGTGAGGAGAGTGATATTGCTCTCGTCGTGGCCGATGGGCTTTCAGCGCTGGCAGTGGAGCGTCATGCGGTGCCGCTGCTCGAGCGGCTGTTGCCGCGGCTGGCGGGCCGCAAGCTTGCGCCGTTGTGCATCGTGGAGCAGGGAAGAGTGGCGATTGGCGATGAGATTGGCGAGATGTTGAAGGCGCGGCTCTCCTTTGTGCTGATCGGCGAGCGGCCGGGACTGAGTTCGCCCGACTCATTAGGCGCCTACATCACCTTCGGCCCAAGAGTGGGTCGCAACGACGCAGAACGCGTATGCCTGTCGAATATTCGCGTCGAGGGGCTGGGCTACGACGAAGCCGCGGCACAACTGGAGCGCGTCGTGACCGAGGCGTTCGAGCAGCGCCTGACGGGAGTGGCTCCGCGCGAGGTCGAGCGGACCCTGCCGGAGAATGCCTGATGCGGTGGTTGCGGATCTCCTTCCTTGGCCTGGTGGGGCTGGCGGCATTTGCCTTCGCGGCGGACTGGACGATCTTCAAGGTCGAAGGCTCACCTACGTCGAAGTTCACCGTGAGCCACTTTGTCTCCGCTCCTTTGAAAAACAACAAGGAAGAGATCGATTACACGGGTTCGGAAGAGGTGCCGTGCTCGATCACGCTGCTTCCGCAAGGAGGGTTGACGCCGTGCTGGTGGCTGCGGAAGCACACCAACGAAGTTAAAAACTACTAGGGAACAGGGAATAGGAAAAACGGGATAGGCGAAAGTTTAGATGCGATCTGCTCTAAACATTCGTGGGTGACAGTTGTCACGGATGACAACTCGTCGCGGGGGTAGCATCGTCGAATCCTTCGCTCCGATGAGGTGTCCCCCATGTACAGTCGCACACAGAACGAGAACGGCACTTTTAATACGCGCTGTCTTTATTGCTTTATGACGGTGGCGTCAGCGGTGGAGTCGTGTGAAGATTTGCTGTGCTGCGCGGCGCACCACATGTGCCCGGAGCGGGCGCTCTCAGAGCTGCTGGCGCATCGGGTGACTGAGTCCCATTACCCGCCGCCGAACTAACGAAGATTGGTCACGCCGCGTCGCCGCGATTTTCTATCGAAATTCAGTCGCGTATTTGCGGGCGATTTCGTTGATCTGCGCGCGGGTGAACTGTTTGGGTGGAACGCCGGGTGGATTGCAGGTCTCGCGAAAGAAGCCATCCAATCCTGTTGGCGCGACGATCCAGAGCAGGAGCAGTTCCCGATCGGGATTCAGGAACCCGTGCCAAGAGATCCGCGGAATGAAGATGGTGGCGCCTTTCTCGAAGGGACGGGGCTGATCGTTGAGGAGAAATGTTCCCCCGCCATCGAGGACATAGAAAGCTTCATCCATCTCGAAGTGCCGGTGCACGGGGATGCCGGAGCCAGCCATGACCTGCTGCGTGCCAAAGGCGAGCTTGCTGGATCCTGTTGCGATACTGGCCTTGATGAAGATGTTGCCGTGGTCGCGAAAATGAACCAGGTGCTCGCCCTCGCCATCGGCGAGCAGGTAGCCAGGCTGGGATAGCGTAGGCGCGGCCGATTGCGGCCAGAGGCGACTGAGGCCAAGGCCACCGAGGCCGAAGAGCAAGAGGCGGCGTGTGCGTCCCGGTGAGTTCATGGTGGTTTGGAGGATATCACCGCTGGGCGGTGACCTCAGGCTGCGAGACCCAGGCTCGTGAGACGATGGGCGGCCTCGGCTTAAAGCTGCGGCGCGGGGGATTGCGGGGCGGGTTGTGGTGGAGCAGGTTGTTGGCCGCCGGGCGGGGGTGCTGAGGAAGGACCCGGATGGGAGCCGTTCATTTTCTGAGATAGGTCTTCGTCGGCTGCCTTGTTGAGCTTGCTGGCCCTCTCCAATTCGGCTTTGGCTTCGTCTTTGCGGCCGAGAGCGCGGTAGAGGCGACCGAGACGCCAGTGCACATTGACGTCGTCGGGCTTGAGGCGCTCAGCCTTCTGCAACTCGGGGAGGGCCTGATCGTTGCGGCCGGCGTCTGAGTCGATGATGCCGAGGTCGAGGTGGCCGAGCCAAAGGCTGGAATCGAGTCCGACTGTCTGCACAAGCAAGGGGCGGGCGTCTTCACTGCGGTTGAGTTGGAGGAAGGAGTCGCCCAGGTAGAGCATGGATTGAGCATGCCGTGGGTCGTTGGCGAGCTCGGCCTGAAACTCGGTGATGGCCTCGGGGTACTGCTTCTGAGTCCACAAAAGGTAGCCGAGGCCGAAGTGGGCGTTAGGCTCCTTTGGATTTGCTTTCACGGCAGCGCGGAACATGTTGGTGGCGCCCGCATTGTCCTTCAATTCGTCGAGGGCTTCGCCGGCCAGCATGTCGGCCTCGGCGGAGTCAGCATTGAGGGTAAGGATCTCGTGATAGACGTCCATGACGCACTGATACTGCTTTGACCAAAGGCAGCTATGCGCGAGTGCGAGACGGAGCGGCAGGTTCTGCGGATCGTGTGCGGCGGCATCCTGCAGGTAAGGAATGGCCTGAGGATACTGAGCGTTGCCGTAGTGCGCCATTCCGAGAAGGATGGTGACGCGCTGCGCATCGGGCGAGCCGGCGGGCGCGGCTTTGAGCAGGTTTTCGAGCTCGGGAATGGCCTCTTTGAGTTGACCGCCTTTGAAGAGGGCGAGTGCCAGGTTCAGGCGCAGGCCGGGCACGTCAGGATTGAGCTCGAGGGACTTACGGTAGAGACCGACGGCTTCGGTGTAGTGTTCCTGACGGGCTTCGAGGAGACCGAGGCGCGCGTAGGGCTCAGGATTTCGGGGATACTGGCGGGAGAGCGCCTGCCAGGCAGTCTGGGCTTCAGCAAAGTTGTTCTGCCCCTCTAGGGCGAGGGCCTGGCGGCGGTTGACGGTGTAGGCATCCTGGGCGAACACGAGGGCGGCGTTGAGGAGCAGTGCAGATAATGTTGAAAAAAACCGATCCACGCGCGCCTCACGGATTCTTGCCTGCCGGCTGATAGTTCGACGGTCTGGAGTGATTTTCGCTCCCCATAGGCCGGCCGGGCAATGTAAACAGTGTTGAGCGGATCTGGTGTCCCTTCCTCGGCCAAATCGCATCGAAACTGTTAGCTCCGGCTCTCCAAATATGTGTGGACCGGGGATGTAATTTTCTGATTAACTGGCAGTCGCAGGAGTGGCGAGGGTCTATGCGAGTTCGTGGCGCAAGCACTGGACTAAAACGTTTGACTCCATTTGCGCTGGTGCTATGGGCGGGGTCCGGCCTGGGACAAAATCAGCCGCCAACCAACAGTCACGTCATTATCCCGAATCCGACTCCGCGCGACCCTGACCTGAAGCAGGTTTACGACGGCGACGCGGATGGGCAGAGGAAGGTGCAGGTGCAGACGATTCAAAGCCAGCTGCGCGCCCGCGAGATATGGCTGGCGTCGAATCAGATTTTGCTTCTGGCACAGCAGCTGCAGGAAGAGGTTGGTCCCGGCAAGAAGTCTCTACCGATGACCATGAACGCCGCGAAGGTGGCAAGGATCGAGAAGCTGGCGCATAGCGTTGGAGAGAAGATGAAGGATCAATAGCGCAGCACTTTGAAGAAGCTGGCCCGATGGGCAAGGGAAGAGGCATGGCGAGGACTGGAAAAGGCGCGCAGTTGGTTCGAAGGGCGCTGCTGCTTGCGGTGACGGCCTGGATCTTCGCAGGTCCGACGCACTCGCGGTCGAACACGGCGGGCGCGCAGGAGCCGACTGCCAAGCCGAACGAAGTTCAGGAACCGAAACCAACTCCCGCCGAGCCCAAGGCTGATCAGGCTGAGCCTGGTTCGGCGGACGCGGCAACGCCGGATGCTGCGACATCGCCCACTCACGAAGCAACGCGAGAAGAGCAGATCGAGTCCCAGACCAAGGAGCTCTTTCGGTTATCGGCGGAGATGCGGGCGGAGGTGGCCAAGACTTACAAAGACACCCTCTCGCTGGCGGTACTGAAAAAGGCGGAACAGATTGAGAAGGTCGCCAAGAGCCTGAAGGCTCTGATGGACGCCGATATCGCCGACAATAAACATAAGAATCAGTGAAGCGAAGGGGGATTCTGGCGGTACGCGGGATGGAGAGATTGGTGCCGCACAGGATAGTCCGGCTCGGGGCAGGCTTGCTTGCGCTGCTCGGTGGATTATCTGTGTGGTGTTTCGCGACAGAGTTTTCGGCTGCGCCGAATCGAGCTGGTTATGCCGGCGACGACAGTTGTCTCGCGTGTCACAAGGAGCGCGGCCAGAGTTACGAGCGCAGCCCGCATCATCTGACATCCCAACTTCCAACGCTCGGCACGGTTCACGGATCGTTCGACAAGGGCAGCAACTCCCTGACGATTGTGGACCAGACACAGACCCCCAACCCCGGGCTTGAGTTTCGCATGGAAACGAGGAGCGATGGGTTGTTTGAGACGGCGCGGAGCGGGTGGGGCGCCGATGTGTATGTGCGAACCGAGCGGATCGACCTGGTGACCGGTTCGGGGGCCCGCGGACAGACGTATCTCTACTGGCAGGGAGATCGACTGTACGAGTTGCCGGTGAGCTATTGGAGCGACGGGCATCGATGGATCAACAGCCCGGGATATGTCGACGGGACTGCGGATTTTTCCCGGCCGGTGAATCCGGCGTGCCTGGAGTGTCATGCGAGCTATGTGCGCTCTCTCTCGAACGACCCGAGGACGAACCGGTACGACCGTGAGAGCTTGATTGTCGGGATTTCCTGTGAGAGCTGTCACGGGCCGGGCGCGGAACATGTTCGGGTGAAAACAGCGAAGCAGGGGAATTCTGCCGCGGCGGGCGCCATTCTGAATCCGGCGAAGTTTTCGCGCGACCGGCAGGTTGACTTGTGCGCAGAGTGCCACAACGGAATTGCCCGGGAAGCTCTGGCGCCGACCTTCTCGTATTTGCCGGGGCGGCCGCTCAGCGAGTCCTTCCGGCAGCTTCCAGGCTCCGATGCAGCGCATCCTGATGTGCATGGCAACCAGGTGGGGTTGCTGCAGCGGAGCAAGTGCTACCAGGCTTCGGAGCAGATGAACTGCTCGACCTGCCATGACGTTCACGCAGCGCGAAAGTCGGCCGAGTTCTATGCCGGCAAGTGCCTGGGCTGCCATCAATGGCAGCAGTGCGGCGAGGCCGCGAATATGGGCCATGCGATTGTGGGCAAATGCATCGACTGCCACATGCCTATTGAGCAAACCAATGCGATTGTTTCAGAGACGGCCGGCAAGCTAGTGCACGCGACGATGCGAAATCACTGGATCAAGGTTTATCCCGACGCGCGGCTGCCGGAGAGTTCGGCGCATCGTTAGATCATTTGCGCGCAGTTCGATCAAGGGGCTGGGTTCTCGATGGCGTCGATGAGTTCCTGCAGTGATGCCGGCTTAGGCGGCGGGAGTGCTTTCGAGTCGGTCCGATGCAGCTCTTGCTCTGATTTGGCGAGATACTCCTGAGCCACCGCATGCTTGGGGTCGTTCTGAAGCTCCAGCCTAAACTCGTCGGCGGCTTCAGGCCATTTTCCCTCCGTCCACAAGATGTAGCCTAGGCCGAAGTGCGCGTTCGGCACTCTAGGGTCGATCACGAGGGCTGCGCGCAATTGCTTCGCGGCGCCGGTGCTGTCGTGCAAGTGGTCGCGGGCCTCGGCGGCGAGCATGTCCGCCTCCGCCGATTCTGCATTGAGAGCCAGGATCTCTTTGTGTACCTCGAGAACGCAAGAGTACTGCTTGCTGCCCAGGCAACTGTGCGCCAGGGTCAAACGCAGGGGAACGCTCTGGGGGTCCTGCTCGGTGGCGCGACGAAGATAGGGATTAGCCACGAGGTAGTCTTTCATTCCATAGTGCGACATGCCGAGGAGGATGGTCAGGCGCGGGTCACCGGGATGCTTTTTGATTTCCGATGAAAAGATCCGGATGGCATCAGGGAACTGTGCTGCTTTGAAGAGTGCCAGCCCTAGGTTCATCGGCAGGCCGGGCAAATCGGGGTTGAGTGCGGCGGCGCGGCGGTAGTAGTCGATGGCCGCTTCATAGTGCTCCTGCCGGGCTTCGAACAAGCCGAGGTGCGCGAGGGCTTCCGCATCATGCGGATCAGCCCTGGCGAGGTTCTGCCAAATCTGTTCCGCTTCCGCAGTCTGCCCCTGCTTTTCAAGCGTCATCGCTTGCGCGCGCATGGATGTCGATGTGTCTTGCCGGGCAGCGAGAAACGGCGCAGGGACTATCGCGAGTGCGTAGATGCAAGCGGTAATGGGGCGGGAGAAATTCAACTTGCCCTCAACAATTCCGGGACGAGTCTATTGTGCAAAAAGTGCGCACAAAATGCGAAGCGCGGCAGGCGAGCCTGCCGCGCTTCGGGTTTGCCGAGTCTGGTTAGAAGATGAACTTTCCGCCAAGCTCGAGTGCGCGTGGATCATAGAACGAGGTGACCTTGCCGAAGTTGGAGTTACCGAGCGTGTTGCCCACTCCATTCGGTTCGGTGTGGTTAAAGGTGTTGAACGACTCAGCGCGGAACTCGAAGCGAGCCTTCTCGGTGAACGCAAACGCCTTGTACAGCGAGGTCGTAAAGTTCACGCGGTTCGGTCCAGGGATGGAGTCCTTGCCTCCGGAGCCGAAGCCCTGGTTGGCGCCGCCGGCCCAGGCCGCGGTCGGGTTGCTGAAGACGGCGGTGTCGAAGGCGTTGTTGATGCCTCCGAGCTTCTTGGACTTGGCGGACTGAGCCGGACGGTTGGTGTAACCTCCGCCCAAGCCGACCGGATCGTAGTTGAGCGACAAGCGCGGAGTCGTGGGGACACCGGTCTCGTCGATGATCGTGCCGGCAACTTCCCAGCCACCCAGAACCGAATGCGTGAAGCCCGGTTCCTTGAAGATGGGCAGCTTGTAGATGTAGTTCATGCTCAAGATGTGGCGCCGGTCGAAGCTTCCCGAGCCCTTGCCGTACTTGAGGTTGAACGGGTTGTCAACGGTCGAGTCGTCTGTGCTGGTGATGTCGATCTCGTGCGAGTAGGTGTAGTCAACCTCACCGCTCAGGCCCCAACGGTTCTGGACACGGAGGCCGGTCTGGAAGCCGTTGTAGTTGCCG
>Ga0210410_10005642_pt1 | contig 10888 bp, 5 predicted proteins | sample IncBWC4MmetaG_FD_161058 | JGI IMG/M metagenome (GOLD analysis project Ga0210410, IMG submission 161058) | Forest soil microbial communities from Barre Woods Harvard Forest LTER site, Petersham, Massachusetts, United States - Inc-BW-C-4-M | ecosystem: Environmental > Terrestrial > Soil >... | reverse complement strand
ACTTTCCAAAGCCCTGCTCATCGCCGGTGGTTCGCCGGCCGGCGTTCCCCTCACCGTGGATTTCAATTCCAAATACGATCTTCGCAAGAATGCTGGCGTCCTCGAACCCTCCACGCTCAAGATCGGCAGCGCCGCCGCGCGTCTCAACGGTACTTACCAATCCGCGGGCGAGGCCACCGTCGTGAACATCAAGCTGGAAGGCAAGGACATGCCCGCCAAAGATCTCGAAGCCTTTCTCCCCGCTCTCGGCATCAATCTTCCCAAGGGCGCTTCGCTTCAGGGCGGGACGCTTAGCACCGATCTCACGATCACAGGTCCCACCAACAGACTCGTCACCAACGGCAACGTCGGCGTTTTCAGCACGAAGCTTGTCGGCTTCGATCTCGGCTCGAAAATGTCCGCCATCTCCATGCTCACCGGCGTCAAGACCGGCAACGACCTGAACATCGAAAAGCTCACCACCAATCTCCACATGGCGCCGGATGGTCTCAAGGCTGACAATTTCTTGGCAGTCGTTCCCCCGCTCGGCAGTCTCACCGGGCTTGGCACGATCGACTCAAAGAACAATCTCGATTTCAAAATGGTGGCGAACCTCACCAACGCTGCGGCTGCACCTGCCGCCGCGGCGGGCGGCGCAGGCAGTGGTCCCGCAGGCGATATTGGCGGCATCCTGAGTCAAGTCAAGGGTGCCGCCGGTGGATGTAAAGGTGGTACGACGTCCGTGCCTTTCCTGATTCACGGCACGGCTTCCGATCCAAAATTCATTCCCGATGTTGGCGGTCTTGCGGCTGGCCTGCTGAAATCGCAGCTTGGCTGCGCCGGCACTAACGCCGCCAGCTCTACCAAGACCCTGGCGCAGGGACAAAATCCTGCCGATGCCATCAACAGTCTCGGCGGCCTCTTCAAAAAGAAAAAGCCCTAAGCGAGAAACTGGAAACTAGAAAATAGAAATTAGAAAACAGAAACCAAAAGCAAAAACAAAAGGCAAAAACTGAAACTTCCTTGACTCCGCGGAAACTTCCCACTAGCCTCATCCGTCTGAAGGTGTAGGCTCACCTCTGTCAGGGGGATTCCGTGCAAACTTTGCTGCAGGATCTGCGCTACGCATTGCGGCTTTTGGCGAAAAGCCCGGGCTTCACGGCGATCGCCATCCTGACGCTGGCGTTAGGCATCGGCGCGAACACGGCCATCTTCACGGTGGTGAATGCCGTCCTCCTTCGTCCACTCGAATTCCGCGATCCCGCGCGGCTCGTATTGGTTGCGGAAAAGACCCAATACCCCACCCTTTCCACTTCTTACCAGAATTACGTGGACTGGCGGGAGCAGAGCCATTCCTTCGAATCCCTGGAAGCGACGCGCGGCGCAACCATAACACTTACTGGAGCGGGTGAGCCTGAACGCTTGAACCTCCGCATGGCCACGGCGCCGCTGTTTCCACTGCTTGGCGTGAATGCCGTGATTGGGCGCACGTTTCTGGCGGAAGAGGACCGCGCGGGTGGTGCGCCGGTGGTCCTTCTTAGTTACGGCCTTTGGCAACGCCGCTTCGGCGGTGCGCGCGACGTCCTCGGAAAATCAGTTGCTCTCGATTCGCAGCCGTACACGGTAATAGGCGTTCTTCCCAGTGGCTTCGAGCTACTTCAGCCTGCTGATGTTTTTTTGCCGTTTGCTCCTTGGGCGAAAACGCTTCCCGACGATCGCAACTGGCATCCTGGAATTTTCGTCGTCGGCCGGTTGAAAGATGGGGTGACAAAAGAACAAGCGCGCACGGAGATGGGGGGAATTACCAAGCGGCTTGAGGAACAGTATCCGCTGTACAACACTGGAACGAGTGCGGATGTGGTCGGCCTTCAGGACCAATTGGTGCAAAACGTACGCCCTGCGCTGATGCTCCTTCTAGGCGCAGTCGGCGCCGTGCTCTTGATTGCGTGTGTGAACGTGGCGAATCTTTTGCTCTCCCGCGCCGCAGCGCGCGGCAGGGAAGTCGCCATTCGAACTTCAATGGGTGCTTCGCGCTGGCGAGTGACCCGGCAGCTGATTACGGAAAGCGTGCTTCTCTCTTTTGCCGGCGGCGTGCTGGGATTGCTGTTCGCGCAGGCGGCGCTCGGGCCGCTGTTGAAACTTTCGGCCAGCAGCGTGCCCGCGGTGTTCACGGTGACGCTGGACCGCTCGGTGCTTGTGTTTACTCTCGGCGTATCGCTGCTTACGGGGCTGGTGTTCGGAATTGTTCCCGCTCTGCGGACCGCCAAGCTCGACTTGCGAGAAACGCTGAATGAAGGCTCGCGCGGTTCGACGGCGGGGCCGGGCCATCATCGTCTGCGAGGAGCGCTGGTGGCGGCGGAAATCGCCATGGCCATGCTGCTGCTTGTTGGTGCAGGACTGCTTCTGCGAAGTTTTTCGAGGATGCAGGATGTTCCTCCCGGTTTTCAGACGGATCATCTTCTTGTGGCGGACATCCCAGTTTCGCAAACGGCGTACGCCAAGCCGGAACAGCGCTACGAATTCTTCGATCGCCTGGTGGAGCGCGCCAAATCGCTTCCGGGGATCCGCTCGGCTGGGGCGGCTTCCTTTTTGCCGGTGAGCGGCGGCGGTTCCATCATTCACTTCAACATCAAGGGACGGCCGCCGAAGACGCCGCATGAGTTCATTGCAGCGGGTTACCGGGCGATCACGCCAAAGTATCTTGAAACGCTCGGTGTGCCTCTACTTCGGGGACGCACGATTACGGCGGCGGACCAGGAAAAGTCGCCGGCGGTCGTGGTCATCAATGCCACGATGGCCAAGACTTTTTTCGCGAATGAAAATCCGCTTGGAAAATTCATGCAGCTTGGGGCCACGCCGGAGCAAGAAGTTCCATGGATGGAGGTCGTGGGTGTGGTCGGCGACGTGCGGCCCGGACTGGGCCTCGATCCGCAAGCAGAGATGTATCTGCCGTACCGGCAAGCGGACCAGCTGCTACCGGTGTTTCAGCTTTCGTTGGTCCTTCGAAGCGCGGCAGATCCGATGACCGAAGTTGCCGCTCTGCACAGCGCGATCGTGGAGATCGATCCCAATCAGCCGCTTGTCAAGGTTCGAACAATGGAAGAGAACATGGCGGCCACGGTGGCGCAGCCGCGTTTTCGCACGTGGCTCATCGCCATTTTTGCGGCGCTGGCGTTGGTGCTCGCGGCGGTGGGAGTGTATGGCGTGATGTCATATACGGTGACGCAGCGGACGAACGAAATCGGAATCCGCGTCACGCTGGGGGCGCAGGCGGAAGATGTTTTTCGGACGATTGTCGGAGAGGGCTTGCGGTTGTCGCTGATTGGAGTGGGTGTGGGCATTGTGGCGGCACTGGCGCTGACGCGTTTGCTGCGGAGCTTCTTGTATGGAGTTAGCGCGTACGATCCGCTGACGTTTTTGGGAGTGGCCATGTTGCTGACGACGGTGGCGGCGGCCGCCTCGTTTTTCCCGGCGCGGCGGGCCACGCTCGTGGATCCCATGGTGGCGCTGCGGTACGAATAGTCCGGATCCGACAGCAGTACAAGCCGGATTTTCCGCAAAATAATTCGAAACTTTTTGTGTGGGGCTGCGTTTCTATTGTTGAATCCCATGCGCACTCGCCTGCCTCTTGTCTTCCTTGCGTTAACCCTGACTGCTGGAGCTTGTCCTATCTACGCGCAAGAAGCGGAGAAAATTGTGTCGCAATATGTAAAAGCCGCGGGTGGATCGAGAGCATTGGCCAAGATTCAGACGCTGACGCTGGAAGGAACGTTTACGGGTAGCGATGGGAAGGCGGGGACATTCACATTCGATACGAAGCTGCCGAACCGCTACTATCTGGAATTGCTGGTCGGCGAGAAGAATCTGATCGAAGCGTACAACGGAAAGTCCGCGTGGCACGAAACCGCGGCGGGGGAAATCGGGACTTTGGTTGGCGGTGATGGCTTGCAGTTGGAAGCGGCGGCGCAATATTACAACTCGCGGCTGCTAAACCCGAAGAAAAGCAAGATGGCGCTGGCTCTGGTGGGGCACGCGCAGGTGCGCGGGAAAGATGCCCTGCAATTGGAAGTGACCAGCGTGACGGGCGTGAAGCGGGAAGTGTTTTTCGATCCGCAGACACACCTGATCATGAAAGAAGCTGCAACCGTCGGCGGCGTGGAAGAGGAAATTCTGTATGACGAATACCGTGCGGTTGACGGCGTACAGCTTCCGCACAAGATCGAACTGCACCGCGGAGATGAGAAATACGACATTGACGTGACGCGCGCGGCGATCAATGGAACCGTGGGCGAACGTGTCTTCGATTTCCCGAAGAAATCGCAGGTGCAATTGCCGGACTTGAAGGCGCTGTTCAAAGAGATTGACGAGAATCAGAAGGCCATCGACAAGATCAAGGAGAACTACACTGGGACGCGCGCGGAAGAAGAGACGGAATTCGAAAGCGACGGCCGCATAAAGAAGCGCGAGCTGAGGGAGTACACCTTTTTCTACTTGAACGGGGAAGAGGTTTCCACGCTGACGAAAAAAGAGGGCAAGCCGCTGAGCGAGGAAGAAGCGAAAAAAGAAAACGAGAAAACACAGAAGCAGATCAAGGACTTGCAGAAGAACGAGGCCAAGAAGGAAGCGAAAGAGGAAAAGGCCAAAGAAGAAGGAAAGAAGGACGAGAACGACGAACCGGGAATTGAAGTGTTTCTGCGCGCCTCCCAGTTTGTGAATCCGCGCCGGGAACGCTTCCGCGGACAAGACGTGCTGGTCTTCGATTTTGAACCGAACCCCGAATTCAAGGCGCACAAGCTGGTGGAAAAGGTCGTGCAGAAGCTTGCTGGCGTCGTGTGGATTGACGAGAAGGCGCACGACGTGGCGCGACTGGAAGCGTATTTTACCGGCGACATGAAGTTTGCCGGCGGTCTGCTGGCGAATCTGCAAAAAGGCACGAGCCTTGTTTTCGAACAGGCGTACGTGAATGACGAAGTGTGGCTGCCGACGTATATGGAGGCGCACCTGGGAGTGCGCGTGCTGCTGGTGAAAGGGTTCAAAGTCAACGAAGTGACGCACTATTCGGACTACAAGAAATTCAATGTGGAGACGCTCTCCACGATTGCCAAGCCCAAGGGCGCGGCCGATGCTCCCGCCGATCCTCCCGCAAAGCCTGAGTAAAGTTGTGCAAGTGAACGGCGACGCCTGCTCGATGACCTGAGATACAATTTGTCGCAGGCTGGCGGCGAAGCCCGACTGCGGGTTCTCACAGCAACGTACCGCGGCCTGGAGGGAGAATCCGTGCGCTATTCATTGTTTCGAGCCGTTTTCTCGGTGACGATCGTGCTGCTAGCAGGAGCGAGCATTGAATCCCAAGAACAAACGAAGTCCGTGACTAAGCAAGAGGAAGCGCCGCTGCGCGTAGCTCTTGCGGGATTGGTTCATGGGCATGCTTCCGGATTCTTCGACCAGTTTCAGCGGCGAAGTAATTTACGAATCGTGGGAATCGCCGAGGCCAATCGCCAACTTGGGGCGCAATTTCAAAAGCAGTACGGGCTGGAGCCCGGGATTTTTTATTCTGATCTGGAGGAGATGTTGAAGGCGACGCATCCTCAGGCGGTGCTCGCTTACACAAATACCTATGATCACCGGCGCGTGGTGGAGATCTGCGCGCGGTACGGCGTTCCCGTGATGATGGAAAAGCCTCTGGCCGTAAGCCTCGAAGATGCGCGGGCCATCGAGAAAGCGGCGCGCGATGGGAAAATTCAAGTCTTGGTGAACTACGAGACGACCTGGTATCGCAGCAATCAAGCCGCGTATGACCTGGTGCGCGAAAATGCCATTGGGGAGATTCGAAAGATCGTCGTGCATGACGGGCACAACGGCCCGAAGGAGATCGGAGTCGGGCCGGAGTTCCTTGCCTGGCTGACCGATCCAAAATTAAACGGCGGCGGCGCACTTTTTGACTTTGGCTGTTACGGCGCAGATCTGGCGACCTGGCTGATGAATGGGCGGCGGCCGGACTCGGTGACGGCCGTCACGCAGCAGATCAAGCCGGAGATTTATCCGCGAGTGGATGATGAAGCGACCATCATCCTGACGTATCCGCATGCGCAGGCAATCGTGCAGGCTTCCTGGAACTGGCCGTTTTCCAGAAAAGATATGGAAGTGTATGGACAGAAGGGTTATGCCATCACCGTCGGGCCTGGCGCAGTGCGCGTGCGGCTTCCGGAAAAAGAGGAGACCTCGGCGGACGCCAAGGCATTGCCGAAGACTAAGGAAGACTCCGTTTCGTATCTGCGAGCAGTGCTTTTAGGGGGGCTGAAACCGGAAGGACAGTCTTCTCTTGAAACGAATGTGATCGTGACAGAAATACTTGACGCAGCCCGGCAGTCGGCGGCAACGGGCAAGACCGTTTTTCTGGCGAAACGACAATAAAACCATTTGGAATGGCCGATTATTTTGCGAAAGCGCCACAAATTTAAACGCCCCGGAGTTGCCGGGGCGTTCCTTGTAGTTTCCTCAATCGTTCGAAGTTGTTGCTATCGGCCTTCGAAGCAGTAGCGGTCCTGCGACTGCACGGCAGCGGCGACGCGGCGGCGCAGGGCGATGGTGTCCACCGGCGCACGCTTTCCGAAGCGCTTGAGCACGGCCATTTGCGTGGTGAGCATGTCGCCTTCGTTGACGGCGGCGATGGCGCGCTTGGCTTCGTGTTCGACGCGCTCGGCGGCGTCGTTGATGAAGACGCGCGTGGCGTCAATCATGGTCTGTGTTGCGGCTTCGCCCTTGGCCGCGGCGGCTTTTTGGGCGCGGAGCAGGCAGGATTCCATGGCGTAAATTTCCATGACCACGTTCGAAAGCGAGCCGATGAGTTCCTGCTCGTCGGCCAATTTTTCGCGGAACTTTTGGACCGCGCCGCCGGCGGCTTGCAGGAACATTTTCTTGGAATTGGCCACGACGCGCGTTTCCTCGGCGAGGACGCCTTCCGGCGCTTCCTCGAAGGAAGGTCCGGCGAGAATTTCATCGGCGAGTTTCATGGCCGCGGGAATCAACGGGAGCTGGCCGCCCATGGCGCGCTTCAAGAGCATCTGGATGATCAGCATGCGGTTGATTTCGTTGGTGCCTTCGAAAATGCGGTTGATGCGCGAATCGCGATAGGCGCGGCAGACGGGGTATTCTTCGTGGAAGCCGTAGCCGCCGAAAATTTGCACGCCTTCGTCTACGACGAAATCGAGCATTTCGCTTCCGTAGACTTTGGCGATGGAGCTTTCGATGGCGTATTCCTCGAGGACTTTCATCGAGTTTTGAATCTTGTCACCGGAGCCAGAAGCCGCAACCATGGCTGCTTCGATGTTTCCGGAAGAGCGGTAGACCATCGATTCCACGGCGAAAATCTGGATGGCCATTTCCGCCAGTTTTTCTTTCATCAGGCCGAACTCGCCGATCTGTTTGTTGAACGCCTTCCGCTCTTTCGTATATTTCGAAGCCGTGGCCAGAACATTCTTCGAGCCACCCACGCACGAAGCGCCCAGCGTGAAGCGCCCGGCATTCAAAATGTTGAACGCCACGATGTGGCCGCGGCCGATTTCGTGGAGCACATTTTCTTTCGGGACTTTGCAGTTTTCCAGGAAAATCGGCGTCGTCGAGCTGCCGTGAATGCCCATCTTGTGCTCTTCGTTGCCGGGCTTAAAGCCAGGGAAGGTGCGCTCGACGATGAAGGCGGTGAACTTCTCGCCGTCAATCTTGGCAAAGACGATGTAGATATCGGCGAAGCCGCCGTTGGTGATCCACATTTTCTGGCCGTTCAAAATGTAGTGGGTGCCTTCGGGATTGAGTTGCGCGCGCGTCAATGAATTTTGCGCGTCGGACCCGGCCTGCGGCTCGGACAGACAGTACGCGCCGATCCACTCGCCAGTGGCAAGCTTTGGCAAATACTTTTTCTTCTGCGCGTCCGTGCCGAAGTAAACGATCGGCAACGTGCCGATGCCGGCGTGCGCGCCGTGGGTTACCGCGAAGCCGCCGTAAATCGAAAGCTTTTCCGTCAGAACCGTGGTGGCGATCTTGTCCAGGCCCGCGCCGCCGAATTCTTCCGGAACGCCGCCGCCCATCAAGCCGACTTCGCCGCCCTTTTTTATAAGTTCCGGCATCAACCCCGGCTTTTTGTTTTCGAGGTCCTTGATGAAAGGAAAAACTTCCTTGAGGACAAATTCTTCCGCCGTCTGCCCGATCAGCTTCTGATCGTCGGTCAGGTCAGCCGGCGTAAAGACGTCGCCCGGCTGGGGCGATTCCAGCAGAAAGCTGCCGCCTTTTGCCGCGGGCTTAGTGAGAGTGGCCGTTGCCATTTGGGTCGCTCCTAGCGGGGGAATGGCTGCAAACGCGATTCGGTCAGGCGTCTGTCAAAGGCGGGTAGCGCCAGCCGCATCAATTCATTTTACTCCTGCGATGAGATGCAGTAAACACCGTTAAGCTGGCGGTGTCGGATTCGTTGTGTCAAACGTGACCCGCTGGGGAATTTTTGCTCACAGAAATACCACCTCGCACCTACGTTGCAATCCGTCGCAGGCGCTTTACCGCGTTCTTTTTCCTGCAGGCTTCGACACGCCGGAAATGACCGACCGCAAAGCCGCGTTTACCGTTTTCGCCGACTTGAAGACCGCCGCGATGTCCGGCTCGAGCACCGCGGCGATCGTCTCCACCGGCATCTCCGCCGCAAAGCGGTTCGGCTTCGCTTTCGAATAGCCGAACCGGTATTCCCGCAACAAATCTTCTTTGCCGCGCACTTTTTTAGGAATCGATTTCTTCTTCACAATCTCTCCATGAAATTAGTCAGCGGCAAGCACTTGCATCAATTTTAGAATCCGAGTCCGGATTTCCGCCTTAGGCTGGCCCATGGAATGGGCAACGTTAACCTCATCAGCGAGATTTCCATAGTCTGAAAGTTCGGTGCAGTAGTCAGCCTGAATCCATAGCTGTTCAAAATCTCGAAGATGCTGAAGAGGGTCGGACCCTGAACGCAAAATCTCACGTGCCCGTATCTTAGCCAACCGGACGGCAGCCTCTTGTCTGCTCATCTTTACCAGCCGCAACTCTTCCATGAAGTGAGGCAATAGTTCACGGACCTCAAAAAATGTCGGGAACTCAAGAGCCGCTAACCGCCGGATTGCCGGACCATTGAGACCAGCCTCAAGAGCGTCCCAAGCAAGCTTTGGCATATCGGTGGAGCCGATTAGATCAAGCGCAATTTGCGCCTCTATGGCTCTCGGGTCGAATGCCATGCCCTAATCTTAGTTCACATGGCATCTATCTAGTAGCTCGGAAACAGACTTAGGTCGCTCTCTTTCTAGATGGCTTGGCTCCTTGGGATAGCTTCAAAAGTGGCGAGCAAATCAATCCAGAGATATAATCCAGCCCCGCTCCACGCAATACTGAGGGACACAGATGAAGCTGATCCGTAGCGTTCGCACCCTAGCCTTGCTCGCGCCACTATTAGGCGTCCTGTTTTTTGCCGAACATTCCTTGGCCCAGACTCCGCCGCCATCTGCGCCAGCCACGCTGCCGAGCGAAATGCCAGCGCAGTTCACGCCAGTCACGGATAGCTTCGATTACACGCGGCGCGACGTGATGATCGCCATGCGCGACGGCGTGAAGCTGCACACCGTGATCCTTGTGCCCAAGGGCGCCAAGAACGCGCCGATCCTTTTAACGCGCACGCCTTACGACGCTACGGATCTCACCACGCACGAGCACAGCTCGCATCTCGGTCCCAGCCTGCACGGCTATGACAACGCGCTCGAAGTGATCCTTGAAGGCGGCTACATTCGCGTGGTGCAGGATGTTCGTGGCAAATACGGCTCCGAAGGCGATTACGTGATGAACCGCCCGCTGCACGGACCGCTCAATCCCACGATGGTGGATCATTCCACGGACACGTACGACACCATTGATTGGCTGGTGAAAAATATTCCGGAGAGCAACGGCAAGGTCGGCATTCTCGGAATATCGTACGACGGCTTCACGCCGTTGATGGCGCTGGTCAATCCGCATCCCGCGCTGAAAGTTTCCGTGCCCATGAATCCCATGGTGGACGGCTGGATGGGTGACGACTGGTTTCACTACGGCGCGTTTCGCGAATTAAATCTGCCGTACATCTACGAACAGGATGCCACGCGGAAAAACGACGAGCACTGGTGGACAAGCAATTACGATGATTACGACATGTATTTGCAAGCAGGCTCGGCGGGCGAGCTTGGCCGCCGGCACGGCCTTGAACAAGTTGGATTCTGGCGGAAGCTGCTGGAGCATCCGGCGTATGACAGCTTCTGGCAGCAGCAAGCCATGGACAAGATTCTCGCTGCGCAGCCGCTGAAAGTTCCCTTCATGCTGGTCGCCAGCATGTGGGATCAGGAAGATATTTACGGCGCCATCGCCGTCTACAAAGCGATCAAGCCGAAAGATACCGGCAACGACAAAGTGTTCCTCGCCATCGGACCGTGGTATCACGGCCAGGAAATTCGCGATGGCAGCGCGCTCGGCGCGGTGCGATTCGACAGCGATACCGCGCTGTATTTTCGGCGGGAGATTCTCGCGCCATTCCTGGCGCGCTATCTGAAAGACGATGCGCCGAAGAGCGACGTCGCGCCGGTGACGGCGTTCGAAACAGGGACGAACACGTGGAGGCGTTTGCCTGCGTGGCCGGCCGGTTGCGCCAACGGTTGTTCCGTTAAGCCGACGCCGCTCTATCTCAACGCCGGGTTAAAACTTAGTTTCACCGCGCCCGCCGCGAGCGAAACTTCCTTCGACGAATACGTCTCCGATCCCGCCAAGCCCGTCCCGTTCAATGGGCGTCCCAGTTTTCCCGTCGGCTTCGCCGGCAACGTGCCCTGGCGCAACTGGCTTACCAGCGACCAGCGCGAAGTCTCTGGCCGCGAAGACG
>Ga0210410_10005641_pt1 | contig 10889 bp, 6 predicted proteins | sample IncBWC4MmetaG_FD_161058 | JGI IMG/M metagenome (GOLD analysis project Ga0210410, IMG submission 161058) | Forest soil microbial communities from Barre Woods Harvard Forest LTER site, Petersham, Massachusetts, United States - Inc-BW-C-4-M | ecosystem: Environmental > Terrestrial > Soil >... | reverse complement strand
CAACGCGGGTCCCGTTCGGTTGTTATCTTCACTTGTTCCATGGCAAGCTCATCTTTCCTTCCCTTTATCCATCTTGCCCTGACATTTAGGTGGCCTGCCGGCCCGGCTCACTCCGATCCTTGCTATCAAATTCGAAGTTCCAGCCCTTACCCGCCCTTTCCGGCCAGACCCGCCGCCCGCGGCACCCGGCCAGGCACAAGGCGAACCTTGCGGGGTGCCGCTATCCAGATCGCCGCCGCCGACACAGCACAGCACGCGATAGCCAAAACAAACGCCGGCTGGTAGCTGCCGGACACGTCATGAACGATGCCCGCCATCCACGGCCCCGCCGCGCCACCGCCGAGCAACGCCACCGTGATCGTGCCGAAGATGGCCCCATAGTGCGGCCCTTCGAAAATCTCGACCACGATGGGGCCCATGACTGACGTGAGCGCGTAGCCAAGAAAGCCCTGGCTGATCACCATCAGGTAGAGCAGGGGGGTGGTGGGCCAATACTCGAGTGCGATCAGTGCCGCGTAGCAGATTGCAAACCCGGCGCATCCCGCCGTCCACACCCACTCGCGGCCGATGCGGTCCGACAATCCGCCGAGGCTGATCTGGCCGGGAATGCCCACCACGCTCACGATTCCAAGAGACCATGCCGCCACCAGCGGCGTGAAGCCGGTCTCGATAAGGTACTTCGTCTGGTGCACCTGCACGGCATACCAGGCGACGAGGGCGCAGAAATAGCCGACCACGATCCACCAGAATCGGCTGGTGCGGATGGCGCGCGCGAGCGTCCATTCTTTGGCGGCCCAGGCGACATCGACGATATTCGAAGCCGACTGCCCGCCTCCCGAAAGCGCCTTTGATTCACCGTCAGGCAGCAGTCCGATGTCCTGCGGCCGCTTGCGAACGAAAAGGTTCAGTGGACCGGCGGCGAAGATCGCGAGCAGCGCCATGGCCCAACACGACGCACGCCAACCGTCGGTGACGATGATCGACTGCAGCCATGGCAGCAGCACGATGGCCCCGACACCGACGCCGGAAAAGGCGATGCTGACGGCAAGCGCGCGCCGCCGCACGAACCAGTTCGGCAGGAATTGCGAGTGTGCCGTGTAGGTCATCATGTTGGCGCCGGCGCTGACCAGAAGACCGAGCGTCACATAGAGATGCCACGGCCGTTCGATTCGGGGCGCGAGGAACAGGCCGGCCGTCATCAACGACAGGCCGGTCAAGATCACGACGCGAGGCCCACGGGCATCCATCACGCGTCCCACGATCGGGCTCAACACGGCCGAGACCAGGAAGCCGAAAGAGAATGCTCCGGCCGCCAGGCCGCGATGCCATCCGAACTCGTCGATCAGCGGTCCCATCAACAACGAGAAAGCCGTCCTCGCCGTCACGCCGATAGCCATCGTCACGAACGCGATGCCGACAATCAGCCAGCCGTAGTAGAACGGCAGTCGCGACGACCAGTGCTCGGTACTGCCTGGCATGGCATCTCTCAAGTAGGTGGATGGACCGCCGGGTGCTGATGTGTCCGAGCGCACCGCCGGAAGGGGCATATGCTAGGCCGCGCGGTAGCGAGCCATCACCTCGTGATCCGGGTCGCAGCCAAGGCCCGGACCGTCGGGCACAGTCATGATGCCTTCTCGCGCCGCGACAAACTCGCCGCAGAGGCTAGCCTCGAGATCGACATAGAGGCGCTCCACCAGCATCTCCTGTGAGGCCGCGGCAAGGACATGCAGGGTCGCGAGGAGGCCGGGTCCGAAATAGGGCGAATGGGGGGCCACCATGACATTGGCGGCCTCCGCCAAAGCCAGAACCTTCCTGAACTCGCTGATGCCGCCGATCTTGGTGACACTCGGCTGGGCATAGTCGATGGCGCGAGCCGCCAGCATCTGCGCAAACTGAACGGCGCTGCCGGCGTTTTCGCCGGCGGCGATGGGCATTGCACTTGTGCGCCTGAGCTCCGCCAACGCGGCGAAGTCCTCGGGCGGCCAGATGGGCTCCTCAAGCCAGAACAGATCGCAGGCCGCGAGCTGTCTCGCCATGAACTGCGCTTCGCCGAGCGACCATGGGCAGTTGGTATCGACCATGATCCGCGTCGCCGGGCCTGCCGCCTCGCGCGCGCTGGCCACCGGCGCTACATCGATCTCGTGCAGCTTCACGTGCTGATAGCCGCGTTGCACGGCCTCGGCGGAAACCTTGGCCGTCACCGCTGGATCGCGATAGCGCAGCAGGCTCGCATAGGCACGAACATGGTGTCGCGCGGGACCGCCGAACAAACGGTAGAGCGGCACGCCTGTGCGTTTACCGGCGAGGTCCCATAAGGCGATGTCTATGCCCGAAAGCCCGTATATGACCGGCCCGCCGCGACCGAAGAAGTGCAGTGTCCGCTGCAGATCTGCCATCAACGCGGCGATCGCAGTGGCGTCGCGCCCGATGCAGAGCGGGGCCACGAGGGAATCGATCGTGGCCTTGGTGCCTTCGTTGACGTTGTAGCCGAACGCCTCACCCCAGCCGGTCAGTCCGTCTTCGGTGTCAACGCGCACGAGAAGCGTGTCGATCGTCGTCCACGTCCTGCCCCCGAACCCCGTCGGGGGACCGCCATGACGGTAGGGGATCCGCACCAGAGCTGTTTCCACTTTAGCGATTTTCATTGCGACCTCCCCCGCTGCTACCCCTGTCTCAAGATTGCCGCGTGCTGTCGATGAATTGTTCCAACTCGACATTCCGGTGTTGTGCGCAAGCTTGGCGCCGCTCAATCAGGTCCGAAGCGGGCGCGGAAATCAGCCATGCGGCCGCGCCAGCGCTCCGAGTCGAGCACGGCGCGGTTGACGACAAGACGAGGCGCGCGCCCGTGCCGGACGTCGAGCACGGCCTTGACGTCGGCAGCGCCGTTGCCGGCAAAGCACTGATCGGTCCAGCACAAAGCGTGCGGTCCCAAGATCACATTGTCGAGCTTGAGTATCGGATCGTCGGCGTCGGGCGGCTCCTGGGTGAGCACGTCGAGGCCGGCGCCGGCGATGCGGCGCTCCTTGAGCACTGCGACCAACGCCTGCTGGTCGACGATCGGCCCACGCGCGGTGTTGATCAGGTACGCCGTGGGTTTCATCAGGGCGAGGCTTTCGGCGTTGACGAGATGACGCGTTTGCGGTGTGAGCGGGCAGTTGATGCTGACGACGTCGGCACGGCGGAAGACCTCCTCGAGCGAGACAAGCTCGATGCCCAGCTCTCCTGCGACCTTCGCATCAGCATAGGGATCGTGGGCGATGAAGCGCATGTCGAACGGCCGCGCGAGACGAAACAGCTCGGCGCCGATGTTGCCGATGCCCACCGAGCCGAGAACCCGGCCAACAAGCCCGAGCCCCATGTGTTCGCCTCTCCGGGCGAAGCCGGGCGGGCCTTCGCGGGTCAGCGCGTCCTTGATCATCAGCTTGCCGGTGAGCGCCAACATGAGCGTGATGATCGAGACGGCAACCGGCCGCCGCACGCCGTCCGGCGTGATCACCAGCGCGATGCCGGCGCTGGTGCAGGCGTCCACGTCGACCGTGTCGTAGCCCACGCCGAAACGCGCCACGACGGCGAGTCGACCGTTGGCAGGAATACTGTCTTGCGTGAAGCGCTGGGTCAGCAGAATGAGCGCATCGAAATCGGTGAGCTGCTCGGCTCGAACCGGGTCAATGGACGCGAGGTAGGCGACGTCGACTCCGGGAGCTCGACGAAGGGGCTCGAGATCGAAGTCGGGGAAGACGGGAGAGCCGTCGGCTTTGAGGAAATCGCCAGACAGGGCGACGCGATAGCGGGAACTCATGACTTCTTCCCGGCCTTTTTGTTCCCGGCCTTCTTCGGAGAACAGCCTTCGCGCAACTTCCTGAGCGCATCCGCCAGTGCGTCGTGCAGCACCCAAATGTCGCCTGAATAGCAGATGAAGTCGAAACCCAGCGCGTGATACTCGATGCCCTGTTGAACCGTGGGCACCAGGCGACCCAAAGACTTGCCGTGTTTGGCCGCGGCGGCGGCAACGCGGGCAATAGCGTCGGTGAACTTCTTGGAGCCGAATTCGCCGGGTACGCCGAGCGAAACCGAGAGATCGAAATGGCCGACCCAGAGGCAATCCACACCGGGCAGCGCCGCGATCGCCTCCGCGTTCTTCACACCTTCGGCCGTCTCAATCTGGCAGAACAGCGTGCTCCGCCGGTTGGCTGCAGTGAACTTCTCGGCAACCGAGCCGGGCCGATAGCGGTCATGTGAAACCTGGAGGGCGACGCCGCGTCCGCCTTCGGGTGTATATTTCATGGAGTTCAAAATGTGACGCGCTTCGGCGGCGGAGCCGACCATGGGCAGCATCAGCCCTTCCGCGCCCATGTCCATCGCCCGGGCAATGTGGTGATAGTCCTTCGACGGTGCGCGGATGATCACCGGCAGGTCGGCCGCCTCGAAATAGCGGATGGCGCTCTTGACCGTCTCGAAGCCGAAACCGGAATGTTCGAGATCGAAGAGCACAAAGTCGCATCCTGCGGATTTGAGGATGTGGCCGATGCCCGGCGTTGCGAACTCGACGATGAAATGGCCGAACTTCGGCGCTTTGCTGCCGGCGAAATCCTTTAGCCCTTGCGCTGCCATTCTGCTCTCTCTCCCGTGGTTGTCGCCCGAACCCGAGCGTTTCACAATCCGCGCCTGACAATCGAGCGCTTCCGATTCGCTGCCGCCAATCTTGACGCTGCCTTCGCGCATCACCGAAGCGCGATCACACCTGCCCCTTGGTCTGTCTCCCGCAGCCGCAAGGCGCCCGATATTCTGCAGCCGTGCTCGCTCGATGAGTGCCCAATTTCCGCGCTGACCGCGCCTGTTTTGAATTGGAACGAAACCTTGTTGAAATAGCACGACGCCGCGCTGATTGCAGTGGTGATTGCGGCAAGAACGCGCCGCCACCGATCGCTGTTGTCGAGGCCCGACTGGCTCAATCCGGTGGCGACAAGCTGGTCAGCCAGCTTCGTGATCGCGAGCGCGCTGTCATGGGCGTCCAGGCCGTTCAGGCTCACCACGAGGCGGTCACCCGGATCCTGATCATCCGGATGCCGGGTGGTCACCAGTACATGCGGGCTCTCGCTGGGAAGGAGCTTGTACTTCTCGCAATAGACTGCGCTGCGGCTGATGTCAGTATTATCTGAGGTTGGCGCAACAGCGGGCTTCCTCCAGAACCAGATGGCGAGGTTGTTGGGGCCGATCGATTCCCCAAAAGCCTTGTACCGATGGAATAGCTCCTCGATGCCCTTGTCCCCGTTTTCGACAATCCAGGCCGGGTTGCAGATCAAGAACAATGACCAGCTCTTGTAGGAGCGCGGTATCTCGGTCGTTGGGGTCAGTTCCATTCTTACCTGGGCGCGAGCATCAGTAGAAGCGTTCGCCGCACAGGCTACGCAGATGAATGCCGCCAGAATAACGCGCTTCGAAGCAGCCATGATGAGTCCCTCGCTCTCCACTCACCGGACGGCCAGTCGAACTACCGGATCGCAATCCGGCGCCTATTCGGTCTGGTTGGAAACTTGGGTTGAATTCGCCAGACGTCTACTCGCCGGTCGGGAACGGGCAGGTCAGCCCGCCGAATCCTAACGATGCCGAGGCGCTGAAGGAACGAACGCGGGCGTATCCCGCTCAATTGGGCCGCAACGCGGAACAAGAGGGCTAGTTGCTGCCGAGGAGGGGAGGCTGCGACGTCTTCCCGGACCAGACTTTCCCGACCCGCACGGCTTGCAGTGTTGTCGACTGAGCGTTCGGTCTGACGAAGTCGTATTTGAGGACGCTAGCCTCCGAGCCTCCCGCCGCAACACCACTGACCAGCAGGTTGGCGCCCGTCGTCGTACTGGTCGTGGCGACCCGCGCGCCGGCAGTTCCATCGAATGGCGTGAAGCCGGCGATCTCGCGGAAATGGGCGCCGTGACCGTGATGCAGGGGGCTCTGCAGATAAAGTGACGGGCCCCCGTCCAGCGCCGAGCCGCTCGAGAAGACCTTAACCGAACCGCTATCCGCGAGTTGGCTGACGATAATGCGCTTGGCGCCGCCGAGCGCACCGGCGAGCCAGCCCGTCGCCAGCGAAGCGCCGCCCCGATAATCCTTGCCGAACGGAACGAACGAGGTGGTGTTTACTGGCTGGTCAGTCTCGGCCGCTGGCGCGCTGCTCTGACTCGCCGTGGCCATGGGCTTTAACAAAGGGAAGGCGAACACCTTGACCTCGGTTGGGCTGCCCGGACCGGGAGCGGTGACGATGCTCTCGCGGCCGGTCGAAAAATCCACGAAACCGGCGGCGACGTTCACCCCGGACTGGTCCTCGCCATACGGTTTGAATGTCGAGAAGAGCGATGGCGTGGCGCTGGTGGGTGACAGCAGCTGGAATTGATAGACCTTCACTTCACTCGGAATCCCGGGACCCGACCCCACGATAATGTTGTCGAACGTCGTCCCATCGATCTGCGCGGCAGCGACGCTGACACCGCCACGCGCGACGGCGTCGAACGCCTGGAAGCGCGCCAACTCCGTGCCGAAGGTGCCTTTGCCGCGTATGGCTGCGCCGGCGTAGACCACGACTTCCGGCGCGTGGTCCTTGCCGGCACCGACGATCAGGTCAAGCACGCCATCACCATCGACGTCCCCCATGGCTCCAGTGACGCTACCTTCAAAACCGGGAAACGGGATGATCGTGCCGATGAACCGGTCGCCGTTGCCGTCGTACAGACGGACCTCGGCGGGTCTTCCGGGGGCGCCGGGAATTGCCACAGCATAAATGGACACGGCCGGTATGACGTTGATGAGCGACATCAGCCCGTTGTCTTCGTGGTTGAGGCGATGGCAATGCATCACGTACAGGCCGGTGTATTCGTCGAACCTGGTGCGGATCGCGAGGATGCCGGGTTGGATCACGGTCTCGTCGCTCTGCATGCTCGGCGCCGGCGCGTTGGCATTGTCGATGGCAAACTGGTCGGGGCCGGTGCGCAGACCCGTCGTGGGATCGAAGTACTCGGTTACCTGGAAATCGTTGACGTGGACGTGGATCGGATGCTCGTCGTTGTTGTTGTTGACGAACCTCCATTCCTCAACCGAGTTGAGCCGCGGCTGAATCAGCGGCACGTTGGGGAATGCGCCGCCATCGAACGCATACACGAACGCTTTCGGGTCGTTGGTGCTCGCCATGTTGTTGAGAAATCCGCCGGATATCACGATCTGCCGCTTCACGTCCGGCGTCGTGTTGGAAAGATCCGCGAAGGCCGTATAGGCATTGAGCGGCTGGCCTTCGATGAAGGCGGTCGTTACGCCGGCACCTTCCGATGGCTTGGCTCTCACCAGCACCTGAGTTGGAAAGACGAAGAACCCGTCGGCATAGCTGACGGCCGAGGGCAACACGCTCAGGCTGCCGAGCACGGCCGGAGGATTGTCCGTTCCATTGTTGGTGTAGAGTACGCCGGGGGCGGTGAGCGCCTGTGCGCCTCCTCCGCGCTCCGGCATCTCCAGAATGAGCTCGCCTTCGGCCGGTATCGTCACCGCAATCGCGAATCGGCTCGCCGGCGGAATGAGCAGCCGCGTGCCGTTGTCGGTCGGCGGATAGTGGACGGCGGTATAGGGATTGCCGTCCTGGCCGACGACGGCGATCCGCGGATGCTGCCCGGTTGCGGTTTCCGTGAGCTGGACGTTCAGGTAGGCAAAGTCGCTCACATTGGCGAGCACCCAGATTTCGGTCTGGCCGGCCTTGCTCTTGATGACCGGTTGAAACTGGCCGTTGACCGTGAATTGCACATCCCGCTGGTAGTCCGGGAGCGACGGATCCGCCGGCACTTCGCTCCCCGCTTTGCCGTCCGCCGCGGAGAAGTGCTGCAGATTGCTGGGAATGAACTGGAGGCTTCCGCGCCTGTTGTAGATTGACAGCGGTCCCGCATACCAGACTGTAAGGTACTTCGTTCCCGGCTTCGAATGGTTGAAGTTGACCGGCGCCAGCGACGGACGGTAGGTGCCGTTCGCCAGCTCGCCGTCCTTCGGCGGTGTTATCGAGGAGACCCACTGCGGCCAGCTCGGATTGTTGAGTTGCGCCAGGCCGCCGGCACGGTCAAAGACGAAGTTATACTGAAGCGCCATGTTGCGGATGGGAATGTCCTTCTCGGTGACCAGCGGCAAGTTGCCGTCCGTTCGTCCGACCGCAAGCAGCCCGACGAGACCCGTATAGACGTGCGCCGTCGTGAGCCCATGAAGGTGACTGTGATACCAATATGCTCCCTGCGGCATGTTCCGGGGGATGTCGTAGGTGTAGGTGTTGGACATCCCTGGAGGAATGTGCAGCAACACGTTGTCTGCGTTTCCCTTCGGACTGATGTGAGCTCCGTGGGTGTGGAGATTGATCGGTGACGAGGTCATCTGCTCCGGGTAGATCGGGACGGACTGACCCTTGGGCGTGTACTGCGGAATGAAGTAATCCCGGATGGTCAGGCCGGTGAGGCCGTTCTCCAAATGGACGATCAGCCTTTCGCCGGGAAATACCTGCAGGGTCGGTGCTGGATAGAGATTGCCACCCGACCTCCGCCCGTCCGACGCCGTGCCGCGGATCACCTCGTAGTCGAAAAGGAGAAAGTTCTGGACAGGCGCAGCTACCGTATCGAGCGCTGCCTGGCCCTGCCGCGCGGTGAGCCGAACTTCGAGGACGCCTTCCTTGCTCGTCAGCGTTACCGGCTCTCGGAACTCCGGTCGAATTGCGGGATCTGCTCTTCTCTCGGCTGTCTGCGCCCAGGCAGCGCTGGAGCATTCAAGCGCCGGCAGGACTGCGAGAGCGCCGATTGTCAGCAAACTGAACAGGCGACCGGCGCGGAGCACGTCGTCGAATGAAAGTCTGCGCATGGAAGACTATCCTTAGGCCTGGCGGCTTTTAGATTGCAGTGGAAACGAAAACTGCTGTAGCGTGTGACGCGCCGCAACTACTTGGTGAAAGCGGCGCGGGATATGCGGCAGTCAGGTTAACGGTCGCTGAACCGGCAGCAAGCAATTCTTGGCGGACCATCCACCGCCGCACGTCCTAGTGGACAACTGCCTCCGCGACGAGTGCCGAACTCGACGCCGCTTCACAGGCTTTCCATGTCGACCTTAATGCCTGCGCGAAATTCGGAAACGGGTGGATAGGTTTTCGAAATTTTTGTCGTGTACGACTAGCTGGCTTGCCGTCGGGGTTATGCCCCGCTTTTCGAGGAAGCCCGGCGAAGGGCCGGTGCCGCTGGAGAGAAGGGTTACGGCAAAATGCGCATGTCGCGCCGCGAGTTCGTCAAATCGGCGACGGCCGGTGGCATCGTCCTCAGCCTGTCGCGCTTGGCGACGGCCGAGGAGCCCGGGTTCGCCGCTCGCGAGACGCTGCCGGGACGGCAGCGCTGGAACCCGGCAGCAACCGGCGTCGGTCGCATCGACGGCGTCGCCAAGGTCACGGGATCGAAGCTCTACGCCGCGGATTTTCGTGCCGCCGATCTTCCGGGCTGGCCGGCGAAGACGTCGCACGCCATGCTCATCCGGGCCGCGGATGCTACGCACGTCTATGGCGGCCTCGATCTCTCGCGCCTGACCGGCGCCTTGAGACCCTCGGTGGTGGTGACCGCTGACGACCTGGCGCGCATCGGCGCACGGGTTCCCGAATTTTACGCCGGCGACCTGCTGTGCCCGGTCGGCAAGACGCCGCTCTATCTCGGCCAGCCGATCGCCCTGCTGATCTTCGAGGAGTTCGATGCCTTCGATCAGGCGCGGCTCGCGTTGCGCGACGGCGCGTCTGTCAAATTCGGCGAAAAGACCGGTCCCGTCGTAAAGCCGCCGTATGCTGCCTTTCGCTTTACGCGGGTGGCCGGCCCCACCCCGGATTCGCCCGATGTCTACTCACCGGTCCAGAACGGGTGGGTCAGCCCGCCGAATCTCACGGACGCCGAGCAGCCAAACTGGACGCCGCTCGCGGGTCCCGCCGGGCACGCCTACGCGGAAGCCGCGGGCCACGGCGAAGCGATTCGTGCCGAGCTCGCGGCGAACGATCCGGCGCATCTGGTGCTGGAGCGGCAATTCGAGACCCAGTCGGCCGACCCGGTGTTTCTCGAGCCGGAGAGCGGCATTGCCTGGTACGACCCGGACCGCAAGAACCTCGAGCTCGTGATCGGGGTGCAGTCGCCGTACGAGGCGGTGGAGTCGATCGCGTTCCTGTTGGGCGAGGCCAAGGCCGACTTCAGGCCGACGCACATCAATACGCAATCGGCTTATGTCGGCGGCGGATTCGGCGGCCGCGACCACACCCCGTTCCCGCTTTACGTCGCGCTTGCGGCGATGTTCTTTCCCGGCCGCCCGGTCCGGCTCGCAAACAATCGCTACGAGCAATTCCAGTCGGGGATCAAACGCCACGCCTTCTCCATGCACACGCGCATGGGGGTCGATCGCGCGACCGGCAAGATCTTCGCGTTCGCCGCCGACCATGTGTTGCACGCCGGCGGGCTTGCGAATTTTTCGCCCACTGTGGCGCCCGTCGCGGCCAACGCGGCGCTCGGCATCTACTATGCTCCGAAAGTCGATGTCGCCACGGTCTCGTTGCACTCGCGCGCCGTCACTGCGGGCTCGATGCGCGGCTATGGCACCCTGCAGACGATGACGGCGCTGGAGGTGCTGGTCGATGAAATGTGCACGGCGTTGCCGCTCGACCCCATCGAGTTCCGGCGACGCAACGCACTCACGGCCGGCGACCGGACCTTGGCGGGAAACCGCTACATCGTCTCGGTTCGCACGCCCGAGATCCTGGACAAGCTGGAGCAACACCCGATCTGGCAGAAGCGCGCCGAGGAGAAGGCCCGCGGACAGCAGGCGGGAATTCTGGTCGGTACCGGCGTCGCTTGCGCCACCAAGGATTA
>Ga0210410_10005640_pt1 | contig 10890 bp, 7 predicted proteins | sample IncBWC4MmetaG_FD_161058 | JGI IMG/M metagenome (GOLD analysis project Ga0210410, IMG submission 161058) | Forest soil microbial communities from Barre Woods Harvard Forest LTER site, Petersham, Massachusetts, United States - Inc-BW-C-4-M | ecosystem: Environmental > Terrestrial > Soil >... | reverse complement strand
CAAAATAACTGCCCAGATACTTCCTATGCTATAAAAATAGAGGTGGGCAAAAAACCTGTAGCCAGTTTTAGCGTATCACCAACTACTGTTTGTATTGGTGATAATGTTCAGCTTACAAATACGTCTACAACTCCGGCTGATTCTATTGATACCTGGCATTATTATGGTGATGGAGGTTATTATGTTTCTTCTTGTTCTGATAATGCAAATGTATCATCACCATTTACACATGCAACAGGCCCACAAAATATTAGTATGGTAGCATGCTTTAGAGGTTGTTGTGATACAACTACACAAACAAACGCAGTAACTGTAAATGGCCCATTAGCAGCATTTAGTGTGGCTATGAATTGTGACTCATCACATGTATTTAATTTTATAGGAAACATAAGTGATGCTACAAATTGGACTTGGGATTTTGGCGATGGTGATTCTATTCCGAATTCGACAGCAATGAATATATCGCATACATATACAGCAACCGGAGATTATAATGTTATTCTTACTGCATATAATCCGGGGCACCCTACTTGTAAAAACTCAATAGATACAGTTCGAATTCATGTGAGAGATATAAAAGCAAATTTTAAATTTGATACTCTATTATGTTCTAAAACACCGCATAATTTTGATGCTTCTATTTCTACCGATGTTTATACGGATTCACATAATGGTTATATATGGATTTGGGGAGATGGCACACACCCAGATATAACAAGTAACGCGGTTACCTCGCACACCTTTAGCGCTTCAGGTAGAGATACGGTAACTTTAATTGTAAAGGATGTTAATGGTTGTGCTGATACGGTAAAAAAAGTAATTAAAGCTTTTTCTACGGTAGCATCATTTAGTGTTAATCCGGTTATGTGTGCTAATAGTACACTTACTTTTACCAATACATCAACTTCTGATACTACTATTACATCCTCAACAGGTTATAGTTGGAATTTTGGAGATGGAAGTGCTTTATCTACTCAACAAAATCCTATACATACATATACTATATCAAATGTAAGTATAACTAGCATTACAGTTACATTAATAGCTACTAATACATTAAGTTGTACGGATTCTGTTAGAAAAGTTATTTCAATTTCAAGACCTAACGCTATATTTCATCCTACCAGTAGTATAAACATTTGTGCGGGTAGTGCGGTAAGTTTTCTTAGCTCAAACTCGTACCCAAGCATGACATGGAATTATGGAGATGGTACTACATTAGGACCTACTCCGCCAACTACTATCACTTCTCACTCGTATACCACATCAGGTAGTTATTCGGTAACACTTTCGGTAGTAGATGCTGTAGGTTGTACTGATGTAAAATCTTATAATCAATCAATTAACGTACAAAATATCCCTATAGTAGATATAACATCCCCTGCATTTAATAACCCTAATTTATGCTATCCGTATCAGGCACATTTTAAAGATAATTCGGTAGTAAATATATTTTCTTTCCGTAATTGGAACTTACATAATGGTACACCTGTTAATAATGCTTTAGATAGTGTAGGGTTACTTTGCCCTTTACCCGGTACTTATACAGTATCGTTAACCGAAACTACCACTAATGGTTGTAAAGATTCTATAACCAAAACAATTCAAATTAATGGTCCGCTTGCCGATTTTACGTTAACCCCAAGTGTTATTTGCAGAGATCAAAGCATAACTTTTACTATAATCGACACCAATGATGTAGCTACTTGGCATTGGGACTTTGGTGATGGAAAAGATACTACTGCTAAATCGCCAATATCACATACTTATAATTTCCACCCGCCAAACGGAACTACTAATGTTCAATTAATTTTTTGGAGTAAAGATTCAAGTTGTGCGCAAAGCGTGCCTCATCAAATAAGTATTAGGCAAGTTATTGCAAACTTTATTGAATCTGATAGTGTTCATTGTATTGGTATAAGAGATACATTTAAAAATATATCTTCCGGAGCAAATACATATGGCTGGAGTTTTGGTAATGGAGTTACCGATACAACCTATTCGCCAATTTATCAATATACCGTTGCGGGTACGTATAGTGTAGAACTCCATATAAAAGATAATGTTGCTGGATGTGTAGATACATTAATTAAAAAAATGATTATTTATCCATCCTTTAGCGTAACTGCAACGGGTGACACTATTTGTGAGGGAAACCTTGCTCACTTAAATGCGAGTGCTGCTAACACTTATAGCTGGACTCCACTTACGGGTGTATCAATTAGTTCACCTATTATTGCAAATCCAACTACGTCACCAAGTGTAACAGCGTCTTATTCGCTTATAGCTGGAGATGCTAATGGCTGTAAAGATAGCGTTTCACCTGTTGTAGTCTTTGTGATAGAAAAACCTGATACGGTAGAGGATGTTCATACAATCGTTATTGGTCAGACGTATACTTTACCGGGTTTACCGACCAATTCAGTAACAGCAGGCTATACATATACATGGAGTCCTACCGATAATTTAAGTTGTACTAGTTGTCCGACACCCGTATTTAATGGAACTGTTGATGCACATTATGTAGAAACAATAACAGATGCAAGAGGATGCTTTTCGGTACACTCTACTTTTGATATACATGTAGAACCCTTGGCATCTGTTGATGTGCCAACGGCATTTACACCAAATGGTGATGGAACTAATGATGTAGTATATGTAGCAGGTTGGGGCATAAAGAGCTTACAATATTTTAAAATATACAACCGTTGGGGCGAACTTGTTTTTGAAAGTGATGATATTAAAGTTGGTTGGGATGGAACTTATAGAGGAACCCCCCAAAATGTAGAAACTTATGTGTATCAAGTAAGTGTAACCACTTATATAAGTCAAGAGCCAATTGTAAAAAAAGGTTATATCAAATTATTGAGATAATGAGTTTATAGGAATAACATAAACAATGTTAACGCTACTTCTTGTAAAATAATAAACATTACATTTATCATGTTCAACTTAAATAAACTAAACTTATAACACAATGAATAAAATAAAAACAAGCAAAATTCTTATACCGGTAGATTTTTCTAAAACATCTTTAAATGCAGTTAAGTATGCTGCTTTTATGGCGCAATTTACAAAAGGAGAACTTGTATTAGTACATGTTCAGAACAAAAGCGACTTATTGGATATAATAATGCCAGCCGTTAAACTAAAAGACATATCTGTGATAACAAATTTTTTGGCTGATAAACTTGAAAAAGTTGCGGCTGACATTAAAAAAAGATATGGCATAAAAGTAACGACTTATGTTTCTACCGGAAATACAACGTCAGAAATTGTTAGTATGGCTGAAGAAACAAATTCAACGATGATTGTAATGGGCACACACGGAAAAGATTCTGAAAATGGTTTCTTTTTAGGTAGCAATGCTTATCGTGTACTTACTAAGTCAGATGTTCCGGTTATGACTGTACAAACGGCTGCCGATAAGTTAGGTTTTAAAAATATTTTAGTTCCTATTGATTCATCTCACCATTCTCGTCAGAAAGTAGACTCGGCAATTTTTATGGCAGATAAATTTGCCGCACATTTACACGTTTTAGGCATTCTTCATGCAGGGGAGAAGGGCGAAGAAAATTACAAGTACAAAATGGACACTATAATGGGGCAAATAAAAAAGCTAGCCGATAAGAAGAAAGTAATTTGCACAACGGATATACAATTTACAGATAACCGATCTAAAAAAACATTAGCATATGCTAAAAAAGTGAAGGCAGATTTAATTGTAGCTATGACAGACCAAAATGCAGAACTTTCGAGTATTGTATTAGGCGACTATATACATCAGCTTACTAATTATAGTAAGATACCGGTTTTATGTATACCGCCCGAAGTTAATCCTCAGCTAATAAGTGATGCCATTGGTGGGTTAGAATATTAGAAATAGAATAGACTTGCAATAAAAAACCCGATAGTTAACTATCGGGTTTTTTATTTTTAATGTTTTTAAGCTTTTATGATTGCTTTTCGGCTACTTTCTTTTCTTTAGCTTGTTTGCAAACGTCTAGCATTTTTTGAACGGCTTGCTGAGAAAAGGGCTCCCCTTTAATGTCTTCAAACACGTAAGTGCGATTACCAAGCTTAGCAATATGATAGAAATGGAACTCGGATAAATCCCCGATACCAGATTCCCACATTAAAGTAGTAGCATCATCAACAATATATTTTTTAAGTTTATTTACATCATCACTGGCGATATCGGCTTTTCTTTGATTAACATCTCCTCCGGTTTCAACAACAGATATTTGAAAATCTTTACCAACTTTTATCAAGTACTCTCCACTTGACTGCATAACCGTATCGAGAATGCCAGTAGAAGAATCCGGAATTAGAACAAAAGCATTCATCCCTGTTTTGCTAATATCAAAGTAACGAGTGCCCTGTGGGGCAACTAAATTTTCAGTTTCATTTTTTTTTCCTCCACATGATGCCATCATAGCAACCAACCCTACAGCTAATGTTATTTTAAAAATAGATTTCATTTGTTTATGGTTTACTGCAAATGTAATTTAATTGTTGAACTAAACAAAGATGGAAACTGAAAAAAGAAAACAAAAGAACACTAACAAAAAAGCCCCGCTCAGCGGGGCTTTTAATTACTTCTTTTTAGAAGTTTTTTTAGCTGCTTTTTTTGTTGCTTTTTTTACAACTTTTTTAGCTGCTTTTTTTGCTGTTTTTTTTGCTGCTTTCTTTGCCATGGTTTTTGTTTTTTGAGATTTATATAGTACGAAGTAAGTAAATTATTTAGGTTAATGGTAAAATCTACCATAATATTTTTCAACACTTTTTTGTTGATATTGTTAATTACGTAAAAGTGTAAGCAAGTGATTGAAAATAAATTTTACATTTTATTTTTTCGTTCATCTTGAATGTATTGATTTTACAAGTGTTTCTAAGTGTTTTGTTTTTATTGTGAAACAAAAATTGAAATGAAAAGTAAAATTGATAAGGCATATTTCGCCAAAAAAATATTTTCTTATTAGGTGAAATAATTTGATGAAAGAGATGAAAAACAAAAATAATTAGGTGAATTTGAGAATTTACGTGTTATGTAAATTATTTTTTTTCTGATGAAATAAAATTCCAATCAGTTTCTACATCCCAGCCCGCAGGTACTTTAATAAATTTAGAATATAAATAAACAGCTTCTGGTTGTGCATGTGTAGCAAAGTTTGCCGGCGTAAATTTTTTATTCCCATCCTCATCATTAATTAGACGCAAAGAATAATCGGCGGCAGTAAGGTTATAAAAAGTAACTATATTATTTTCTTTTTTTGAACCGGAACTATACTCGGCAAGTACATTTTTATTTGCTCCCAGTAACTGCAATACGTAATTGTGAAGACTATCGGGTAACGTTAATTTTATTTTAAGAGTTCCAATATCGTCGCTAGCATATGTTTTGAATGTTGTTTTAATAGTATCAGTATTCATCTTCCCCCAATAAGTTGTTAGGCTATTAGGTAAAAACATTAGTGTATATAGTTTGTTTTCTAATAATTTATTTAATAACCTTTTCTTATAAAGAGGAAGATAGGTTGTTACAAGCGCGTTGTTCTCGTTTTTGTTTTCGGTAGTAATTAAAAGCTTTTCTGAAATGCTATCATGAATTAAAGAACACTTATCTAGGTCTATATTTTTTATGGGGCACGAGAAATTTAAGAATACATCGTCGTTGGTTATCCCATAAACTCTTTTGTTTGGGTTAACATTTACCTTTTTTGTGTTTTTGCTTATAGTACTGTCAACTTTTTGTGCTGAAGGGACATTTAAAGTAATGGTATCAAAAACAGTTTGGTCCTTTTTTACCAGTAACTTTAGTTCTGTATCAAATATGTCTTTATAGTATACCTCAAGGGTGTCATTTTTTGTTTCATAAGTAATTTTATCTCCATCTAAACTCTTATCCATATATAATATGTAGGCATCAGGCATGGTATCACTTAATATAAACTTGTTATATCCCCAAAAAGGTTGAATCTTCTTTTTAATAAAGCTTCTATTGCTTTTAGGCGTACTCATTATAAAATTAATGGTATCATTTCCACTAATAGTTATAGGTGAGTTTATAAACCCAAGGGCTTCTCCTACATCATATGCATTATTATTGTTTTTATCGGTAACGGCCACAACCTGATAAGTGCCGGGTTTAATAGCAGAAAGCGAATATGTGCCGGCAGAATCTGTTTTAACTACATAACTTGGTTTTGTTCTGGTAGCTACGGTATCGGTTAAATCAGTAAACAACATGACCGAAACATCTTTTACCGAATTTGAAGTTAAAGCCCAATTTGCTATACCGCTAATCGTATTTGTATCTATTACCGGGCCTGTACTAAATATATAGGTAAGGTTTTTATACTTGTTATTTTCATGTATATCACCAACTGATTTGCCAAATTGAATTTGATAAGTTGTGTTGGCTTGTAAACGATCATCAAATTTTACAATCATTTTTTTTCCATCTGGACTTACTTCAGGTTTATTATCCATAAATGGGTTTATAATCATTGCCGAGGATACAGTTTTTACATCTACCATTTCATCAAACTGAAATATAAGTTTAGTGTTTTCTCTTTTAACATTAATGGATGAATCTTTTGGTAAAACTGACAATAACTTAGGCGGGGTTGCGTCTTTTGCACCGCCAGTAAGCGGGCCAATTTGTGCGCAATTATTACAGACTATAATTATAAGAATGAATAGGGGGATAGAAAAAATACGCTTAAAAATCATTTACTGATGATGCTGGTAACTAATACGGCTACTTTTTCTAAATACACTTTATCTGTTTCATCAAAAGTGGCATAAACATCATCATCTACATCTAAAACACCAATAACTTCTTTTTGATGATTAAAAATTGGCACCACAATTTCTGATTTAGAAGCCGAACTGCAAGCAATGTGCCCCGGAAATTTATCTACATCATCTACTATAATTGTTTCAGCATCTTTCCATGCTGTGCCACAAACTCCTTTACCTAAGGCAATGCGGGTGCAGGCTAATGTTCCTTGAAACGGGCCGAGAACTAATTGATTGTTTTTTACCAAATAAAACCCTACCCAAAAATAACCGAAGGTTTGTTTTATAACGGCTGTGATATTGGCAAGGTTAGCAATTAAATCTTCCTCACCTTCTACTAAGGCTTTTAGTTGAGGTAAAAGAGAAATGTATTTTTCCTCTTTATTGGTTCCTTCTATAATTATTTCCTCGGACATATTATATATGTATTAGCTAAGAATTCCGCCTTCTTTCATTTTTTCGGCATTTTCAGCAAACTGTAATGCATCAATCATTCCTTGTATATCACCATTCATAAAATCATCCAAATTATATAAGGTAAGATTTATTCGATGGTCTGTAATTCTATTTTGGGGATAGTTATAGGTTCTGATTTTTGCAGAACGGTCACCCGAACTAACCATGGTTTTACGTTTTTGGGTTACCTCTTCCATGCGTTTTTGATAAGCTGCATCGTAAATTTTAGTACGAAGCATGTTCATGGCTTTCTCTCGGTTACCTAATTGCGAACGTTCGGTTTGACAAGTTACAACTGTACCCGTAGGAACGTGCGTAAGTATAACTTTAGATTCTACCTTGTTTACATTTTGCCCACCTGCACCACCACTTCGTGCAGTTTGCATATTAATATCAGCATCACGTAATTCAACATCCAATTCATCAGCTTCGGGTAACACAGCAACCGTTGCGGCAGATGTGTGTACACGCCCTTGTGTTTCGGTTGCAGGCACACGTTGTACTCGGTGTACACCCGATTCAAACTTTAACGTGCCATAAGCATTATCGCCACTTACATTAAAAATAATCTCTTTATAACCACCCATTGTACCTGAGCTTATATCAACTACTTCAGCTTTATAGCCTTTGTTCTCAAAATAACGGCGATACATTTCGTATAAATCTCCTACAAAAATACTGGCTTCATCTCCACCGGTACCGGCACGTAATTCCATTACACAGTTTTTGGCATCTTCCGGGTCTTTAGGAATAAGCATAATTCTTATTTCATCAGCCAATTTTTCTTCAATAGCTCTGTTTTCTTCCAACTCGGCTTTCGCCATGTCTAAAAAATCTTTGTCTTTTTCAGTTTTTAAAATTTCGTTGGCCGAATCAATATTATCTAATGCTTTTTTATACTCTTCAAAAACCTTAACAATAGGCTCTAACTGACGGTATTCTATATTCAGTTTTTTAAACTGTTTCATATCGGCAATAACAGCGGGGTCGGCTAATTTTTGTTCAACATCTATATAACGCTGTTTTATACTGGCAAGTTTCTCAATCATCTAGGAAATAAATTTATGCGAAAGTACAAAAATGCCCTGTCTTTATGAAATATTAGATAAAGGGGAGACTTTGTAAGTGGACTGTGTATAAAATCTACTTTCCGGTAATTTTAATTTCGGTACGGCGGTTTTTAGCCTTATTCTCTGCGGTGGTGTTAGGTACTTTAGGTTTACCATCGCCATAGCCTTTGTAAGTTAATCTAATAACAGAAACACCTGCTTTTACCACATAATCATAAACGGCTTTAGCACGATTTTGAGATAGAATTAGATTTGCTTTTTTATTACCGTCACTATCCGTATGTCCGCTTATTTCAATTTTAATGGTTTTATTTTTGGTTAAGAAACTAACCAGCTTATCTAACTCTGTTTTCGATTCAGACTTTAAATCAAATTTATCTACATCAAAAAATACATTTTTAAGCTCTATTGAAATTCCGGTATCTATAGGTTGAAGCGCTATATCTAATAAATAGGGTTTATTATAATCAGCTATTACATCTTTTAAACTAAAATTGTCTGAATAAAAAAGATACCCCTCCTGATTTACATTTAGTAGGTAATTTTTTTGTGCCGGAAGCACGGCCAAAAAATTTCCGTTAGCATCGGGAAACACTTTTGAAATAGGTAGTTGAGTCTCTAGATCAAGAATTTCTACATTGCTTTGCAAAGGTTGTTTTGTTTTTGAATCGTAAATTTTTCCTTTTACAAAAGTCAAATTTTGTGGCGCTAAATCGGTTGGCAAATCAAAACTGTATAAATCAAGCCCGCCGAAACCACCTTGCTTATTACTATGAAAATAAGCCTTCTTTCCATCCGGACTAACCATTAAACTGCTTTCACTATTAAATGTATTTATAGGATAACCTAAATTTATGGCAGGACCCCAAGAACCATCTGCTTGCCTGCGGCTCATATAAATATCAAGTCCACCCATGCCGATATGCCCATCAGATGCAAAATAAAGCGTTTGATTATCGGGATGAATAAATACAGCTTCTTCTCTTCCGGGTGTGTTAATGTTTGGCCCAAGTTTTACCGGAACTGAAAACTTTCCGTCATCACCAACAACACTCATATATATATCTTGTCCGGTAATGCCTGTACCTGAGCGAGAACCACGTACAAAATATAATGTTTTTCCATCTGATGAAAAAGAAGGTTGCGACTCCCATTGATTTGTACAAACCGGCGGACCAACATTAACCGGTTTTGTCCATTTATTATCACCAATTTTTTGCGAGAATAAGATATCGCACATACCAAAACCTTTTGAACCTGTACTAGCCAGCATTCCATATTGATCCTGACAACCTACAAAAAATAAATTTTGCCCGTCGGCAGATACACTTGGTGAGCCTTCGTTACATGGGCTGTTAACACCGCGCATAGGCATTGCAACCGACCATTGATTGTTTGTGTTTTTAGAGACGTAAAAATCTTCCTGACCATTTGCACTTCCATCACAAGTTGTAGCTCCAATAATACGGCGTGTAAAATAAAACCATTCGTTATCGGCTGTTATCGTTGGAAAATATTCGTCGTTGCCTGTGTTGATAGAAGGCCCCATGTTTTCTGGTTTAAAAGGCTTTGGGTTTTTAATTTGTTCGATCGCAAATTGTGAACACTCTAAAAGATGCTGTGCTTTTTGCTTTATTTCAGGACCAACTCTTTCGAAAGAGTTGAATTTTTGAAAGCTTAGGATTGCCTCATCATAATGCCCGGTATAATATTGTAACTCACCCAAATCGTAAAAATTGTTTGGGAAAAACTTGGGATTTATTTGTGTTGCTTTTTTTAACTGTTGTATGGCCTCTTCGTTCTTGTTTTGATCGATATAGATATAACTTAATCCCATCATTGCTTCCACAAAATTCGGATCTTCTGCTAAGGCTTTATTAAAAGATTTTTCGGCATCCCCATCTTTATGTGCTTCGTAAAACTTTTTACCTTCTTCTACATGTTTAATGGCTTTTTTATTGGTAGAAGTATATGTGCCGGGTGGCATATATTGTTGAGCGGGTAAGAAATAAGTAAACGTTATTAAATAACAGAAAACGAAGATTTTTTTCATAAATGTTATCTGGTTAAATAGGTTTGAGCCTCAGTAGGAGATAATTTTTTTCCGTCTTTAAACACCGTAACAAATGCATCGGTTATGCCCAAGCCAACTACTTCTGTTTTTAATTTTTCCGCAAAACGAGCTTCGGTAAATGAGCCTACAGTGTATAAGTATAAATTATTTATTATAATGTATTTAATTGGCCAGGTTTTTACTTTAAGCCAGGTATCAGCAGTTTGTTGAGGCACTTGTTTACTATATGCACCTATTTGTACTTTAAAAGTTATGCCTTCGTCATTTGCTTTAACTCCGTTTTCGGCAGTTGGTGCAGGACCTTCAGTTACGCCATTGCTAAAAGGTTGTATGCCAGGTGCAGTATTTTCAATAGGAGTGTTTGTATTGGTAGGTTGTGGATTATTATTTACAGGCTGTGGTGTAACAGTCTCACCAGGGAAAATAATTGGCTGCTGGGGTGGGAATTGAATAGTTTTATCTGTGGAAACTTTATCTATTGCATCA
>Ga0210410_10005639_pt1 | contig 10890 bp, 8 predicted proteins | sample IncBWC4MmetaG_FD_161058 | JGI IMG/M metagenome (GOLD analysis project Ga0210410, IMG submission 161058) | Forest soil microbial communities from Barre Woods Harvard Forest LTER site, Petersham, Massachusetts, United States - Inc-BW-C-4-M | ecosystem: Environmental > Terrestrial > Soil >... | reverse complement strand
AGAGCGAGCCAGAGGAGATGCATGCGGATTGGAGTCGAATGCCAGCCTCAGGGTATCCTAGCATGGATGCCAAAGAGCCTGGCCATTCTCGGTGCTGGCCGCGTGGGTCGCGCATTAGGCCGCTTGCTGCACGAACGCGGCTGGCGCACTCTCGTCGTCGCCGCACAGTCCGACCTCACCGCCCGCAAGGCCGCGAAATTCATCCGCGCAGGTCAGCCTGTCGCGGGAATCTCTCATCACGCCCTGGCGGCCAAAACCATCCTGGTGAGCGTTCCCGATGATGCTATCGCTGAGGTTGCCGCGCAACTCGCCCGCATCGGCGCACAGCAACTCCGCGGGAAAATCGTTCTGCACACCAGCGGCGCGTGTGACGCCGGCGCCCTGGAACCTGTGCGCGCGTTTGGAGCCTTCGCCGGTTCCATGCACCCGATGCAATCTTTTAATGGTGTCAGCGTTCCGCCTCTTGAAGGCAAAATCTTTGCGATCGAGGGCGACGCCCCCGCGGTCCGAACTGCCCGCTCTATCGCGCGATCCTTGGGCGGCGTCCCCCTGAACATCACCGCCGAAAAAAAACCTCTCTACCACGCCGCGGGTGCCTTCGCCGCCGGCCTGGTTCTCGCTCTTGAAGAAGCGGGCGTGCAAATGCTCCGGACCTCCGGCCTCCCGCAACGCGAAGCCCAGCACGCACTGGTCTCCCTATCGCGCCAGGTTCTCGAACACTACGAAAAGCTCGGCCCCCACAAGGCCTGGACCGGCCCACTCTCCCGCGGCGATTACGGGGTCGTGGCCGCGAACGAAGAGGCCGTCGCTCACTACCATCCCGAATTCTTGGAAGCCTACATCGCCGTCACCCGTCTCGCCGGCCACGTCCTCGCCGCTGATCCTGCAGCCGTCCTCGGCCGTCTTGAAACGCTTCCACGGCATGCTCCGTTGCTTTCCAAAGCCAAAGGGGGCTCAGCTTGAGTTCACTCGAAATTCCCATCCAGCACACCACTCTGAAAAATGGGCTGCGCGTGGTCATCGCGCCGGACGCGACCGCGCCCGTCGTCACGGTCGGCGTCTACTACAAAATCGGCTTCCGCCTGGAGCCCCAGGGCCGCAGCGGCTTCGCTCATCTGTTTGAACACATGATGTTCCAGGGCTCGGAAAACGCGCCTAAAATGCAGCACATCAAGCTCATTAATTCGAGCGGCGGCGTCCTGAACGGCTCCACAATGTACGACGTCACCAACTACTACGAAGCGGTTCCCTCGAACGGCCTCGAGCGCGTCCTCTGGCTCGAGGCCGACCGCATGCGCGCGCTCAAAGTGGACGACGAAAACCTCCGCAACCAGCGCGACGTCGTAAAGGAAGAAGTCCGCGTCAACGTCCTCAACCAGCCCTACGGCGGTTTCCCGTGGCTTGACATGCCTCCCGTGGCCTTCCGCAACTGGGCCAACGCGCACAACTTTTACGGCGATTTTCACGACCTGGACGCGGCGAATCTCGCCGACGTCCAAACATTCTTCAAAACCTACTACGTCCCCAACAACGCCGTCCTGCTGATGCTCGGCGACGTCACCCCAAAAGACGGCTTCGCCTTCGCCGAAAAATATTTCGGCTCTATTCCCGCCGGCGCCGCGCCTCCCTTCGCCGATCCGACCGAACCCCCGCAAACCGAAGAGCGCCGCGGCCGCGTCGAAGAAAAATTCGGCACGCTCCCGGCCATGGCCATCGCCTACGTCATGCCCGACCGGCGCACCCCCGATTGGTACGCCATGGCGCTGCTCGACCAAGCCCTGCATGGCGGCAGAGCGGGACGCATTCACCGCGAAATGGTCCTCGAAAAACAGATTGCCGTCGAAGCCGAGGGCGGCGTTGACGACATTTTCGGTTTCAACGGCCCCGCGCAAATGACCACCCGCATCCTGCACAAACCCGAATGCACAGACGTCCGGACGCTCGAAGCCTTCGACGCCATCGTGCGCGAAGTCCAGCAAAACGGCATCCCCGAGGACGAACTCCGGCACCTCAAAGTCAAATGGCGTTCCGACTACTACTCCACGCTCGAAGGCGGCCGCGGCGGCTACATGCCGCGCTACGGCCTGATGCATCTGCTCGCCTGCTTCACGCTCTTCGACAACGAACCGGAACTCGTCAACTCCATCCTCGACGGCTTCCTCGCCGTGAAGCGGGAAGACATTCAGCGCGTCGCGAAAAGATATCTTGTGCCCGAGAATCGCGCCATCGTCTTCCGCGCGCCGGTGAACCCCGGTTTAGGCGCGGGCGCGGGCGCAAAGGAGGCTGCATAATGGCATCCCGCGCCCCGGAATTCTCCGCCGCCGTCCCCGCGCTGACGCCCGAGCGCCCCGTCACCTGGCCCAGGCGCACCCGCGCGCGCCTTTCCAACGGCCTTGAAGTCGTTCTCGCCGAGGCCCATTCCATCCCCAAATTTCACGGTGAACTTTATTTCCGCGCCGGCAACGCGCTCGTCTCCAGCCGCTCCACGGGCCTAGCCGAAATGACCGCCACTCTCGTGCGCACCGGCACCTCCAAACGCGCCAGCCGCCAGATCGAAGAAGATCTCCGCCGCCTCGGCGCAGACCTCGGCAGCAGCGCCGGGCAGGACATCAGCGCCATCGGTTTCGCCGGCCTCAGCGAATTCGCCGAGCCGCTTCTCCAACTTGTGAACGAACTCGCCCGCGAAGCCTCCTTCCCCGAAAACGAATTCGAACGCGAACGCCGCCAGAAACTCGAAGAGGTAAAGCTCGAACGCACCTCGCCCGGCTTCCTCGCCGGCGAACGTTTGCGCAAAATTCTCTTCGGCGCGCATCCCTACGCGCGCGTCTCGCCCAGCGAAGCCGAAGTCGCCGCCTACAAACGCACCGAACTAGAAGACGTGTATCGTGAAATCTACACGCCCGAAAACGCGCTGCTCATCCTGGTCGGCGATTTCGATCCGCAATCCATGCTGAAAACCATCGAAAAAACCTTCGGCAACTGGTCCGGCAAGAAACCCGCCAGGAAAGAATTCCCTGCCCCGCCCGAGCCCCAGGGCCGCCGCGTCTACCTGGTCCACAATCCCGGCTCAGTCCAGGCGCAAATCCTCGCCGGCTGCCACGCCATCACCCGCAAGCATCCCGACTGGATCCAGCTTGGCCTCACCAACAGCCTTTACGGCGGCGCTTTCAATTCGCGCCTGGTGATGAATATCCGCGAAGACAAGGGCTACACCTATAGCCCGCGCAGCAGCGTCCATCCGCTGCGCGAGCATGGCTATTTCTCCGTTTCAGCAGCCGTGCGCAGCGATGTTGTCGCCGCCTCGCTCACCGAAATTTTCTATGAACTCGACAAGCTTCGCTCCCTTCCCGTCCCCGCCGCCGAACTGGCCGACGCCCAAAATTATTTGACCGGTGTCTTCTCCATGGGACTCGCCACTCAGGAAGGCCTGCTCTCGCAATTCTCCACCGTCGAACTAAACGAACTTCCGGCCGACTACCTCGAAACCTATCGCGACAAGGTCCGCGCCATCAGCTCCGCCGACCTGATGGCGGCCGCCCGAAAATATTTCGACTCTGCCAACATGCAAATCGTAATCGTGGGCGACCGCGCGCAAATCGAAGACCAGGTTGCCCTCTTCGGGGACCTCTCCATCTTCGACAACCAGGGCAACCTACTCGCCAGTTAGCTTCAAACGCCTTTATAGAGGCCGCCTTCCTGGGTGCGTGCTTTGCACCCTGCATGGTCTTACTTACAGAGAGGGCGCCTTACGTCGGAGGATGAGGAGCCTTAAAGCAGCTCTAGTTGGTAGTTGAAGTAGTTTGTGGAGTAGTCCGAGCGACCAGGTCGGCCGAATAGCCGATTACCCGGTCGTCTCCGATAAAATCGTGAAACGAGAAGTTTTCTTCAGCTTCCCCCTGCTCAAATGTCGACAAACGCCCGGCCGGCAGACTGGGTGGTTCTACGATTCCAGCAATCTTTGAGGTCCCAGGTGCTTGAATTTCCCAGTTTGAGAACCGACTTCCTGAATTCGGAAGAGGAGCGGTTTGTCTCAAGTGTCGCGGGGCGCTCTGAAGTTGAATTGAATTCTTCATGAAACCCGGCGATCAACTGTAGTGCGAGCGTTTCTTCTCGCTGGTGCTCTTCGAGTCTCGAAGAACTGACCCAGGACGCGTTCAGAAGAATTAATACCCCGACACACGACAGGAGAATCCTCCCCGTTCGAAGGCATGTCCTGTGGTTTCATAACCGCTGATGCGTCGGCTTCTGCCCCGAAAGGTTCAGCGGCACCTGATCCGCAATCCGGATCCCGTATCCCTCGAGCGCCACAACCTTCTTCGGATGATTCGTCAGCACGCGAATATCCTTCAATCCCAAATCAATCAAAACCTGCGCCCCAATGCCGCTTTCATGCTGCACCATGCGCTGCCGCGCCGGCTCGCGATCCAACTGCCCCCGCGAATGAAAATGAATCTGCGGCAACTTGGTCGGCGTCTCCGCATTTTCAATCGTAAACCCGCGCCCCGTGTGGTGCAGGTACAAAAACACCCCACGCCCTTCCTGGGCGATCTTTTCCAAGGACTTCGCCACCAATTCCGTGCAGTCGCAAGCCGTGGACCCGAACACATCCCCGGTCAGGCAGTGCGAGTGCACGCGCACCAATGGCGGCGGCGCGCCCTCCAGATCGCCCCGAATCAGCGCCACATGCTGGTCGTGGTCCACGTCGCTTGAATACGCGATCATCTTAAACTCGCCAAACCGCGTCGGCAGCACCGCTTCCGCCACGCGTCGCACGTAGCGTTCGTGCTGCATCCGGTAGCGAATCAAATCCGCCACCGTCAGCATCTTCAATCCGTGCTCGCGGCAAAATTCCACCAACTGCGGTACCCGGGACATCGTGCCGTCTTCATTCATGATTTCGCAGATCACGCCGGAGGGATTGAGGCCCGCAATTCGCGCCAGGTCCACACTGGCTTCTGTCTGCCCCGCGCGAACCAGCACGCCGCCGTTCCGCGCCCGCAGCGGAAACATGTGCCCGGGTCGCGCCAAATCCTGCGGCCGCGTCTTCGGATCAATCGCGGTCAAAATCGTAATCGCCCGGTCGGAAGCGCTGATGCCGGTAGTCACTCCCACCTTCGCGTCAATCGCCTCGCAAAACGCGGTCCCATGCACCGAAGTATTGATCGGCGACATGAGCGGCAGGTTCAACTCGTCGCATCGCTGTTCGGTCAACGCCAGGCAAATCAACCCGCGCCCAAACTTCGCCATGAAATTGATGGCTTCCGGGGTAATCTTCTCTGCCGCCAGCGTGAGGTCGCCTTCGTTTTCGCGGTCCTCGTCGTCCACCAGGACAATCATCCGCCCCTGGCGAATCTCCTCGACCGCCCCTTCCACCGTGGCAAATCCAAACCGGGTCTCACTCATAAGTTCAGCATAAAGTCATCAAGCGCATGTGTAAAGCAGCGACGCGGCAGCCAGACAGCCGGAAAGTGAAGCAGAAATGTCGGCGCGCCAGCATCTGAAGTGACACCTGAGGGTAATTTTTTTCTAGATACTGGTATGGTACGGTATTCGCAAGTGGCCCGGAACAAACCGGTTACCGCTGAAATTTCCTGACGCCTGAACCAGTGCTTTTGAATGGTTTCCCGTTTTGGCCCGGAAACGTAAATGGACGCTACGTCACCGACCACCCGAACAACGTCAGCCCCATAAAAATCGCCAGCGCCGTCAGGCTCACGAGCGACAGCGTCTTCCCATTCCCCAGCAGCAGATTTCGCGTCTCCGCCTTGCAGCACAACACCGTCGCCACAATCAAGATTGCGCCCCACGAAATTGCGCACGGCAATCCCGGATACTGCGCCAGGGTAGACATCGTCTTTTCCGAGGGCTGCCCGGCAGGAATCCACCACGGCAAAATCGGCGCGAATCCCGCCGCCAGCACAAACGTTAGAATCTTCCGGCTCACCCAGCTCCTGATCTTCGTGACCGGTTGCGCCTTGCGCACCTTCCGCCAGACATGGAACTCCCACATCAGCAGTGCGCCAGCCAGGGGCATCCATCCATACACGCTTGTCTGATGATCCACCCAGAGCCAACTCCGGAAAAAATGGCCGGTGGGATGCGTAGCGGCCATCTTGGGCAGCAGCAGCCACCCGGTGACTTCGTTTCCGATCACCGCCAATAGGATCACCAACAGGCTCGTCAGCTGAATCCACTCATACGTCGGCGACTTCCCGCACCGCGTGCACACCGGACGCTCTGGAAGTATCCTCAGCCCGCAATGCTCGCAATACACGGCAACCTCGCTTCTCTCCCAATGGAGACACCGCCCCAGCAGCAAGAAGCCTACGCCCGTGTTTCCCCGAAGCCTACTGGTCCGACGTGCAGCACCCCCAAACGCAAGGCCATTGCCCGGATGGCGGATGCCGGCGACATTCGGTCACCCAGGCCAACCGGCTTGGACTTGAGCAAAGCCACCATCACAAACAATTCCGTTCCGAGGACGTAACTGCTGTCGTTCTTGCCCGCTCCAGGGGTCAATTCCTCGCGCTCCAATCCATCTTTGATGTAGTGTAGGCGCATTCTTTTTGTTTACGTCGTGCTAATATCGATACTTGAGACCAATCGGTCGCATATATTGCCGCAACAGACGGCAATACGCGCATCAACGAGGATTCATGAAAAACGTTAACCCGAAGGAAGTTCCAATCGCGCGCTTGATCGGTTTTGAGATGAATGAAATCGCGGATGGACGCGCAGTCGTGACCTTGGCGGCCGGGCCGCTGCACACCAATCCCATGGGAACCCTCCATGGGGGAGTCCTGTGCGATATCGCGGACGCCGCAATGGGTATGGCCTTTGCCAGCACGCTCGCGACCGACGAATCCTTTACGACAATCGAACTAAAGATCAATTTCTTCCGCCCCGTGTGGGAGGCCCGTCTCCGCGCCGAGGGCAAAGTGGTGCGCCGCGGCAGCACGGTCGGCTACATCGAATGCGAAATCACCGATGAAAGCAGCCGCCTGGTCGCCAAAGCATCGTCAACGTGTATGGTCCTGCGAGGCGACAGCGCCAAGGGACGTTAAACTCCCAATTCCACCTTTTGGGTTCTTGCCTCTTCAATTCCTCGGCTGCACCACCCATTGTCAAAAGACGAAGGCAGGTGGTGAGCCTGCCCTCGCCCGGTCTGGCTCCAGATCTCCTAGAACTGCAAGAACAGCGAGAACTGGATCTGCCGAGACGACCCAAAGTCGCCCGTCGGGAATCGCGTGCTGCCGATAATGCCTAGAGACTTGCTGGTTGCGGTCAGGACGGGGTTGCCAAAGTTCGGATGGTTGAACACATCGAACATGTCGGAGCGGAACTCCAGGTTGAAGCGTTCGGTGATCTTCGTGTCCTTGGTAACAGAGAAATCCGTGTTCACGAAGTCTGGTCCAGTGATGGCGTCGCGGCCGAGCGTCCCCGGATGGCAAGTGCCGGGCACGATGGGATAGATGCTGCCGCCTGCCTTGGTCGGTGTGCTGCTGAACGTGCAGGGGACCGCAAGCGTGGCGTTGGCGGTCGTCGCACAGGCTGGGATGGCCGGAGCGCCGCCCGTTGGCGTCCCGTTAAAGGGTTCGCAGAGAACCGCATTGCTGAACCAGTTCGTTGGGTTGCCCGTGGTGTGAATTGGCGCCAGCAGATCCGGCCTTACCGTCAGGGAAATTCCCGGACCCGGGCCGACGGACAGCGTGGGATTGAGCGGGCTGCCGCTTTGCGCCTGGAAGAACAGACCAACCTGCCAGCCGGAAACAAGGCGATTACCCCGGAATGGGAGTTGATAGAAGCCGCTGAGCGCGAAGCGATTGCGCACGTCAAACTCAGACAGGCCGCGGTCGCCCCGGGGGTTGTACGCATTCTGGATGATGTAGGTCTCGCCGGTCGAGAGAGAGTTGTAGTCGATGGATTTGGAGTAAGTATAGGTGGCGAGGAACTCCAAGCCGCGGGAAACATGCTTGTTCGCGGTAATCCAAACGGCGTTGTAGCTGGAGTTGCCGCCGCTGTTGACCTGGTTGATGTTTCCATATGGGCAGTTCGGGTTGGGCGCCGCACACTGCACGGGAATGATCGGGCTCGTCGCGGGCAGCGCCGGGAACGGCCGCGTTGCACCGTAGAACCCATTGGTGACCAGCGGCTGATTGATGTTCTGGGTAAGTTGCAGATGCGTTCCCTTCACGCCGATGTAGGCAACTTCCAGGCCGAGGTCCTGCGTGATTTGGCGTTGAACGGAAAGATTCCAATCCTGGGCATAGGAATTATCGAATCCGGGATTGATCACGACCGGACCAAGGCTAGTGCCTACAACAGCGGAGCTGGGATTTTCCGCCGTAATGGAATTGGTCGCCGAACTCGCCGAAATCGGCACGGCAAATGGCGGGTTGCTGCTCAGCGGCGACACGATGTTGGTCGTCGGCGCTTGGGTCATGATGGCATAGGCGCCGCGGACGGAGGTCTTGCCGTTCTTAAAGGGATCCCAGGCAAAACCGATGCGCGGCTGAAAGTTCAGGTTGTTCTGCTGATAGGGCTGTCCTGCCGGGACAAGGTTGCCTGTGAGGGGGTCAACATTGGTGAAGCGGCCGATGGATTCTGACGGCGTGGCATTCCAGGCATAACGGAGGCCAATGTTGATGGTCAGGTTCGGTTTCCATTTGAAGCTGTCCTGGGCGAAGACGTCGTAGGAAGGCGCGAGGATTTTGTCGTTTCCTGAACCGAGCTGCACGGTAAAAGCGTTGGCCGAGTCCAGAAGGAAATTGGCGACGGAGCTGTAGGAGAGGCTCCCGATGTTGAGGGCGATGTTGTTGTTATAGGCTCGCCGGATTTCGCCTCCGAACATGAATGTGTGGCGGCCTTTGAGCCAGCTCAACCCGTCGTTGAGGACGAAGGTGGTGTCGCCGCGGCCCTGGGGTTCGCCGAGCGGGCCGCCAAAACCGATCGTGCCACCGACATTGAAAAACGGTAGGCCGGATGCCGCCGGCGAGCCCGCCGGCATGGTAATGTCGAAGTTGGCAGGATCAAGCAGTCCGTTAGGGGTGAAGATCAAATGGATGCGATTGAAGCCCAGGCGAACCGTGTTGTTGAGCGTGGAAGAAAAAGTGTGATCTTCGCTGAAGCTCAGCAATTGGCGGAAACCATCGCGCGTGTCGCCGAAGCCGGGAAGATTCGCGGCAATGGCGCCGCCGGCGGTCGGTTCCTGCCGGAGATCCTTCTGCACGACGTAGTAGAAGTGAAAGCGGTCGGCCTGGCTGAGCTCGTAGTCAATGTCGCCTGATCCCTGGTTCAGAGAGACGTTCGCGACCACCCCGCCGCTGAACAGATTGAACGTGTTGGGGACGCCGGGGGTGCCGGTACCGACCAGGTTGGCCGCCGGGATCAGCGGGAGCAGTTTCTGGATGGCCGGGGCGGTCACGCCAGCTCTGTCATTCACGCTTGGCACGGTCGTAGAAAGAGTCAGGTTCTGACTCTGGCGCAGCCCTTCATACGCAAGAAAGAAGAACAGCTTGTTCTTGACGATCGGGCCGCCAAAATCCACCCCGAAATCGTTGCGCCGGAACGGTGACTGGATCAGAGGAAGGCCGTTCGAGCCTTCCCTGACGTTGAAGAAATTGCGGGCGTCGAGGGCATTGTTTCGGATGAATTCGAACAACTCCCCGTGATACTCGTTGGTGCCGGAGCGCGTGGCCAGGTTGACGATAGCGCCGGAGTTCCGCCCATACTGCGCCGGAAACGAAGAATTGTCGATCTTGTATTCCGCCAGCGTGTCAATCGGCGGCTGAAACGTAATCTGGTTCTGAACGTTGTCGTTCAGGTTGACGCCGTTGACCAGCCAGTTCGTTGTGTCTTCCCGCTGCCCCGCCGTATTGATTCCAAACGATCCCTGCCCGCGCAACGGAGCGGAGAGAAACCCGTTCGCCGGGGGCGTTATGGTCCCGGGGGTGAGCAAGCTAAGATCCGTGAAGTGCCGGCCGTTCAGCGGAATCTGCTGCACCGTCTTGTCGTTGATCACTTGCCCGATTTCATTGGTGCTTACATCCACCAGCGGCGCTATGGCAACTACTTCCACCGTCTGCGACGTATTGCCGAGGGTCAAACTAATATTCTTTGTAACTGTCGTGGCCACATCGAGCTTCAACCCGGTGAAGACGGTGGTCTGAAAGCCCGAAGCCGAAATCTCCAGCCTGTATACTCCGATCGACAACGATGGAATCAGAAATTCGCCAGCCGTGTCACTGGCCGTATCCGTTCGCACACCCGTCGCTTGATTCGTTGCCGCCACCTTGGCGTTCGGAACCGCGGCGCCCGCCGGGTCGGTAACCGTTCCTTGCAACGTTGCCGTCGATTGCGCGTTCGCGCTCCACACCACTCCGAGAAGCAGCATGAAAGCCAACACAACACGAACTGTGGATCGTCTGGATAGAGCGGTACCCTGCGATCGTTCCATCGTCTAACCCCCTGTAGATTTTTTTTCGCGGTCTGAAACGCGCGGATCCCTGTGGTTTTTAGCTCAGACCACTCGTACCTGCAGTAAGCCCCCTAAAGAGGGCAGGCTGGACCTGGAGGGTCAGCGGGACCACAACCCGCTTCCTGACAACTCTTTGGCAATTCAGTGGCCAGATTCCCGTTTTTGGACTTAACGTAAGCCGCTGAATATACCAGCCTTAATCGACAGGAAGGTGTCTCCCCTTACAAGTAATGAATATCTATGTGAGTTTCTGTAACGACTTATGAAAAATCAAATTTGGCCAAGTCACCATCTCCGGTGTTTACCTGATGGGTGGCCTGGACATAAATTAGGAAGGTTGACGTCGGGTGCCCCTGGGGTTGAAAAGGGCGGCTTGCCTTTCGCTTCTCGATGAAGATTGCCCACCTCCTTTA
>Ga0210410_10005638_pt1 | contig 10890 bp, 4 predicted proteins | sample IncBWC4MmetaG_FD_161058 | JGI IMG/M metagenome (GOLD analysis project Ga0210410, IMG submission 161058) | Forest soil microbial communities from Barre Woods Harvard Forest LTER site, Petersham, Massachusetts, United States - Inc-BW-C-4-M | ecosystem: Environmental > Terrestrial > Soil >... | reverse complement strand
GGAAGCACCTACTGCGCTCAGACTATTCCGCCGCCAGAACGATCCCACCAACATTCCGATGCCCGCCAACAAAAATGCACCCAATCCGGCGTAGCTGGCCGGCGCTTTGAAAAAGAAAAACGCAATGGTTGCAACGGCGCCGCCTGCCATCGCCAGGTAACCGCCCAATATTGACGCGCGTTTCCAGTACAGTCCCGCAATGACCGTCACAAGCGTTCCCGAAAGATAGATACTCGCCGTCATGTTCAAATAAAAATAGGTCGGCCCAGGAAGCGTGTACCACAGTCCCCAGACCATTACGAAGATGCTGACGAACAAATTTGCCACGCGATTCAGCATCACCTGTTGGCGTGAACTCATCGGACGCCGCCGCAGCGGAAGAATAATGTCCTGCGCGAGAATTGAACTCCAGCCGAGAAGATACGAACTATTAACTGACATGGTCGCGGCCAGCATTCCCGCGACGACCAAACCGAGCACGCCCGAAGGAAGTACCGTCGCCAGCATTCGCGGCATGGCTTCAAGGGAATTCTGACCTGAGCCGAGCATCGCCAGCGCGGCGATGCCCCACATCATGGGCATCATTCCGCGTCCCAAATAAATAAAGCCCGCCCACGAAAAAACTTTTTTGCTGATTTCAGGACTCTTCGTTGAAAAAGTGCGCATCGCCGTGGTCTGCCAGCAGGTGTGCACCGCCATCCACACCAACACTTGAAAAATAATGTAGGCCCAACCGTATTCGGGATTTGCCAGCGGACTGAAGCCGGCGTTGCCCATGGTGTGTTTCACAGCGTCATACATATGGCTGATGCCGGCCGCACGCAAGGACCAGATGGTCACCAGAATTGTGCCCACACTGAGCGCGATAAACTGAATGAAGTCAGTGATGACGATGGAAATCATTCCGCCGAGCACGGTGTAAACCAATTCGAGCAGAAGAATCCCGGTCATCACCGCTTTGATGTGCGTGAGCGAAATTCCGGAAATAATTGCGAGGAATGTTCCTTCGACTCTCAGGAACACTCCCATATTCAAAATTCCGCCGATGGCCACGAGTACTCCGGTGAAGACGCGCAGGCGGCGGCTGAATTTCACCTCGAAGAATTCAGGCACGGTCATCAACCGCATCGCGCGAAGACGGCGCACGATAAAGCCGGTGCGACCGATGACGATCATCACCACGCCGGCGATCAGTCCGTTGATAAACGCCGCGTACCCGGTCTTGTAGCCGAGCTCCGCGTAGTACATAAATGTAATCGTGCCGATTTCGGTGGCGGCCAGTGTGGCGATTCCGATGTACAGACCCAATTCACGGCCAGCTACCAGGAAATCAGAAATTCCGCCGACAAATTTGCGGCCGTATAATCCGGTGGCCATGGTGGCCAGAACGTAGACGCAAACGATGGCCCAATCGAGAGTGGAAAAATGCGTGGCCATTATTTCCGCTTCGCTTCCGCGCGAAGATTGGCAAACATTTCGCGCAAATCTTTCACGCCGCGGATCGCCACGACGATCGCGATCACGGCGAATGCCGTTCCGGCGATCACAAAGTTCGCCATCCAAAAGTAATACCAGCCGTTCATATTTTCGGGCGCGATTCTAGCGCACAAATCATGGCCTTAGTGGAAGAATTGTCCGCCTGTTAGAATATGGCCGCAATGACGACAAGCAATCCAGTGGATCGAGCAGTGATTCTCGCGCGCGGGCTTGGGACCCGCATGCGCAGCGAACAGGAAAACTCGCGCCTTGACGCATCGCAATCGGCCGCCGCCGATTCTGGAATGAAAGCCATGATTCCTTTCGGGCGTCCATTCCTGGATTTCGTGCTGAGCGGACTCGCCGACGCGGAATACCGCAACGCGTGCATCGTGATCGGACCAGAGCATTCCGTTGTTCAGGAACACTATGCGCGCCTGAATCCGAAACGCATCAGAGTTCAGATTGCGATTCAGCAGAAGCCGATCGGCACGGCCGATGCCGTGCTCACCGTGAAGGAATTCGCAGGTGATCAGGAGTTCGTTGTTCTGAACGGCGACAATCTGTATCCGCTCGAAGTTCTCGCGGCACTTCGGAATTTGGGTGAACCCGGCGCGGTAATGTTCGACGAAGAATCCTTGGTGCGGAACAGCAACATTCCCGCGGAACGCATTCGCTCCTTCGCCTACGGGACTGTGAATAGCGACAACTATTTGACAGACCTCGTAGAGAAGCCGGACGAATCACGCGTTTCAGGTTTACGCGCGAATTCGTTAATCAGCATGAACTGTTGGCGGTTTTCCCAGGAAATATTTCCGGCGTGCCGGAATGTGAAGCTATCTTCACGCGGTGAATATGAGCTGCCGACGGCCGTGGGCGAAGCGGTGCGCGGAGGAATGCGGCTGAAAATTGAGCGCAGCTCCGCAGGCGTGCTGGATCTTTCGCGGCGCGCGGATATCTCCGCAGTTGCCGAGCGATTGAAAAATATTCAGGTGGACTTGTGAGCGCGGAGATTTCCGCGCGGCTGATTGGCGCGGGTATGAGTGCGGTAGAAGCGCAGCGCAAGCAATTACTGTTTAAATCCGCCGACGGCGCGCTTCCGGCCGGCAATACTTCTGAAATTCTTCGATGGTTTGTCCCGGGGCGAATTGAAGTTCTCGGCAAGCACACCGACTACGCCGGCGGGCGTAGTATTTTATGCGCGGCGGAGCAGGGAATGTGCGTCGTCGCACGCGTGCGCGCCGATTCCGCAATCAATATTTTCGACGCCGCGGACGGCCGCTGCCTGAACTTTGATTTTTCCGCTGACATTGATATTCCTGTACAAGGTTGGGCGATCTATCCCATGACTGTGGCACGTCGTCTGGCCAACAATTTCAGTGGTGAAAAAATGCGCGGCGCGGATATCGCGTTGGCGAGCGACCTGCCACGTTCGGCGGGCATGAGCAGTTCCAGCGTGCTAGTCATCGCAATTTTCGTTGTGCTCTGTGAAATCAATGGACTTGAGCAACGGCCGGAATATCGATCCAATATTCACAGTGCAGAGGAGTTGGCCGAATATTTGGGCTGCATCGAAAATGGGCAGAGTTTCGGCTCACTCGCCGGAGATAAAGGTGTCGGAACTTTTGGCGGGAGCGAAGATCACACCGCGATTCTTTGTTGCCGCCCCGGAATATTGGGCCAATACAGTTTTTGTCCCGTGCGCGCCGAGAGAATAGTTCCAATTCCAGCGGAATGCACTTTCATAATTGCCAGCAGTGGAGTAGAGGCACCGAAAACGGATTCAGCGCGAGTGCAATACAATCGCATCTCCCGCGCCGCCCGGGGAGTTCTGGATGCGTGGCACCGCAGGTCGGGAGAGAATCTTCCGACGCTTCGCGCTGCGGCCATTCGTTCAGAGGATTTTCGCCAGCAAATCACCATTGCTCTCGCACTTTCGGAAAATCCAGAATTTTCACCGGAGGTGCTTATGGCTCGGTTCCAGCAATTCTTTCTCGAGTCGGAGGAAATTATTCCGGCCGCTGGCGATGCGCTGGAGCAGGGAGACTTACACTCCTTCGGTGTGCTGGTGGATCAATCACAGCTTGCCGCCGAGCAATCACTCGGCAATCAAATCCCAGAGACGATCGCACTGGCGCATTCAGCGCGCGAACTCGGAGCGCACGCGGCTTCCTCATTCGGCGCAGGTTTCGGCGGAAGCGTTTGGGCTTTGGTTTCTCGCTCCGAAGCAGATAAATTCTGCGAACGATGGAAGGAAAAATACCGGAGTCAATTTGCCGGATCCAACGCCGAGCGCAGCCAATTTTTTACCACCGATCCGGGGCCTGGACTATTAAAGATCTGACGAGCCCGGACGTTCGACCGTTGGAAGTGCAGGCAATCTATGGCTAGAATTTGTTTGTCATGACCACGTCTACGCGAAGAGATTTTTTTCAGTCAGCGCTGGGAGCAGCCGCAATCGCGGCCACGCCAAACTCTCTGACAAAATTCTACGAACAAATTAATGCTCCGGCGTATCGTGTCGACAAGCCACTCCTGCAGCTCCAACAGGAGTTCGTCGATCTGCGATTCGGAATGTTCCTTCATTTCAACATGGCGACATTTCAGGATCGGGAGTGGGGTGATCCGAAAGAGCCGCCCAGCGTATTCAACCCGTCGAATTTAGATACGGTTCAGTGGGCAAGAGCCGCGAAATCCGCCGGCATGACCTGGGGTTGTCTGACCACCAAGCACCACGACGGCTTTTGTATTTGGCCGACATCCACCAAAGTTGCGAGCGTGAAAGACACGCCGCGTCGTATTGATGTGGTGAAGGCTTACGCCGACTCGTTTCGCGCGCAGGGGCTAAAAGTCGCGCTGTATTATTCGATACTGGATCTGCGCAACGACATCCGCCACTTCAACGTGACGAAAGATAATATTGCGCTGATCAAAGAGCAACTCACCGAACTGCTGACGAACTACGGCGAAATTACGGCGCTAATTTTCGATGGCTGGAATGCGCCGTGGAGCCGCATCACGTATGAAGAAGTTCCATTTCACGAAATCTATGAGCTGGTTAAAAAACTTCAACCGAACTGCCTTGTCTCGGACTTGAATTCAAGCCAGTATCCATCCTCCGCGCTGTATTACACAGACATCAAAGCATTCGAGCAGAACGCCGGACAAAAAGTCCCCGGCGACAGCAAAATCCCGGCGCTTTCCTGCGTGACATTGACCGGCGGGTGGTTCTGGAAGCAGGCCGACAAGGAAGGGAAGCTGAAGCCCGTGAAGCAAGTCGTGGACGAGTGGCTGATTCCTCTGAATCGGATCCACTGCAATCTTATTCTGAACGCCGCGCCCGACAGCGAAGGACGCCTTGCCGAGAATGTCGTGAACCGGCTGGAGGAGATCGGACAAGCGTGGCAGCATCCCGGCCCGAATTCGAAGATAGACGAAAACGTGGTCATCACCACCGCGAATCTTGCGACCGCACAGAAAATTCATGCGAGCGATTCTCCGGACACGGTCGGACCGGATCTCGCCAACGACGGCAACTTCCGCTCAGCGTTTTACTTTCCGGCAGGACAACGAAGCGGCTGGCTCGAAATCGAGCTGGCGAGTGTGAAGGAGTTCAATACGCTTGTGCTGGTCGAACCGGTAGGCGCGTCCGAACAATACAAGGAGAGCCGTATCAGCCGCTACAGGTTCCAGCGTTGGTCCGGCGGTGACTGGCTCGATATGGCGGCGGGGAACACTCCGTCGAGAGTGCAGATCCACCGAATTCCGCTAGTTTCTTCGCAGAGGGTGCGCCTAGAAATTGACGGAAGCCGAGATATGCCGCACATCGCCGAGATCGGCATCTACAACGAGCCGTAAGGACTGGAACAAGCGCCTCCGGCTCCTATCGCGACCAACGCCCGAGTTTTCTTAGACGCACGCGCTCGCGGTCGCCGCGGAATTACGCGACGCTTTCCAAGAGCCTGCTCGCAAAAAGCCCCGGTTACCCTCGGCGCTTTTTCTGCTGCACTTTCCCGGCTACAGCGCGGTCCTTAGTTACTGCACCGTCAGCGTCACGGTCGTCGTGTGCACCAGCGATCCTGACGTAGCCGTCACGGTAATTGTTGACGTGCCCGCAGGCGTGCCGCTGGCGGCCGAGCTGCATCCGGTGACGCCGATGGCGAGAAGCAGCGCAACCGTCACGAACATCGCCGGTGTAAGCCGCCGTCTTCGCCCCGTTCTGCCGAAGGTAATCAGCGCCAGCAGCAATGCGGCGAATGCGAAGCTCCATAGTGCGAAAGGACGCATCGTCCACGGTTTTGAAGTTGGCGCAGTTGATCCCGGGAAGGTGCTGCCGCGCATCGTCGTTGTTACAGAAAACACAGTCGTCGCCGAAGTGGCTCCCGGAGTAACGCTGGTCGGATTGAATGTTCCGGTGGTTGCCGCCGGCAATCCGGAAGCAGTAAACGTGACGGCGTTTGCGAAGCCGTTCGCTCCCGGCGTCAGCGTAATTGTGAACATGGCCGTTTGTCCGGCAGTCACGATTACCGGGGAAGCTGGCCCGCTTTCCGTGAAGTCAATTCCCGTGCCGGTCAGCGTCGCAGTCTGCGTCGTCGGCGATGCGTTGTCGGTCAGCGTTAGCGTCGCCGGGCCGAATGATCCCACCGACGGCGGCGTGAACGTAATGTTGATGATGCAGTTTGCTCCGCCAGCTATGTTTGCGCCATTGGTGCAAGTAGTTCCGCCGGCGACCGCGAAATTAGCGGAGTTGGTTCCGGTGATTGCCGGAGCAGCGGTAAACGTCAACGTCGCTCCGCCGGTGTTCGTCACTGTAATTGACTTCGCCGTGCTCGTGGTGTTCACGCCCTGATTCGTGAACGAGAGCGTGTTCACGGAAAGCGAAGCGGTCGCCGGAGTGAGAACGGCGGTCACATCGTTGGCGCTGTCATTCGCCAAATTAATTTCTCCGCCGCCTGCAACAGTCACCGAGTTGGTGACGCTTGCTGGAGCATTTGCGGCGACAGTAACCGTCAGAGTAATTGCGGGATAGCTGCCCGCCGCTGCCAGCGCGTCAGCGCGCGTGCAGCTCACCGTTCCAACGTTGCATGTCCAGCCGGTTCCCGTCATCGCCGTTGCCGTCAAACTCGCCGGTAACGTATCTACGATGGTGACCGTTCCCGCCGTTGGTCCCGCGCCGATATTGGACGCTGTGATGGTGTAAGTTGCGCCGACTTGTCCTTGCACGAAGCTACCGGTGTGGCTCTTCGTGATGGTCATGTCCGCGAGTTGAATTACCGTGGTCGGATCGCTGGCGCTGTCGTTCGCCACATTGAGTTCACCGCCGCCGGAAACCACGGCCGTGTTGGTCACGCTTGCCGCTGCGTTATTCGCAACGGTTACCGTTAATGTGATTGCCGGATAGCTGCTTGCCGCGGCCAGTACATCAGCGCGCGTGCAAGTCAGCGTTCCGAGTGCGCAAGTCCAGCCGGTTCCCGTCATCGCGGTTGCCGTCAGTCCCGCGGGAAGAGTGTCCACGACCGTTACGGTTCCAACAGTTGGTCCGCCGCCACCGTTCGATACCGTAATTGTATAGGTCGCGCCCACTTGTCCCTGCGTGAAGCTTCCCACGTGACTCTTCGTAATGGTCATGTCCGCAACCAGAATCACAGTGGTTGGATCGGTAGCGGTATCGTTGGCGGTATTCAGCTCGCCGCCGCCGGAAACCACAGCAGTGTTGGTGATGCTTGCCGCCGCGTTATTCGCAACCGTTACCGTCAGTGTGATTGCCGGATAACTTGCGGAAACAGCGAGGGAGTCAGAGCGCGTGCACGTTGCAGTCGCTACCGTGCAGGTCCATCCGGTCCCCGCCATTGCTGTGGCCGTTAATCCAGCAGGCAGCGTATCGACGACGGTCACGACTCCGTTGGTCGGCCCGGGGCCGGCGTTGGAAACAGTGATCGAGTATGTGGCGCCAACCTGGCCTTGCGTGAAGTTTCCAGTGTGAGACTTCGCGATGGTCAAGTCGGATGCGAGCGTGACGGTCGTAACGTCATTCGCGGTGTCGTTCCCGGTGATGATTTCGCTGCCGCCGGAAACTGTCGCGGTGTTGGTGACGCTGGCCGCGGCATTGTTCGCCACGGTTACCGTCAACGTAATCGCCGGGTAACTCGCCGCCGCGGCAAGCACATCGCTGCGAGTGCAAGTAAGCGTGCCGAGTGTGCAAGTCCAACCAGTGCCGGTCATGGCCGTTGCCGTCAGACCTGCCGGAAGCGTATCAACAACTGTAACTGTTCCACTGGTGGGCCCTGCGCCGCTGTTGGTAGCGGTAATCGTGTAGGTTGCTCCAACTTGTCCTTGCACGAAGTTGCCGGTGTGGCTCTTCGTGATGGTCATGTCGGCGAGTTGAATGATTGTAGTGAGATCATTGGCACTGTTATTCGCCACGTTCACTTCACCGCCGCCGGAAACTGTGGCGGTGTTGGTCACGCTGGCAACGGCGTTATTTGCGACCGTCACCGTCAGCGTGATCGCTGGATAACTGGCCGCGGGTGCGAGCGCATCAGCGCGCGTGCAAGTGAGCGTTCCGAGCGTGCATGTCCATCCGGTGCCGGTCATCGCGGTTGCGGTTAAGGCAGCCGGCAAAGTGTCAACGACCGTCACCGTACCGCTGGAAGTTCCTGTGCCGCTGTTCGTAGCGGTGATGGTGTACGTCGCTCCCGCTTGGCCTTGCGTGAAGCTGCCGGTGTGACTCTTGGTGATGGTCATGTCCGCCAACTGCACGATAGTGGTTGTATCGGAAGCGGAATCGTTCGCGGTGTTGAGTTCACCGCCGCCGGATACCACAACGTTGTTCGTGACGCTTGCGGCTGCGTTGTTCGCAACCGTTACCGTCAACGTAATTGCCGAATAACTGGCGGTTGCTGCGAGCACATCAGCGCGTGTGCAAGTCAGTGTTCCGAGCGTGCAAGTCCATCCGGTTCCGGTGATTGCCGTGGCGGTCAATCCGGCGGGTAGCGTATCCACGACGGTCACCGTTCCAGTAGTTGGCCCGGGACCGGCATTAGACGCCGTGATTGTGTAGGTGGCTCCGACTTGACCCTGCGTGAAGTTGCCGATGTGAGACTTGGCGATGGTCAGGTCTGGTGCTTGTGTGACCGTGGTCGGATCGCTTGCGGAGTCGTTGGCGGTATTGATTTCGCCGCCACCTGATACGACAACGGTGTTGGTCACGCTCGCAGCTGCGCTATTCGAGACAGTCACCGTCAGCGTGATCGCCGGATAACTGCCCGCGGCTGCAAGAACGTCACTGCGCGTGCAAGTGAGCGTTCCGAGTGTGCAAGCCCATCCAGTTCCTGTCATTGCCGTAGCCGTCAGACCCGCGGGTAGCGTATCGACGACGGTGACCGTACCGGCAGTCGGTCCGGGCCCAGCGTTGGAAGCAGTGATTGTATACGTCGCGGCAACTTGTCCTTGCACGAAGTTGCCGCTGTGGCTCTTGGTGATGGTCATGTCTGCCACTTGAATAACGGTTGTTGGATCCGTCGCGGTGTCGTTCGCGGTATTGGTTTCTCCACCGCCGGAGACAGCAACGCTGTTGGTGACACTTGCAGCCGCATTGTTCGCCACTGTTACGGTCAGCGTGATTGCCGGATAGCTGGCCGCCGCGGCAAGCACGTCACTTCGTGTGCAAGTTAAAGTCCCCAGCGTGCAAGTCCATCCCGTGCCTGACATCGCCGTAGCAGTCAATCCGGCCGGCAGCGTATCCACCACGCTTACCAGAGCAGTTGTCGCCGCGCCTCCGCTATTTGTGGCGGTGATGGTGTAGTTCGCGCCGACTTGACCCTGCGTGAAGTTGCCGACGTGCGATTTCGTGATGGTCATGTCCGGTGAGACCACTGTGACTGTCGTTGGGTCCGTCGCGGTGTCATTGGCGGTGTTGAGTTCTCCTCCGCCTGAAACCGTGACGGAATTCGTGCCACTCGTGGCGCTCAATGACACGTTCACCGTGAGAGTAATCGCCGCATAGCTTGAACTGGCAGCGAGAACGTCACTGCGCGTGCATGTGCCCGTTGCGAAAGTACAACTCCATCCCGTTCCGGTCATTGCGGTAGCTGTGAAACCGGCGGGCAACGTGTCCACCACCGTCACGGTTCCATTCGTTGGGCCGGGTCCGGCGTTCGACGCGGTGATCGTATACGTCGCTCCGGTTTGACCCTGCGAGAAATTACCGGTGTGATTCTTCGCGATGGTCATATCCGCCACTTGTACGATCGTCGTGGGATCGGTCGCGCTATCGTTGGACGTGTTTGTCTCGCCTCCACCGGAGACGGCTACGTTATTGGTCACACTCGCGGCTGCGTTGTTCGCAACCGTCACGGTGAGCGTGATTGCCGGATAGCTGGCAGACGCTGCCAGAGCGTCGCTGCGTGTGCAAGTCAAAGTTCCGAGCGTGCACGTCCAACCGGTTCCGGTCATCGCCGTCGCCGTCAGTCCGGTTGGAAGTGTATCCACGACAGTTACCGTTCCAGTGGTGACCGCAGTGCCGCTGTTTGTCGCTGTGATTGTGTACGTCGCGCCAACTTGGCCCTGCGTGAAATTCCCGGTATGCGACTTCGTAATCGTCATGTCCGGCGTTCCGCCGCCTGTCGGTGCTGGGCCGCTAGCGAAGTTCAACACTGAGGTGCCACCGATTCCGTTCCAATCGGAGACCATGATGAAGTACGTGATTCCGGAAGTTACGGAGAATGTGACCGTTTCCCCGACGCCTTGCCCAAATTGGTCTGAGCACCCGCCGGGAACCGCACTGAAAGCGCCGAGCCCACCGGTTACCGTCTGAATGATGCTGTCGGTACCGGAGCCATTAGTGTTGAAAACGGCCGTTCCTGAAGATCCGGGCGTGTACTTGTACCAGACGGAGTGGGTGCTCGCGGCCTGCTGCGCAGTGCATATGCTAGGTACTGGTTCACCAATCTCGGTCGTCGCACCTGTTGTCGTCCGCGTATCCGCGAAGCCAACGGTACTCACATTGATGGCGTTGACGAAGTCGTCGTTCGCCGGCGGAGCTGCGGCCACAGCGCTAAGGACGGCCGTTCCGCCAGTTCCGTTGTAGTCGGACAACATGATGTGATACGTGACGCCGGCGGACACCTTCACAGTTGCTGCGGCGTTACCGGTTACTCCACCAAAAATGGAACTAATATCAAGGCTGCAGCCTCCTGATACCGGTGAGAGCGCACCCAGCGCGCTTCCTGTCACCACCTGAATAATTCCGGCCTCAGTTTCTCCGGGCGAGCTGAACGAGACCACTCCGTTTGAAGATGGTGTGTAGCTGTACCAGATGCTGTGGGTGGAGGCAGATTGCGGCACAAGTGCGCGAATGCAGATGGAACTCGGCACAGGTTCGCCGACCTCGGTAGTAGCAGATCCGGTCGGTTG
>Ga0210410_10005635_pt1 | contig 10891 bp, 11 predicted proteins | sample IncBWC4MmetaG_FD_161058 | JGI IMG/M metagenome (GOLD analysis project Ga0210410, IMG submission 161058) | Forest soil microbial communities from Barre Woods Harvard Forest LTER site, Petersham, Massachusetts, United States - Inc-BW-C-4-M | ecosystem: Environmental > Terrestrial > Soil >... | reverse complement strand
AACCGCATCCGTCGTACACCCTCGTGAATGGATGCCGTGCCCATCGTGCCCCCTTTGTTCTGGGGCACCAAAAACACGACACTTCACGAGCTACAAACAGGCGACAGATCACGCGCTACTGACACATCGGCCGCCGTGTTCTTGCGTTCGCGGCCGGCTCGCGGCTGAATGGGGACATCTTACGGAGATGGGAGACCATCGCGTACGGTTCGGGCTCCAGTTCGCGACTGCCTCGATTTGCAGCGGCACCCGATCAGGATACGGCCGGGAGATAGGCCCCCGGTCTCGAGGTTCTGAAATCGCCCGTCAATGTGGCGCCGCCGTGAGACAGGAAAGGCCGTCTGGGAAACCAGGCGGCCTTTTTCTTGTGTGGAATTCAAACCGCGTTGCGTTACGCCAAACGTGCGGCGGCACGCGCAATCATCTCGCCGCGGCGGGCCTGGCCCGGCGCGATCCGTTCTTTCATGAACGCGAGAACTTCCGCCGGCGCCGTGTCCGGCGAGCCGGCGTTGAACGGCGGCGCCGGGTTGTATTCGATCCGGAGCTGGATCGCCTCCGCAGTCTTGCGGTCGACCAGCTGCGACACCAGCGTCAGCGCGAAGTCGATGCCTGCGGTGACGCCGCCGCCGGTGATGCGGTTACGATCGATGCAAACGCGGGTCTTGGTCGGGATCGCGCCGAACGCCGAGAGAAAATCCATCGCGGTCCAGTGCGTCGCCGCGCGATAACCTTTGAGCAGGCCGGCTGCACCCAGCACCAGCGATCCCGTGCAGACCGAGGTGATATATTTCGCGCCTTCCGCCTGCCGGCGCAGGAAGGCCAGCATCTCCTCGTCGTTGACCATGTCATCGGTGCCGAGCCCGCCGGGCACACAGATCACATCGAGTTGCGGGCAATCGGCAAAGCTGACGGTCGGCGTCAGCATCATGACGGAGTCGCTGGCGACGGGCTCGATCCGCTTCCAGATCAAATGCACCTTGGCGCCGGGTATGCTGGAAAACACCTGCAGCGGTCCGGTGAAGTCGAGTTGCGTCACCTTCGGGAATAGCACGAGACCAATCTGAAGCGGTGCCGACATCACGAGCCTCCAAATATTACTTGACCTCGCCATCCTGTCATGATCGCTTCTTGTCCGAAATGCCATATTTCCCTCTTTTCAGGACATCTTCAATTCAAGGATTGGGCTGAAAATCATGATCGGCGTCCTCATCTTTCCCGATTTCCAGTTGCTCGATGCCGCCGGCCCGATCTCGGTGTTCGAGATTGCCGCGCGCTTAGCCAACAATGCGCCCGACATCAGGGTTGTCGCGGTCACGCCGGGGCCGGTACGCAGTTCGTCGGGCGTCGAGATGATGGCGCGCGGTCTCAAACCATCGGGTGGCATCACCACGCTGATCGTGGCCGGCGGAGAAGGCAGCCGCGGGCCGGTGATTTGCCCGAAGACGCTGGCCTTCGTGCGTTCGATCGCCAGACGCGGCGTTCGCGTCGCCAGCGTCTGCTCCGGCGCCTATATCCTCGCCGAAGCCGGTCTGCTCGACGGCCGTCGTGCTACCACCCACTGGCAGCGCACCCGGCATTTTCTCAAAGCCTATCCGAAGGTGAAGCTCGAGCCCGACCGGATCTTCGTCCGCGACGGCAATATCTGGAGTTCGGCGGGCATCACCGCGGGCATCGACCTGTCGCTGGCCATGATCGCGGAAGACTATGGCGACGACATCGCGCAGAAGACTGCGCGCCAGCTCGTGCTCTACCACCGCCGCAGCGGTGGCCAGTCGCAATTCTCCTCGCTTTTGGAATTGAAGGCGCCGACCGGCCGGTTCGGCCCACTGCTGGCGTGGGCGCGCGAACATCTCGATGCGCCGTTGTCCGTCGAGGACATGGCCGAGCAGGCCGGCATGAGTTCGCGGCACTTTACCCGCGCCTTCATCGCGGAGACCGGCACCACGCCGTCGAAGGCGGTGGAGCGGTTGCGGATCGAGGTGGCGCGGCAGCGCGTGCAATCCTCCTCCGAGGCGATCGAACGCGTCGCCGAAACCACCGGCTTTCGCGATCCGGAGCGGATGCGCCGCGCCTTCATCCGCGCCTTCGGTCAGCCCCCGCAATCGCTGCGCCGCGCGGCGAGGGCTGGGTAGTTTCAATCAATCCGGGATTTGAGCTATCGTATGCAAGGCGTGAGCCGCCCTGGGAATTCTTCTAAAATGCTCGGAGCCCACCTAAAGATGGTCCGTGAAGCCGAAGAGATAGCGTGATGATCGGCAGTTCGATGACCTTCAGCATTCTCTTTCCGTCCAGCTATTCGATCGAGGTCACCAAACTTCGGCAGCAACTCGACGAAGCGCACCTGGCCTGGGCAAAGGAATGGAAGCAACGGCAGGACGATTTCAAGCTCGAGAACATTCGTTTCGCCCATGATGTCAGCTGGAACAAGCGGTTTTTCAGCCTGCAGGCCGCGCGTGATGGAGGGCACTGGTTCTGGCAAGCCACGCATACGATCGTGGTCTTTGGTGGATTTTCGATCTGAACGAAGTGAACATCAGATCGCAGGATCGCATCCGCAAACCACCGGCGGGTGAGGTCGCGAAGCCGCAAATCAGCCGCTTTTGACGACTTACAATTTGAAGATGCTATCGCGCTGCAAGGAGGGTCCTTCGATGCGGACACCTGTGCCAGCTATTGCGGTGATAGCGCTGGTCGGATTTTGCAGTCAGGCCAACGCGCAGGCGCAGTGCCCGGAATTGACCCGGCTGCGCAGCGAGGCTGAAGGAGCCTTGAAGCGGGTGACGGGTCTTGTTCCACCTTCGGACCGCTGCGAAACGTACATTCGAGTTTCCATGGCGTGGGACGCAGTCGTCCAATACGCCAACGACCATCGTGAGTAGTGTGACATCTCGCTCCCTTCGCTGAGCGAGTTCGAGAAACGCCATCGCGAGGCGGTAAGCGCGCGTGACAATGTCTGCACCGGCCGTCCTCTGCGCCCATTTCCGCCGGAGGTCATTCGACAGTGAGACGCTCCGGCGGTCGCACCCTTCCGCGCCACGAAGTCTGAATTGGGCCCAGCGGGGTGTGCAGGGGCGGCGGTGCCGGCAGTTTCAAGCCGGGCAAGTCGCCGAACCCCAAATAACAGCGGCGCGCGCTAGCTATTTTTCGTTTCCAGCAGTCCGAGCCTGCGTCCCAGCCATTCCGTGGTCGAGGCCTGGATCAGGATCGTCATCAGGATCGCGATGAAGGTCACCGACGCGATCATCTGCGCGCCGGGCGCTTTCATGCCGAGCAGGAGCCCGGCGAGTGCCGCCGGAATCACGCCGGTCTCGCGTGTCCAGCACATGAACAGCATTTCGGCAAAACTCCAGCGCGCGCGGCGATCGGGCCATGCGCACAGGAACACCGTCGCGGGGCGGGCAACCAGCATCAGCACCGTGACGACGGCGGTACCACCGAGCCAGTATTTTTCCATCAGCGTGAAGTCGACCTGCGCGCCCAGCAGGATGAAAATGAACAGGCGCAGGATGAACGCCGTGGTCAGCACGAATTCGTCGAGCTTTTGCGCTTCGCCGGGCTCCATCTTGAAGCCGAAGCTTTCCTTGTTGCCGAGCATGATGCCGAATACGAACACCGCCATTAAACCTGATGCGTGCAGGCCGTCGGCGGCGAAATAGGCGGCGATCACGGCGACCAGCGTCACGACTGGCGCGTATTCGGCGAGAAAGGCCATCTTCTCATGCGCGATCAGCAGCGCGGCGAGATAGCCGAGGACGATGCCGGCGACGATGCCGATGACGGATTGCTCGAGCAGGCCGAGCAGCGAATGCGTCAACGAGAAGGTGCCGCTTCCGCTCGCCACCGCGAGGAGGCTGAAGGTCAGGATCGCGCCTATCGCGTCGTTGAACGCGGACTCGCTCATCACGGTCTGTGCCACCCGGTCGCGAATCCGGACCTGGCGGAAGATCGGCACCAGCGTCGCCGGATCGGTCGAGGCCAGCGTCGCGCCGAGCAGCAAGGCGACGATCACGGGAATTCCGAGGATGAAATGCGCGGCAAGGCCGGTGATCCCGGCGGTGATGACGACGCCAATGGTCGCGATCGCGACGATGGTGATCCAGACCTGCTTCAGGACCGCAAAGCGCAGCGTCGCGCCGCCGTCGAACAAAATGTAGCTGGCGCCGAACAGCAGGATAATCTGGTTCAGCGCCGTCTCCGCGCCGATATGCACGAGGCCGAGCGCCTGCGGGCCAATCGCGATCCCCGTAATCAGGAACACCGCGACGTCTGGAATCCTGATCTTCTGCGCCAGCAGGCTGGCGAGCGTGCCGATCGCCAGAATGAGCCCGCAGGACAGCAGCGTGTGTTTTGCGATTTCGATGGAGGAGGACACTTCCAATTCGGTTTTCCAGCAAGAGGATTTCGTCTGGACCCACTTAAGGCCACTGTTGTCCGGTCAATTCAAGCCGTTGTTGACATCTGATGTTCTCATCGATAGCATCAAACATCATGAGAACCACGATTGACATTGATGACCCCATTCTACGTGAGGTCAAGGCCATCCACGAAAAGGAAGGCCGATCAATCGGCGCGATCGTATCCGAATTGCTTGCCGAGGCGCTTGCCGGTCGCCGTCCATCGCGCGCCAAGCCACCGTTTCGTTGGACCTCGAAGCCCATGAAGGCTCTCGTCGACCTCGCGGATAAGGAGGCTGTATACGCAGTGCTCGATTCGGACTCGCCGTGAGTTATTCGCTCGACGTAAACGTTCTGCTATACGCGTCAGACCGATCGAGTGACCGTCACGTTCGCGCCCGTAGTTTCGTCGAAACCTGCGCCCTCGGTCCGGAGATACTCTGTCTGACGTGGCCGACGCTGATGTCGTATATCCGCATTGCCACGCACCCGCGGATCTTTTCTGCACCGCTTTCGCCGAACGAAGCGCTCGGCAACGTCACTGCCCTTCTCACGCTACCTCATGTGCGCGCCGTGTCCGAGTTGAACGGCTTCCTGGATGCCTACAAGAGCATAGCAGGCGAGACGCCGGTTCGCGGAAACCTGGTACCCGATGCCCACGTCGCAGCCATCCTGTTCCAGCATGGCGTTCGTACGATGTACTCGAATGACTGCGATTTCCGGAAATTCGGGTCACTCGACCTGCGCGATCCGTTTGCCTGAGTTCGCTGGTCGCGCTCGTTCAGTTCAGCGCCTTCAGCCATACGCCGATTTCGCCGGCCGCGACATTGGCCTGATTGAGCAGCTTGCCCATGGTGAAGAAGCCGTGGAATTGACCGGGAAAGTGTTTGTAGGTCACGGGCACGCCGGCTTGCTCGAGCCGGGCGGCATATTCGTCGCCTTCGTCGCGCAGCGGATCTGCGCCGGCGGTCAGCACATAGGCCGGCGGCAATCCGACCAGCGTTTTCGCGCGCGCGGGCGAGGCGCGCCAGTCGTGAATGTCGGCGGCGCCGCTGAGATAATGGTTGCAGAACCATTTGATGACGGAGTGGGTCAAGAGGATGCTGGTTTCGGGCTCGCGATGCGAGGGATGGGTCATCGCAAAGTCGGTGGCCGGATAGATCAGGACCTGGCCGGCGATCCCAGGTCCATCGCCGTCGCGCGCGGCGAGTGCGACCACCGCGGCGAGATTGCCGCCGGCGCTGTCGCCGCCGACCATCAATCGCTGAGTGTCGATGCCAAGCGCGTTCGCATTGGCCGCGACCCATTTGGCTGCCGATATGGCGTCGTCGACGGCGGCGGGGAATTTGTGCTCGGGGGCGAGCCGGTAATCGACGGAGATGACGATCAGCTCGCCTTCATGCGCGAGTTTGCGGCAGACCACGTCGTGCGAGTCGAGATCGCCGATCACCCAGCCGCCGCCGTGGTAGAACACCAGGCAGGGCGCTGCGCCATCGGCCTTGCGCAAATTCTTCGGCGTATAGATGCGTGCCGGGATCGCGCCGTGGGGTGCGGGGATCGAGAGCGGCTTGACCTCGGCCAGTTCGGGCGGCTCAGGATTGGAGACGACGCGGCCCTTCAGATAGAGCTCGCGCGCTTCCGCCGGCGTCCCGTTCTCATAGGGCGGGCGGCCGGCTTCCTGGAATGCCTTGTAGACGGCGGCGGCATCGGGATCGAGCGTAACGGGCATTGTGCGAAAACCTCTGGTGTTGTGTCTTGAGAAATCAGGCGGCGGTGCGGCCGCCGTCGACGGTATAAGCCGAGCCCGAGACGTAACTGGCTTCGTCGGAGGCGAGGAACGCCACGATGGAGGCGACCTCGGAAGCCTGTCCCAGCCGTCGCGCCGGAATCCGCTCCACGATCTTGTCATTGGGCGGCGGCGCGTTGCCGCCATTGCGCCCCTGCATGATCGCACTCAGCATCCGGCTGTCGATCAATCCGGGGCAGACGCAATTGCCGCGCACGCCGGTGCCCGTGCATTCCCACGACGCGCTCTTGGTCAGCCCGATCACCGCGTGCTTGCTGGCGCTGTAGACCGCGATGTGCGGCGAGCCCATCAGGCCCGCGATCGAGGCGGTGTTGATGATGCTGCCCTTGTTCTGCTTCAGCATCACCGGCAGCACATGCTTCATGCCGAGGAAGACGCCGATCACGTTGACGTCGAGCACCCGGCGAAAGCTCTCCAGCGAATATTCCGGGATCGGCTTGATGTCGCCTTCGATGCCGGCGTTGTTGTAGAACACGTCGATGGTGCCGAACCTGTCGACCGCCGCGCGGACATAGTCGGCGACCTCCTCTTCACGTGTGACGTCGGCGGCGACCGCCAGCGCCTCCGCCGATGCCGGCAGGTCGGCAATCGCGGCCGCAAGATCCGCCTCCCTGCGGTCGACTGCGACGATACGCGCACCGCGTTCGGCCAACAGGTGAATGGTCGCGGTTCCGATGACGCCGGCAGCCCCGGTGACGACGGCGACCTTGCCGTCCAGACGAATTCGATCGGTCATGTCAGGGGGTTCCTTTGGCTCCGCCGGTTGTCCCGGATTCTTGTGATTTCGGCGCTGGGCAGCGCGAACGCTCGATAGGGGCGACTATTTCATTTGTGGCGCGGGCTGACCAGAGCTCGGTTCTTGAAGCAGAACCGAACGCTGGATTGTTGTGTTGACGTGTTTTCTTCACACGAACCGGTACCGGCTTCGCTCGAAAACGCTTTTTGGGCGGCGGGCAGGGCCCGAAACCGCCCTTTCCCCGCCGTATTCGGCGTGTTAACCGGAGGGCACGCGAGCGGCGGATATGTTTGTATGTCGCGAGCTCGATTCGCCTGTTAAAGCCGCGCGAGATGTTTCGAACCATTGCCCTGACTGGTTTCGCGGCCCTGATCGCCGCCACAACACTCTCGCTTGCGCCTCCGGCGCGCGCGCAGATCGGCAATATCTTTTCCGATCCCGCGCCGCGCCCGCCTGGTGCGATTCCCCGTGCCGGTCAGCCGCAACCGCCCCCCGACGACGACGAGGAAGTGCCGGAATTGCCGCGCGGCCGGCTGTTGCCGACGCCGAACCGGCCGCTGCCGGGGCAGGGCGTGCCGCCGCCGGGAAGCGTCCAGTCGCAGCCGCTGGCGCCACCGCCCGGTACCACCGTGATACCGCAGAATACCCCGCCGGGCATCGCGGTGGCGCCGCCGCAACCGGGCGGGCCGGCCGGTCCGGGCGTCGCCAACGCACCGCCATCGGCCAATCCGCTGCCGGGTCTGCCGCCCGGGCAGCGCCAGCCCAAGAGCGTGCCTGGGGCACCGGCGACCCTGCAGCCGGGCGATGAGGTGGTATCCGAGCCCCCCGCATCGAAGGTCACCAACAAGAAGGCGAGCTTTTCCGGCCTCGACAAGATCACCGGACGCATCATCAATTTCGACGAGGATATCGGCGAGACCGTCCAGTTCGGCGCGCTGCGAGTGAAGACCGACGCCTGCTACACGCGTCCGGCCACCGAGGCCGCCAACACCGACGCCTTCGTCGAGGTCGACGAGATCACGCTGCAGGGCGAGGTGAAGCGGATTTTCTCCGGCTGGATGTATGCCGCGAGCCCAGGCCTGCACGGCGTCGAGCATCCGATCTACGATATCTGGCTGACCGACTGCAAAGTCCCCGACCAGACCATCGTCACAGCAGCACCCGATCCGCCGAAGGCCGTGGCGCCGCCGCCGGTGCAGAAGCGCCCGTCGGCGCCGAAGCAGGCAGCCCCGCGTCCGCCGCCGCAGCCGCAATTCCAGCAGCAGCAACCGCCACCACCTCCGCCGGCGCAGCGGCCCGGTGGGCTGTTCGGTGGGTTGTTCGGGAACTAGGTCGACCATCTCATGCCCCGGATGCTCCGCAGCGCGCAGCGTTTGCGGCGTGGTGCGCTGCTGATCCGGGGTCCACGGTGCTGCTCGTCAGATGGGTCCCGGCTCAGCGGAGCAGCGTTGCACGCTGCACCGCGTCCGGGACACGAGCCTTCAGCCACGCCCCGCAATAATCGCGAGCGCGTCGGCGCCCTTGACCGGATGGGTCGCCGGCAATCGCAGGAAATCCGCGGATACGCCCGTGATCGCCTTGTCGAGCAGCGTGCGATAGCGGCGGCGCGAAATTTCCGCGGCGCCAAAACTGCGCAGATGCTCGGTGACATATTGGGTGTCGAGCAGTTCGAAACCGCCCGCGATCAGGCGCGCCACCAAGTGCACCAGCGCCACTTTCGAGGCGTCGCGGGCGCGGTGAAACATGCTCTCGCCGAAGAAGGCGCGCCCCAGGCTGACGCCGTACAGGCCGCCGGCCAGATCGCCGTTCTGCCAGACCTCCACGCTGTGGCAGTGTCCGAGCTGATACAGCCCGAGATAGAGGTCGCGGATCCGCGTGTTGATCCAGGTGTCGTCACGGCCGGCCTGCGGCGCCGCGCAGCCGGCGATGACCGCCTTGAAGGCGGTATCGACGGTGACGGTGAAGGCGTCGGAACGCACCGTACGGGCGAGGCGCGAGGCGACGCGAAAACCGTCGAGCGGGATCACCCCGCGCGTTTCCGGCTCGACCCAGAACAGCGTGGGGTCGTCGGCGCTTTCGGCCATCGGGAAGATGCCGCAGGCATAGGCGCGCAGCAGCACTTCGGGCGTGATTTCGGAAGAGGCGGAGTCGCGCGACGTCATGGGCCCCAGAATAGCAGGACGCCGAGGGGCTATGCTACGGTCGAAAAAAAAGGCGGCGCGACCGGAACATCGGGGGAAGCCGCCGTGATCGCCGGTCGGGAGCAAGGGGGAATTCGTGAAAATTACCTGGAAGACCATCGCGCCGCTGACGATCTGGCTCGCGATCTATCTGGTGCCGGTACCGGCCGGCCTCAATCTCAATCAGTGGCACTATTTTGCGATATTTGCGGCCGTGATCGCCGGCCTGATCCTGGAATCGATGCCGGTCGGCGCCGTTGGCCTGATCGGCCTGACGGTCGCGGGTGTGATGGGGTATGTCGAATCCGATCCCAACAAATCGCTGCGCTGGATGCTGGGCGGGTTTTCCGAAAGCACGGTGTGGCTGATCGTCGGCGCTTTCGTGTTCTCGATCGGCTACCGCAAGAGCGGGCTCGGCCGGCGGCTCGCTCTGATGCTGGTGCGCGCGCTCGGCCGCCGCACCATCGGCCTGGGCTATGCGGTCGCCTTCTCCGACCTCGTGCTGGCGCCGGCGACGCCGTCGAACACCGCGCGCTCAGGCGGCACGATCTATCCGATCGTCAGCAACATTCCCAGGATCTACGGCTCCGAACCCGGGCCGACCGCCGGCCTGATCGGCACCTATGTGATGTGGACGGCGTTTGCGACCACGGCGGTCACGAGTTCGCTGTTCCTGACCGCGCTGGCGCCGAATGCCGCCGCGCTCTCGATCGCCAAAAAAATCGTAAATGTCGACATCGGCTGGTCGCAATGGTTCTTCGGGTTTGCGCCGCTCGGAATCCTGTTACTGCTGCTGGTGCCGTTGCTGAGCTACATCGTGTGCCGGCCTGAGGTGAAGGAAAGTCCGGAAATCGTCACCTGGAGCGCCGGCGAAATCGCCGCGATGGGGCCGCCGTCGCGCAGCGAATGGATCATGGCAGCCCTGGTGCTGCTGGCGATGTTCCTGTGGATCTGCGGCTCCAATCCCACCATCAGCCTGCCGCTGCTCGGCGCCAACTTCATCAACCCGACCATGGTGGTGTTCGTCGTGATCTCGCTGATGCTGGTCACGGGTGTGATCGATTTCGACGACATCGTCGCTGAGAAGAGCGCCTGGGAAGTGTTCTTCTATTTCACCTCGCTGCTCACGCTGTCGTCCGGCCTGAACGAAATCGGATTCATCAAATGGGTGGCGGAGGGCTACGCCAGGCCGCTGGCCAGCGTGTCGCCGCTTATGGGCATGATCCTGCTGGTGTCGTTCTTCTTCTGGATCCACTATTTCTTTTCCAGCATCACCTCGCACACGGCCGCCGTATTGCCCGTCGTGCTCGCCGTCGGCACCAGCATTCCCGGCCTGTCGGTGCCGACCTTGATGCTGCTGTGCGTGTATTCGCTGGGCTTGATGGGCGTGATCTCGCCCTATGCCACGGGACCGGCGCCGATGTATTTCGGCAGCGGCTACATCGGCAAGCGCGATTTCTGGAAATTCGGCCTGATTTTCGGGGTGATCTACTTTGCGGGCTTGCTCGTGATCGTGCTGCCGTGGCTGCGGTTCATCGGCTTTTAACCGGCAGCCACGTTGCTCGAGGTCGGTGCCGACGCATTGGCGCGGCGGAATTTCAGCACGATCCGGGTCCCCTGATGCGCGGGATCGCGTTCGACGGTAGCCTCCAGCTTGGAAGCCATCGCCGAGACGATGCGCTGGCCCATGCCGGTGCCGCGCGGATCGGCCTTGGCGTCGAGGCCGATGCCGTCGTCGGCGATCGACAGCACGAGATCGTCGCCCTGCGCCTTG
>Ga0210410_10005632_pt1 | contig 10895 bp, 7 predicted proteins | sample IncBWC4MmetaG_FD_161058 | JGI IMG/M metagenome (GOLD analysis project Ga0210410, IMG submission 161058) | Forest soil microbial communities from Barre Woods Harvard Forest LTER site, Petersham, Massachusetts, United States - Inc-BW-C-4-M | ecosystem: Environmental > Terrestrial > Soil >... | reverse complement strand
AAACGGCAACCGCGAAGCCTCGCACCTCCACCGCAATTTCGCCGGAGGCAACTCCGCATGCACCGCAGCCGGTTTGTACCCGTTCACACCCATCGCAGTCGGGTACTCTAGCACACGCCCACGTCCACGCATGTATTTTCGCCCTCCGTGTTTCGCATGTTGGGCAACAAAGGAATTGGTAGCGGCCGCCGACCGTGGCGGGCGTTTTACATCACCTCAGATGAATGCTGCCATCGAGAAGGCACATCGCCTGTCAACAATGTCAGATCAAATCGGCAAATCCGCTATTCCTCCCGCAGCGCCACCACCGGATCCACCCTGGTAGTCCGCCACGCCGGAATTACCGTGGCGGTGAACGCCACTGCCACCAACAGTACCGGCACCACGCCGAACGTGGCCGCATCCGTCGTGCTCACTGCGAACAGCAAACTAGCCATCACCCGCGTCAACGCAAACGCACCTACAAGCCCTACCAGGATCCCCATCACCGCTAATTCCATCCCCTGCCGCAGCACGAGCCCGAGAACGTCACCAGGCCGTGCACCCAACGCCATCAGCACACCGATGTCGTGGGTATTCTGCGTCACCAGGTACGACATCACGCCGTACAGCCCCACAGCCGCCAGCAACATCGCGAATGCCGCAAATGCCGCCAGCATGGTGCTGGAGAAACGCTGGCGCGCCAGTGAATCGTACCACCGGTCCTGCATGGTCCGATTTTCGTAAACCGCCACTGTCGGTTCGACGCTGTGAATTTCGCCGGCGATAGCGGCCGACAACCCGGCAGTATCAGACGACGTGCGCGCGACCAGGTACATGCCGTTCGGCGCGCCCTGTTCCCGCGCAAAATACGTAGCGATCTTGCCTTCGGTCTCAAGGCCGTATTGTTTGACCGTTCCCACCACGCCCACAATCGTGATGGGCTTCTTCACATCGAACCACAGGTGCTTTCCAACGGCATCGCCGTTCGGCCAGAATCTCTTCGCGAATTTGTCGTCAATGATCACCACCCCCGGCATGTCCGCCGTGTCATGCTCCGAGAAGAAACGCCCTTCGCGCAGGGGAATCTCCATGGCCCGAAAGTAGTCCGCGCTCGCGACGCGCAAGTCGACTTGCAACTCCTGCCCCGCCGGCGGTATGTAGCCTTCCACGTTGATGCCTCCCCAACCCACCGACCCTGTAAGGGGCAGCACCGAAACCTCGCCTTCCGCAACCACGCTCGGCAGGTGCGCAACCCTCCCTTCGATCTCCCGGTATAAATTGGCCAACGCCTTTTCGTCGCGATATTTCGGGTCGGTGGCTGCAATCTGCATGGTCAGGACGTGGTCGGTGGCGAATCCTGGAGCCACGCTTTGCAACCGCACGAAGCTACGGACCAGCAGTCCGGCCCCGATCAACAGCATGAGCGAAAGCGCCAGCTCGGATACCACCAGCAAGCCGCGCAAACGATGCCTCCGAAGGTACAAGCCCCCGTCGCTCTGCCCACCGCGTCCGCCGGCTTTCAGCGACGCGTTCGGATCCACCCGAACCACGCGCCACAACGGCGCCAAACCAAACAAAGCCCCGGTGAGTAGCGAAACGCCAAAGGTAAAAGCCAGCACGGCACTATTGATCCCGATGTCCTCGAGCCGCGGAATATTGCCAGGATTCATCGTGCGCACCACGTAAAGGCTAACTCGCGCAACCAAAAGCCCGCCGGCGCCGCCGAGCATTCCCAACAAAACGCTCTCGGTCAGTAGTTGCCGCGCCAGCCGCTGCCAACCCGCGCCTAGAGCCGTCCGGATCGCCACTTCTTTCTCGCGCCCCGCCGCGCGCGCGAGCAGCAAGTTGGCGACGTTGGCGCAAGCGATCAGCAAAACCACCGCTACCGATCCCAGCAGCACCAACAGAGCCCGTCGCACGTCTCCAACGACCTCGTCCTGCAGTCCCGTTACGTACATGCCGAAGCTGACGTCGCGCTTGTCTTTTTCCCGGATCCGGCTGGCAATCACGTCGATGTCCGCCTGCGCCTGTTGCACGGCAACTCCGGGTTTCAGCCGCGCGACAATGTTGTAATTTTCGTCGCGCCTGTTTTTCACAGCATCCGCCGCCAACGGCAGTGGCAAGAAGACGTCCACCTTGTCCATCGGTTCTTCTGACGGCATCACTTCGGCATTGAGCAAGAATCCCCGCTGTAGCACGCCGGCCACGATGAAGGAATTCCCGTCCAACGTGACGCTCTTGCCCACAATCTCAGGATCGGAGTTGAACAGGCGCCTCCAGACCCGCTCGCTGAGAATCGCCACTGCTGGTTTTCCGGGCTTATCCTCTTCCGGCAGAAGCACGCGGCCAAGCACGGTCCTGGCACCGAACATCTTCAGCAAGCTGGATTGAGTCCGAATTCCGGCCACCCGTTCGGGCTGTTCGCGGCCAGTCAGCGTAAACATCCGGGTCTGCGCGAGCGCCATCTCCTCAAAGGAATGGTTCTGGTCCTGGAGGTCAAGAAATTGGCCCGGCGAGGGCCAGTCGCGGAAGATTCCGATCGCCGGTGAATGCAGCCAAACCGCAGCCAGCCGATCCGGCTGTGGATACGGCAGCGGGCGCAGCAAAAGTGCGTTCACCACGCTGAAAACAGCCGAATTGGCGCCGATGCCGACGCCCAGGGACGCCAGGATCACCAGGGTCGACAGGAAGTTCTTGCGAAGTGAACGCCAGGCGTAGCGAAGGTCTTGTAACCAGGTGTGCATAGTCTCTCCCGCCTAGGAGGAACGAAAATAGAGCCGGCCAGGTTCCCTCTCGATCAAAAGTTGTCCGTGGGGCGCCTTCGAAACATTTCGGTATAACCCGAGTGGTACATTGGAGCCGGTTGCTTTTGAGGCAGGCAACTCCGTCTTACCGTAGATCAATCGTTCTTCGCGCTGGCCTTCGGCTTCAACGTCTTCACATAGTCATAACTGAGACCCAGATACCTCTGCAGCTCCTTCGTCTTGCCCAGCAAAACGTCCGGCACCGTCACATACTCCTTCATGACCGCCCCATACGCCTCAAACAGCTTGCTCTTGTATTTCTTAAGAAACTCCTCGCGTGCGCTCTCCGGCAAACGCATCGCCAATGTCCCGGTCGGCTGCATCAACAGGAACATGTTGCCGTTCACCGCTGCATAAGCGTTGTTCGCGCCCTTGCGCTCGATCTTCGGATTCATCGCAATCAGCTTGTCGAACAAAGCCAGCTTGTCGTCAGGAACACCACTCTTTTTCGGCTTCTTCGCGTTCAAGGGGTCCTCCATCCTTCGGAGCAAAATCCGAAGGCAATCTTGCATCGCTGTCGCAAGCCTCGTCTCATGGCGGTCCGCCACGAATTTTCCGAAGCGCACCCTGCACCCAACTGGTAAACTCGCCGGAGCATCCTCGCGCACAAACCCCGTTTATGAAGACCGCAGCCATCGGCGCCCGAATGCATTCTGGTTGGGGTGCGCTCGTGGCGGTCTCAAACTCCGCTGGCACTATCGAGGTGATAGACCGGCGGCGTATTGCTGTGACTCCACCCGGAACTCCCGGCGTGAATCAGCCCTATCATTTCGCCGAGAATCTCGCGCTCCCGGAAGCAGAGAAATTCATTGGCAGCTGTTTTGCCACTTCGAAAGACCTTGCCCTTGCAGCCGTCCGCGATGTGATATGCAAACTGCACGGACGTCAATATCGTGTCGTGGGCTCCGCAGTCCTGCTGGCTTCCGGGCGTCCGCTGCCTCCACTTGCGAAGATCCTAGCCTCCCACGCAGCGATACATGCTGCGGAAGGAGAATTCTTTCGCGATGTCTTTTCAAAGGCCTGCGAGAGTCTCACTGTTTCGGTCACCGGATTTCGAGAGCGGGATCTCGATGGGTGTTTTCATGCCGCTTTCGGGAAAACAGCTTCGCAGATGAAGCAACAAATTTCAACGCTCGGCAGGTCTCTCGGACCGCCTTGGACTACCGATCAAAAGACTGCTGCACTCGCTGCATTACTGGTCCTGGCAAGCAAGAAAAAATAACTTCGGACGGTTCAGCCCGCCTGAGCACACCCGGCGCCGCGATAAACAGCAGTAGCGCCGCTAACTTGCAGTCAACCGTTCCAACACTACGAACCCGTGCGCAGGGATCACCGCGTTAACTTGTCCCCCATTCACTTGCAACGTCGCTCCGCCGTTGCCCACGTTGTCCCCGCCGTAAATTGTGGCGTCACTGTTGAAAATCTCCTGCCACCCGCCCGCAGGTAGCCGCCAAGCGTCCGTGCCGATGACATACCCGCTGGCAAACGCAGCGTCATTCAGACTCGCCAACACCAACAGTTTCTGGTTCGGCGCGCTACGCACAAACGCAATCACCCGATTGTCATTGTGCGTATAGATGACATCCAGCGCGCGCGACCTCGCTGCTGCTGCGGACGTTACCAGCCCGATCAGGTCCTGGTAGAAACGGAACAGGAACTGCCCAGTCGCTGTCCGGTCACCGATCAGGTCTTCTTTATTCTGAAAGAAAGTGTCGTACAGAAAATACTTCCGCGCTCCAATCTCCTCGCCCATTAAGAACATTGGCGTTCCCGCCGACAGCGCCGACAAACCAAACGCGAAGCGGCTGCGTCCCTCGGCATAGTTCCGCGTCACGCCGGCCAGCGGGGCAGAGTTCACCGCGGTTACGATGGTCCGCTCTGTATTTTTGTCGTTGCCGGCCTCGTCGTGATTTTCGTGGTAGCTGATCTTGTCGTATTGCGTCGCCAGCAGCGCTCCCGCGAAATAGTCCATACGGAGCGCTCCGGCCGAGCCATAACCCGCATTCTTCAGCAGCTTCGCGTAGTTGCCGCCGTAGTTGCCATCGCCGATCAGATGATGATAGAAATCCGCGTACCACACGGCATCAAATCCCACGCCTCCTTGATCCGGCGATTGCGTCATCGCGTCCCAGCCGGTATGGTCTTCCGCAATCAGGAATGCAGCGGGATTCAGCGTTTTCACGGTTCGCGCCAGTTCCCGCAGAAACTTGATTCCGTACAGATTCGCGCTTCCGACCGACGCCCCATTCGCATTCAGTGTGTTGCTCTGATGAATCGCGTCGGTCAGGTCCACACGAAGCCCGTCAATGTGAAAGTCGTCTAGCAACGCCGCCGCGCTGCTCGTAAACATCTGGCGAACATTCTCTTCCCTGAAACCTGGTGTATATCCCGACGACCCGTTGTTCAAGTACCCTCCGTCTATCTTCGGATAGTTCGTGGGCTGCCCCTCATACCAATACCAGACGTTATTTTGTGGCGCGACATTCGGATCCGAATCGTATCCCCATTCCGATCGCTCGTTGTCTGCGGTCGCGAAGTGGTTGTACACCACATCCAGAATCACGGCGATGCCGCGCTGGTGACACGCGCGCACGAAATGCTTTAGTTGATTTGCGCCGCCAGCGCTGGTCTGCAAACAAAAAAACAGCGAGGTCCCGTAACCCCATTGCAGATCGCCATCGAATTCCAGTACCGGCAGCAACTCCACCGCATTTATCCCGAGTTCCGCCAAGCTGTCGACGAACGCCACCGCGTCGGCAAAGGTTCCTCCCGACGTGGAAGGAAACCCCAGTGAACCCACATGCAATTCGTAAATGATCAAGTCTTGGAGATTCCGTGGAGGCCTCCGTCCGCCGGTATATTCGCTTGCCCAGAACTCTTGTTCCGGAATCAGCGTCTGCTTTTCGACTCCCGTATCGTTGAAGTCCTTGGTCACCTGGTCCGGATCGGAAACCACCGAACAACTCACGATTCCGTCGAGATCGCCACAAGAACCTGCATAATGCGCTCCGCTCGGATTAAATCCGCCTCGGCCCACCTGGTTGCGGGAGAAAATATCGACTTTATAGGTCTGTATATTTTGTTCATTCGTGATCCTGTACATGTACAAGCGATCGCGGTAGCCGCCGAAGTCGGCCAGCGCGGGGGTGGCCACGATTTCGCTTTGCCAAATCCCGCCGCCTTTCGACACCAAAGGTACCGCTGCCGAGCCCGGATCCACTCCTGTGCCGTCATCTGCAATGTATCCGGTCGGCGTAGCGCCGCCCGCGAGGGAAAATGGAGCGAAAACCACTTCGACCTTTTTGGCATGCGGTGCCCACACCGCAAATTGAATGCCTGGGTCGGGTGATGCCGGCTGGAAATATTTCTGCGCGCCGAATTTGCGTCCGGTGACGAACCAGTAGTCCTGTTGCGTTGCATCCGCCGAAAGCAGGAAGCTGCGGTAGCGCAGGTTCGAGTTCTCGTCGGGCACTTCGGTTGCCACCACCCAAGTGGTCGGCGCCCCCGTGATATCGGCGGTCACGCCCCACTGGAACACCCTGCCTGCCTGCGTCGCGTCGAGCAGCACACTGGCGCGGAAGGCGTCACAACCGGTCCAGTCCGGCGATGGTGCCATCGACACTTCGGTCCATTGGTTGGAGAACTGCCCGGCGGCATCCCAGCTCCCGGATAGCCGAACGTTGGAAAACAATTTGTGCCTGATGCCGCTATGGAATGTGAAGTTGACTGTAATCTGTGCCATCGGTGATCCCCCCTTGGACGGGAAGGCAGGGCCTTACGCTGGGCGCATCCAACGCTTTGGTCGCCCTAGGCTTGCGCTGTCGCCATCGCATCGCGGCGGTCCATGTACACGCGAAAAATTCCCATCGCCGCCGCCACGATCGTGGGTCCGGCCACCAATCCAAGCAAGCCGAATACTTCCAGGCCGCCGAGCACTCCGATGAACAGCAGCAGCTCGTTCAAGTGCGTGCGATTGCGCAACAGCAGGGGCCGGATGATGTTGTCCGCCACGGCCGCAACCCCGCCGCAGATCGCCAGAATCACCGCGCCTTTACCCCAGTGCCCGGTGAATCCGAGCCACAGTGCCGCCGGAACCCAGATCAACGCCGAACCTACCACTGGAACCAACGAGAAAAAGGCCATCAGCGCCCCCCAGAAAACCGCGCTGGGAATCCCCCCAATCGTGAACGCCATTCCTCCAAGCAATCCCTGCACTCCCGCGATTATCAGTCCCACGGCCACACTCGCGAAAATCAAATCCTTGGACTCGCTCAGCATGTCCTGCTGGATCGATTCGTCGAGCGGCAGCAAGTGACGTAAGCCCCGAACGATGCTGTCGCCGTCTCGAAACATGAAGAACAATGCAAAAATCACGATGAACAAGTCCACGAAAAATGCCGCCAAGTTTTTTACCAACCCTGCGATATTTCCCGCTAAAAAGGTTGCCACTTTTTCTGCGCCCTGGCGGATGGGCTGCGAGAAGTCCGCAGACTGCCACTCGCTGGGAAGATGGCCGCGAACCCAGGCGACCAGGTGCATGGGCAAAGCTTTGTCAGGATCTTTCAGCGCGCTTTGGATGCTCGCGGTGGCTTCAATCGCCTGGCGGGTCGCCAGAATCAACACCACGATCGCGGGTACGATCAGCACCAGGGTGACCAGCATCGTGCTCACCAGTGCCGCTTGCGTGGGCCTCAGGCTCTTCTCGATCCGTTCGTGCAACGGGTAAAAGAAAATCGCTAGAACCGCCGACCACGCCAGCGGCACAAGAAATGGTTCCGTAATCCGAAAAACCAGATAAATGAGCAGCAGCAGTGTCCCGTACGACAGTACGGTAGTCAACCGGTCACTCGTCGACTTCGGTGCAGCAGGTGGAGGCTTCATGTGAGGTATATAATTGCACAAGATCGGAGGAGGATTGACCCTGATCGTGCCAGGGCCTTCCGGACCAGGCCACCCCGCAGCAGGCGCAACCTAACCCAACGTGTCATTCAAACGCATTCCGCTTACTCCCTATCAGGTTCGTCTGCTCGCTGTTCTTGCATTGATTAACTTCGTCAACTTCGCCGACCGCCAGTCTATTCCTCCCCTCGTTCCCCTGATACGCGATGAGTTCGCGCTTACCAGCACGCAAATCAGTTACCTGCAAGTATCTTTGCAAGCGGTTCTCGCCCTCGCCAGCATTCCTTTCGGATTCTTCGCCGACAGATTCAATCGTTCGCGCATCATCGCCGGCGGCGTGATCTTCTGGAGCTTCGCCACTATTTTCACCAGCCACGTGCACACCTTCGCGATGCTGCTACTGGCGCGCGCGTTCGTCGGCATCGGCGAAGCAGCGTACGCACCCGCCGCGCAGTCCATGATTTCCGGCGGCTATCCGCAGCAGGATCGTGCGCGCGCACAATCAATCTTCGCCGCGGGTATGCTTGTCGGCGGCACCGCGGGCCAAGCAATCGGCGGCCTCGTTGGCCAGTGGCTCGGCTGGCGCGCGGTGTTTTACGTAATCGGGATTCCCGGCTTGCTGCTGTCGTTTGCGATCCTAGGTCTCGCCGAGCCGCCGCGCGGTCCGCGCAGCGAGGTGGTTCCTCTGTGGCGATTGCTGCGCGTGCCCGCATTCTTCACGCTGATCGTTAGCGGCGTGATGATCACGTTTGCGAGCGTTGCGTTTCTCACTTGGGGAACGGACTTCGTCGTGCGCTACAAAGATTTCAGTCTGCGCGAGGCGGGCGTTTCGCTCGGTCCGGCGCTGCTTGTTTCGGGATTGCTTGGCGTGCTCGCGGGCGGATTTCTCGCCGACCTGTTGCAAAAGCGTTTTGCGTTCGGACGCATTCTAACGGTGGCTTGCGGATTTCTGATTGCGGCGCCGTTCGTGTTGTGGGCGATCACCAGCGAGGAAAAGCATCAGATCGTCGGCGCGTTTTTCATTGCGGGATTCTTTATGTCGTGGTACCACGGGCCGCTCACCGCGGTGATTCACGATATGATGCCGCGGCGAGCGCACGCTTCATCAGTCGGCGTGTACATGTTCGCGACGCAACTTTTCGGCGGAATTCTTGGGCCTTACGTTGTTGGGCGGCTCGATGATCTGGCAGATTTGATTCTCGGGTTGCAGGTCGCCGTGGTGGTGATGGTCGGCGGTGCGCTACTGATGTTCCTCGTCATGTACTTCATTCGCCGCGACGGCTTGTGTCATCCGGAACTCGATGCGTTCCGCGCCGAACTTGGCGATTAGTCTGCTCCCGAATTTTAAAAAAAGCTTGAGGAGCTACGCTTACCTTAGCGCTACAGCTCCGAGCTCCTAAAGTCCGAAAATCCTTCCGCTACTTGATGCCGATGGCCTCGATGAGGCGGAGGACGTCGTCGTGAAAAACGTCGTAGAGCGGGCGGATGTCTTCTTCCTCGAGGCGTTCGCGCAGATATTCGGCGGCGACGAAGCTGCATTCGCGGTCGGTGAGATCGCGTCCGGTGCGGTCGCGAAAAGTGACGAACGCGGTGTGTGCGAGTCCCACGACGTGGGCGACGCCGTCAACGTAAAATTTTGTGTCGATGGTATCGGCGTGGCGGGTAGCGATGCCGTTCCACATGTGCGAGAAACGGCATTCGTAGACTTGTCCCGTGAGTTTGGAGCTCACGGTGAAGGCCCCGACGAAGGTGCTCATGGCACCGCTGTTGGCCAGCATCGGTCGTTTCGTTGCGCTGCTCTCGTGTTCTTTCGCTGCCGTTGTCACGTTTGCCCTCGTCTGTTTTGCTGCGACTCGAAAAGTTTTCTGCAGGGGCTAAAGCCCGCAGTGAAACCACTCTTGTTACCGCGCGACTAAAGTCGTGCCTCCCAATTCCTCGAAAAACAAATCCCCGCCCCGCTGCGGCCGGCGCGCTTAGCGGCTCAGTGCGGCCGCAGCGCCCGCGTGGGTGTAGCTTTGGATTGCGGCGCCAACGCCGGCGCCGCTTGGGAGGCGGAAGCCTTGATCGATCAGCGTCTTTTCCAGGGCCGCCAGGAACAGCAGAACGTATTGCTTTTGACTGCAATGGCCCATCAGGCCTACGCGCCAGATTTTGGCTTTCAGTGGGCCCAGGCCGCCGGCGATCTCGATGTTGAATTCGTCCAGGAGTTGGTTGCGGACTTTTACGTCGTCGACGGCGCTGGGAATCATTACGGCCGTGACGGTTGGCAAGCGATCCTCGGGATTTTTTACCAACAGCTCCAGGCCCATAGCCTCGAGGCCGGCGATCAGCGCGAGTTGATTGGTGCGATGGCGCTCCCAGCGATTCTCTAGACCCTCTTCGATTACGATGCGCATCGCTTCGCGCAGCGCGAAGATCAGCGAGACCGGGGGGGTGTGGTGATAGAGGCGGTCCTTGCCCCAGTAATTCATAGCCGTGGTGAGATCGAAATACCAGCTTTGCACTTTCGTCTTGCGATTGCGGAAGACTTCTTCGGCTTGCGGGCTCACCGTGATCGGCGACATGCCTGGCGGGGCGCTGATGGCTTTTTGCGTGCCGCTGAAGCAGATGTCGATGCGCTGGCGATCGACGTCTAGGGGAACGGCGGCGAGCGACGCAACGGTGTCGACGATCAAGAGCGCGCCGAGCTCGTCAGCGACTTTGCGGAAGTTGTCGATGTTGGTGATCACGCCGGAGGAGGTTTCACCGTGGGCAAAGCCGACGATTTTGATTTTCTTGCCTTTGCCGGCGCGGCGTACGTCTTCGGGATCGACCGGCTGGCCGTAGGGGGCTTCGACCTTGGTTACTTTCGCGGGAGTGTGTCCGGCAATGACGGCCATGCGATCGGAAAACGTTCCATTCACAGCGACGATGGCTTCGTCGCCTTGTTCCAAAGTGTTTACGACCGAGGCCTCGATGCCTCCGGAGCCGGAAGCCGACAGCGGCATGGTGATGCGATTTTCGGTCTGGAAGATTTGCCGCAACAGCAGCTGCACGTCGTCCATGCAACCGCGAAACCAAGGATCGACGTGCCCAACCAGGGGCGTGGCCAGGGCGCGGTAGACGCGCGGGTCCATCGAGGACGGACCCGGGGTAAGCATCAGCCGGTTGGGGGGATTCAGTTCGCCGATGATGTGTGTCGTCATGACGGTTGCCTCACATTGTGCGGAA
>Ga0210410_10005631_pt1 | contig 10896 bp, 11 predicted proteins | sample IncBWC4MmetaG_FD_161058 | JGI IMG/M metagenome (GOLD analysis project Ga0210410, IMG submission 161058) | Forest soil microbial communities from Barre Woods Harvard Forest LTER site, Petersham, Massachusetts, United States - Inc-BW-C-4-M | ecosystem: Environmental > Terrestrial > Soil >... | reverse complement strand
CGACGGTGAAGTGCGGATTACCCAGCGCGTGCACGTCGCCGGCGGCCCGGGTCACGGTTGCCGGCACGTTCATCAGACGAATTCCCCCCGAGGCCTGAACGCGTCCAGGTTTGCCGACCTCGATTTTTGGATTGCGCGCGTTTTGCAAGAGCGGCGGCAGCCAACCGATCTCGAGTTCGGCGCCGCCGTCGATCAAAACATCGGCGTTGCGCAATGACACGACAAAACTCGGACGCGCATCGACGAAGTGCGGATCTTCGGTCGCCTTGGCAAGAATGACGATGTCGATCTTATCTCCGCCGATTTCGCGGGCGAGGGAACCAAAATCGGGAAGGGTGGCAACGACATTGAGTTTCCCGTGCGCCGTCAAGGCGCAGGCAATGGTTGCGAACAGAACTAAGGGAATTCTTTTCATGATTTAAAATTTGTGCGCGCCGTGAGCGCCGAGGATGAATTCAAACTGCAGGAAAACCGAATCAACATCGCGACCGGCCAGGAAAAACGTGTCATCGATGAAGTCGTGATTGTACTGCAAACGGATCTTGGAAAATTCGGTCGGATACCAGGTCAAGTTCGCGGAGATGCGCGACCGGGATTGTCGATCCATGTCATCGGTAAATCTCGAATCCTCGGCGTCGTAATAATCACCGCGAATTCCGGCGACCCAGCCTTTCTTGAATCCCCAGAGCACCTGCGAGTAAAGTCCCCAATCGTGAAACGTTTCCGCGACCGGAAACGATTCGTTCATGCCGCGGCCGGCTTCGAACCGACGATACATGAATTCGGTTTGCCATTTCACGAACGGGAATCCGCCTTCAGCGTTCGCGCTTTTCCATTTGTAGAGGAGGTCGCCGCCATAAATCTGCGTGCGCGCATTTCCGCCGGTCTCATTCGATCCAAACGCGCCGGAAACGCCGGCGAGCACAACCTGGGTTGGACTAAGATCGACAGAATTTTCCCAGCGCGGGATCCAGACGAAGTCCTCCAGGCCGCGCAGTTCGCGATCAGTTGTCTTGCGATCGAAAAACATTCCGCCGTCGCCCGGATTGCGAAATGAGTAACCGGTGCCGCCGCGCCCGTTTTGCACGCCGAGAATTAATTGCGAGTACCACGGAACCGGCACGATCCAGGAAACTTGTGTGCCGACGCCGCGCAAACCGTCACCGCCCAGCAAAAGCGCGTGGACAATCGGCGCGTCGGCAAAGTCCCAGGTGTGCGGGTGCGTGGGATTGATCCGGCCGAATGCGGCGAAAAATTGTCCGGCTTTGAGTTGAAGGTTGAACGGCAGACTCGTCGTTTGTAGGAACGCTTCTTCGACTTCGACATCGGTGTTGTTGTCGTTGTCGAGTTTGAAGACAATGTTGGCGAAACCTTCGAAATAGGGATCCACCGCGCCGTCGAAGGCGAGCTCGATGTTGCGCGCGTTGAAACCGCGCTGCTGCGGATCATGGTCTCCGCGCTCGATGTCACCGAGATCGCGCGCGGTCGAACCGGCGAGCGCAAACAATCCGTCGAACGAAATGTTCATATAATTCTTCCCGCCGCCGATGCTGATCGGTTGCGTCAACGAAGCGCCCGCACCGGTGCTTGAAATTGTTTCCGGCGTCGATGAAACGACCGATGTATCGCTGGTCGGAAAATTTCCGGAAACAGCGGTCCCGTTTGCGTTCACGCTCGGACTGGGTGGCGTGGTCGTTGTCGATGAAACGACAGACGCATCGTCGGTCGCGAAATGCGCACCCGCGCTCGCGGCGGGCGACGGCGATGCTGCTGCAGTAACCGGGGACGCCTCCGGAGTTGGCGATGACGAAGGCTCGCTTCCGTTCTCTTTCTTTATCGCTTGCTGGTCTTTCACTTGTTGCTGCAACTCTTTTACCGTTTCAGTCAGCGCTTGCACTTGCTGACGCAAAGCTTCGACATCAGACGATGATGCGGGCGTCGAATTTGGACTGGGTGCCAGTTGTTGTGCGAAACCGATTTCCACCGAAAAGAACGTAACTGCCGCAAAAATGAAGTTCCTCATTTCCACCTCTTGAGGAACACCGATAACATCGCGCCGACTTTTGCGCGAACTGAGACCTTCGTGCTGTTGCGTTCCGATCGGTTGCCAGATCAGCTCCGACAGCGTCAGAAATCATAAGCTACGGTGCCGTAAAATCCGCGCCGGGGGCCGAATTGCGGGGCGAAGACGCCGATACCGCTGCCATCGCGCAATTCGTAAACTTCATCGAACAAATTCGTGATATCGAATCGGATTTTGAAGCTGCCGGGGACCTTCGGAATTTTGAAATTTCGTTGAAGTGATAAATTCACAGTTGTGTAGTCGGGCACGCTCTTGGTGTTGACGAATCCTCTTCGAAGTCCACTTCCATAAAGGAGATCAGCGGCAGCTTTCCAGTCGTTCCAAGTGTAGGAAGCACCAGTCGAAGCGGTCACCCGCTGGTCGTGGTCGAGAAAGATCCAATGTTTTTTGACGAATTTGTAATCCTCCGGGCTGAAGAGGAACTGCGAAGAACTCCAATGCGTGCCGCGGGCCCATCCCCATGCCAAGTTTCCGTAAGCCGAAAACGGACCGTGATCATAATTGGTAGTAAATTCGCCGCCGTAAATTCGGCCCCGCTTGTAATTGAACGATGATTGAATGAGGGCCGCTCCAAACTGCCCTTCGTCTAGAGTCGAGTGCGAGCTTTTGTAAAAGGCATCGAGTCCGACATTCCATCCTTCCATGATTTTTTGAGTGACTCCGGCGTCGAAATAATCGGCGCGCTCGGCGCTAATGGGTGAATCTTTGGTAATGGCCGATTCGTTAGTCGTCATTGTAAATTTGGCGATTGTGCTTTGCGGGACTGCTTCCAACGGCGGGGGGGTGAAGTAACGCGCGTAACCAACGTGGAGCGTGGTCAAATCCCATGGTTTGTAAACGACGTTAAGTCGCGGACTCAACTGGTTCTCATCCGAAAACGCATTCACGAAATCCAAGCGTCCGCCAAAGTTGACCGTGACTTGGTCGAGCGGTTTCCATTCGTCCTGCAAATAGAAGCCGTAGAAGTAGCCGTACTTTTCGTGATTATCGACTTTGCGCTGCGGAGTGTGGCCAAACGCGGAATTGATTTGGTTTCCATTCACGTCCACCGGAAAGACCGAAGTAACGGTATCGACGGTGGCGTACTGCTCGGTGAAAATGAGACCGCCGCGAATCGTGTGTTCGGCGTTGAGCTTGTAACTCGAATCGAACTCCAAGCCGTTGGAAAGAATGTCGCGGTCGACCCGGGACGCGACCCCGTTAAAAATGAGATCGCCGACTTGGTCAGGACGGAAAAGAATAGAGCTATAACGATTGAATACCGACGCCTGAAAATTGAAGTCTCCCGCGTTCTTTTGATACGTGAGAATTTCGTAGGCGTTGTCTTCCGATTGGTTCTCGTTCAGTTTGGCTGAGTTAAAATTCGTCCTCCCCATGTCGTTGAACATTGGCATCTGCCCAGGGCTGTTTGGGATTTGAAAATCATTGTGGTTGTCGCCGGCCAACAGCGAAAATCGGCTGGTGTCGTCGATGATGTAAGACAAGTAAGCGAATTCTTTGAATTGATCGGTATTGTCGTGAATCGGGCTGTTGCTGCTGGTGGGATTTTCGATGCCGATCCCATCGTGCAAGTAACTTTGCAAGACGTAATAGCTAAGTTTGCCGGTCACGCCGCCGCGCTCCAGGCTTTCCACGAAGGTATCGAAACTTCCAACATAAATGGAAGCTTCGCTGTTGATAAAAGCCGCGCCGTTTTTGGTGTGAATGTCGATCACGCCGGTTTCGCGAAAACCGAACTGAGCCGGGAGCGCACCGGTCATGAGCGAGATGTTGTCGGCAAAACGCGTTGCCAATTCCGGCCCGAAGCCGGGAATGCTTTCCGGCAAAAGCACGTCGTCGATCCGGTATTGCAAATTCGCGTGCTCACCGCGGACGTGGAGCTGGCCGAATGAGTCCTGGGCCACAGCGGGGAAACGCAAAATGGTTTGATTGAATGGCGCGTTCTCGCCTTGCGCCTGCGAATCGAGCCGATCGGGCCCGATTGTGTATCGCGTTGCGCCAAGGCTCGGCACTATCGCTTCGCGCGAAATGTCGAGTTCTTGGGAAGTTACGGTGACGCTTTGCGCGCTCGCAGTTTCAGGGGTGGCCCCGGGCGACGGCGCTGGTGTCGATCTTGCAGTTGTAGTGGAAGCGGCGGGTGTTGAAACGGCTTCCTGTGCCATCGCGATGTTCGTCATCATGAACACTGCGCCGGCGAAGATTGGAAATTTTTTCATTGAGTATTCTTGTTTTCAAAGTTTGTTGATTGGTTGTGGCATTCGTATTTCAGCGAACGCCGGGTAAAAGCAGACGCATCTGCACAAATGCGAGCCGCGATTCAGGCGAAGTGGCCTAACGATTTACTCCGCGTGCAAAACGCGGCTGAATTTGTGCTCAGACCAGCGCGGGCGGCGCGTGTTCGAAAATACGAGCGAGAAGAAACACCGACTCAACCCACTGCGGATTCAGAGCCGGAATTGAAGAAAGTTGATCGACTAGAGCCGGAACGTTGACGAGCGGGGCAGCTAAAGAATGATCGTAGTTGCCGGAGGCAATCATTGTAACCGCGCAAACGTGATCCCCTCGATTTGCGTCGCGGTGAATGCGCTGGTGCAATTGTGGCGAAGCGCTCAGCGCCAGCGTCCAAAGAAAAGCTGTGCAAAGGAAAGCAGCGACAACGGCCCGGTCGCTCCTGCTGCTTCTCATCGGATGCGAGCTTCTCTCCGGCCGGCCAGTCCCGCAACATCTTTTTGCGCCGTCACCTTGGCGATGGCTTCGAATTGCCCGTTATCCACCGGGAACACTCTGATCCTTTTCCTTCTTATCTTTCGCCCAAAGATGAAACGTGTAGGTGAAAACGACGTAACCCATGATCCGTTCCGGATGATAATTCGCGAAGTAGATCGCCGGGTTAAACTGAAAATCCGGTGTGATGTTCCAGGTAAAACCGATGGTGGATGAGTTCTCTTTGCCGCTTTGAAAATCGACCTGCGCACGGAATTTGTTGTTGAAGTCGTAAGCGTACCCGAGAATCGCCTCGTTCTTGGATCCGGCACGAATCGCTCCAACGATGAACTTGTGGTGCTCGGTGTAATACCCCGCTTCGATGTACGGCTGAGGGTCGACACTCTGACGAGGTGACCAATTGATGAACCCAATCGAAAGGAGGTAAGGCTCTTTCATCAGGATGCCAAACTCGCTGGCGAGAATCTCCTCGTTCGGTTTGAAGCCTTGGAACACGGCCACTTCCGCCCATTTTGTCAGGCCGAGCTCGGCTTGGAGTTCGTAGGGATTGGCGATGCGCTTATCCTGGATTTGCAGGCTCATAGAAAGATCGCCTTCCGGTTGCAAATCCGGCGTCACGATCTGGCTCAGGCCTTTGGTGGTCGCGAATGATGAAGCGCAAATGAAAACGGCGGCGAAGGCAGCGAGGAAACTGTCGATCTTCGCGTGTGTCCGCATTGCTCAACAATTATCGCCGCCAGTGCGCGAGTCGAGCGCAGATGTTCGGATTACATGCCGCGTTGACCGAGCCATTGCACGGCCAAACGCGCGACCTGCCGCGCGTTCTTGAGCTTCAGTTTTTCTTTAATGTTGGTGCGGTGGGCTTCGACAGTTTTCGGGCTGACGCCGAGCGCGTCGGAAATTTCTCGAACTTCGTGGCCTTTGCCGATCAGCTCGAAGATTTCGAATTCGCGATCGGTCAAAAGATTCGCCGGATCGTCGGTCGAAGGCGTTTGCCCGTCGGGGCCGTTATGCTGGAGTTGCGCCGCGATCGCCGGGCTAAGATAACGTTGCCCGTTTAGTGCGTCTCGAAGTGCTGCGGCGATGTTGTCGATCGCGTCCTGTTTCACGATATAACCCATCGCGCCTGCCCGCAGCGCGCGCGTCGCGTAAAGCGCTTCTTCGTGCATGGAAAGAATCAAGACCGGTAGCTGCTGAAATTCGATGCGAATCGTTTTGGTCAATTCGATTCCGCTCGTGCCGGGCAAACCGATATCGACGATGACGAGATCGGGTTCGAGTTCTCGAATCAGCGCCATCGCATCAACCGCTGTGCTGGCCTCGCCGCAGACAGTGAATTCTTCTTTCGAATCAATCAGGCGCACGAGCCCCTTGCGTAAAACGGGATGATCGTCCACCAAAAGAACGCGCTTTTTATTTTGCTGAGCGTGCTTCGCAGACATCTCAGGCCGCCTGGCCTTCCAACCATTGCACGGCGAAGCGAGTCACCTGGCGGGCGTTCTTCAAGTTCAATTTCTCTTTGATGTGTGCGCGATGGGTCTCGACCGTCTTGGCGCTGATGTGCAGCGCGCGCGCGATCTCGTGAACGTCGCGACCTTTCCCGATCAATTCGAGGATTTCCAGCTCACGATCGCTCAATTTGTCGGTTGGATTGGCCTGATTGCTTCCGCTTGCGAAATTGGTGATCAGTTTCGCCGACATGTCGTGGCTGAGATATGGCCGGCCGGCGAGCACTTCGCGGATCGCGTTGATAACATTCTCGAGCGCCTCCTGTTTCATGACGTAACCTTGCGCGCCCGCCCGCAATGCGCGCAAAGCGTAGAGCGATTCATCGTGCATCGAAAGAATGAGCACGGGCAGCTTTTGAAATTCGGCGCGGATGTTTTTGATCAGCTCGATCCCGTTGGCACCCGGCAGGCTAAGATCGACAATGACAAGGTCGGGTTTCAGCCGGCGAATCACCGTCATGCCTTCGGCCGCGTCGCCGGCTTCACCGCAAATGTTGAAACCGTCGTCCGAGCTGTTGATCAACTGCTCGAGTCCTTTTCGAAACAATGGATGATCGTCAACAATGATGATGCGCTTTGCCTTCTCCGACTTGGAACCAGGCTTTGCGCTTTCTTTTTCCGCGGTCGCGCTCTTCACTTGATCACCGACAATGGCAGATAACACCCAACGCGCGATCCGCTTTTCTTGCGAGACTCGAATTCCAGGCGCGCGCCGATCGATTGGGCTCGGTATTGCATGATGTGAAAGCCCAGCCCATGGCCGGCCTTTGGTTTCCTGAGAAGTCCGACGCCGTTATCGGTCACGCTGAAGATGAGTTCATCCTTAACGCGGCGCACTTCCAAAACAATTTGAGTGGCGCGAGCGTGTTTATTCGCGTTGATCAGTGCTTCGCGCAAAATCCGATAAAGCTGGGAGGCGACTCTGTCGTCTTCGATGTTGAGCTCAGTTTTTATTTTAAGACGACATGGTGTCTTCCAAATTTTCCGTTCCACCATGTTTCTCAGCGCCGGCACGAATTCGGGCGCGCCAATCTCTTCCTTGTGTAGACCGCGGGCGATATTGCGCGCATCCATGACTGAGCTATTGATCAACTGGGCGATTTTTTCCAAATCCTCCTGGTGTACAACCCGATGATTGTTGAGTCGTAGTGCGGTGGCACGGACCAGGAACCCGATCGCGGTCAATTGCTGGCAAAGTCCGTCGTGCAATTCCTGACCGAGGCGTTCTTGCTCGCGGTCGCTAATCTCGAGAATCTGTCCTTCCAGCCCTTTTCGACGCATAATTTCATTTTCCAGTTCGGCGTTGGCGGCGCGCAGTGCTTTGGTGCGTTGCTGGACAAGATTTTCCAACATCTCTTTCGATCGTTTTAATTCCGCTTCGGCTTTTTTGAGGGCGGTGACGTCATAAAGGCAATTGATCGCGCCTATGATTTCGTCGCGGCGGTTTTTCAAGACGCGGGGAGCAGGAATGACGTGTCTTCGCTCTCCATTTGGGCGTTCCACGACAATTTCCAAATCCTTCGGTCCCAATTCTTCACCGTGTAAAGCTCGCGCCATCGGGCAGTCTTGATGAGGCATCGGGCGCCCGTCCGGATAGTAAATCTTATACGAGCCGCAAAACCTTGGCTCCGCCCCGTTTCGCTCCGGTTCGCGCCCCCATAATTCGACGGCGCGACGGTTATATTCATGAATGACTCCGTCGGCATCGCAGGCATAAACGGCCACCGGAACGAGGTCGAACAAAATGCGATACCGTTCTTCCGAGCGCCGCAGGGCCAGCTCGGTTCGCTCGCCTTTGGTTAGTTCGACTATTTCGAACTCGCCCTTTCCACGGCGCACCTTCGCCGCTGATCGCTTCGGCCGCTCGTTCCTTCGATCGAACCCGTCACGTCGAGCGCCGTTCGTTCCAGTACGACGTCGACTATTCGATTTACGCGTGCCGCCAGCCGCGACTTTTTTTTTGTTCATAACCTGGAACAAATCGCCCGAAGTCGTGATCTTACTCGTAAAAGCCTTCCCTCGAAAGGCAAAAAAGGCGCCTGATCGGAATAGGGATATTCGCGGAGCATCGAATAAAAATAATTCTCGTGCGTCTGATTGTTCCTCTGCGGCACGCTGCCGCGCGGAGCACTTAAAACCTTAGAAATGAACTGGATTGCTTTTACATGGAGCGGCTGTAGACACGGGGAGGCGGTCCTCTGATGCGCAAGCTTGCCAACCTGATTGAAACCGAACTCGAGAGACAGGAGATTTGCGCGGTTTACAATTCGCAGCTTGCGCGGCTGTGGCCTCGGCGCATGAGCGCAGGCAAGCGGAAGCAACAGATCAAGCGCTTCGCCAGGCAGCACGAACTCGCGGTCACGTTTTACGATGTCGGGTTGTGCGCGATTTTCGAGAAAGCAAAAGCCCCTGCGCAGGGCGCGAGAAGGATATTGGTGCTCGACCGCGATGGCCATGTTGGCCACGAACGCGCAAAACCCTCGCGCAAGCGGCGCAACTGAGACTCGCCAGCTCGCCTCGGAGAAATCGTTTAATCGAGAGTTTCTTAACGCCAGGGAATTATCCCGCTACGCGGGCAGTTATTGGATTGACGCTCCATGAGATTATTTGGAACGCTCGCTGCTTCACGGTCCGATTCATGGGAAGATGTCGATCTTGCACAGGCAGAATAGACCCTTATCGCCGGCCGCTCTTGCTGCTGCTGCTGCTGGCTGGTTGTGTCTCATTCGCGCTGCCGCTTCGCGCGCAGAACCTTGATCTCACTCCAACCCTTTCGTCGTTGGCAGCGCCCTTGCCGGCCGACGACACTCCCACCGGTAATGGTCTGATCACGGGTCAATTCGGGCCAAACCATGGTCCATTTGATTACGCACTCCATCTATCCATCCGAGGGGCCTATGACGACAACATCGGTCTGACTCACATGAATCGGCTGGACGATTGGTTCGTCCTGATTCAACCGAGTCTGATGGTGGGCATCGGCGATGTCGCGAAACAGGAGACATTTCTGATGGTCAACTATCTGCCGAACATTTATCGATATGATGACCACAACGAATTCGATTCGGATCAACATTTTATCAGAGTGGTGGGAGGCTATAAGACGAGCAACCTGACGTTGAGATTGAGTCAGGACGTGGCGATTCTAAATAATATCGTGCTCGCGGCCGCAACCGAAGAGCGATCAGGTCTTGGGACTACTAACGGTCGAACCGACCTCGATATTTACAACACCAACCTGAGCGCAAACTATAACATGACGCCGCGCGATTTTATTTTTGCCGAGCTAAGGATGAACAGGACGGAATATGCGCGCCCTCTGATCAGTTCAGAGCTGTATGTAGCCGATCTTTATTTGAATCACGGTTTTAACCAGAGTCTCGTGCTCGGTATGGGCGTCGAAGGGGGCTATAACGCGGTGGATTTTCCCACGCCTAATCAGACGATGGTGCGGACTAACGCCCATCTCAATTACACTCCAGGCAAAGAATTCACGCTCGATATCATTGCCGGCGAAGAGTTCCGGGATTTTCAAAACATCGCGCGCCGAACTTATACGACTCCGGTCTTTGCGATCTCCGCAACCTATTCTCCATGCGATAACACCAAGCTCGTTTTCGGGGCGAGTCGGCAGATTTACAACTCGGCGGCGGCTGCCGTGTTCGGAATGGGAACGGGTGGGGCCACTGCGCTTACCGCGCAAGATTACGTCGATACAAGTGTGAGCGGGATGATACGAGAGCGCGTGTGCAAGCAGTTATATCTAACGATGCTGGCTGGCTACGAGCATGTCGAATACTTCAATACAATCGACTTGCCGATGCCTCTCCGGACGTTGCGCGACGATTATTTTTATGTGCAACCTTCCGCCGATGTTTTGCTGACGCGCTATTGGTCGTTTGGCGGCTATTATCTGCGCCGGCAAAACTCCGGCTCGATATCCACCGTCGACTTCTATAGCAACGAAGTCGGCCTGCGGACGACGATCAAATTCTAGCGCGGTTACAAGACGCGATTTCCGCGCGTGCGCGGTGCGGTCAATCCGATCAGGCTGCGCTCAACCTTGAGTTATAAAGTCCGCGCCTAAGCGCATGAGACGGCGGGCGCAAACCCGCAAGATATTGGGCGTCAAAAGCGCGAAGCGCCCCTTCTACCGTTGGACCGATGCCGACAATTCCTTCTTCGACACTCGGACCCATGAGCGCGATCCAAAGATGACTGCGAAGAAACAGACGCGGCCGGCGCGCGGCCGACGGACTGCCCGGATGCGCGGCGCAATAAAGTTCCATCCGCTTCATTGCCGCCGCCGTCGAATCGAGAAAATGTTCCCCATTTGACCTACGTCCGTTGATCGTCTTCATCTCACCTTCAAAACGCGCAACTCGCTTTACGTGGATGTGAGTTTTATGGAAAAAGAAGCGGCGCCGATTTGTTCGCAGCGCTTGGGAACTTGATTTGCCTCGTAATGAGCAACCTCGCGCCACTGATCATCAGATTTTTACCGATAACTGGATTCGCCATTCGTCTGATTGTCGCTACTGCTCGCGACTGCCATTCTTCGCCGCGATGCCACTGTTCGCT
>Ga0210410_10005630_pt1 | contig 10897 bp, 14 predicted proteins | sample IncBWC4MmetaG_FD_161058 | JGI IMG/M metagenome (GOLD analysis project Ga0210410, IMG submission 161058) | Forest soil microbial communities from Barre Woods Harvard Forest LTER site, Petersham, Massachusetts, United States - Inc-BW-C-4-M | ecosystem: Environmental > Terrestrial > Soil >... | reverse complement strand
CGTTGCGCACCGCGGTCAGCATCGCCGAGCAAGTCGCGAGTTCGCGGCGCCGGTTTTCCTAAGGCGTCGGCGCAGGCGCGGGAGCGGGGGCGGGCGATGGGGCGGCCCCCGGATCACTCGGCGCCGTCGGCGACCTTGCCCCTGAAGCGGCGCCGGGCTCATTGTCGGTTATGGTCACCCGATCCACGAAGAAGCGGGTTTCTGCGAAGCAGGGGGTGGGGACCCCGGGATGCTCGGTATAGTGCAGCTGAACTCGGTGACCGACGGCTTTGCTGAGCTGGTCCGCCACCGTTTGGTCGCGCACGCTGAAGTCCCATAATTGAGGCGATATGCCCGCGCCCATGTATTGGCCGCCGCCGTAGTACAGCGCGATTTCGCCTTCCCTGGTTTTACAAATCCAGCCGCGGCGTACGAATTTCTGCAATACGCCCGCGCGTTCTCCCTCGGCGTACGCCCATGCCAGTGTCAGCCACGTCCACAGTCCGCCGCCGACGATGATCAATAGCAGCAATATCATGAACCAACGGCCGAGACGGCCGGTTGACCGGCGCCTTCCCGTGGAATTCGGAACTTCAATCCGGGTCATGATTTAGAAACGCCTTGGGCCACGATTGGCCGAAAAAAAATGGTGGGCCGGGCGTCAATCCTAGCGCGCAACCGCGTAACCGGCGTGTGAATTCCAGATTACCCCAAGAGGACGGGGTTGTGCCAGCAAGAGGACCGAGTCGTGCCGGCGAGTGCCGCTGAGATGACTCGCAAGCGGCTCATGGCGCTCGTCGTTTGCGTCGGCCGGCCCGCAACTTCGTGCGGGGGTATTGATCAGCGGCGGCAAGCGGCGCATGCGGCGCCGCTTGCCAAACTCCGCGGGGAAGTCAGAGTGATTCGAGGAAGGTGAACAGCTGCTGCTTCTGGGTCTCGGTCAGATCCCGGAATCGCCTGGCCACGTGTTCCGCCTCGCCGTCGTGGCGTTCGATGGCGTTCCGCAGCGTCAAGGATCTCAGGTCGTGCATGTATCGGGGCCGCATCCGCAGGTCCCAAAGAGCGGCGGTTCGCAACTTGTTCGCCGTGTCCTGCGGCCCTGCCTGCACGATGCCATCGCCGGTTCCGATGTCATGCAGCAGGAAATCGCTGTACGGGTGGATGATCTTGTTTCCCAATGCCGCGGGCACGAGGAATGTGCCGCCGTTGACGGCGGTTCCGGGCGGGGCGGTAGTGATTGACGAGACATGGCAGGCGCCGCAGCCGATCTCGCCGAATAGATGCTCGCCCGCGAGCGCTGCCGGGGTTGCCGCCAGGGTCGTATCGCGCGGCGGAACTTTGGTGCCGCGGACGAACTGCGCAAAGTGATCGATATCGGCCAACCCCAGTTCGTCAGGAACATCTTCCGGGTCCGGCGTAACCTTCCCTATGGTCGTCTCGTCCTTCGGCCGCAGTCGGTTGGTAACTCCCATTTCGTTCAGGTAGGCGTCCCCGATGAACGAGAGCAGACTGCTGTGCTGGTCTTTCCAGCCAAAGCGGCCGATGCGGTTCTGACCCGGCGCCTCCAGAACGGGAACCTCGATGGCTTCGCCATGAATCCGGCCGCCGCTCTGCTCGGGCTGCCTGGCGGCAATGGCGAGCAACGTGCTGTCGTCAATCGCTTCGACAAAACCGTCTCCGAGCGTGTTCAGCGCAGCGCGCAGCGCTCGGATGTTTTCGGTGACCGGGATGTGCTCCTGCGCTTCGGGCAGGACCGCCCGATCGTTGATGAGAGAACGGCCGGAAATGCTGGCCGCGCCGTCGTCGATCGGCACGATGGGGTTCACGAAGTTGCCGTTGGCATCGAGATGTCCGACCCGCAGCTCGGTAAATTGGCTGGCGCCGCCGCTGACGGGATTCTGATGGCATTCGGCGCACGCGCGGCCGTTGAATACCGGGCCCAGTCCGCTGTTCACATCATGCTGCGTTTCATAGATCTGCTGGTCGAGCACGAAACTGTCGCCGGGCGGCTCGGCAATTCCATTGCTCTGGCTCTTGGAGCCGGGATTCTTGACTAGCGTGGGAGTTTCAAAGCCCGCGGGCGCCTCGGTGGCAGGCTGCTGTGCAGCTCCCGCTTGCAGCGGCCCCTGCATGCCGAACATCCAAACCATAAGCGCCGCCAGTCTATACTTCATGATATTCGCCCCCTTTGAGAAAGTTTGATCCGTACGGTGGCCGCCAACCTCGGCGAGAACGGTTCTTGCCGGCGACGTGGGGGATGACTGAGGACGGTCGCGCTTTATTCCCGGAACGGGTTAAGAATTTGTGACAGCGGGCTGCAATCATCCGCGCCAGACAGCTGCGGCCGTACTGTGGTCAGTGAACGCTGACGAAAGCGAGGCAAGGGGCGATCTGCTATGTTTCCCCCCGCATGACGAAGACCAGCAAGGGTTTCACCGCCGCCGCCGCCGCGTTCGCGATTTGGGGTGTGTTTCCTCTCTACTTGCACCCGCTGCAGCAAGTCTCGCCGCTCCAGGTCATCGCTCATCGCGTGGTCTGGTCGTGCATGTTCGTGCTCGCCTGGATGGCGCTACGAGGCGAGCTGTCCAGTCTTCGCGCCACCCTCGCCAATCGCAGCGTCGTCTGGCGACTCGCCGTTACCGCAACGTTGATCACCATCAATTGGGTCGTCTATGTCTGGGCCGTCGCGAACGGCCATGTGGTCGAAAGTAGTCTGGGATATTTCATCAATCCGCTGGTCAATGTGTTGTTGGGAGTGGCCCTGTTGTCCGAGAGGCTTACCCGCGCGCAGTGGACCGCCGTCGCGCTGGCGGCAGCCGGTGTCGTCTATCTCACCATCCTGGCCGGCAGTCCGCCCTGGATCGCGCTGACTCTGGCATTCTCGTTCGGAACCTACGGTCTGATCCGCAAAGTCGTGAAGGTCGAATCGCTGCCCGGACTCGCGACCGAAACGCTCGTGCTCCTCCCCTTCGCGGTGGTGTATCTCATCTGGTGTGAGTCTGCGGGCACCGGCGCCCTGGGTCACGCGGGACCCGCGATCCATGCGCTGCTGATCGGAAGCGGGCCGCTGACCGCGATCGCGCTCTTCCTGTTCGCGTACGGAGCGCGTCTGCTTCCGTACTCCACCGTCGGAGTACTTCAATACATCGCGCCGACATTGCAGTTCGCGTGCGGCGTGTTCGCGTTTCACGAGCCGTTCGCGCGCGCACGCGCGATCGGCTTCGCGCTCATCTGGGCGGCGCTGCTGATCTACGCGGGCGAGGGTTTGTGGTTATCGCGCAAGGAGCAGCACGCGTTCGCCTGAGATCGCGGCCGACGAGGTTCGCCTGAGGCTGCTGCTGACGACAACCCCCCGAAGTGAGGCGATCTCGACGGATTCGGAGTGGCCAAAGGATCTGCGCTCAGACGTTTCCGCTGAAACGTCTCAGCCTCGAACCTCGAGAAATCGCTGCATCGCAGCAAGTATGAAGTGGTGGATCGGGAGAGGGGGCGTACATTCGCCGGGACGGAACGCCGCCCTTCGGAAATCTACGACAGATACTTCGCGAGCGGATCCCAATAGTGCTCTTGCCATCCGGAGGCCAAATGCTCGGCTTCACCGTTTGGGAATCCAGTATGGTCAAAGATGATTTTCGTGCTTCCGCCCTGGACGGTAAGCTCAAATCTGGCGATCGAATAGACGCCCCGTCCCCAGCTGCCCACGCGCCACGCCTGAACGATTATCTCATCCGGCAGGAGCTCAATTTGCCGCCCGGTAATGTACCCGCCGAACAGAGCGAAAGGGCCGCCCACGTGTGGACTGATTTCCGTCGGCTTTTGCATTTTCGCCATGCCCGCAGATTGCATGACACCGGTCAGCTGAGTGATCTTGTCAAACTGCTTGGTGACGGTAAGCGCATCGTATATTCGCTTTCGGCTGGCGTCGAAACGCCGCTCTTGATGGATCGACTCTGCTGCACGCGAGATTTCATCGTTAGCGTCGGCCCTTAGGGGTGAGACGCGCAGCGCGGCACCGGCAATGACAATCGCTCCTCCGGTGATGATCTGGCGACGCTTGGAAGCATATCCCCGCAAGGATTGTGTTGCTTTCTCTAACATTGCGCACTCCCCTGACTTTTTGTGCTTCTCAGGCGCTTGCAATATGACACCAAATGGTTTCATATACAACTCGGGAGAGAGACGATGTCCTTGTTGAGAGTTCGAACCAGCCGCCTTTCCAATGACGATCGTCTCGATGCGATTCTTCATGCATTGTCCGACCGGACACGCCGAACGCTGCTGAAGCGACTCTCGGCAGGCCCGGCTTTGGTGGGCGAACTCGCCGAGCCGATTGACATGACCCGAGTCGCCGTTTCCAAGCATCTTCGTGTGCTCGAGAAGGCGCGGCTGATATCGCGCACCGCCGACGGTCGTGTGTGTCGATGTGTGCTGACACCTGGACCGCTGCAGGAGGTAGAGCGATGGCTCGCGGGCTACCGAGCCTTCTGGAATGAGAAGCTCGAGGCGCTGGCCCACTATGCTGAAGAGCAGGTCAATGATCGTGGGTGAGCTTCAGAGGCGTTCATGACCCCGCCACCGACTGACGCAGCGCGCGGGCAGCTCGCCGCAACTCTTATTGTGAGACGGCTAATTCACGCGACACCTGAGAAGCTGTTTGCCGCGTGGACACTACCGGAGCACCTCGTGCATTGGTGGGGCCCACAAAGCGTTGCCTGTCCCGCGGCTGAAATCGATCTACGAATAGGTGGCGCCTACCGAATAGCCAACAGATTTCCGGACGGCAGCGTTGTGTGGATCGCGGGCATATTCGAGCTCATCGAACCACCTCATCGCCTCATCTACACCTGGAAGCTAGAGTCGCAAACAGGCCCCGCGGAGCGCGTTACGGTTTGTTTCGAACGGCTCGAGACTTTGACCGAGGTCATTGTTACCCACGAACGGATTGCGGACGACGCGGCTCGCAAGAGCCACGAACACGGATGGGCCGGATGTCTCGACAGTCTGTTCAGGTACGCGAGACAGCTATAGCAACCGAGGTGCATCGCAGCAAGGATACGGTGACGTCGGTGCTCGCGACGCGCCTACTTTGGGCAACAGATGCAGGCGGAAGGACGGTTCCCGCAGCGCATCAAGCTGGGCGACCGGGCCGTGGGATGGCTGGAGAGCGAAGTGCGAGGCTGGCGACACGAATTGAAACCAGCCGTTTTAATCGGCGTGGCAAATGATCAGGTAACGACCGCGCCGCTAGCGACCCTCCTATCCCGCGGAAAGCACTGGTCGCCAAACAAATATATCGTCAGATGATATATTGATGAATGCTGGATGCCGCCATCGAGTTCTAGGCTGAGGGGATCGAGTTGGAGGCGGGGGAGGATGATGCGCAAGTCCACGACTGAGTTGAAAGAGGAAATGCGTGCCGTGGCACGGGGTGACAGGCGGGCCTCCCCGCTCCCGGCGGCGCCCCTGCTAGCCGCCTTATCGCGAGAAGCGCTAGAGCTCTTGGGCGTATTGCTGCGCGAACACCCTGCGAAACTGACTGAATTGGTCACCCTCACCGGCCGGGCGCAATCGAACATTTCGCGCTCGCTGCAGCTGCTCGCAAAACATCGGCTGATTCGGCTGGTGCGCGAGGGCCGCGAAATCCGCCCGGAGGCTATTGCCAAGACTGTGAGCGTAGATCTCGTAACGGGCACTTATGAGACGACTCCCATCTCAAAAGTGGCGGCGGGCTGAGGCTACCGGACGGAGCCGGACATCGACGGTCACAACTGGCGGCGAATGTCGCGAACGGCGTCCGCCGCCGGTCGTCCACGATTTTTGTCAACCGCGTAGGCGTTCAGACGGCGGTCGAGTTCGGTTCTTTGATCGGCGGTAATCGGAAGCGCTCCCTGGTCAGCCGCTATGCTGTCCCACAGATCCTCGACAAGCTTGATGCGCTCGTCCACGGTCAATTGCTGCAACTTCGTTTCCATGATCAGAGCCTCATTTCTTGGCACACGAATAGGATACGCCGCAGCTATCCGAGTGCCACGGCTCGTCTCTGCCGAACCCCCGGAAATTGAGATGCAGTGCTCAGGGCGCCCCGGACGGGAGCACGCGGACGCGAATGCGGCCCGGCTCGACGACCGAAAAATGCCCGGGCCAATCGTCACGTCCGGTCAGAACGTCGGCGATGACCTTACCGACACCTGTCGGTCCGAGCGCCGGCAGACGGAATAGTACGATACCGCAGCTCGCCGGCAGACCAGAGCGCCACGCGAGTTCGCCGAAATCCTTATCGAAAGTAAGGAGCACGCGAGCATCTCCTAAACTGCGCGATAATACATCTTGATCGGTGATGCCCGGTGCATCCGTTCGGATCCACAGAACGTCGTGCCCTGCGGCACGAAGCGCAGTAACTGCATCACCAGGAAAGTTTTCATCCGCGAGGAATCGCATCGTTAGGCGATCGCGACGGGATATACCTTTTCAGATTGCAAAATCTCACTTGCGTATTGCAAGCAAGCGGCAATATCGTCGTGCGTCATGCCGGGGTAGTTCCGTAAGATGTCAGCTTCGGTCCACCCCTGACCCAATAAGCCCACGATGAAATCCACTGCCAGCCGGCTACCTCGGATCACCGGCTTTCCAGCCAGCACCGCTGCATCGAGGGTTATGCGGTCTCTCCAGTCCATTTGATAAGTCTATCAGTGATTTAGCGTCTCGTGACCGTCAGCCTGCCTTGAGAATCGGAATCACGTCGGCGCCGAGCTTGTCCAAGTAATCCGCCCAGGCCTGCATCATTATCCGGCGCTCCGCCAAATGCGCCGTGCGGTTGTAGGCGCGTCCGTTGGGATCGCGCACCGCATGCGCGAGCTGATGCTCGATGAAATCCGGCCGAAAGCCCAGCACCTCGTCCAGGATGGTTCGCGCCATGGCGCGAAATCCGTGGCCGCTCATTTCGTCCTTGGCGATGCCCATGCGGCGCATGGCAGCGAGGATGGCGTTGTCGCTCATCGGCCGCTGGCTGCTGCGGGCGCTGGAGAAGACGTACCGGCCGCGGCCGGTGAGGGGCTTCAATTCGCGTAAGGTCGCAACCGCTTGCGATGAGAGCGGCACGATGTGCGGCGTGTTGGTCTTGGTGACTGTGTAGCGCCATTCGCCGCCATCCAAGTCCATTGCCGTCCACTCCGCATGTCGCAGCTCGCCCGGGCGTACGAATACGAGCGTCGCCATGCGCAGGGCACAGCGAACTGTCAACGATCCCTCGTAACCCTCGATGGCGCGCATCAGTGCGCCCACGCGCTTGGGATCGGTTATGGCGGCAAAGTGCGTCGGTCTTACCGCGGGGAGGGCGCCACGCAGATCGCCGGTTGGATCGCGTTTGGCGCGACCGGTGGCAATGGCGTACCGAAACACCTGCCCGCAGTTGCCGAGCGCGCGATGCGCGGTCTCCAGCGCGCCGCGCTTTTCGATGCGCCTGACCGTCGTCAGCAGTTCCGGGGCCGTCAGATCCGCAATCGGACGAGCGCCGATCCAGGGAAATATGTCCCGTTCGAACCGGGTGAGTATCCGCTCGCCATGACCCCTGACCCAGGATTTCATTTGCTGGTCGATCCACTCGCGCGCAACCACCTCGAAGCTGTTCGCCGCGCCTTCCAGCTGTGAGGCTTTCGCGGCACGGCGGTTCTCGCTGGGATCAACGCCGGCGTCGAGCAGCTGGCGCGCCTCGATCGTGCGCGCGCGCGGGCCTTCTTCAAATTGACTTCCTGGTACACGCCGAGCGACACGCGCTTCTCCTTTCCCGCGTGGCGATATTTGAGCCGCCACCACTTGCCGCCGCGGGGCGAAACCTCGAGATACACGCCGTCGCGGTCGAACATCCGCACGGTTTTGGCGGCGGGTTTGGCGTTTCGCGCAATGGTGTCGGTGAGCGGCATCTGGGGGTAACTCCCGTTCGGGTTTGACCAGTTGCCCCCAAGGTTGCCCCCGGAAGTCAACGGAAAGCTGCGGCGCCTCCAGGACCCCTAAAAGCATAAAAAAACCCGCGTTTTATGCGGGTTTATTGGAAGTCCTCGGATCTCTTCGGATCTTATCGGACGGACCTAAATGGTGGAGCCGGGGGGAATCGAACCCCCGTCCATAAGTCCTACGCTACAAGATCTACGTACGTAGCCGCGTCTATTGTTCTCGCCGCGCACTAACCCGACGGGCAGGGAAAGCGTGCAGCCAGCCCGGTAGCGATTCGCAAGATACACCCCAGACACGTGTATCCCGCTAGCTGATGAGCGCTACCCCTGAACCGTTCGCATCAGCACAGGCCGGTCAGGGTTCAGCTGCGATTAGGCAGCTAGAGCGTAGTTGTCTTCGTTGGCAACTATAAGTTTGCAAGTCAGTTTTACGAGGTAACCTGCACCTCGGTACGCCCCTGCAGTTTCGCAACCCATGTCGAAACCGGTCGGCCCCAATCGAACCGCTAGTGTACGCGGTATGTCCCCCCGAACCAAATGTATTCCCATGCGCTTCGCGCAACCATCAACGGGGCCGATGCGGCCCCGCCCGACATTTGCCGTGACCTTCGGTCGTTGGGGCGCGCCGACCGTGCCTCACCGCCGGGCGGCTTTCATGATCCGGCCCTTGTCGCGCTGCCAGTCGCGATCCTTCTCGTTGGCGCGCTTGTCGTGCTGCTTCTTGCCCTTTGCGAGGCCGATTTCGAGCTTGGCCCGGCCTTCCTTCCAGTACAGCTCCAGCGGCACGATGGTGTATCCGCGCCGTTCGACCGCCCCGACCATGTGATCGAGCTGGCGCCTGTTGAGCAGGAGCTTGCGGGTGCGGGTGGGATCGGTGTCGACGTGAGTCGACGCCGAATTCAGAGCGTTGATGTGGGCACCGAAGAGGAAGGCTTCACCGCTCTTCAGGTACACGTAGGCTTCGGCAATTTGCGCCTTGCCGGCGCGCATGCTTTTGACTTCCCAACCCATGAGAGAGATACCGGCTTCGAAGCGCTCTTCGATGAAGTAATCGAAGCGCGCTTTGCGGTTGACGGCGATCGGCGGCAATTTATCGGCGGTTTTCATGTTTATTCAAGACAATTCTCGGACGGGTGCGACGCATTGCGTCGCACGGGTGACCAAGGGCGGGACGCATGCGTCCCGCGGGTGACCAGGGATGGTCACCCTGGGCTTGCGCGTAGCAAGGATTGCGTAGCGCAATGGCCACCCCGGGCTTGCGCGAAGCAGGGACTGCGCAGCGCAATGGTCACCCAGGGCTTGCGCGGAGCAGGGACTGCGCCGCGCAATGCGCTTCGGCCCCGTTAACAGTTGCATGGAGCATATGGCCAGTCTACCGATTCGCCGGTGGCGGCGCCCGCGCTTTTGCCGGAGAATCCGCAGGAGCGGTGACGCCCGCTAGGGGGAACAAATGCAGGTAGTCGAGCGCAGCGCACTGGTGACCTATACGGCCGCGCAGATGTTCGCTTTGGTGAACGATGTCGCTCGCTATCCGGAATTTCTGCCCTGGTGTGTGGGCGCGCGCGTGGAGGACGTTTCCGCCGGCGAGCGCATAGCCGCCCTCAAGGTGGCGCGCGGCGTGCTGCAGACCGAATTCACCACTCGCAATACCTTGCAGCAAGATGCACAGATTCACATGCAGCTGATGCACGGGCCGTTCCGCGATTTGACCGGCGAATGGCGCTTCGAGCCGATCGGAACCCGCGGCTCGCGCGTGAGTTTTCGGATCGAATTCGAGTTCAAGAACCGCCTGTCCGCGACCGCGTTCAACGCCGTGTTCGAGTCGATGTGCGGCACCATCATCGATGCCTTCGTGCTGCGAGCGCGGACAATCTATCCGGACTAAGCCATTGGGCGACGCACCGCTCCGGATCGAGATCGCCTACGCAGAACCGCAGCGCGCCATCGTCAAGGTGTTACACCTACCGCCGGGTTCCCGCGTTGCCGATGCCTTGCGCGTGGCCGCTCTCGACCCTGATTTCATCGGCGTGGATCTCGTGAATTCCCCGTTCGGCATCTTCGGCAGACTGACGCGGACGGATCACGCCCTGCAGCAAGGCGATCGAATCGAAATCTATCGGCCGCTCGCCGCCGATCCCAAAGTCGCCCGCCGCGAGCGCGCCAAACAGGCCGGCAGAAAGACCTAATACCTCGGCACAGCGAATTTGACCGGCGCGCCATTCACGCTGGGTCGCCGCATATCACCGCACGGAAGGATGAGTGGCGGGCGCTATCTTCGCTCGTGTGGCCCCAGTCGCGCCCGTCGATGGCAAAACCACGTGTCCGACACCCGCCCGAAACGTCGGCACCGCGTGCCGACCGACGCCAGTATTCGCCGCGCAAGCGCCCAGCTGGTATTTCCTTCTTTCGCTCGCGCAGCGAGCGCTTATCAGTCGGGTGCGACGCATGCGTCGCACGGGTGACCAGGGGCGAGACGCATGCGTCTCGCGGGTGACCAGGGATGGTCACCCAGGGCTTGCGCGGAGCAAGGATGCGTAGCGCAATGGTCACCCAGGGCTTGCGCGGAGCAAGGATGCGTAGCGCAATGGTCACCCAGGGCTTGCGCGGAGCAAGGATGCGTAGCGCAATGGTCACCCAGGACTTGCGCGGAGCAGGGACTGCGCAGCGCAATGCGCTTCGACCCCGTAATTTCGCGCGGCAGCGCTCAATAAGTCCGGCCGTTCTTGATCTTCGCTGCGGAGGCATCCTGCGCTGCCGCTTCGGCCGCCGTCGGTTTGTCGAGCCGCGCGACCTTGTCGCCGTCGAAATACACCGTGACGCGCCGCGAATCGACGTGACGGCTGCGCCCCTTCTTCAGGTAGTAGATGTAATCCCATCGTTCCTTGTTGAAGCTGTCGGCGACCATCGGCGTGCCCAGGAGGTACCGAACCTGGCTGCGCGTCATGCCGGCTTTGACCTGTTCGACCGCC
>Ga0210410_10005628_pt1 | contig 10898 bp, 8 predicted proteins | sample IncBWC4MmetaG_FD_161058 | JGI IMG/M metagenome (GOLD analysis project Ga0210410, IMG submission 161058) | Forest soil microbial communities from Barre Woods Harvard Forest LTER site, Petersham, Massachusetts, United States - Inc-BW-C-4-M | ecosystem: Environmental > Terrestrial > Soil >... | reverse complement strand
CACGCGGCTGCATCGCCGCCGCGTGCTATCGTCTTACTGAAGGTGGTGACAAACGCCGTCGACAGCGCGCCCTCGGCGAATAAATCGCGCAACAGATTGGGTATGCGAAATGCGACGGTGAAGGCATCCAGCGCCAGCCCGCCGCCGAACAGGGCGGCGAATATCAGCTCGCGAGCCAGCCCGAGCAGACGGCTGCACATCACCGCCAACCCGATGATGCCGGCCGCCTTGGTGTTCAGCCGTTCGGTGCGCTGATCCACAGGAATCGCCGCGGCGGCGATCGGCGACGCAGCGTTTTTTTTGTTCGGCTCGGTCACGGCGCTCAGTTTACCGCGTCCGAGGGTTGTGCCCGTCCAGCCGGCGCTAATTCATTCCGGCCGCGTCATCAAGCCGTCGCCGCCGCCTTGGTCTTGGCCACCTCGGCGATGACTTCATCGGCGACATTGCGCGGCACGGGTTCATAATGCGAGAACTCCATGGTGTAGGACGCGCGGCCGCTCGTCATGCCGCGCAACTGCCCGATGTAGCCAAACATCTCCGACAGCGGCACGATGGCCACCACCGCGATATTGGAGCCGCGCTCCAGCTGATCTTGAACAGAGCCGCGCCGGCGATTAATGTCGCCGATGACGTCGCCCAAGTAGTCGCCCGGCGTCACCGTCTCCACCTTCATGACGGGTTCGAGCAGAATCGGCGCAGCCTTGCGAATGCCCTCGCGGAACGCAGCCTTCGCGGCGATTTCAAACGTCATCGCGTTGGAATCGACATCGTGGAAGCTGCCATCGATCAACGTCGCGCGGAAATCCACGGTCGGATAGTGCGCGAGCACGCCGTCCTCTTTCTGCACCTTCAAGCCCTTCTGAACCGACGGCACAAACTCCTTCGGTACCGAGCCGCCGACGGTTTCGTCCACGAACTCGAACCCGGTGCTGCGCGGCAGAGGCTCAAAGATGATCCACACTTCGGCGAATTGGCCGGATCCGCCGGTCTGCTTCTTATGAATATAATTCTCTTGAATCTTCTTGGTAATGGTTTCGCGGTACGCGACCTGGGGCTCGCCCATGGTGCCTTCGACGCCGAATTCCGTGCGCATGCGATCCAGGGTGACTTCCAGATGCAGTTCACCCATGCCGCGCAGAATCGTTTGGCCTGTTTCGCGATCCGTTTCCAGGTGCAGCGACGGATCGGCGCGCACCATCTTGCCGAGCGCGCTGCCGAATTTTTCCTGTTCCGACTTGGTCTTCGCCTTGACGGACACGCTGATGACCGGTTCCGGGAAGCGCATGCGTTCGAGCACCACCGGGTTCTCCGAGTCGCATAGCGTATCGCCGGTCTCAGTGTCCGCCAGCGAAACCAGCGCGATGATGTCGCCGGCGCGGGCCTCATCCACCGGATTGGCTTCCTTGGCAAACATCTCGACCATACGGCCGATCTTCTCGCGCTTGCCGCGAGTCGAATTCAATATCGAAGCACCCTTGGTCAATACGCCAGAGTACACGCGGATGAAGGTAAGCGCGCCGTAAATATCGTTGATCACCTTGAAGGCCAGCGCGGCAAAAGGCTCATCGTCCGAAGTTTTGCGCTCACCGATGGGTTCGCCGTCGGCATCGACGGTCTTGATCGATGGCACATCGGTCGGGGCGGGCAGATAATCCACGACGGCGTCGAGAACTTGCTGCACGCCCTTGTTCTTGTACGACGAGCCGCACAACACCGGCGTAAACGCGGAGTTCAAGGTGCCTTTGCGCAGCGCCTGCCGCAGGATATCGCCCGATGGAACCGTGCCGTGCGTCAGATAGGCTTCCATGGCCTCGTCGTTCTGCTCGAGGCAGGTATCGACCAACTCGGTGCGAAACTGAATGATGTTTTCCAGCAATTTTCGATCGCTCGGCGTCGTAATGTGGAGTTTGTCCGCGAGATCAGGAGTGACTTCCAGACTCTTCCACTCCGCGTCCTTGTCATCCGACTCCCACACCAGCGCCTTCATTTCAACCAGATCGACCATACCCTTGAAATGGTCCTCGGAACCGATAGGAATCTGCACCGGTAGCGGCCGCGACCCGAGGCGCTTCTTGATCATGTCCACGCAGCGCAGAAAATTCGCGCCGCTGCGGTCCATTTTGTTGACGTAGCACATGCGCGGCACGCTGTAGTTGTCGGCCAAACGCCAATTGGTTTCCGACTGCGGCTCCACGCCCGCCACGCCGTCGAACACAACGACGGCGCCGTCGAGCACGCGCAGCGATCGGTTGACCTCGATGGTGAAATCGACGTGTCCCGGCGTGTCGATGAGGTTGATCTTTTTGCCGCGCCAAAAGGCCGACACGGCGGCGCTCTGTATCGTGATACCGCGCTTTTGTTCCTGCTCGAGATAATCCGTGGTCGTCGACGTCTTCAGATCCTTGGTATCGTGAATATCGATGATGGTGTGCTTACGCCCCGTGTAATACAGGATGCGCTCGGTCGTCGTCGTCTTGCCGGCGTCGACGTGGGCGATGATGCCGATATTGCGGATATCGGCTAGGGGTACTGTGCGGGCCATAACGAAATTCCGTAAATTTAGGTGCGGCCGGGCATGGCCGGGGTCCAAAACCGCATAGTTTGACACGACACGGGGTGCGTGTCGAATCAGCGGTGCAGTGCAGACGCGGGCGTCTACTTGACGCTGTAGCCGCGGCCCTCGAGGCAGGCTGTTTGGGCGCGGTCGTACTCGGACAGGTCGCCGGGTGACTTCCCGCCGGCCGTGGTCGGGTCATATCCCAGCTGCCCAACCGACCAGCGATGGCATTCGAACTTGTCGGTGGCCTGCTGCTGCTCGCTCTGGCCGTTCTTGGGGTAAGCAATAAGTCCGGACCTTGCCGGCGCCTGCCCTGCCGATTGATTGGGCGCACCGACCGGCGGAGCTACGGTCTCATACTGGCCCATCGCGGGGTCCCATCGGTAGTAAGTATTGTCGGCATAGTAGTAAGGAACGCCGCCCCACCAATAGGTCGAGTAATAATATGGCAGGGTTGCAAAATAAAGGCCCAGCCCAAGGCCGCCCCAGCCCCAACCCCAGGGACCCCACCAATATCCACCGCCCCAATATCCCCCGCGCCATCCGTATCCGCCGTAGTAGCCGTAACGACCGCCATAACGACCACCGTAGTAGCCGCCATAGTGACCACCGTAGTAGCCGCCATAATGACCGCCGTTGTAGCCGCCGTAATGACCACCGCCATAACCGCCGTGGCCCACCGCTGCGCCGCCATGACCGCCGCCGCCTCCGCCGCCGTGCTGCGCAAACGCCGGAGCGGTCAGCGCCAGCGCGGCAACGCCGCAGACGCTAAGCGCGAATGAACGGATCTTCGTAAGGTTTTGCATGACACCACCCGTTGCACTGTCAACTGGCTTGTTTAGCAATAGTATAAGACTTCCAATATTCGCGGCAGTTCAACAAAATGTTTGCGACAGACGTCACTCTGATCCGCACGCACCTGAGATCTTTTGCACTGCGCGTGAGCGAACCGCGATGCTCGGCCTCATGTACTATGGATCGGGGGATGGCGAAGTTTTGGGGAAACAATGGAAAATGCGGATGGTTCTTATTCGTTGAGTCGGCGCCAGCTGTTGCAAATGATTGGGACCACCGCCGGCGCCGGCGCGATGTACCAGGCGATGAGCAGCCTTGGGCTTGCAGCTGAATCGCCTTATCAGGGGCCGATCGACCTGCAGGGAGCGCCCAAGGGCGCTACGGTTTTGATTCTCGGCGCGGGGCTGGCCGGCATGACGGCGGCCTACGAGCTGCGCAATGCGGGCTACTCAGTCCAGGTGCTGGAGTACAACGGCAGAGCCGGCGGCAGGAACTGGACCATTCGCGGCGGCGACCGCTACACGGAACTCGGCGGCTTCGCACAGCAATGCGAATTCGATAAGGACTTGTACATCAACCCGGGCCCTTGGCGGATCCCCTATCACCATCTGGGAATGTTGCACTACGCCAAAGTTCTCGGCGTGCCGCTGGAACCTTTTCTGCAGGTCAACTACAACGCGTACTTGCACAGCACCCAGGCGTTTGGCGGGAAGCCGCAGCGCTATCGCGAGGTCAAGGCCGACTATCAAGGGCACGTGGCGGAGCTGCTGGCCAAAGCCACCCGGCAGAATTCCCTGGACGGCTCGGTCAGCAAGGAAGACCAGGAAAAACTCCTCGAATCGCTGCGTGAATGGGGAGCGCTCGACAAGAATTACGCCTACCTCTCGAGCGAAGCGGCCAGCGATCGGCGCGGCTACGAGAAAAATCCCGGCGGCGGTCTATCGGCGCGGCCGATCCCGTCAAAGCCCGTCGCCTTGGGCGACATTCTCAAGTCAGGACTGTGGCAGGGAATTCCCACTGGCGATACCTTCGACATGCAGACGGCCCTGTTTCAACCCGTCGGCGGCATGGGGCGCATCGGCGAAGCCTTCGGCCGCGAGCTAGGAGCCCTGATCCGCTACAACAGCAAGGTAATCGACATCCACCAGGACGAGCGCGGTGTCACGGTCAACTTTGTGGACAGCCGCAGCCTCGGATCGGCGCAATCGGTTCGTGCGGATTGGTGCCTGTGCACCCTGCCCTTACCCGTGCTGGCGCAGATCCCCATGAATGTGGATCAACCCCTGGCATCGGCGATCGCGGCGGTCCCCTATGCCGCGGCCATCAAGGCAGGTTTGCAATTCAAGCGCCGCTTCTGGGAAGAAGACGAGCGTATTTACGGCGGGATTACCTACACCGACCTGCCGATCACCAATATCGCCTATCCGAACACCGGCTTTCACAGCGGCGGCAAAGGCGTGCTGCTCGGCGCCTACATCTGGGGCTTGAACGCCATGGAGTTCACCGCGATGACGCCGCAGCAGCGCGTGCAGAAAGTGGTCGAATACGGCAGCCAGATACATCCTCAGTACCGCAAGGAATTCGATAACGGCGTCGCGGTCGCCTGGCATCGCGTGCCCTTCACCATGGGCTGTTTCGGCATGTGGAGTTCCGATTCCCGCGTCAAACATTACGATGACTTGTGCCGGATCGATGGGCGTATTGCGCTGGCCGGTGAGCACGCGAGCTATCTGGGTGGCTGGCAGGAAGGCGCGGTCACCTCTGCGCTCGACGCCATTGCTCGCTTGCACCAACGCGCGGTATCGCAGGGAGAAAAGGCATGAGTCGCCTGATAGGTGCAGTGGCCAAGCGCAATATAGTCATGTTGCTGTTGACCGCGGCGGCGGCGGCCGGCGCATATGCGGACGATGCGTCGTTTACCTCGCATGCGGGCGTAGGTTCGATGACCGGCGCGGAGATTTATGACCACATCTGCCTGGGGTGTCACATGCCCGGCGGCCAAGGTGCGGTCGGCGCCGGTTCTTATCCGAAACTCGCGGCGAACAAGAAGTTGGTGTCTTGGGAGTACGTGGCGCTTACGGTACTGAATGGCCGCAACGGCATGCCGCCGTTCGGCCTGCCCGCCGATCAAGTGATGGAAACCCGCGCTGCCCATTTGAGCGATGCGCAGATCGCCGATGTCGTCAATTACGTTCGCAGCCATTTCGACAATAAATACAAGGCCGACGTGACCGCGAAACAAGTGGCGGCATTGCCCCACCCGCCCACCGCTTTCATAGGGCCTCAATAGATTCAAGCGCAGTTGAATCGGCACGGCAAATGATCCTAAGATTGGCGCGCGGGTACTCACTCGGGTTGTGGTGGTTGGGCCATCGAAAGGAGTTTCCCATGCGAAGTTGTCTCGGTACCTTCATTTTCACGGCTACTCTGGTAGTCACCCCGGTTGGAATGTGTTTTGCGCACGGCGGGGGACCGTCGGGCGGCAGCGGCAGCGGCATGGTGACCAGCGAGGGCGCGATGCGTAATCGCGAGGAGGCGGCCAAGATCGCCTACAATTCCGCGATCCGCACCGTCAAGAATGCGAAGGACTACGATTCCGACGCGGCCAAGGCCGCCACGCCGGAAAAGAGCGCCAAGGCTCATGAGAAGGCGCAGAAGTACTACCACGAGGCGGTCACCAAGCTCATCGACGTCGTCGGGCTGGACCCGAAAATGTATCAGGCGTGGAATTATCTAGGATTTGCCAATCGACATCTCGGCAACTATGAGGACGCATTGAGCTCCTATGACAAGGCACTGGAGCTCAATCCCACCTATGCGGACGCGACCGAGTACCGTGGCGAAGCCTATCTTGGTTTGAACCGGATTGACGACGCCAAGGGCGCGTACATGACGTTGTTCCGCGATTCACGGCCGCTCGCCGATGAACTGATGACTGCGATGCATAACTGGGCAGAGGCGCGCCGCAAGGACGCGCAGGGCGTGTCGCCGACGGATGTCGAGGCATTCGCAAAATGGATGGATGAGCGCGAAAGCGTGGCGGCGCAGACCGCTTCGCTTGCAACCGGCGCGCCGCCGATCTGGAGATAGGGACCGGCGTAGATTCGCTATTTTCTAATTTTTCTTGCGGCCTGTGCGCCGATGAATGCTGCCTTTGGGGGCGATTCATCGGCGCCGGACTTTGAATGGCACCTGCCGCCCGGGTTTCCGCGGCCCTCAGTCCCGGCAGACAATCCGATGTCCGCGTCGAAGGTTGAATTGGGGCGCCGCTTATTCTTCGAGACTCGACTGTCTGCAACGGGACAATACTCGTGCGCGAGCTGTCATCGGCCGGAGCTTGCCTTCTCGGACGGAAAGCCGCGCGCGCAGGGGGCAACCGGCGAATCCACACGGCGCGGAGCCATGAGTCTCACCAATGTCGCCTACAACCCGGCCTACACCTGGGCCAATCCAGAGGTTCGTTCGCTCGAATCGCAAATGCGCCAGCCGCTGTTCAACGAGCACCCGATCGAGATGGGCCTTGGGAACGGCGGAGCGATCGCCGTGCGGGTCATTGCGCAGGGCAGCGGCTACGCGCAGCAATTCGCCGCCGCATTTCCCGAGGATCCCGCTGCGGTGTCCATGGACCACATCATCAAGGCGATTGCCGCCTTCGAGCGCACCTTGATATCCGGCCGATCGGCGTTCGATCGTTACGTTTTCGATGACGACCGTGCGGCGATGCCGGAGTCGGCGCGCCGCGGCATGGCGCTGTTCTTCTCCGCCCGGGTCGGTTGCGCCCAATGTCACTTCGGCGTCAATTTCTCGGGGCGCTTGCTCTACGAGGGCCACGTTAAGGACAGTGCCATTTTCGCCAATACGGGTTTATACGACGTCGATGGGCGCGGCGGCTATCCCTCGAGCGATCGAGGCCTCATCGAACTGACGCATCGAGCCGCGGACATGGGCAAGTTTCGCGTGCCCACATTGCGCAACGTGGCGTTGACGGCGCCCTACATGCATGACGGCAGTCTGCCGACCTTGCAGGATGTGCTGGATCACTACACGCGCGGCGGCCACAAGAGTCGGCGCCAGGATCCAAAAGTTCGGCCCTTCGTTCTTACCGAGATGGAACGCGCCGACATGATGGCCTTTCTCGAAAGTCTCACAGACCGCGATTTCATAGAAAATCCGCGGTTCCGGCCCCGCTAAGCCTCGATTTTATTGAACCAAGTCGCGGTACTTGGCGCTTAGGGAGCGCAGTATCCGCATTCCCGCAACGCAACAGGGCCGCCGCATAGCGTCCACATTGATGGAATTCCCAAAACCAGTGCCGGAAGGCAGCTTAGGGACCTGGACGGTGCTGGCTGTCGCTGCCAGCTATGTCATCGACGGCATTCTGCTCACCGGTTTCGCGATTAGCGGAACGATTGCTTTCGCCATCCCTCTGCTCTACACGGCCGTCGGCTTGCTCGATAGCTCTGTCGCGTGGATGGTTTCGCGACTGGGCAACAAGCAATCGTCGGGCGACTGGCGAGTTCTTGTTCAGGTGATCGGCTCGGGTTCCATCCAGGTGGTGTTCGCCGCGCTCGCACCGCAAGTGGCATTTTACTTTTTTACCGTGCTGTTCATCGTTTTCGGCGTCGGTTGCCTGGCGCTCTCGAAGCGTCAATCGGCGATTGCGTGGATCGGCGTCGCCATCGCGGCGGCCGTCGTGATGTCGACGATCAACGCGAGAATCATGATCCCGCAGGCCACTCCCATGGAGCGGGCACTCGTCTGGCTCTGCTTCGTCGCGACCTTGGGCCGCTGCGTGTTGCTCGGGGTGTTCGGCCGCGAGCTCAGGATGCGTCTGCATGACCGCCACCAGCAACTGCGCGAATCGATCCACATGCTCAAGGAGCGCGACAAGTCCCTCGCACATGCGAACCTCGAATTGAAGCGGCAGGCCACCCACGATGCCCTGACCGGAATGGCGAATCGGGTATTGTTCGTCGAACACTTGGAGTGCGCCGTGCTCGAGCGGCGGCCGTTCGCAGTCTGCGTATTCGACTTGGACCGTTTTAAGGTCATCAATGATTCCTTGGGCCATGGGGCGGGGGATACGCTGCTGAAGCATGTTTCCGAGCGTCTGCTCTCGATCACGCGCTCGGGCGACAACATCGCGCGCGCCGGAGGCGATGAGTTCCTGGCGCTATTGCGCGATGTGGGCTCGGTGCCGGAAATCGAGGGGCTAATCGCCCGCTGGATGTCGGCACTGTCGCAACCCTATCAACTAACGGGCCTGGAACTGCACGTCAGTCCGAGCATCGGCATCGCGCGTTATCCGAACGACGGCACGGCAGCCGAGGAACTGTTGGCGCGCGCCGACGAGGCCATGTACTTCGCCAAGCGCAATGGCCGAAAGACCTTTCGTTTCTTCGATTCCAATGTGATGGGTTTTTCGCGCGAACGCCTGGAGATCGAAGCGGAGTTGCGCGGCGCGCTCGCGCAAGGTCAGTTCGCCCTGCACTACCAGCCAAAGATAGACATTGCAACCGGCGAAATGCGCAGTGTTGAAGCGTTGATACGATGGCGGCATCCGAAGCGCGGATTGATTCTGCCGGGCGAATTCATTCCCATCGCCGAGGAAAGCGGTTTGATTTTGGAAATCGGCGATTGGGTCATACGCGAGGCTTGCCGGCAGGCGCGGCAATGGCAGCAGCGCCAGATGCCGTTCCTGCGCGTCGCGGTCAACGTCTCACCGCTGCAATTCCGCCAGGCCAATTTCGTCAAAAGAGTGCACGCGGCTCTCCAGCAACACGCGCTGGACGCGACCTACCTGGAGATCGAGCTGACCGAGGCGACATTGATGAGCAACGCCGAAACATCGGTGACCTTGCTCGAGGAGCTGAGCGAACTCGGCGTGGTCGTCGCCATCGACGATTTCGGGACCGGGTATTCCAGCATGAGCTACCTGCAGCGATTCCCGATCGACAAGCTGAAAATCGACCGCAGCTTCATCAGCGACGTCGCTTCCAACTCCGGCGATGCGTCGATCGTGCGCGCGATCATTTCGTTGGCGCATGGGCTGCGCTTGAAAGTCATTGCCGAGGGAGTCGAGTCCGAAGAGCAATTGAGCATATTGAAGCGCATGGGCTGCGACCAGTACCAGGGATTCTATCGCAGCGCCGCGGTACCCGCCGCCGACATCGAAAAATTCGTGCGCCGCGATGCCGAGCACTTGCAAAGTGCGGCCGAGTCCGACATCGATCGCACGCAGAGCAAGCTGTTCCGGCTGCGCGAGGGTTAGTAGAAAAGCCAAAATCATCGCTGCCGAATCCGTAGAATCGGAGCAGTGAATGCATTGCCTCCCGCCGCCTCAACTCGAGCTGCGCACCGCCGCGGCTTGCTGTTGGCCGGTCTCGGCGCCATCGCCTTCTCCGGCAAAGCCATTATCGTCAAGCTGGCGTATCGTTACGGAGTCGATGCCGTCACTCTGATCATGTACCGCATGCTGTTCGCGCTGCCCTTGTTCCTGCTGCTCGCCTGGTGGGCAGGACTGCGCAAGCCGGCGCTCACATGGCGCGATGCCAGGACCATCGTGGGCCTGGGATTCTGCGGCTACTATCTTTCGAGCTTTCTCGATTTCGCGGGACTGCGCTACATCAGCGCCAGCCTGGAACGCCTGATTTTGTATCTCAATCCGACCTTGGTGCTGGTACTTGGCGCGCTGCTGTTTCGGAAAAAAGTCACGCGCGCGCAGATTATCGCGCTGGCGGTGAGTTACTGCGGCGTGCTGTGCGTATTCGGCCGCGAGATGAGCCTGCAAGGAGCCGACGTGCCGCTCGGCGCGACGCTGGTCTTCTGCAGCGCCGTCAGTTATGCGGTATATCTGACTTACAGCGGCGAGGAAGTGCGGCGGCTGGGGGCTTTGCGCTTGACGGGGCTGGCGACCTCGGTGGCCTGCATCATCTGCATCGCGCAGTTCCTCGTGCTGCGGCCGCTCGCGGCCATGGCGGTGCCAACCGAAGTGTTGTGGCTCTCGGTATTAAATGCCACGCTGTGCACCTTTGCGCCGGTAGTCATGGTGATGATGGCAATCGAGCGCATCGGCGCGCCGCTTACCGCGCAGACCGGCGCCATCGGGCCGCTGTCGACCATATTGATGGCGGTAGCGCTGCTGGGCGAACCTTTCACCGCGTGGGTGGCGCTGGGAACCGTGCTGGTACTGGCGGGAATTTGGCTGCTCGCGAGGCCGCAGCCCGCCAGCGCCCTGGAGCGCAGCACATGATGCGCGTGCGCGACTACGACACCCTGCCGGCAACGCAGTTCCCCGGTTACGAGGTGGTGCCGGAGCACGCCAAAGCCGGATTGCTGATCGTACATGGAATTGCCGAACATGCTAATCGCTATGGCCACGTCGCCGATGCGCTGGCGAGCAAGGGCATTGCATGTTTCGTTTATGACCAGCAAGGTCACGGGTTATTTCCGGGTACTCGAACGCATGTGCGGGACTTTGCGGATTTTGCCCGCGACTTGGAATCGGTCGGCAACGCCGTGCAGGACAGATTTCCCGCGCTGCCGT